>JAEAMG010001770.1_pt1 | contig 15319 bp, 8 predicted proteins | sample 8958741 | NCBI WGS metagenome assembly JAEAMG01 (sample SAMN16933256, study PRJNA681125) | bioreactor sludge metagenome | isolation source: anaerobic bioreactor treating anionic surfactant - SDBS | place: India: Bengaluru | collected 2019-02-28
ATGAGTTTGAAAGTACTGGGATCGCCGCCATCCCTGGCGGTTGGAGCGGGCAAGATAGACTATGATGGTATCCCTGCCGGCAAGGATGCCAGCGTTCCCAGTGGTGTAATAACCTGATAGTTGCGCCAAAGGCGCCTCTTCTTCCGGGCGAAGTCCCGGACGAAGCATAGGCGCTTATGGCCATTTAAATGAAAACTTATTATGAGTTTGAAAGTACTGGGATCGCCGCCATCCCTGGCGGTTGGAGCGGGCAAGATAGACTAAAATGCTATCCCTGCCGGCAAGGATGCCAGCGTTCCCAGTGTTGTAATTGTTTGATGGATGCGCCAAACGCGCACCTTCTTCACAGGCAAAGTCCTTGACGAAGCGTAGACAACTTACTACGGCCGATGGATACAAGCGATTAAGAACTAATCATTCGATTGGACGTATAGTGGGGGAGGGAGTAGTGTGTTCCTTGTTGTTCTGACGGGAACAAATAGCTGATGTCTAATGTTTTTTTATTAACATGAAACCAGCCTGTTTGTAGTAATAGCGCAAAGCATGGTACTATTCCATGCGTGCAGGTTATATACTAGCATACGCTGGAAGCCCGTACCTTAACTCCACGAATCCTGGCCTGGTTGTCCCAGTGGTGTGTGTTTTTGTACCATGTGGTACACAGCTTCATGGGGCTAAAGGCAATTTACAGGATGCGACTTGTGGTTATAGCGTGCAAATCAATCGCCACTGCCGTGCGATGCCATGAAAGTGAAAGTGGCGGGGCGACGTCCGGGTCGGAATATGGCCCCGGATGTGGTTCTATTGGATACCGGTATGTGTTGCCTGTTGGGATGATCGCTTTTGAAAAAACTACGGATTTTTCTTGCAAATATTGGCTTGCGTAGCCCCCTATATCAATTAACAACCCCGCCTATGGGATTGCTTTGCCTGGCCGCGTATGTGCGTGAACGGTTTCCCGTTGAAATATGTGTTGTAAACCAGCGCATAGAAGGCTGTTCCAATGAGTCCCTGGCTAAAATGGCGCTTGATTTCCGCGCTGATGTTGTCGGGCTAGGATGTATAACGCCCTCTTCACATGGGATGCCGATTGTGGCCAGAGCCATACGGACAGCCTCACCTGACACAAAAATAATCATCGGTGGGCCGCATGTTTCGGCCTTTGGGCCTGTTGTCATGGAGGATATTCCGGCGGATGCCGCCTTCATCGGTGAGGGGGAAATCAGCCTTGCCATGTACCTGGATGCCCTTCTTGGCAATGGAAGCCTGGACGCAATCCCCGGCCTGGCGTGGCGAGACGCTTCGGGAGAAGTCACCGTCAATCCGGGCAGTGTTCCCATTGTTGAAGATCTTGATTCGCTGCCCATGCCCGCCTACGATCTGATAGACCTGCCCAAGTACTGGCACGTGCAATCCATCGCCCCCATTCCAAGACGGCGTTATGTCTCCATGGTAACGAGTCGCGGCTGCCCTTACGGGTGCATGTGGTGCCACAATATCTTTGGGCGGGGGTTCCGCGCCCATTCGCCGGAGCGCGTTGTGGAGGAAATCAAAGAGTATACCCGGCGCTATAAGATTAACGACATTGAGTTCCTTGATGATTGCTTTAACCTCAAGCGCAATCGGGTAATTGAAGTTGCTGATTTACTGCAAAAGAAAGACATCCATATCAAGATAGCCTTTCCCAATGGCGTACGGGCAGACCTGCTCGACGAACAAACCATGGACGCGCTTGCCGAGTCCGGGATGTATTTCTGCAGTTTCGCCCTGGAAAGTGCTTCTCCACGTATACAGAAGTTGACCCATAAGAACATGAACCTCGAAAAATTCCTGCATGCGGTGGAACTTGCTGCGGACAAGAGAATTTTTACCAACGGATTCATGATGCTGGGATTCCCGGAGGAAACGGAAGAAGAAATGCGGGCTACCATACACATGGCCACGGAGTCCCGCCTGCATACTGCCTCTTTCTATACCGTGACCCCTTTTCCGGGAACACCTTTATATGACTATGCCCTGGAGCACTACCCCGATAAACTCACGGCGGTAAATTACTCTAACATGGATTTTTGTGCCATGCGGGCCAATCTTTCCGCCGTGTCTGATGAAAAGCTGTACTATTACCAACGCAAAGCGAACCGGACCTTTTTTCTAAAACCCGACCGGCTTTACCGGATTCTGCGGGACTATCCGCAGCGGCATCTGCTGCCTCTGTATATTCCCATTGTTGTGGATAGAATGTTTAAGGGACTGTTCTCCTGAACATTATTTTATTCAGGACCGCCCGTTCTAACGGACCGGTTTTATAGGCCCGGAAATAGCACCAGTTCTCGGGAACTTGAATCAACGGAAGAAATTCCAATCCGGTCGCATCGTTTACCCTGTAGGCCTCGTCAAATAATCCCGCATATTCCTTCGGAAAAGAGATGCCCTCAAATTTTCCCCGTTTCCACCAGTCTTGTTCTTCAAGAGAACGGGGGTCATCTGGTTTTCCTGAAAGAAATGGGTATGCCCGGCGGAAATCGCGCCACATATCCATAGAGAAAGTGAGATCGGTTTCGTAAATAGGAAAATAAAACCAGACTTTTCCCGGTCCGCCGTCATTAACGCCGTGTATCGTGATGGTTTGTGTATAGTCATGAAAGACACGGCTGCGGTCATAATGCAGGGTTACGGGAATGTCCTGGCCATGGGTGTCGAATGCCAGCGCCAGATATTCCCAACCCGTTTCTCCGGGAACAGTAGTATCAGGATCAGACAACCCCGGTAACACCGCCTTCGGTCGCATAAAGATGTCACTGTCCGTTAATTCTCTGAACATTTCAAGGGGGGCTTTGGTGCAGGTTCCTGTCTTGTCCGCAAGAAGGCTTACCTGTTCTGACTGCCAGAAACGGAGCGCCGCGACCGGGAGCAGGATCACGCAGGCAACAATGAAGGCGAAACAGAGCGGCTTCCAAAAGGATAATGTTCGAGTACGCTCAAGAAAAGCCCGTCGGTCTTTCCCCTTGGATAGCGCCTTTACCGTCCCCAGCAACCCGTTCAGGCAAAGCATAAAAGTCAAGAGGGGGATTATTCCCATATAAAACGTGTGCCGATATTCATAGATGATGCTTGGATACCCACCAAACCAGGCCAGCAGGCCCATGAAAAACAGGGCCGTGGCAAGTCTTTCGATACTTAACGCGCATAACACCAGCAAGATATACAGCAGGCCCCATTTTGTGAGGTGGCGTGCGAATACCCTTTGGAATCCGAGATTGATCTGCAGCCAGCGGGGCAGCGTATGGACCGATTGGGATATCTGTTCGCATGCGCGCTCCGGGATTTTGGGTACCGCCGCCACTGCAATCCAGGCACGTACGACAAAGTCCGCGGGAAACATGAAGAACAAGGCGCGGACTAGTCTTTCAGCATTCTCCGCGTATACCTTCCCGTTAAAGAGGAGATACGGGTCGAGCAATAACTGGGTGTCTTTATTGCCTGTGTAGCGCTGATATTCTGCGATGTTCTTGTTTATCATTGAATCTTTTATGCCACTGCGCCGGGCATATACATTGACAACCCCGAGGTTGGCGGAGTCGGCGACGGAGGCGCGGGGCATTAGTTCATAGGAGGCATCACCAAACTCAAGGCCCGATTCCATGTCCGGAGACAACCCCAGCAGCACAGCGTGGAGCGGGGTCTGGTCGCTGGTCATACCTCCGGAGAAGAGGATCGGCCACGATAAGGGCAGAAAGGCAATCAGGAACATTATCAGGCAGGCCGGATGATACAGGAAAGGCCGCCCGATTTGGATGCGCGCAAAAAAAAGCAAGGTCATGACGGCTGGAGGCAGGCATATCAACAAGTCTGACCGGAACCCCATGCCGATTCCCAGTACCATTCCCTGCAGGATACTGAGGGCCATGCCGGCAAGCGGTGAATGCGGGCGCGTCGTCAGGTATAGGACGATCAGCAGAAACGCAAACAGGAAAGGGGCCCGCGCAAAATCCCGTATCAGCATGCCTTCACAGAGTAACATGGGCGAAAATACCGCAATCAATGTCCCCATGAACGCGGCTGCACGTCCCAGCCCAACCCTGAATAGGCCGTAAATAAGAACAGTGCTTGCCGTGCGCAATAAAATCAGAAAAAGGATTAGCGTGTCTTGCGATACGCCGAAAAAACGCCACATCCATCCCACCGCATATACATAATACAAATGGGACCGCACCGGCGAGGTTATCGAAACGAGAGTGATGTCTTTTGGAATAGTTGAAATGTCGAAAGAGTCAACCTCTCCAAAAATGAATTCGGGCAGGCCGGGTATTTTATCCACATCCGTTGTGCCGAGGCCATGACCCGCCGCCCAGAAAATGGCCGGGTAAAGATGCGACAGCTGCGCCTGATAGCGATTTTCCAATGGCTTTTCTATGTGGTGCAAATAGATATGGTTTATGGCGAAGCCGAGAACCATTACTATTATGATAAGAAAAACTTCCTGTGTTTTCCTCATGGGCGGGTCCTGTGTTGGCGTATGGTCCTCATACCGGTATAAAGACATCCCTTCCACATTTTGGGCAAAGCGCTGCTGATGCTCTGCAGGGTCTCCCTGTGGGTCGTCCCTACCGTTCCGCTTGTGCCGCGGAAAACGGTGCGGCGAAACCACCCGAAAAAGACTGCGCCTCACAGTGTAACAGGGTAACAGCATTTGTGCAAACGGACAATCGGTTATGCGGAACCCTGATTATCCCAATATATTCCGCAAAGAACTTCAGAATACGGCGGCTTTTCTGTTCGGTAGTATATATAACATCAAGCACACAAGAATCTACGCTTCGTCCGGGACTTCGCCCGGAAGAAGTGGCACCTTCGGCGCAACCCTAAAAGTGTTATTTCCTGGGAACGCCGTTCCCCAGAGCGGCAAACCACAGGAATAAACCCTGAATTACAATCGTGCACGCCTTTGGCTGAGTCTTTCCGTCACTTCTCGCCCATACCCATGGTCCTGCCGCTCTGGGGAGCGGCGTTCCCAGGAAAATCAAACTCATAATTAATTGTCAGCGAAATGGCCGTAAGCGCCTTATCGTCGCTGATTATCACAAATGTCTTTTGCTGCTTTATAATGCTCAAAACGCAAAGAAAATCTCCGGCTCTAATTATACATTTTCTTTTAGCGCGGCCCCGCTGTGGTGGGTGCTCACCGCGCCATAGTATAAGGTTGTGCGTGTGACGTTGCCTATACATAAAATCCTATTTCTGAACCCGCCTCACCCCTTGTCGGTATCACGACGGTACATGTGCACGTATTATTCGCCCATGTTCCTGTTGCCTCCGCACGATCTTGTTCAACTGGCAACGTATGTCAGAGAAATTAACCACGTCAACGTCCATATTCTTGACGCCATCGCTTCGCGATATTCTCTGCAAAAGGTCTTAATCTTTATTAAGGAACTTTCACCCGACATGATTGTCTCGCTGGCCGGAGTGGAAACCTTTGGTGAGGATATGACATGTCTCGACCACATCAAGGAGACCTTTTCTGAAATTACCCATGCCGTATTCGGCTATTATCCCAGCGTGTTCCCGGAAGAAACGCTCCGGAAAAGCAAGATGGATTTGGTCTTGCGCTGTGAACCCGAAGAACCGCTTTCGCACTATCTTGCCGCCGCGGCGCGGGGTGATGATGTAGGTACTGTTCCAGGGCTTGCGGGGAGGCGTGGAGCAGTCCTCTTGTTCTCTAACCAGGAGCAGCGTATTGCGAGCCTGGACTGCATTCCTTTCCCGGACTATGGGCTTATTGATGCGGAGAAATATGAAGAAGCCTTTTGGGGAGGACCTTGCGGTGCTATCCTGTCCGCGCGGGGATGCCCTTTTTCTTGCAGTTATTGCACCAGTACCTATGGAAGACGCTTGGTTCCTAAATCTCCGGAGACTGTTGTCGCAGAAATGATGCATTTGGTAACCGGAGGCATACGGTTTATTCGTTTCCTGGACGATACCTTTACCTGTGATCGCCGGCGCGTTATTGATATATGCAAAAGAATCCTGGACACCAAGCTTCAGATATCCTGGTCATGTCTTTCTCGTGTGGATACGCTGGAAGGTGAAATGTTGGAGTGGATGGCCCGTGCCGGGTGCAAACGGGTGCTTGTGGGGGTCGAAAGTTATTCCCAGAAGGTGCTGGATTATCTGAATAAGCGCGTTGATGCGCATACCATAAATGACCAGTTGTCTCTGATCAAGCAGGCGGGAATAGAATCCTTCGGCTTTTTTATGGTAGGGGCCGCGGTAGAAGGAGAAGAAGAATTTCAAGAGACACTGCAAGGCATGCTTTCTGCCCCTTTGGATTTTATCACGGTAAATTCCATGGTGCCTTATGCGGGAACTCCCTTTTTTTACCAGGTGGAAGAGGAGATTCGTTTTAACTTGTTGCCGTTTCGTTGTGAATATAGAGACGCAAATGTTCCCAAAACTATGCGGAAACGCAGGCGGCATCTTTATATCAGGTTTTATATGCGTCCCAGGATACTAATGCGGCATTTTTATGCCATCATAGCACACCCCCTGCGTGCCCTCAAGTTACTGTGGTTGTTAACGACCCGGTCGGGATAAAAGGTTTTGGGTCGCTGATGCCTTATTTCTTGATCAGTAGCTTTACGGCACCGATAACATTCGAATGGAGTTCATGAAAGGAATTCAATTCGAAAATTCTTTTTAATATATAGCGTGGGCGAAAATAGAAACGGCGGTACGATTCCCGGTGAAGCCGTACGAGTTCTTGATCCGACAGAAATTCATTCCAGTGGTCCACACGAAAGTCGGGCTGGGGATTTCTTGACCACGCCTCCCAACGCCCGGCCTCAATCAGTCCCAGCGACACGGCCTCCGTATAAAGTTCCGTGTTCGGATAAATATTAAGGATGCCTATCTGGGCATAGTCGGGATCCAAGTGAATCAGGTAATCAATGTTTCGGCGAACATCGTCCTCGCATTTTTCAGTGGGCACGCCAATCATGTAGTCCGCAAGGGACTTAATACCCAATTCCCTGCACCAGTGGAATGCCTGTTCCACTTGCGCGATGGTAGCCCCTTTGTTAAGCCGGGCTAGACCTTCATCGGTGCCCGTTTCCACGCCAAAAGATATAAGGCGTAATCCTACCGCTTTCGCGCGGGCCAGGGCGGCATAGGTTATGCCGTTCACACGGCCGCGGAAATCCCATACAATATGGAGATTGCGGCGTTCCAGCACCCCGCAAAACTCCTCCACCCGTTTGGCCGTGATGTTAAATAAATCGTCATAGAAGTGAAATTCACTGTAGCCCATAGCGAGACACGTTTCAATTTCGTCAACGACCAATTCAAGATTCCGGGGCCGATACTTTTTGTAGGGCACGTTACAGAAGGTACATTTGCACGGACACCCCCGGCTTGTCAGTATCGTTACAAGTTTATTTTTTAAACCAACAATGCTCTTGTAGTTGATATGCTTGATGTGAGAGCGGTCAGGCGGCGGCAGCAAATCAATATTCTCCACATAGGCGGCCGGCACACGCAGGAACTCATGAAAACGCGGATCATGCATGTTCGGGTCAATATAGTGATGGATGGTTTCCGACGTGTAAAGCCCGGTGATAGAACCATAAGTCCCGCCGTTTTCAAGGCATTCGAGTAAGGCGGCAAAGGCGTATTCCCCTTCGCCAACGATAACGGAATCAAAAAGAGCAAGGGAAACGCTTTCCACCGGAAATGCGGTGGGGTGATGTCCTCCCAGGCATAAATGCGCGCTGGGCGCCATTTGCCGGGCTGTTTCAGCCGCTTTTATCACATCAATAAGGGATATGGTGAAACTGGTGAAGCCCACTACGTCCGGGGAGAAATCATGGATACGTTTCCCCAGTTCTGCGTGCGAAATATCTTCACCAACGCAGTCCAAAAGTAAGTATTGATGGTGAGGAAGCACCTTTTGTACATAGGAGAGTACATAGAGGGCTCCCAGCGGTGGGAATTTACCGAAATCAGCGGCCTCAAGAAACCCCTTGCCCTCTGTGTCCGCAAACTCGGGAACAACATTCTCTTCAGGCGGGTTTAGAATAAGGATTTTCATGTTCGGGACATAAATCTTAAGATAAAAAGTATATACAGACGTTGTTATTTTAATACGGCTTAAGAAAGACTGTACGTATGCCGATGCCGACGGTGAAGGAGGTTTACCAGCCCTAAGGCAATGGGTTCCTATAGTTAGAGGAGTATCTTACTGAAATAATATAGAGAGTCGTTCAACATAGTCAAGTTATCCTATAGCGATGATTCAGCGAATGGTGCATCGGGAAGTCTAAGAGCATTGTTGCGCCGGCGAGGACTAAGGTTACTTGGACATAGTAAATAATAAATTGAAGTGGGTTGCATGCAAGATCAATAATATGGTTGTAAACACTAAAATCGTGAAGCAGATACAGATTCGGGACGCATGGAGCAACGCACTGGTAACTTAGATCTGTCTTGTGACATGCGACTTGGAGGTTGATGGCAAGGTTCGATTTGAGCTATATGTGCCACATGCCTATTAGATAGCCCCAAAGACACGCCGGAGTGGCGCATCTTGTTCTTGAGACAATGCCAAACCAGCGCATGCATTTATCTTCTTTTGCGTACTGGAAAAACCGAAGATTATTTTGATGACCCAATGTGTAAATGCGGCTTATTGTTACATCCCGTCCAAAAATAACATGGACCACAATTCCCATGGCGAGTAATTCCACGTCAAAGCACCGTAAAATGTTGCAGTCCATGGCACCGCTACTGCTGCGAAATGCTTGGCGTACGGGAAACGTACTTATCAGCCGTACTCTGGGCTTGTCCCCCCGGTATTGTCCGGTCATGCTCTTGTTTCTGACGGGAAGATGTAATCTAAAATGCCGTTTCTGCGGTGTATGCGATCTGGAACACGGGTATACCGATGAGGAAGAACTGAGCACGGACCAGTGGAAGGATGTAATTCGCACGGCTTCCGAAAAGATGGGAACGATGCTTGCCGTGGTGAGCGGGGGAGAGGCGCTGTTACGTGAGGATGTTTTTGAAATTATACGTTACGCGGAGGAACGGGGGATTTCCATCCATCTGTGCACGAATGCCCTGTTGCTGAGCGAGGATAAAATGGCACGATTGCGGGACTCGGGTGTCTCCACCGTTTCCTTTTCACTGGATGGGCCGGAAGCCGCTGTGCATGATTATATCCGCGGCGCCGGCAACTTCGACAAAGCAGTCGTTGTGATAAAAAAATTTCGCGCCGTAGCGCCTGACGTTAATATCGGGATTAATTTTGTCATTACCAACCATAACTTCCGCCACATGACCGAAATGGTTCATTTCGCGGAATCTCTGAAAGTACGCCAGATAAAATTTGCTCCCATTCACACCAACCTGCTCCATCAAAATAAAAACTTTGCCGAATGCGAAGACCTTCTTTTTAAGCGGGAAGACCTGCCTGCTCTTGAACGTGAAGTGCGCCGGGTACGCGATGCATGCCGTACAAGCGCGGTAATTACCACGTCGGATGCCTTTTTTGATGGTATCACGAAGTTGTATGACCAACCGCGTCATATTCGGTGCCAGGCGGGGTACGCTATATGCGCGGTCAGTCCTTCGGGATATGTGTCGCCATGCAGTGATATTCACAGTCAGTTCAATGTCAAGGAACAATCCATCGAAGACATCTGGCGTGATCCCGGTTTCCAACTGTTAAGGCGACAGGTGTGTTCGTGTAATGCCGCATGCTGGGATACCGCCTACACAGAACTCAGCCTGTGGCTTCGACCTTCCAGACTGGCGTTGAGTCTCGTACGTAATCTGCGTGATATACGCTTCTATTTTGGCAAACGGAAAACACAATGAGGCAAGCCGGCAGAAATGCTTATAGTGGTCGGGGGATAGTTGTCGAGTGTTTTTGCATCTTCATTGTGCTTTGGTCGTCGTTATCCATTTATCTATTCGTCGCAAGCACCCGCGATGATCCGCTAGACCACCCATTATTTCTTCAGACAAACCTTTTTTATCCCGCCATTTTCTTCGCTGCGGGGCGCGGTATGGGAACGGCGGATATCAGCAAGGTTCCCGGACTGGATGATTTCATTTACAAGCGCACCATGTATTTTGATACGGACAACATCCCTGAAAGCCTGGAAGTTGCCCCGCTGGACACGGTACTCGAAGTAACGCATCTGTATCTGTTTTATTGCATGGGATGGTTGTGGCGCCTTTTTGGCGTGTCCGCGTGGGTGGGTGCCTTATATGCCGGACTGATGCGCGCTGTTTGCGGATGCGCACTTTATGGCATGTTCAGGCTCTTGCTTGGCAGAGGCGCCAGTATCGCGGGCGCATTACTTGTTTGTAGCGCCCCGTTTATGGTGAGCCGCGCCATTGAAATTCGGGACTTTGGAAAGGCCCCTTTTGTTCTGGGCTTTCTTTTTGTCGCGGCGTGGCTGTTAAAGCAAAAATACTCATCCAAAGTGTTTCTGTTGATCGCCGGACTGCTTGGTATTTTTTTAGGCTTTGGGCTGGGATTTCGTCAGGATGTCCTGACTTGTCTTCCCCCTGCCTTGATTCTCCTTCTTGTTCTGGCCAAACCTGTCGCAACGCGACAGGCATTGGTGCGCGCCGCATCCTTAGTTGTCTTTGTAGCATTATTTTTTATTACCGCCTTACCCGTCATTAAAGGAATTACCCTTGAAGGCGGCCAAGCATCTGCCCACGCTTTCTTTCACGGTATTAGTCCGGAGTCGGAGGGGCGTTTGGATTTCGGGGGAGCTTCCTATGACAGCCTTATCTCGGTAGACCCCGCAGCCTTCGCAATTGTAAATGTTTATGCGAGGCGTTCAGGAAATCGTGATTCCATGATAAACAAAGGCAGTGCCGAATATAGACGAGCCCAGGGAGACCAGAATGCCCCCCTGTTACGTGACCCGTACATCTATTTTACAGGCGCGGAATATGGACGACAAGCCAACAAAGTTATTGCCAAAATCCTTAAGATGTTTCCTGCGGATATTGTTTCGCGTGCATGGCGCTCCGTATTTTCCATCCATGAGATTCCCCTGCAAATGTGTGATGATATGCGCAATTCCGCCGATAACCTGCCTGCATGGCTACGGTTTCTGCTCGCATTCCATCATTTACTTTCCTCACACCTTGCGAGGTTCGGGTTGATTTATATAGCGGCGGTATTGATAACCGTCAGTTTGAGAAATTTTTGGCATGCCGTCTGGCTGTTCGCCTTCTTCGCGTGGTTTGCAGGCTACCCTACCCTGTGGTATGAGATGCGTCATCTTTTCTTTTTAGGTTTCATTCCCATCTGGGCCATGGTTGTGTGTGTGGCGGGCGGAACCCGAGTTTTATGGATCTGGCGTAATGCGGAGCACCGTTCCCATTTTAAAAAGAGGTATCTCGCGGGTGGCGCTTGGAAAAGTCCCGTTAGAAACGCCATCGGCTTTGGGATTCTTGTGCTCTCAGCCGTAATCGTTCCCATTGCCGGATTACGGTTTTGGCAGACACAGCAGGTCCGAAGGCTGGCCGAACATCTGGCGGAAGCAACCCTTGTAGAAGTCCCGGTGGACAGGCATATTAACGAGGGGCGATTTTTCCTCTCCCCTGTGGAGACCTTGCCTGGACTTTCCCGTTCAAAAGACCTACCGCCCGGGGAAACGGCCTGGGAATATGTGGCGGTGACGGTAAACACCCGTGGCGAAGACATCCTTGCAACTATTCATTATGATGATGCCAGTCTGATTTATAATTTTACGCAGGATATTTGTATCCGGGGGATAGATGACGGCAAGGAGGGGAAAGTAACACTCTTTTTCCCTGTATATGAAGTGGATATGAATTATGGCGGGGACCTGATGGCAAGGGAGATAATGAAAGCCTACCCGGATGTCAAATATGTCATTCAAGATACCCGTCCCATCGCCGAGCAGCAATGGTGGAAGCGGGGAAAATTCCGGGGCATCTCGTTCCCCGAAAAAAATGCGGCGTCTTTTCAAAAGTTTTTCCGCGTGCAGAATATCAATGTCCTGGACTTGTTGCCTATTTTTCAACTGCCTGAAGATCCGCTCTATCTGCGTTTCCATAAAACAGGCCCCTGGGAGAGGTGGATTCGCAGTCTGCCGCCCCTGATTCCCGACTATCGCCCTGTCCGGGTGACAAAGGACTGAAGGCCTGTGTGAAAGTAGTGCTTTACCAGTCGGTTTTCGCATAGGGAGGGTGCGGCAATAGCACGGAAGAAGGTCGGCTACCCTATCCAAGAAAGGTGTTCCCTGCATTGTCATGTTTCCGGATCATAACCGAAAAAAAGGCGCATGTGTTATACTGTAAAGGAGCAGGCGGTAAAGGGGAAGGACGGGGTCGGCTTTTAGGCTCCGTTGATATACAGATCAGGAAATTCCGGAGTGGTTTACGTTGTCTGATAGTACTGTGCTTGCAGGCAGAACGGTGGCGGTAGTCAATCTTCCCCACGTTGAAAAACTGGTACGCCGATACATGTGTACCTACCGCTCTCCCTCGTTCTTTTTTCCGCCACACGAGTTGTTGCAGGTCGCGGCATGCATCCGGGAAGGCACCGGAGCGCAGGTGGTCTTTTTGGATGCCATTGCGGAAAACCTGAGGGAAGAAGATGTTGTCCGCTTTTTACGGAAACACCAACCTGAGTTCCTGATCACCTTGCTCGGAGTCGAATCTGTCGCCTCTGATTTACAGTGCGCGATGGCGCTGCGGCAGTCCGTTCCCGGCATGCGGGTGGCGGTGTTCGGCTATTATGCCACGCAATTTCCCTCGGACATTATGGAAGACAGCAAGGTGGACGCGTTGTTTCGCGGCGATGCCGAGGCCAGCTGCGTTTCCTATCTTATCGCGGCGGTCCGGGGAGAGGCGCTTGAAACCATTCCCGGCCTGGTCGGCCGTGATGCGACCGGTTGGTTTCTTAACGAGCCGGCCTATATCAGGGAGTATGATTCCCTGCCTCTGCCGGACTACACCATGGTCAATCTCCGTCGTTACAAGGAGATGTTGCTTGGAGGCCCCTTCGCCATTGTGCAGACCGCCCGGGGCTGCCCCTACGCCTGCACGTATTGCACCAGCCCTCAAGACAGCCGTTATGTAACGCGCAGCCCGGAACGTGTCGTGGACGAGATCGAAGGATTGGTGAGCCTTATCGTGAAGGTGTTCCGTTTCCTGGATGACACGTTTACCGCCAACAAGAAACGGGTCATCACTATTTGCCGGGAAATGCTGCGGCGTAATCTCACTATTGAGTGGAGTTGCCTGTCCCGTGTCGATAATTTGGATGTAGAAATGCTCTCCTGGATGAAGAAGGCGGGATGTGTCCGCGTGATCGTGGGCGTGGAAAGTTACGCGCCCGGCGTATTGGAGACGTTTGGAAAATGTATCGCCCCGGAGACCATCAATACCCGCCTGCGTCTTATCCGTGAAGCCGGAATGGAAAGCCTTGGGTTTATTATTGTGGGCGGACCCTTTGAAAGCGAGGCGGATTTCGAACTGACCCGGCGCGGAGTGTTGGCTTCACCCTTGGACCTGGTGATTGTGGATACCCTCTCCATCTACGGAGGCAGCGATCTGACGCAGCGATACAAACAGGAAGTTGAGTTTCAACTGCTGCCCTACATCAGCAGGTGGAAAAATCCTGAAGTTGAACGGGTGGCGCTGCAACGAGAAAAAACGCTCTATCGCCAGTTTTATTTCCGTCCCCGCATTCTGCTGCACCAGTTGTTTACGATATTCCGCTATCCCGCGCGTTCGTTCAGGCTCTTCCTGCACCTTGTTTCTTTTTTGTTTTCCTCGTTCCAAAACAGGGAAAGGAAGGACCTCTTTTAACCGGCGCCGCTCTCAGGGCTCAAGGCCTTCGGAAACCGCCTTCAGACCTTCATTATAATGATGGGTCATGAGTTTATTGCCTGGATGATCTTCGGCCAGCTGTCGCCAGATACGAACACGTTCTTCTACTGCGTTCTCTTTTGCCAACAGCGCGTCCAGATGTTCGGCCATGGCTGCGTCATCGGGCGCAAGGCGCAGTGCCCGCTCATAATGGGAAAGGGCGCTTGCGGTGTCTCCATGCGTTTCTTCAGCCTGCGCGAGCACGAATACACGCCAGGGGTTTTCGGGGTCCAGGTCCGCGGCCTGACGTAAAAAAGAGATGGCCTGTCCGGTATCCCCGCGCTCCAGCCATAATTCCCCGAGGCTGAAATTTGCCAAGGCCTGATGTTCGCCCGTGGCGAGAGCGCCTGTGTGGCATTCCTCGGCAGGACCGAATTCTGACTTTCCTGCGAAGGCCCGTCCGAGTTCAATGAGTTCATAGGTTGCCAAGGCCTTGGCGTCGGGACTCGCAGCCAGGGTGTCCGACAGTACTCCCCGCGCTTCGCTCAGGTGTCCCGAAAGGCGCAGGCACCGGCTGCGCGCGAGTTGTGTGTCCGCCTGGCCGGGATGATGTTCGCCCATCTCGCGATAGACCTCTGCTGCCGCTTCATATTCTCCCGCGTTTTCAACGGCTGCCCCATAAAGCGTGCCGATGCGCCAGTGGGCGGGTTGTGCACGGAAAAGAGCTTTCCAAAACAGAACGGCCTCCTGAGGAGATAATCCCTCAAGTAACGACACGGCCCGGTCGAGTATCGCCGGAGTATTCGGGTCTGCCTCCAAGGCGCGGCCATACCAATACAAGGCTTCCGGGGTAGCCCCGCAAAACTCGTAGAGCTGGGCCAGTCGCAATCTATAGCGGATGTTTTCTTTTTCCAGGTCGCATGCGGCGGTATAAGCGTGGATGGCAGCATCCGCATTACCCTCCAAGTACCAGGCGGTGCCGGCTCGGGCTAACTTGGATGCCCCATAGGGGGTTATTTCCGGGTTATAGTTGACGCAATCAGTCCAGGCCTGAATATAGCGGGAAGAAGTCCCCGGTATTTTTAGTAAGCGGTCGTATTCTTCATAAAATCGTTTTTCAAAAGGAAACTGCCTGACCAGTTGCGCATAGCGTTGTATCCCGCTTTCCACATCGCTGGAAATCTTGAACAGGAACTTGGCGGCAATTCCCCTAACCTGTTTATGGAAGGGCAGCCATTGGGCGAGTTGTGCGGCATGCTCCTGTTTATCAAAGAGCTGTTCTACCCACACTGCCGGCACATCCCGGGACGAGTCTTCTTCCCAGACACCGGCAAGTGTCGCTGGATGTTCAGACAAAACACAGGGCCGCTGACTGGAGGGTGCCGGCGGCGTGAAACCTGACGGCGCCTGCGTCTCGTCCGGCCTGGTCTCAGGCCGCTGATGCGTGGAGGAGGTA
>JAEAMG010001771.1_pt1 | contig 15317 bp, 17 predicted proteins | sample 8958741 | NCBI WGS metagenome assembly JAEAMG01 (sample SAMN16933256, study PRJNA681125) | bioreactor sludge metagenome | isolation source: anaerobic bioreactor treating anionic surfactant - SDBS | place: India: Bengaluru | collected 2019-02-28
CATGCTGGTCAATTTGATGGCGTCTTTTAGTGTGTCTTCGCTTATGATGTATTCGAGCGGATAGTTTTTTTCTTCGAGGACTGTTACTTCTTTGAAGCCGGCATTTTTTATCAGTTCAAGGTATTTGTCTTTGATCTCGGCTCCAGCTATGCACCCAGCGTAGGCTTCGACATTTTTTTGGATTGATACAGGCAAAGGTTTTAGGAGCACTATATCAGAAACCATCACTCGACCTTTAGGAGCAAGAACTCTGTATGCTTCTTCAAAAACTCGCTTTTTGTTTGGTGCAAGGTTGATTACGCAATTAGAAATGATAACATCAACAGAGTTATCCGCTACAGGAAGGTTCTCAATTTCTCCGAGCCTAAATTCTACATTTGTGTATTTGCCTTTCTTGGCGTTGGCTCGGGCTTTATCAAGCATTTCAGGCGTCATGTCGACTCCGATGACTTTTCCCTGTTTCCCAACTTTTTTTGATGCCAAGAAGCAGTCAAATCCTGCACCTGAACCTAGGTCAAGGACTCTTTCTCCTTCTTTCAATGAAGCCAAGGCTGTAGGGTTGCCGCAGCCTAAGCCAAGATTGGCACCTTCCGGAACAGAAGTCATTTCATCATCTGAATAACCCACCATTTTACTTACTCGTTTGTTGGTGGGCGCTGAGCAACAGCTGGTGCTTGAGGCACAGCAAGAACCGCTTGTTTTTGCAACTTTTGCGTATCGTTTTCTTACTTCTTTCTTTATGTTTTCTTCTTTCATAATTTGCGCTCCTGTTTAGTGACTCCTGTAATTAAAAAACAAAGAGTCAGTCACTTTATCGGTATGTTACGTTTTCGAAGGCTTCTTTAGCGAGAATTCTTAGGATTTCTGGACTTAGCGTGTCTATGACAACATGTATTCTCTGGTCAACGATTGAGTACATTCTTTTTGTTCCGTCTTTGCGGCATCTAACTAATCCTGCATTCTTTAGGATTTTTAAATGGCGAGAAACTAATGGTTGAATTAAGTTTAAGTGTGGAACTATTTCACAAACACATTTCTCTCCATCTCGGAGATATTCTACTATTTCGAGACGGATTGGGTCAGAAAGTGCATCAAAAACGGTGGACTTGAACCTATTATTTTCGGGTGATGTGGAAAGCATAATGACTCTATTTGTAATAACAATATTTAAAAATTGTTATATTTCTACTGTTATAGAAGAAAAATGACTGAAGAAGACTACGAAGGGATTCCCAGAGAAAAAATCCCATGGGACCCAAAAATAAACTACAATAAATGCGTTTCCTGCGGCAAATGCGTGGATTTCTGTCATACAAGTGCCTTCAAATTCGAATGCAATGGAGAAAATAAGAAGACAGTTGTCAATTTCAATCGATGCATTGTTTTTTGCAGAGGGTGCGAAGATATCTGTCCAGTTAAGGCAATTACACACCCCCCTGAAAAACAAACTCGGGAATTAATCGATAAATTAAAAAATAAATCTGGAAGAAAGCGGCGATGAGGTTTCCTGCTTGCGAGAAGAAAACTTGCATATATTGAAGGAGTGGCTATTGCGATCTCAATGAACCTGAAAAGAAGGGAGACACTTACCTTGATTTTGAGGATGACGCAATTGATTTCTTGAGGTTGAAGGCTGGTGCGGTAAAGGGGCGCTCGGATAAGAAAGTATTTTTTTGATAACAGTCAAACTAGCTTTTAGTGAAGATAAAGAGGGGCTGTAAAATAGAACTTGTGGGGAACTAAATTATTTTCTTGTTAGCGCCCATGCCGTACCAGTGAAACACTTTGGCTAAAACTGCGATTATTGCTCCTGTAGCGGTACGAGGAAGAACAGTTAGCAAGAAACCGTCAATGCCTGTGACTACGTTTGCAGTAGATAACTGGAAAATTCCAAACATCACGATTGCCCCAATGGTCGTTGCTACTATACCTGAAAGGAATAATGTCTTGAAGTCTTCTGATTTTTTGCTTAATGCACCTGCTATATAGCCTATTAACATTGCACCCAATATGTAAGACATTAGTACGGTACCTGCACCTTGCATTCCATTGTAAGCATTTGACCAGTAGATTGCGTAGAAGGTTCCCATTATGAAGCCCGAAGCGCCGCCTGCCCATTGATTCCAAACTAAACCCAACATTAGCGGGATTGCCACTATTATTGTGAGTTCTAATATCTCCATAGTTAGGCCAATTACTATTCCGAAACTTTCTGAACTATAGCCAATTATTGATCGAAGTTGAGAGATTCCAACTATTAAGAAAACTACAATCAAAGGCGCAATTATCGAGTAAACTAAATCTTTTAATTTCCATTGTTTCCAGTTCATACCCACACCCGAGAACCTATTTTAACTTACAATCATATATTTATATAAATTTTGTTATGAATGTATTATCTTTGAATAAGAAAGAAAAAGCCACAACCATTTATTTAAAAACTAATATGGTGGAGGGGGTTAAATTTTGGTTTAGTAGGGGACTGGGACTTGGTTTCTTGCTTCTTCTACTATGGGCAAAACCTGCTTTAGCTCTCTGAAGTACTTAAGAACGGTAATACCTCTTTGGGTTACTGCGAAAACAACTCGTTTTTTGCCTAACGTGCGTTCTTCGACTAGACCCTGCTTCATGAGGAAGTCTAGGTACTCTTTTAGCACGCTACAGTTTACGTTTGCTTTGTACATGACATGGGTTAGTTTTAGGGGACCACGATGAGCAAGCACTGTCAAGATATCAACATACATTTCAAGTTTTGATCGACGCATTTTCATGTTCCTCTTTTTTTAGATAAGCGGTACTATCCCATTCGGATACAAATACCGCTCAATCCCATATTATTATTGTTTAAACTGAAAGGTTTAATTTTTTACAGGTAATGTAGTGCGTGTAACGTCTCCATCAGCGGGCATTAGGTATATAAATTCGTTTTTTGGGGCACTTTGCGATTGTGCAACGAAATAGTTTGTTACGCGTTCTCCTCTTGGCGTGTTTTTATAGACTGTTGTATTTTTTAAGTTCGTTTTTTCAACTAAGTTCTGTTTTTGCAAAAAGGCTATTGCACGTTCAAGGAACTCGTCGTCTACATTGGTCCTTTCTCGGATATCAACGAGTTTAGAGGCTTTGTGCTGTTGGAGAGCTTTGAGTATTTCTATGTAGAGTTCAAGTTTCGAGGGTTTGGGGCTTGGCAATTAACGGGGTCTCCTTCAGTTGTACATCTGTTCTACAGTTTCCCAGATAATTATTATGTGTGTGTGACATTACACCTACACAATTCACTACGCTTTTACTCCATTCTCCTCACGACTGCAGTAGCTTTACAGCATTTTGAGCCCATTCTGAATCATGCCAAAGAGCCCTTCCTACTGCGACCAAATCAACTTTGCCATCATTTACCAGTTGATCAGCAAACAGAGCGTCGGTTATTCCCCCCACACCGATAACCGGGATGCTAACAGCCTTCTTTATCTGGTGCGCTTGGGGTATAAAGTAGCCTTTAATTTCACGTAGCTGTTTGGGTTCACTTCCACACATCCCACCTGACACATCAAGGACATCCACTCCAGCTTCTTGCAGTTTTAGAGCGAACGCGACGGCATCTTCGATGCGCGTACCCATCGGTGCTAAATCGTCTGAACCTATTCTGTATAGCAAAAGCCTACCACCAATGCGTTCACGGACTCTTTTAACAACCATTAATGGAAAACGCATCCTATTCTCAAGTGAACCGCCAAACTCATCTTCTCGCTTGTTTAAAAGAGGCGTAAAAAACTGATTCAGCAAATAACCATGTGCACCATGCAGTTCCACGCCGTCAAAGCCTGCTTTTACAGCTCGTTCAGCCGCTAAAGCGTAATCCTCAGACAGCGAGATAAGTTCAGCCTTTTTAAGCATTCGCGTTTTATCTCTCGGCGAAGGACCAACGGGAGTTGCGCCGATGACTTTCTTGTTAGCAACCGCTCCAGCATGACTAATTTGAACAACGGCAGGAGCGCCAACATAGTGAAGACCTGCAGAGAGCTTCTCAAACCCAGGTATCATAGAGTCATCGTAGATACCCAGTTGTTTGAGACCAATCTTCCCCAAAGCTGTTACATAGGCATGTTCAACGATGGGTAAACCCAATGCTGAAGAGCGACGAATATAGAAGTTGATAAGTTTCTGTGTGACAGCGCCGTTAAAGTCTGCTCTACCTGACTGCATCGGGGGCATAACTATGCGATTTCTAAGCGTTATGCCTTTGATGTTGAGTGGGTCGAGGAGTCGTACCAAAGATGGCACCGATGCAATATGGCGTCTCTGAGAGATATAAGAGCTTATACTGCAAAGCGATTAATTGTTTATTTCTGAGGTGTTTTCTAAATGATTGTTTGTGCAACTATTGTTTCTTCATCGATCGCTTTCTGCATTAGATTTCGTATTGCCTCGTTCATGTTGCCATGGAAGTATGGCTTGACGATTTTTTGAGCGAACTCTTTGAGCAGCTCAACTGAGAAATTATGGAATGTTAAAGACACAAGAAGATCTTCTTCAGTTATTGTTTGGGTTTGCGTCACGTCAGTTCACGAAGCAATAGGTTACGTTTGAAACTGCTTTTAAGACAGGTTACTAATAGACATACTGCGTGAGGGGAGGGGTCTGTTAAAGTGTCTTCAGCCAGTAAAAGACATAGGCCAGTTTGGGTCCTTATTTAGTTCTTGCTTCTTTTGATGAATGGCAGCAACGGTAGCAGCAACGTTTTTGTCTTCTACGACAAGGATAATCTGTGATGTGTGGGGTGCAAAGATACCTCTTTTTATGTTGATACCTGAAATTGCACCAATCGCTAGTGAAGCAACACCTGGAGAGTCTTTCATGCGGTCGCCGATTAGGGTTACTACACCTAGACCGTATTCGACCTTTAGGTTTTCATCAAAGCCCTTTAGTTTTTCCTCATTCTTTCTTAGGAAGTCAGAATCAAGAAATAGGAAGTCACGGATGCTCTCACCTGTCTCCATAGTCTCTGCACCAAGATCCATGAAGTCGTTTCTTCGCTCCCAAATCCGGAGCATATCTTCAAGCGATCTACTTTTCTCATCGTTCATCGATAGTATAGCGCAGCCTGACTTGCCAGTTAAACATTTGACGATTTCTCCGCCGCTTGTTTGAGCTTCAATTACTGAGACTAGATTTGGCTCATCAATGGGAACAATAGTCAAGGGTTGATTGAACCTTCTTGCCATAGCTATAGCAGGGCTCTGAACTATCTTCATGCCCATCATAGAGGCCTTGTGTGCCTCGTTATAGGTGAGTGCCTTTACATGGTCTGTTTTTTGACCTCGCACGACTTTTGGATCAGCGCTCTGAACGGGGACATCTTTATAGAGTAAGGTGTTGGTGGCGTAATTGTCCTTTAGCAGACAGGAAGCAAATACAGCTGTAAGATCAGAACCGCCTCTGCCAAGTATTGTTTCTAGCCCATCCATTGTTACACCGAGAAAACCGGCTAAACAAACAACCTTACCTGCATCAAGAGGATTTGTTAAAGAACGGAGCCGTTTTTTGCTAAGTTCATAATTGGGCATGCCATCTTCGAAATTATCGTCAGTCACAATAGGCCAATTTTCCGTCGAGAGACAGTAAGAGTCAACATCATTGCTTTTCAGGATGTAGTCCATGAGCATGGACATAGTAACTTCCCCGGCCAACGTGAGTGTTCGGGCTTTTACGTTGCCGCTAAAGCGCTTGTTAACTGAATCAATTGTGGTTTGTGTTAATTCTTGGTTTTTTATGAGCTGATCTTGCGCGGGCTTTAACCATTCAGCTTTCACATAGAGCTTGATTAAGCGACTGTAGATTTCGAAAACGGAATTCAGTGGAAGGCCACATTCCTGAGCGTGTGATTCTCCTATTCGAATTAGCTCATCCGTACATCCCATAGGCGCTGAGAACACAACAATTGGTCCAGTGCCATCTTTACTTCTGATTTCTTTGATTTGATTTATTATTTTTGGAATACCTGTGCCTTCCACGTCGAGAAGACTACCACCAAACTTAGCAACTGAAAGCTTCTTGAAAGCACATTCCACCCTAATTTGTATAGGATCAATTCTAACAAGCGGTCTAATAAATTTTCTAAAAAAAGTCAGGTTTAGCTGTTACAGTCCACAAGCGAACGTTATTTGCGAAGGAAGTAGTTAGTGTTTGGAAAACTTTCTTGCGTCTAAGCTTACGATTTTATGGCAGTTAAGACAACGTGTAAAATTAAACTCGAATCCATTGAGTATGTCGAAGCGTCTCTGATTGTAAAACTGTGTTTTCTCATGAGTACACATGAGTTGCCTCATGTAGAATACGCTATCTTCTTCCATTTTGCCCCTTTCTCCAATTCTTAATTGAAGTAATAGGTTAAAATAACTTTGCAATAAAAGCGGTTAGAGGTTTGCATCAACAAATAAGCAAGATAATAGATTTGACTATTGAGCTAACATTTCAATTATAAAATTAGAAAGATTTTGATGTGTAAATAATAAAAATTTACAAGCTTTCTATATTTACTTCAACCCTAACTGGAATCTGCTCCTTATACACAAACATAACTGGACAAGTAGCTTCAGTTCTACGCCAAGCGGCTTGGATCAGCGGTTTCCTCGCCTTTGAAGCAATACTGACCTTCATTGTTACACCCAACAGCGTTGGCGACTTGGATGATTTTTCTGCTTCGACCTCTACTTCAATGTTTCCCGGGTCAATTTTGCTATTCTTACACACATCCGCAAAGATAATTACTCCACAACCAGCCAACGACATTAAAGACAACTCCAGTGGTGTAGGTCCAGCGTTGTTTCCGCCTGAAGATATGGGCAAATCACAGATTACACTGTGCCCCCGACTATTCTCAGTAACTAAACGAGTATTTTCCAAAAGCTTTGCTTTTCCAGTAACTTTAGCCATAAATTTCACATTTTAAAAAGAATTGTTTAACGATTTAAGAATTCTGCTATCCCAACATTTCGCATAGTCAGGCATTTGAATGTGAAGTGTTAAATACCAAAATATGTGCTTTTATAAGTCATACTTTGCGGGAGAAAATTAGACTTTGAAGAAAAAAGGTCCCCTGTTTATTATCCCTTGGAGGTGCACCTTTGCTTGTGATAACAACTGTGCCCATTGTGTTTCGGCTGGAAAAGAGGCGTTTCCAGACGAATTAGACACAAAAGGGGCAAAACAAATTGTTGACCAAGCTAACGAGTTTGGAGCAAGTTTCTTTGGAGTCACAGGTGGTCAACCGTTTCTACGAAAAGACCTCTTTGAAGTGCTTGATTACGCCACGAGTCTTGGTTTAAACACTAGCATTATAACTGACGGCAGGCGACTTAACGAGAAAATAATTAAAAACATCGTTAGAAATAAAACAAAAATTTCCGTCAGCATTGATGGAGGAGAAAAAACAGACGACACTATCCGGGGGAAGGGCGCTTACTCCGCTGCGGTCTCAGCAATAAAACGTTTCACCAGTGAGGGCTTACTAAATGTGCTCGTTTACACTTTTGCCAATGCAGGCGAAATAACAAATGCAAATCAAGAAGATATAGTCCATGTGCTAGAGTTAGCTAAAAAATATAATGCACGCTGGGTTGTCTTTCATGGATTTATCCCATACAGTAATGACAGCGAAAGCCTGAGAGCTGATCTCTCACCTGAACAGTACGAATGGGTATGCAACAAACTCTACGATTTAGCTGAAAAATATGAGGGTAAACCAGGTATTAACGTCTACATACCGTTTTATGCCAGAATAGCAAAAGAACGAGGAATGCCTGACTTCGACAAATGGTACAACAGCTTTTTTTTGGGCAGATGCTTCTTTGGTAAATTCATGAGTATCGCAGAAAACGGAGACGCCATACCTTGCAGTTACAACGATGCATACCGCATAGCTAACATAAAAAACAAACCCATCAAAGAAATCTGGGAAGAAATGCAGAACTCCAGTTTCTTCGCCAAGGTGAAGGATAAAAAGAACCTCAAAGGCAAATGTGGCGTCTGCGAATACAAGGAACTCTGTGGAGGATGCCGATCAGCAGCATTATTCTATACAGGCGACATCTTAGGATCCGACCCCAGATGTGCATACATCCCTAAGAGTTTAAGAAATAAATAATCGGGAGTGACGTGCACCCCGAAAACTGGAATAGAGAGGTGGGGGTAAAGGATACCTGGTGGATGCACGCCACGCATCATGGACTTCTCATTTGCTGTCGGAAGAGGAAACCAATTGTTTTTCTTGAGCGGTTATAGTTTATTTGAGCTTTACTTTTTTTGTAACATATTTTTTGTGTATTTTTGCTCGTGATGAATACAGAGCCACCGTTTTTTAGATGTTCCTTGACATTGCAGAAATCTACATGTTCGGCTTCCTGAACCTTGACGTCCGCGTTGACGTTGTTGTCAATTAGTAGCACCTGAAAAGTGGGTGGCTTGGTTTTTTTGTTCATCGTTTCTTTTCTCCAAAATTCCGAATTTCTGCCCCAGTTTTTGAGAACAGATTATACTCTTATAAAAAATGTTTAAAACTATGTGACTGCTAGCACACTACCACAAGAACTTATTACCGTATAACAAATGGGAGAATTTTTGGGTCTTTTAAGGTTTTTACAATTAAATCAGGCTTATTTTGCTCAAGTTCTTGTGCACTGTAGACACCTGTTGTAACAGCGATACAGCCCATACCAGCGGACTTGGCAGCTTTAACACCGAAAACAGAATCCTCAAAAACCACGCATCTTTCAGGTTTAACGTTTAGCTCAAAAGCGGTTTTTAGAAAAATCTCGGGATCAGGCTTAGAACAAGATACCCGGTCGCCTGTCAGTACGACTTGGAAACACTCTTGTAGCGATTTTGTTTTAAGGAGATACCCTATAACGGTACTGTTGTTCATCGATGCTAAAGCCAATTTGACCTTTCCTAACAGGGCAGCAAGCAGGTCTTGCGCTCCATCAAATAGTTGAACCTCATTGGCTAGTTCTACTTGAACTTCGCTTTTACGCGCCACTAGCCTCTTAACAAGTTGTTCATCGACTGAGCCTTTTTGCGAGCGCAGAATTTCGCGAAAAGTATCAGAGGCGCCAATACCAATTCGACGTTCGATGTGTTCTGTTGATACGTCGAGATCGTTTTCCTGTAATGCTTTGTGAAATGAGACTACAATAGCGTGACGCGTATCTGCCAGTGTACCGTCCCAATCAAAGATTGCCGCTTCAAACATGCTCTTCGTTAAACCAGATGTAGTTTCTCTCTGATAGTTTGACTTTTCTTTGTAGCTTCTTCTATAGCACGTATCATGGCAGGACGGATTTGACTTTGCTCAATTTGATATATTGCTTCGATAGTGGTTCCGCCGGGTGTGGTTGTCATGTCTTTTATTTTCGCAGGGTCCTCATGCAAATCAACTACTAACTTTCCGGTTCCCATCACTGTTTGGGCAGCGCAAGTTAAGGCGATATTGCGCGGTAAACCAACCTTCAAACCTGCGTAAGCTAAGGCTTCGATTATAATAGACATATAACCGGGTCCGCTACCGCTTACTGCGGTGATCGCGTCCATGTACTTCTCGTCGACCTCATCACAGATGCCCATCATGTTCAAAAGGGCTTTTACTTTTTCTTTGTCCTCAGCTGTTACGCTGTCACCAACACAATAGGCAGTATAAGAAGCTTGAACCATAGCGCACAAACTGGGCATAATCCGAATTACCCGTGATTCAGGCGCATTTTTTTGGAGAAATTTAAGAGGCACCGTAGCAGCAACTGAGACAAGAAGTTTGCCCTTGATTTCCCTACGAACCTCTTCGAGAACTTTCTCAACGTCTCCTGGTTTAACAATGACAAAAACTATGTCGGCAGTATCGACTGATTTTCGATTATCGGAGGAAATCTTTACACCCAACTGCTCTAAGTCTTTTAGTTTCTCTACAGCGATATCAACTGCGGTGATTGGACCCTTGTAGTTGCCTTTAACAAGGCTTTTGATTATAGCGCTACCCATCATGCCTGCGCCTATAACTGTAATGTTGTCGTTCATGACTGTTCACTACTTTACTGTTAGAAGCATTGGTTTGCTCTTTAAACTTTTGTTATGAAACAACTATGGATTATTTACTTGCTGTAAGCTCTCTGAGTAATTTATGCATGGCAATTGCTGGAGCTTCAGTTTTAATTCCTCTTGGATTGAAATGTGTTGGCACTGCTGGGTAACCTGCTTTTTGGAGAGATGTAATGAATGCTTGGTTGGATGGCGCTGGCAAATTCAATTTCCCACTGAGCTTATCGATCACATAATACGTTGGATTCATGTTGGCTTCTGTTTTAATTTGTGTAAGCAGCTTGCTAATTTTCGCGTTGTTCCTAAATGCCACAGCCTGGTTTTCAGCAATTATCCCCTCAACAAAAACTTGGTCAGCAATTGGTCCAGTCCACAGTGGCCCTGCGTAGTCCATTTTGGCGCCACATTCGTGACATGTTGGGCAACCGAATGGCTGATGGGTGATTTCGCGGTGCATACAGTTGAAGCAGTGCATGATATAGCCATTGGACTTTAGGCTTTCGTCTGCTTTTTTGGCGCCGTAGCCAATTTGGGCATATACTCGAATATAGTGGTCGCTGCTGTGGCTAAATAGAAACTGAACGCCGATGTCATGTTGCGCCGCCACTCTTGTCATGCATCCTGCAAAGAGTCTAACCGCTAATTCGTGGCAGTACTCAGTACGCATAGGTTTCCCCCCGTATTTACGCAGGCAAGCTTTGACGTGGACACCGCAAAGGGGCGCTAAGTCAGTCGCCGTTGCCGACATTAGCCCCTTGTTCTTTAGTGCTCTAAATGCTGAATCCAGATAGGGCACAGGCGTGCCGAATGGATCAAGGTCTATTATATCGAATCGTTTCTTGGGTGAAGCATTACTGCTTAAAATGCGGTTGGCGTCGCCATATTTGAGGGTGATTTTGTCTTGTAGTTTGTTTAGTTCTATGTTGTGTTTGGCTATTTCGTAGGCGTGCCTGTTAATGTCACTGAGTAGTACCCTTGAGACACCGTTGACCTCTGCGGCGTAACGGATGCCTCGTATGCCTTGACTTGTCAGGGGTTCGCAGATACTTATTTCATGATTAACCATGCGCTGATAAGCCTTAAACGCTAAAACTGTCAGGTCCCTGTTGAACTCCATAACTGGATTGTAAAATACAGGAGCTTTAGAGGGCGCATAATCGCTTGGCACAACACCATAGGCTTTGAGGTTGGGCACCAAAACTTGCACTTTTCCTTCGGCTATGATTTCGGTTGGAAAATCTGCAGTGTATGTTTCGTTTGTTTTTTTTATCGTACCCCACTCTCATAACTTGACAGAAGCATTATCAGTATCTTTCAATCAGACATGGTTTTAACTCTTCAAAAACCTGAGCTTCCTGAAATATCTTGCCCTTACATTCAACTCTACTGATATTCAATGTTGCTTTAAGAAAAGCACCAACACATTCTATCCATAATAGGAAAGCTTGTGGCCTTCCCCGTGTTCTATTCAACCATACTTTGGTTTTAGTTAAACTAATGTTTTTATCCTTTAGGATATATAAAAACCACCAAGAGAGGGCGACATATGCACATAATGGAAGGATTCTTGCCCCACCCATGGTGGGAGATATGGTTCGCAATATCGATACCCGTAGTAATTTACGGGGTCTATCGACTAGTAAAAGTGACTAAACAATTGCCTGAATCTAAACCACTTCTAGCCCTTATGGGTGCATTCATATTCGTGCTCTCAGCACTCAAGCTGCCCTCGGTAACAGGCAGTTGTTCGCACCCCACAGGTACAGGCTTATCCGCCGTAATTTTAAAGCCAGCGATTACAGCAGTCCTTGCTATGATCGTGCTTGTTTTTCAAGCACTGCTCTTAGCGCATGGAGGCTTAACAACGCTTGGAGCGAACCTCTTCTCAATGGGCATTGCTGGACCCTGCTTGGCTTATGCAATCTGGGTTACTTGTAAAAAACTTAATATCCACCGTTTAGTAGGTGTTTTTCTTGCAGCCGCACTCGGCGACTTATTTACATATGTTGTAACCTCATTCCAACTTGCCCTGGCCTTTCCAACATCAGCAGGCTTCTTCGATGCCTTCCTGAAATTCGGCGGCATCTTCGCGATCACACAGATACCGCTAGCCATCGGCGAAGGTATACTGGCAGTTATACTCTTTGACTTTCTATTCAAGTACAAGGGGCAACTGTTGGGTAAGCTTAAAGTGATAAAGTTGCCAGGTAGGGCGTAGACGGAGGGAAATCATGAAAAGTAAACATTACATAGTCTTGATTGCTATAATGATAGTCATCTTCATAATTCCCCTAGTTGTTAGGCCGAATGCAGAATATGGAGGGGCCGACGGCGCCGCAGAGGAAGCCATTTCTGACACAGGTTATGAACCGTGGTTCACCTCGATCTGGGAACCGCCCAGTGGCGAAATCGAGAGTTTACTGTTTGCTTTACAAGCTGCAATAGGCGCTATGATCATCGGCTACTTCGTGGGCTATGAAAAAGGAAAAAGAATAATAAATAAAGAACCCCAGGAAGTCCAGTAGTAGCTGAAAATCGGATGGCTCACAGCGATATTTACACTCAGATCGACAGATATGCTTACATAAATAGGCTTGCCAAATGTAGTCCGGTAACCAAGGCTTTTTTTGCTTTATCCACTCTGGTAGTAACCGTATCTGCGCAATCAATCGTTGTACCAATCATTGTTTTTATTATCTTAACTTCGCTGACCCTAGGCTATGTAAAAATCAACGCCCATTTTTATCTGCATTTAGTCGCATATCCCACATTAATGCTTACCTTGAGCTGCATTTTTCTAGCGCTATTCTTTGGCGTAAGCAACCCCCTCATTCAGGTGCAACTACCATGGTTCACATGGACTATATTCAAAGATGGAATAAACATGGCCACAAACACTTTCTTTAGAGTTGAGGGAGCTATCTCTTGTTTATTCTTCTTGGTATTAACCACTTCTATAACTGACCTTAGTCTAATACTCAGGCGTATTCATGTTCCCACAGCTTTAGTGGAAATGTCAATGCTAATCTACAGGTACATATTTGTTTTCTTAGACGTTGCAACGCAAATGGCAACAGCCCAAAAATTACGACTTGGAGAAGGTGGCTGGATAAAAAGAATCCGTGGCTTAGGATTACTTGCCGCAAACCTTTTCATAAGAACAATGGAGCAGGGAGAACGTACTTTCATAGCAATGAGTGCAAGAGGCTACGATGGAACCATATACGTTCTCGAAGATACCCCTAAATCGAATAAAGCCCTGCTTGTTGGAATATTGTTATTTGAAATTCTACTTCTTGCTACAATCTTTTTAACCTTAGACTTTGGAGTTATATGATCATATGCTGTTTAAAGTGGAAAATCTTACACATCAGTATTCGGATGGAACAAGAGCTTTAGATAACGTTTCGTTAGGCTTTGAGAAATGCGACCGAATCGCCCTGTTGGGAACAAATGGTTCAGGAAAAACGACTCTGCTGAATCATTTAAACGGCATTCTAAAACCCACTTCAGGCAAAATTTACTTCGAAGACAAACCAATAACGTACGACGGAAAAGATCTACTTGAATTGAGACGCCGGGTGGGGTTTGTTTTTCAAGATCCAAATGACCAACTTTTCGCGCCTACCGTAAAGCAAGACGTTGCCTTTGGACCTTTAAACCTTGGGCGATCTCCCGAACAAGTTAAAAAAGCAGTTGATGAAGCCCTGGATACTGTAGGCATGTCCGAGTTTAAGGAAAAACCACCCCATTTTCTAAGTCTGGGGCAAAAAAAGCGTGTTGCTCTTGCAGGTGTGATTGCTATGCAACCTGAGGTCATAATCATGGACGAACCGACATCTAATCTAGATCCACGAGCCACCAGCGACATCCTGCACCTGCTTTTACAACTAAATAAAGAAAAAGGTATCACCCTATTGCTAGCTACTCATGACGTTGACATGGTACCGTTGTTTGCTAACAAAATCTACATTCTAAACAAGGGCAAACTAGACTTTGAGGGAACGCCAGAAGAGACTTTCTCAAACGGAGACCTTATTCGCCAAGTTAATCTACGCTTGCCCCGGATAACTCATCTATTCGAGGTGCTAAAGACTGAAGATAAGCTACCGATTGAGGGTCCGTTACCACTTACAATCGGTGAGGCTAGAAAAGAAATAATACGTTTATTGAGGGATCAAAAGGAAAAAGCGTGAAGTCAGTGGATTAGATCTTAGTCTGTAAACGACTATGGTGGTGACCATGTGGACTTCTTCGTTTGGCAGTAAAAAAGCGATAGATACAACGCATAAACGAGAAAGAAAATCGTTCAGAATTGCGATGCCTTTCGGTAACAGAAAAAACTTCATGCAATTTGGGAAAAAAGTTCCAGCTTTTGGACGGACTTAGATTTGCTCCATATGGATCGAGGGTCATCATCACTGTGAAGAGGGCGCACCCTTTTTTGTACCAGATATATTACGTTTTTTGATATATTGTTGGCTTGAAAATTTCTTTTAAATAGCATATCGCAACTCTCAGTACTCTGGGAAAGGATATGCAAGTCACTAAAACAGACGAGCTAACAACTCCATCAATTCAACTTGTAATTGCTGCCTTAAACGAAGAAGAAGGCATCGGCCTAACGATCGCAGAAATGAAAGACACACTAGGAGACATTTCAGTTTTAGTCGTTGACGGCAAAAGTACAGACAAAACCTTCGAATTAGCAAAAAACATGGGTGCTCAAGTGATCTGCCAAGACGGAACAGGCAAAGGTGACGCACTAGCAAAAGCCCTACTGCATCTTGACCCAGACGCTAATTACATCATTCTAACAGATGCTGATTACACCTACCCAGCCGAGTATGTACCCGACATGATAAAAATCCTAGACGAAAACCCACAAGTCGGCATGGTCTGCGGCAACCGCTTCAACGGGCACGTTGACAAAAGAGCCCTCTACCGAATATTCCATACAGGAAATAAGATGCTGTCATTCGCTCATAAAATGCTAAATGGAGTTGAACTTGAAGACCCGTTAACAGGTTTACGAGTTATTCGAGCAGAAGTCTTGCGTAACTGGAAGATTGAATCCAAAGGTTTCGATATAGAAGTTGAATTAAACAATTACGTGCAAAAACAGGGTTACTTCACCAAAGAGATCCTAATCGATTACAGAGTAAGATTGGGAGAAAAGAAGCTTAAAGCTAGACACGGTTTCGCTATTCTAAAAAGAATAGTGAAAGACGCTTTCT
>JAEAMG010001759.1_pt1 | contig 15303 bp, 20 predicted proteins | sample 8958741 | NCBI WGS metagenome assembly JAEAMG01 (sample SAMN16933256, study PRJNA681125) | bioreactor sludge metagenome | isolation source: anaerobic bioreactor treating anionic surfactant - SDBS | place: India: Bengaluru | collected 2019-02-28
ACCTGGGGCCGCAGCGCCGCATCGAGGGCCAGCACGCACGCCAGCGGCGGATCGACGGTGCCAAGGACAGCGCAGCGGCCCGCACCTCGGGCAGCGCCCTACTCGGCCACCGGCCAGGATGCACCTGGGGCCGCAGCGCCGCATCGAGGGCCAGCACGCACGCCAGCGGCGGATCGACGGTGCCAAGGACAGCGCAGCGGCCCGCACCTCGGGCAGCGCCCTACTCGGCCACCGGCCAGGATGCACCTGGGGCCGCAGCGCCGCATCGAGGGCCAGCACGCACGCCAGCGGCGGATCGACGGTGCCAAGGACAGCGCAGCGGCCCGCACCTCGGGCAGCGCCCTACTCGGCCACCGGCCAGGATGCACCTGGGGCCGCAGCGCCGCATCGAGGGCCAGCACGCACGCCAGCGGCGGATCGATGAATGACCAGGGACAGCGAAGCGGCCCGCACCTGGTGCAGCGACCTACTCGGCCACCGGCCAGGATGCACCTGGGGCCGCAGCGCGGCATCGAGAGGCAGACGGCTCCTAAGTCGCCGCCATGCGCTTGGCGCTAAAAAGTTCTTTCTGCATCATTGCGCAACAACCTTGACACTCTCGCCTTTTGAGAGAAGAACCATAGGGTAGTCGACGCAATCTACATCGACGTGATAGCCCTTTATTTTGACGCTGGCCACGGCCACGCGGTGGCCTTCAGGGCTGATGATGATCTGTCCTGGCTTCAATTTTTCCGCATTGAGATACATGGTCTTTTCCTTAGTTCAATCGTTTCAGTTCGGTATAAAAGGCAGATCAATGGTGCCAGGGACAGCGCAGCGGCCCACACCTGGTGCAGCGCCCTACTCGGCCACCGGCCAGAATACAAAACAAACTAGGACAGCACCACCACCAGCAATAACCATACAATTACAGATATGGCGATATGGAATGGAAAGTCTTTTAGAAACTGCTTTCTCCCAGATTCTAGGTCTTCAATCTCTTCTGGCGTCATCTTTTTAGAATAAAACTTGTTCATATACATCGCAAAATGATGTTTTAAAAAAATGAGGAATAATCAAAGATACCACTACCACTATTTTCCATTTTATTTTTAACTAAAACCTCAACAATTTTCATTACTTTATTTTTGTGATCTGTCATATTATCATTCTCACCGTAAAAATTAAGAAAAGTGTTAGCAAAACCTTTGACAAATTCAGTGCTAACCTTTTTTTCTCTGATAAGTGATAATGCGTCCTTTTCCATCCCCACGAGCAAACCAAGCTCTCGCAGCAAATAACAAAATGCCTGACCGCTTGAATAATCATTACGTGCATTTACATAGTTAAAATATGCAGATGCGATTGGTCGCGTTCCCAAAAATACACCTGGATTTGAAAAAGCGTACATACCTTTAACAACATCGAGAGACAGCATAAAACTCAACAACTCTATCGCGCCAGTATCCCGTGAGATTATCCATTTATTTCCTGCAATTTCTCGGCCAAATAAATTAAGATTTACTTTCGCCTCCTTAACCCTCCAATTATTTTCATCTTTGCATGACTGAATTTTGAACTCAATATCATAACCAACGCACATTTCTACAGGACTAGGCTCGAACTCTTTCAATATTACAACCTCACTGCACTTCAATTTATTATCAAATACAACTTCGCTGCATACTTCATTACCACTCGCCTTTGCAAGAGAAGAAACATTTTTCAATTTAATAAAAGACACAATAGCGCTTTGAATGGCTTTAATTTTAAACATTTTCTTCTCCGATAATTAACTGATACGTCACTATAACATCTGGATAGCATCAGGTCAACAACTGGATAGCATTTTTTTGGAAATAGTTGGCCTACCAGGTAGTGAAAGCACAAGCGGCCCGAAGGGCAAAATCTTTGAAGGCTGGATGGGGCCTGCTGTTGGGTTCTGGTTTGAAAGCGCCCGGAGTAGGAAGGCATCGGAGCGAGGAGCGACACGTTTTCAAAGTTTTAGCGGGTAGTCCCGTGGGTCGTTCGGATCGAGGTGCGGCACGTCGCCCACAAACCCCACTCATGCAAAACGCCTTTGGGTTTGAAGTGCGCCCTACTCGGCCACCGGCCAGGATGCACCTGGGGCCGCAGCGCCGCATCGAGGGCCAGCACGCACGCCAGCGGCGGATCGACGGTGCCAAGGACAGCGCAGCGGCCCGCACCTGGTGCAGCGCCCTAGCATTTAAGAAACACCATGAAATATTTAGAAATTACTTGAAATAAAATGAAATATATAGATATATAACGATACTAACTGCAATATTTGAACTACCAGACAGTGAAAAATTAAGCGGCTAAAAAGTGCCCCGCCCTACTATAGAAGTATTAATGACCTGGGGCCGCATGGCGGCCCCAGGTCATTAATCAGTCGATGATTACGGCAGAAACAAACATTCGCGTCCCGTTGATAAAGCTAATCACCTGAATTCCATCCGCTTCCGTCCTGCGGCGCTGATCGCTTGGAAGACGCATAAAATCCGATTTGCGAATTTTGATTGGTAATGTAAAATTCAATGGCATTTTTCAACTCCTTACTGGTGGTTGAGATAGGCTTGAGGTTGGGTGCAACCTTCCTCAAGCCAACTATCTGTGCTAAGTTTGCACAAATTTTCAAGCTGCCCGCATCATCTCAGGAAGCCAATTGACATCAGCAATCGCAAGAGTAGCGGCTTGCGCAGCCTCGTCTTTTTTCATTTTTTCCATTGGCACAACTTTTTCAACTGACACAACTTCTTTTACGATGGCCATCATGTTTGCCTTGGAAACATGATTGAAATAATTCTTAGGTGTCGGCTTCCACCATTTCGTCATATCCAATTGCAAAGCCTGGGCCGCTGTTATGAATGTTGCGGACTTTGTTGTTTCACGTTGCAAAGTAACGTCGCAAGATAACGCGGTACAGTAAGCAAGCAAACTAAGTATCACCTCTTGATTTTGCTCCATCATCCAAGTAAACAACTCGTTTGTATCTCGACCTTGCGGCAGTAACTCCGCCAGCTCCTTTTTCTTTTCAGTGACTACCTTGTATGCCGCGCTATCGTTGACTTCCTCGGCCAGATTAGGCATACGCATACCAATACCCGATAATTCGTTGCCATAGCCTCGATAGTCCCTAAAGACACTGCAAACCATCGCATGCGTAGCAACAACCAGCGCGACATCCGGTCGATTCACCAGTTCTGCTTGAAGCGCAATAGTTCGATGTGAAGTCAGGATATTAGTAAGACGATCCGAGTGCTTTGGTTTTTCACTTTGATTGGGTTTATTAATCTTGTCCATCTTCTTTTTATCATCTGGACGGATAATGTTTCTTTCATAAAGCGTCTTTCCATCATCGCCAATGGTCACGATCACACCACACAATTTTTCATCCCCTGGATGAACAATAGTGGTCGAACGATTAATATCCCGTTTTTTTGCGTAGGCTTCTTGTAAATCTTTTTTCAATTGTTCATCAATCGAACCGTCTTTTTCATTTGCTTCTTCAATCTTTAATTCAATTTCAAGAATCTTATCTTCAAGCGAAGCAATTTCATTTTTCTCGACATCAGTCAATTCACGCTGAACATTTCTCGGCTGGATAAATTCTGCCTTGTCGTAGTGATTGAATTTCACACGGCACTCCACCCAAGCATGCCCTTTCATTGCTTCTGCGGCTGCTTTTTTTTCAAGCTTTTCGATAGCTAATTTTTCCAGAAGTATTTTATCGTCCAGCGATCCTTTATCGCTTTCATCAAACAAATCAACGACAACATTACCACCGGCTTTTTTGTAATTATCAAGCCCAACGAATCTAGCTACTTTATCCGTTACGCTTACACTCTGCACCGCCAGCAACTCTTTAATTTTCCATGCTGACGCATTCGGCCCCAAGCATTGCAAAGCACTTTCTTGTTTTTTATGATCGTCAGTGATTGCATAGGCAACCATCTGAGTAAATTCCAATTTATCATTGTGATAAAGATCAAAGAGCACGGGCGACATATTGGCCAGTTTGAGTCGTTGACGCACCCGCAGAGGCTCAACGCCAAATGCCAAGGCTATATCATCAACACCCACGCCCTGGCGGAACATTTCCAACATGGCCACGACGATATCAGCGTGATGCATATCCTTCCGCCCGGAATTTTCGGCCAAACTAACGGCAACGGCCTCGTCTTTGGTCACAAGCATGTAAGGGAATTTCATATCGTCCGGCCAGTAGCCGTTCTCTATGTTGAATCCGATTGCTTTCAGGCGGCGACCACCGGCCACGATACCTGTCTCGCCTGTTTCTTCTTCGTCATAGCCAACCAGGTTTTGCAAAAGTCCCTGTGATCGCAGCAGGGCGGCAAGCTCCTGGATACCTGCATCATCTTTTTCATCGTTTTTTTTCCGGACGTTCAGTGCTGAACGGAAAAATTCAGAGTAGGTTTTGTATTTAATCGTGCAATGCGCAACAATTTCTTGGACTGCTTTTTTAATTACTTGCGACGATTCCGACGAGGAATTATTTTTGCTTGGCGCTTCGATGGTCAATGTTGTCATGATAGTTATCCTGTGAATTATTCTTGTTGGAGCGGGATGCCCGCTCCTATTTTCGAGTTAGTCGCATGCCCACAGAATCGAGCTAGCTTCTGCGTGTTCGCACGCATATTCTTTGAGCAAATGATACAAGTCTGCGATATGGTCAGTATTCGGTTTAAAACTCATGTGGCTGAAAGCAAAGAGGCATGCCGTAATACCAGCAGCTTGGGCGCTCAGTTGGCCTTCATTACCACTGCTCGGGACATAAAAATCATATTTATGATCTCCACGCGGAGCCATAAAAAAACCGCCGTTGCTCAGTTCGTAATACTCCCAAAACCCTCCCTTGTATTCATCAATGATGTAGCGCATTTGGTTATAAATAGCGGATTCCGCTGCGAGGAAATGGCCCTTAAAATACTTTGGCAGCATTTCCATGCGCTGTGCGTCGCTAGTTACCAGGATGGCGCTCACAACACTGTTTTGTACTGATTGGGTCATGGTTAATTCTCCATTGATGCAGTTAATAAATATCGGGCTGGTGGGCGGTTTTCTCGATCACCATGAACATATTATAGCAACTGGATAGCATCAGGTCAACACTTAGATAGCAGTTTATTGAGAAATTGTTAGATATTTTATGTAAAGATATGAAATATAGTGAAAAAAATAGACATACTTCGCCAATTATTGCAATAGTTGACTTACCAGGTAGTGAAGACACAAGCGCCCGCAGCACGCACGCCAGCGGCGGATCGATGAATGACCAGGGACAGCGAAGCGGCCCGCACCTGGTGCAGCGCCCTACTCCTTCATCACGACAGAAATGCGCCCTGCTCTACCAGGTAGTGAAAGCACAAGCGGCCCGAAGGGCAAAATCTTTGAAGGCTGGATGGGGCCTGCTGTTGGGTTCTGGTTTGAAAGCGCCCGGAGTAGGAAGGCATCGGAGCGAGGAGCGACACGTTTTCAAAGTTTTAGCGGGTAGTCCCGTGGGTCGTTCGGATCGAGGTGCGGCACGTCGCCCACAAACCCCACTCATGCAAAACGCCTTTGGGTTTGAAGTGCGCCCTACTCGGCCACCGGCCAGGATGCACCTGGGGCCGCAGCGCCGCATCGAGGGCCAGCACGCACGCCAGCGGCGGATCGATGAATGAGCAGGGACAACGCAGCGGCCCGCACCTGGTACAGCACCCTACTCGCCCCCCCCTACTCCATCACCAGCTGACCAGGGCAGAGGCGTCGGGCTGCAGGGCAGGCCGCGCCCGTGGGCGACCACCAGCTGACCAGGGCAGAGGCGTCGGGCTGCAGGGCAGGCCGCGCCCGTGGGCGTGACGGCGGCCACCACCAGGTGTGACGCGGCGCATGGCTGGCGCTGCGCGCCGGCCGGGCAGTTGCGCCACGCCGATGACCACCAGCTGACCAGGGCAGAGGCGTCGGGCTGCAGGGCAGGCCGCGCCCGTGACGCGGCGCCTACCAGCTGGCCACCGTCAGCCAGCTGTATCAGATTTAGATTATTCGGGCTCAACCACAGCACGTTTTTTTAATTCCTTGCAAACCTCTCGGCCGGCCCATATTCCCGCATTGGTGAGTTGACGCACCCATGGCTGCCCGTCACGGCTCGGGCTCCACTTGAAGCTGTGCGACTTTAAAAGTGTTCGTGTTGCCTCATCTGGTTTACCTGGGAACAAAAATAAAACCCTATTTTCATCAGTATCTTCACGATAAGTAAAACCCGGCATCACATCTTCAACGGGGGCGCGTTCGCGGCGACGTTCCAGTTCCTCAATCCGTTTTTTAACGCGGGTCATATTGGCGTTATTGTTGGTCAAGGAGTAACTGGCGAAGCCTATCCGTCCCGCGAAATCCTTCTGGATTAATTGGGCCGCCACTTCCTCGCTAAAGCCTAAAGCGACCAAGGCGGCGATCTGTGTCTCGGGTGTTTTGTTCGTTCGAATGGCTTTGTTTGCTGACTTCATACGCATTTGAGATACCTCCATGCTTTCCAGTTCAGCGCGCAGCTTGCTCAGGGCGGCGGGATCATCGCTAGAAATTCCACCCTTACCAACGCTTGCTGCCTTTTGCGCATAGTGCTCTGCCTTTTCCGTTAATGCGAAAGCTTTGCTGAACGTTTTATTAATACGGCCACGGTAATTTCTGTCTCGACCCTCACTGTGGTGGCCGACAAGGATCGGCTGACCAAAAGGAATCGCCGACGCCATTGAGCGGGCACGCGTATAAACAGTGTTGCTTTCAGCCTGGGCTGCGCTCGCGCGATCTTCAAGGCGTGCTTTGCGTGCTGCTTGTTTTTTTTCGTAGTCGTTCATTTTCAATTCTCTATCGATGTAGTTAATAAATATCGGGCCGGTGAGTAGCTTTCTCGATCACCATAAACATATTATAGCAATCGGATAGCATCAGGTCAACACAAAGATAGCATTTTATTGAGAAATTATTGGATATTTTCTGTAAATATATGAAATAAATTGAAATAAATAGATATATTTCGCCAATCTTTGCAATAAGTTGCCTGCCTGGTAGTGAAAAAACAAGCAGCCCGAAGGGCAAAATCTTTGAGCTGCAGGATCGGGCCTGCTGTTGGGCTCCACCATCGCCAGGTGTGACGCGGCGCATGGCTGGCGCTGCGCGCCGGCCGGACAATTACGCCACGTCGATTTCCACCAGCTGACCAGGGCAGGGGCATCAGTCTGCAGCGCAGGCCTCGCCTGTGCCCATGACGGCGGCCACTGCCAGGTGTGACGCGGCGTATGGCTGGCGCTGCGCGCCGGCCGGACAATTACGCCACGTCGATTTCCACCAGCTGACCAGGGTAGGCGCATCAGTCTGCAGCGCAGGCCTCGCCTGTGCCCATGACGGCGGCCATTCAAAGGTTTAATACATAGACCACATAAATATTTCTTTAAAACTATTGCGAACTAGGACTATTAGTCCTATAATACTAATAAGGCCGGTCATTTTGACAAGGCCAAATCCGGAGAATATATGCACCACTCTGATGAAAAAATCATCGCCAAAGCAATGAAAATATTAGCTCGAAATTTACGTCAACCAGGACACACACTTTCATCACCGGATACTGTTAAAAAATATCTAACACTATCACTTGCCCGCGAAGAAAGAGAAATATTTGGCGTTCTTTGGCTGGATGTGAAAAATAGAGTAATTAAAATAGAACATTTGTTTTTTGGTTCAATAGCGTCTGCTTCAGTATATCCTAGAGAAGTAATAAAGAGCGCATTGAAACACAATGCTAGTGCAGCCCTTTGCTTTCATTGCCACCCATCAGGAAATCCAGATCCTAGCGATGCAGATAAAATAATAACAATTCACCTAAAAAAAGCGCTTGATAATGTTGAAGTAAGACTTTTTGATCACATAATAATTGGTGGAATGGAAAGTTATTCTTTCGCTGAAAATGGTTTAATTTAAGGAGATTAAAAAATGTCCGAAACGCAATCAACGTATTGGGTTTCGGGCCTTTCTATAGGCCCGAGAAAAGAATTGCTTTTGCAATTTTCCAATCCAAACTACGAATTCCCGACATCAGAAGATGTTAAGGCACTTGTAAAGCAATTTAATTTAACTGGCGGATCTGTAGCCACCCTTACCGGAGTGGAACCTAGAACAGTACGTAAATGGATGGCGCCAGATAGTGCCGCGAATCATTCAAAAATACCCTATGCAGCATGGCGCCTACTATTACTAGAATTGGGATTGGTAAAGCCAACAGAAAGATAAATCATAAAAATTGGCGCACAATCTAAGTAGCAGCGCAGTTGTTTCTATATTATATTTAACAACAAAAAAATTGTGAAATTTAGCGACAAAATAAGAAAATACATGAAATTTCGTAATATATTATGAAATAATTTGAAAATATATGTAATTTTTTGATACGCACAAGCGGCCCGAAGGGCAAAATCTTTGAGGGCTGGATGGGGCCTGCTGTTGGGTTCTGGTTTGAAAGCGCCCGGAGTAAAAAGGCATCGGAGCGAGGAGCGACACGTTTTCAAAGTTTTAGCGGGTAGTCCCGTAGGCCGTTCTGATCGTGGTGCCGCACGTCGCCCACAAACCCCACTCATGCAAGCGCTTTTATTTTAAAAATATCCATAAAACAATTTACTTACTCGAAAAAATAGAGGAAGAGAAAAAATATATGAATCCATCTAATCACCAAAAATCAAACCGGGACAGGAAAAGATATGAGTTGCAACCTATCAAAGTGTGATTGCCTTAATGACTGTGGCGACGACCCCGACCTTGAGAGCGGCAAGGTACAAGAATACCCACGTCGGGCCAAGTGTACGGCCGACGGACTCGCAGTGAGGGCTGAACTAGAATTTCAACGTCGGTCAGCGGCGGTTGTTCGTCAAATCGCTTTGCTCGATTCTAAAAAAATAACCTTGCTGACGCACTTATTTTAGTTCGTGGAACTTTCAATTAATTCATGGAAAAATCATGCGCACGATCTTAATCCTAGTTCAGGTGGCTTTAGCCGTGATAGCAACCGTCTTCTTCATTGCGGGAGTCAAGGTATTTTCTGGTGGCAGCTCACTCGAATCTATGTTATCTAACATCGTCGCGAACAATCAAATCCTTATCGGAGGTGTTTTGTTCGTAATCTCGTGGATTCTTTGGGAAGTTACTCGTGATTAATAGCGCAGCGACATTAGTAAAGGACAACGATCAATAACACAAGCTGCCCGCCACGAGCGGGCCTTCTTTAAGCACGCTTCATTGGCGTCGCATCTATTTTAAAAACCGGCGCAATTATTTCAAAAATTCATACCGCCACCTGCAGCTGCACCTGGTGCACGTCCGGCACAGTAGTTAACTGCGCCGGTGGGCTCGCCCTGCTGGCCTTCCTGCAGCACGCCGCCGGCAAGCGCGCTGGCTGGCGCTGGCCAGCGCCGTGCGCGCATCGAGCAGCTGGCTCGCACCAACGCCGTCAGCCGCGGCCACAACATCGACCTGATCAACGTCCGCACGCTCCCCAGGATCGCCATCGCCATGCCGGCACCGTGACGGCGCCAGGGCAGGGCGCATGCACAGCCCTGGCCGAGACCGGAGCGCACGGCACACCCGTTGGCCGCCACCGCCTGCAGTTGCACCTGGTGGCCGGGTCCTGCCCGGTAGTCCGCAGCGCCGATCCCCTCGCCATGGTGGCCAGCCTGCAGCGCGTCGGCCAGCGCCGTGCACACATCGAGCACCTGGCCAGTATCAACATCGCCGCCCGTGACCTCAACACTGCCGATCGACGTCCGCACGCTATCCAGGATTTACATCGCCGTGCCGGCACCGCGACGGCCCTAGGGCGGGGCACATGCACAGCCTTGGCCAGGACCGGAGGCACGGCACACCAGCCGTCGGCCGCCGCCTGTAGTGGCACCTGGTGGCCGGGCCCGGCCTAGCAGTGCGCGGCGCCGATGCACTCGCTCTCGTGGCCGCTGCAGCACGCCGGCCAGCACCGCACACGTCGAGCACCTGGCCAGCGTCGCCGGCCACGGCCGCATCATCGACCTGGTCGACGTCCGCACACTCCCCAGGATCCACATCGCCATGCCGGCGCCGCGATGGCGCCAGGGCCAGGACCGGAGCACACGGCGCACCAGCTGGCGGCCGCCGCCTGCAGCTGCACCTAGTGCACGCCCGGCCCGGTAGTGCGCGGCGCCGATGCACTCTCCCTGCTGGCCATCCTGCAGCACGCCGACGGCAATCGCGCTGGCCAGCGCCGCGCGCGCATCGAGCACCTGGCCAGCGTCAACGTCGCCAGCCACGGCCACAACATCGACCTGGTCGACGTCCGCACGCTCCCCAGGATCCACATCGCCGTGCCGGCGCCGCGACGGTGCCAGGGTAGGGCGCATGCATGGCCCTGGCCAGGACCGGAGCGCACGGCGCACCAGCTGGCGGCGCCACCTGCAGCAGCACCTGGCGGCCGGGCCCGGCCCGGTAGTGCGCGGCGCCGATGCACTCGCCCTGCGGGCCATCCTGCAGCACGCCGACGGCAATCGTGCCGGCCAGCGCCGCGCGTGCATCGAGCACTTGGCTAGCATCAACGTCGCCGGCGACGGTCGCAACGCTGCCGATCGACGTCGGTACCGCTTTCCAGGATCCACATCACCGTGCCGGCGCCACGACGGCGCCAGGGCAGGCCGCATGCATGGCCCTGGCCAGCGTCAACGTAGCCAGCCACGGCCACAACATCGACCTGGTCGACGTCCGCACGCTCCCCAGGATCCACATCGCCGTGCCGGCGCCAGGGTAGGGCGCATGCACGGCCCTGACCAGGACCGGAGAGCGCCGCCCTGCACCTAGTGCGCGCCCGGCCTGGTAGTGCGCTGCCCTGGCGGCCAGCCTGCAGCACGCCGCCGATGATTGCACCGGCCAGCGCCGGGCGCGATGGCGCCAGGGGCTGAAGAGAACCAAACCGTATAACTAAAAATACCAAACGCCATCAGAACAAGAAGAAATTTAATGAAATAATGTGAAAAACCATTGCAATGAAGTGCAATTTAATGAAATAATACGACAAACGGCGCAACACGATGCAGCAAGACTGTAATTATTGGAAATTATGTGAAAATTGTGTACTATCGCCGGCAACCCAATCGAAAAGGAAATGCCATGCAAGCTCACAATGATTCAACCGTTCAAACGCCTGACGCAACGGGATCTCTCAAGGCTGACTTAGCTCGATTTCAGGAGGAGGTGAAAAAAGTAGTGCAACTCGGATTGAAAAGCAAAACTGCCGCGATGCGCTTGCTCATCGACAACTTTACGGCTCTGAACGAAGCCGGGTACTCGCAAGATAAATTGTGCGAAGTACTCAATTCTGAAGGGCTGGAAATTACACGCGGCACTCTTAAAAGTTTGCTTAGCCGAGTTCGCCAAGATGCTGCAAAAAAATCCGTCTAACAATATTACTGAATGGTAAAAAAATGGACGAGAGCAAAGTAGAAAAATCTTTGGGTGAATTAAGCCCAAAAACTCAATATGCTGTTTTTATTAGTATCTGGCATTTAGTTGAAGATGCAATGAACAGGAAAATATCAAGAAGTGATATTTGGAAGACGTGCGCAGATGCAGGATTGGAAGTTTCATACGTGACATTCACACGAATGATTAAAAAGAAAATGGCAGAAGACGCGACCGGCCAGATTGTCAGATATGCGCCTCGGGCTTCAGCAAAAATGACGTCCATCCCTGCCACGCCAACAGCTGCAGAGACTGCTGATAAGAGCGGAAGTGTCGCAACTACATCTGGAAGGGCTCTTGAAGAAGTGAGGGCCAAAAATAAAGGTAAGGATTACTCATTAGTGGCACGTCAGCAAAAAAAGTGATTTAAATAATTATTAGTTATCTTTAATTGTAAATAGAGGACAATATGACCTACGAACCAAAACGCATCGTTGTACTGAACACGTCCGGCAACGTTGGAAAAACCACCATCGCCATTCATTTGCTGTCGGCATTTCGTCCTGACGCAAAATATATTTCGGTGGAAAATTTCAACAACAGTGAAGCTCGCGATGTCGAGTCACTGCTGCTCGAAGAGATCAAGGCAAGCGATTTCCGTCATATCTATCGTCAATTGATGTTGGAAGATGATGTCATCGTTGATGTCGGCGCTTCCAACGTAGAAAAATTCATGGAAGAATTGACCAAATATCAGTCCGCAGTGAAACAATTCGACATGATCGTTATTCCAACGGTACCTGACAGCAAACAACAAAAAGATACCATCGAAACAATTGAGTGGCTGAATAAGCTTGGTGTTCCAGGTAACAAAATTCGTGTGATTTTCAATCAATACCCTGGCGCTGGCGCTACCATCCGCGACACGTACCCCCACATCATCGGCTTTTCTCTGGATGATGGCGCCACGCAAGTATCCTGGCTGCCACACGTAATCGTTGAACAAAACGAGATTTTCGAGTACGTGAAATCGTCTCGCAAAACTATCCGTGAACTCCAGGCCGAAACAACAGACTGGGCTGCGGCACTCACAGAAGCAAAGGCAGCTAAAGACCCGGTCGCCATGGAACTTGCGATGGACAATCGCATGACGCATGATCTTGCAGATTCTGCTATGCCTAATTTGCTGAAAGCCTATCAAGATCTCTTCACTCCTTACGCAGCACCATTACAGAAAGCGACTAAGAAATGACTCTTCCGCAGTCACATCCTAAAACCGCTAAAGAAGTCTATGTAAGATTGCTTTTAGATGAAATTGGGCCCTTGCTAGGAAAGGCGGAAGAGGTGACTGCGGCCCTAGAAAAAACTAATTCAAGTATGGAAGCCGATTTGAGTAGATATAATGATTTGATTGTCGGATTTGAGCAATCAATAATCAAATCGGTAGATCGCGTGGCATTCATTATTAATGAAGCAAATGAAATAAGAAGAAAGGATTTTTTTCATAATCTTAAGTTGCTATCAGGTGCCGTATTGGCATCTAGTGTAATTTCTTCTATAGTCACCGCCAGTTTTTTTTATGTGATATACGAAAATAAAATTAAGCCCAATTCCGAGTTTAATATAGACATAGTAAAATCACAAATAATGAAATTTGTCGAGCCTGCTGCTTTAAAAGGAAATCGATAAGGTAGTTATTTTTTATTGCTCCACCGTTACATCTAATGCCGCACTCGATGCGGCATTGCCTATTGAAAGATATATAAACTGCGCCAAGACGACAAGGATAGACATGAATATCTTCAAAAATATACTGCTGAAATTATCGAGTACAAACAGTGAGAAATTGCGTGCACGGTATTATTTGGCGAAAGAAGCCACCGATGAATTACGTTTGGTAGGACAAGCATACATTAACTGCACTAGTACGCCGTACATTAATAAAGACAATTACTTATCTTTAATCGGTGTATTTGAAAAATTGACAGTATGGATCAAAGAAATTCCAGGATTCCGTGAAGCTGATTTCCTGCGAAATTTACCCGTTGCCGGTCGCCGCGGATCTGAAGTAATGTCCGATATAGATTCACACATCATTCGAGAACGTAAGTTCATCATGGCAAATGAAGCAACTGCAACGATGGGTTATTATGCTATCCAAAATATTGACGCGTGTTTGAATCTTCTTCCTCATGATGCACCAGTTGATGATGTTTTGAAATCGCTCAACATTATTTTGAAACGCATTGGAGCTGAATGTGTTAAGTAGAGCGGAAGTGGTTTCTTTTTTGGGTCGGCAATTTTTATGCAAATTTGGATGGCACACTCGTCCCGTGGGATACGGTGTAGATGCTTGCGCACGGGCATGCGGCTTTATGCACAATCCAGGCTCTGTGCGTAACTGGTGCGTGACACTGCGCAGTGGAGAATCATTTGAAGTAACAGCGGTGAACGAATACCATGCCGCCAGCAAGATTGTGTACGGAAATTTGACTGCGATACACGTAGAAAATTGCCAGGTTATTGAGCCGCCCACTCGCGTACACCGCGATAACATCATGAAGGTCGAACTTTTGCAATGATCGTGCCGGCCAGCGCCGCGCCCGCATCAATTAGCCCCCCCCATAACGTCACCTGCGACCGCAACATCAACCTGGACGACGTCCGCACGCTTTCCAGGATCCACATCGCCGTCCGGGTACCGCGACGGCGCCAGTGCAGGCACACACACGGCCCTTGGCCAGGACCGGAGCGCACGGCGCACCAGCTGGCCGCCATCACCTGGTGCGCGCCCGGCCAGGTAGTGCGCGGCGCCGATGCACTCGCCTGGTGGCCACCCTGTAGCACGCCGACGGCAATCGCGCCGACCAGCGCCGCGCGCGCATCGAGCACCTGGCCAGCAGCAACGTCGCCGCCCGCGGCCGCACCATTGACCTGGTCGACGTTCGCATGCTCACCAGGATCCACATCGCCGTGCCAGCACTGCGATGGCGCCAGGACCGGCGAGCGTAGCGCACCAGCTGGCGGCGGCCAGCCTGCAGCCGTACCTGGTGCACATCCGCCCCGGAAATGCACTACGCCGGCGCGCTCGCCCTGGTGGCCACCCTGCAGTACGCCAGCTAGCGCCGGGCGCGCATCGAGCGCATGGCCACAACATCGACCTAGTCGACGTCCGCGCGCTCCCCAAGATCCACATCGCCGTGCCGGCGCCGCGATGGCGCCAGGGTAGGGCGCATGCATGGCCCTGGCCAGGATCGGAGCGCACGACACACCAGCTGGCGGCCGCCGCCTGCAGCTGCACCTGGTACGCGCCCGGCCCGGTACGCGACGCCGGTGCACTCGCCCTGATGGCCATCCTGCAGCGCGCATGCCAGCGGCGTGCGCGCATCGATGGCCAGCGTCAACGTCGCCGGCCACGGCCGCAACACTGCCGATCGACGTCCGTACCCCTTTCCAGGATCCACATCGCCGTGCGGGTACTGCGCCAGGGCAGGGCACATGCACGGCCCTGGCGCAGGACCGCAGCACACGGCACAGTTGCTGGCGGCCGCCACCTGCACCTGCACTTGGTACGCGCCCGGCCCGGTGGCCAGCCAGCAGCGCACCGACCAGCGTCGGGTGTGCATCGAGCACCTGGCCGCGCCAACGCCATCGGCCGCGGCCACAACATCGACCTGATCGACGTCCGCACGGCCTCCGGGATCCGCATCGCCGTGCCGGCGCCGCGACCGCGCCAGGGCAGGGCGCATGCACGGCCCTGGCCTGGACCGGAGCGCACGGCACACCAGCTGGCGGCCGCCGCCTGCAGCTGCACTTGGTGCGCGCCCGGCCCGGTAA
>JAEAMG010001773.1_pt1 | contig 15285 bp, 14 predicted proteins | sample 8958741 | NCBI WGS metagenome assembly JAEAMG01 (sample SAMN16933256, study PRJNA681125) | bioreactor sludge metagenome | isolation source: anaerobic bioreactor treating anionic surfactant - SDBS | place: India: Bengaluru | collected 2019-02-28
CCGGGCGGCAGGGCCTCCTTGAGGCGCCGGTAGACCGCGAGCTCAGATTCGGGGCTGGACGCCAAAGGCTCGGCCTTAGGAAAGATCCCCAAGATAGCCTGCCCGCTCATGCCCCATCGTTCCCGTGACTGGCGTCTTTCGATGCCCTGGGCAAAACGGCGCAGAGCGATCGATCATGGATCAGCGCTGACATAACAGAGTCGGATCGGGTGGCCGTCATGAGGGAAAGACCTTTTCTAAGATGCCGAGGATCTCGATATCGCCAAGATCGCCGAAAAGGATCGGCTGAGCATAGGCGTCGGCGAACTCGGCTGTCCAGACCATCCTCTCGGCTCCGTCGCCTTCTCGGACATCTAAAAATGATCTCCTTCTGACCATTGCGAGCTGGATCCGGGATGGGCGGCTCTTTGCTCTCATTAAAACGATCTTGCCGTCGATCGGCTCCCCCCCGTATCGCCTGAAGAGACACAGGGCTCCCTTGACGATCTGAGGCGCCATACGGGCATCCTCGGCGCGGAAGACAAAATGCGCGCTCCCATACTCACCGGGCGGCACGGGGACGGTCTCCGGGCCCGCCCGCCTTTCTTGGCCCTCTCCGGCGTCCTCACCGAACGCGGCCAGCGGCAGCGCGTCGATGAACAGGCCATGAGGCTTTTGAGGCACCCCCTCGTAGGCCGTATCCGGCTTCGAAAGACCCTCGACGCCGGGATCCGCTTCGACGCGGCTTCGAAAGAACTTTTCCGTTTCCTTGTCCAGGAAACAGACATAACAGCCCTTATGCGCCCTCGAGAGAAGGACACGATAGGTATTCTTGACCAGGTCCGTGAAGCTCCCCTTGGCCCGCTTGACCACGCTGTCGTGAGAATCTTCGGGATATCCTGCCCATGTCCCCAGATTAAAGTTGTACCGAAGATCGGTGCCGAAGATCACTCCCGCATAGTCGAACTCGAATCCTTGGGCCGTATAAACGCACCCGATCTGGTTCAGGCCGTTAGGGTCATTGGCCCAGACCGGCGCTGGGGGAATGCCTTTCGGCAGTTTCCGGATCTCGGGATTTGCATTCCACGGCCTGACATAACTTCCGACGACGACATCGTTGACCAGACTCCCGTCCCCGCTCAGCTTCTTGGCCCATGGCCAACAGAAGCCCGCCATCATCCTGGCCTTGAATCCCTTGGCCGCCTGGCCCTTGATGGCGGTTTCCAGGGCTTGCGGGGAATCCAAGATCCTGAAGTCGAAATCCTCGTTGGGCGACCAAAGAACATGGGGCGTCTTCCGGATCTCGAGCGTATTCTCGACCCATTTCACAAAGGCGTCGGATCCTCCGCATCGGAATTGGATGTCAAGCTCGTATTCCCTGACCTCGCATCCGGAACGGACCGCCGAGGCCCTGATGTATTCCGCGGAACCGATCTCGCCGGGTCGAACCACCTGATCATCATCGATGAAGAAGACGCCGACCCTTCCGGCATTGAAAAGCTCGTCGATCTGCGATATCCCTGGCCTGCCTTTCTTGGGGTGGAATCTGTCGTTGCTCGATTCTCTCAAACGATGGGCTTCGTCGCAGATGAGGGCATCGACTTCGTCGCGCTCCGCATCGGGATAGCTATTGAAGTATCTGAACTGGCCGGCGCCCCGGGGGCCGATAACTTTCCGCAGAGTCTGGGTGAAGGCTTTTGATCCTGTGGCATAGTGCGCGTTGAAGCCTCTTTTCATCAATTCGGACATAAGGTTGATCGCGATGACCGACTTGCCCGTCCCAGGGCCGCCCCTGACCAGCACGACCTGCTTGCGCCCTTCATGGATGCCACGGGCCACGGTGCTGAGCACATCGTCAAAAACGACAAGCTGCTCGTCAAGAAGCACGAATTCGCTGTTGCCGGCGATGACTTCGACGACGTGATCCATCAGCTTCTTGCTGGGGCGGTACGTCCCGTCCAGGACGCGGTTTAGGACCTCGATGCCTTGGCCCCGCCCGACCCGCGGCATGAGGAATTCCCTGAGTTCAGGGACGTCGTCGGCCGAAAACACCGGGCAGTCCCTCAAGGTTTCCGCAAACTTGGCCGCGAGCAGCGCGTCATCGGGGATGAATCGATAATTGTGCAAGTATGAGCATGCCGAAAGACCCAGCGGATCAGGCCCTTCATAAAAGGCCGCGTGATAATCCTCTAAATATGTCCGATACCTGCCGACTTGGACGGATGGATGCAGGACTTGCCGTTCGCCACCGCCGAGGTAGGTCATGACCTCGTTATCCCCGTCGGCGGCCTGGCAGGCTTCCCACTGCTTGAGCTCGATGATGATCGCGTTCCCTTTATGCGCCGCGTCCTTCCCGGTAACGAGGCAGTCTAGCCGCTTAGAAGACAGGGGCAGCTGATACTCGAGGATGACGCCATGGTCATCGAGGCGGCAATATCCGAAGAGCTCTGAAGTCGCCCTGAGGGAATTCCGCCAGGCGCTTATCTCGGCAGGCGATGGATTCTGGCGGAAGTAGAAAAAATAGGCCGTCTTGAGCTTCTCGGCGATCTGGTTGAGCTGCGTATCGGCCCTGAATTGTGAAACGGAACCGGCGTAGAGTCTCATCTCAAAACCTGGTGTATTTCTTCGCGTTGCCCCTTGACTTCTCGACAGGATACTTGGTCCTGTTCTTCACGAGCTTCTTTCGAGCGGCGTCCACGGGGGAGATCGAAAGGCTGTCGGCAAGCCTGAGCAGATAGATCAGGACGTCCCCGATCTCGTCTTCGGCTTCTTTTTTCTCAATATCGCCGAGCTTTCGGGATTCCCGCGGTGTCAGCCATTGGAAGATCTCCATCAGTTCGCTGGCTTCGATAGCCAAGGCCATCGATAGGTTCTTAGGCGTATGGTATTTGCCCCAGTCGCGTTCTATGGCGAAGGCTCGGATGTCGTCAACAAGCTCCTTTAGGGACATGCATCCGGCGCTGGCGGCGCCACTCCTGGCCTTGTCTCCATCGCCGATCCCGGCGACGGCTCGTGGGGACCCTCTCATTCCTGATCTCGGCGGCAATTCCGTCTCCTCTTAGCCCCCTATCCCTTAAATTTGTTCTCGTTGTGCCACGTCAACCACTCCTGCTGGGGCCTATCTTGAGCAGCGGCGGGGAGATGGCTGAGCGGACGGCCGTTAAAAGGATAATACGATCGCCCATTCTCAAAATCCTCTTTGAGGCGACGGCTGACCTCGATCCGATATTCGGGCGTGATCGTGATATAGCCGCTATCCAACAGACGGTGGAAATCGCTCCGAAGCAGGAGCCCGTTATGGACGGCGTGAGGGCCGTCCTCTTTGTAGGGCTTGATGTGGGCGGCCTCAAGAACCGGTAGAGAGTGCTCGCCGGTGATCGCGCAAGCCCGCAGGTAGGCATCGGTCACCAGGATCCTGAATGCGCCCTGGCCGAGGCGGGGACGGATCGTCGTTTCTCGGCCGTAACGGGCACGCTCCTCGTTGACGCGCCTGGCTTCGGTGTCGAGATCAAACGCCCGCTGATGTCGCCAGGCGTTTTGAAGCCTATCCCAAATGTATTGTCCAGCGTCCCGGTCCAGCTCATACCCTTTGGCTTTGCCCCTGACGATGAAAGGACTCCAATCCGGGACCTGAAACCACATCGGCTCGTCCAGGAAGAACGGCTGGGTCAAAACGATGCACCCGACCCGAAAGTCCTCTTGAGGGATATCCGCGACTCTGCGATAACGAAGAAGCCGCCTACGCATCTCATGATACGAGGATGCTCCATTACGTTCCTCGAAAGCTTCCCAAGCCATGCTTATGGGAAGAACGGAATAGGAGGCAAATACCCCGCCGCCCGCGATCAGGTCTTTGTGATGAGTTTTGGGTCCTCGATGCGGTTTGAAAAGGAATAACTCGCCTTTGCCGAGCGCCCGGAACTCCGAATCGGGGGAAGGCTGCCAGAAGTTGACCTCGTCAACGCCCGGCTGGGTTCGTAGAAAATCGAGCCAATCCTGATCTGTGACTCCGACGTAGATCCTCAACGCGGGTCCATCCTGGTTTTAAAGAAACACTTTTTGAGACGACTCTAAAACATCAACGCGGAGATTTCAAGGAAAACGAGGGCCGCATACTGATTCTTAAAGGAGGGCCACGAGATCAGCCGGGACGCCAAGATCAGAATGGCGGGCGCGACCGTGCTCGTGGGCTTCAGGTACATAGTGATTCCTATGGTAGCCCGAGGTGTCACCTATGTCTCTGAGCGAGAGCAGCCGGCGGCCTACCTTCCATACTTCCTTCCAGTTGCTTGTTTATCTCCTCGCAGGAGTTCTCCGTCAAGCTCACTTTCCATAGGAAGGGCCTCGTCAAGGCCGATGGCTGCGAGGTCGCTGGAGGGCATTGAAATCACGGCGCTGGCATTGACTTTTATGGTCATTTTGACCATATTGTGATCATCCCGGACTTGAGGAGGCGGCCATGATCACGGTCCCCATCACCGAAGCGAAAGCGAGAATATCCGGTCTCGTCGAGCGTCTCCTCAATGTGAAGGAGCACGTCGTGATAACCAAGCACGGGCGACCGGTCGCCGCGCTCCTCCCCTACGAGGATTGGGAGGAACTGACGGCGGCCAAGGCCGGCGGCCTGGCTTCGGTCCCGCTGCCAGCCGGGGACAACGACGACGCGGTCGATGCCCTGATCGAGGCGGCCTACGAGGCACGGACGCGGTCTCGGGCCCGAAAAGCGGCCCTCTGATGTACCTCTTCGACACGGATGTCTTGAGCACTCTGGCCAAGAGGCGTCGGCCCGAGGGCCTGATGAAGCGGCTCGGTGCGACACCCGTCGCGGCTCAGTTCACGAGCGCCATCACCGCGGCGGAGATCTATCACGGGCTGTTCCGGCTAGGAGACGGGGACGGCGCGGGCGCCAGCCTCATGGTTTTTTTCGAGAGCCAGGTCTTCCCGCGGCTGACGATCCTGCCTTTCGACTGCGCCGACGCCAAGACCTACGGCCGGGTCCGGGCGACCCTCGAGCGCCGCGGCCGCCCTCGCTTCGAAGCCGACCTGCAGATCGCGGCTATCGCCTTGACCCGCCGCCTGACCGTCGTGACCGGCAACGTCCGGCACTTCGAGGGCATCCCCGGCTTGAAGGTCGAGAACTGGCTGGCCTAGCGGCCTATTTCGCGACTTGGGCCAGCGCGGCGCCCCAGGCCTTGGCCCGCTCGAGCTCGCCCTCCTTCAGGGGGCCGTAGCTCGTCTGGACGAGGAAACGCTGCTTCTTGGCGATGGGGGTGTATCCTTTGCCCGTCAGCATCTTGAGGATCGGGGTGGCCGACCCGCCGGGTGAGAGCTTGAAGCCCGTCTCGAAGGCGGCGCACCGGGCCCTGGATTCGGGGTCCGCATCCGGGAGGGTCTCGAGCCAGGACCGCAGCGGCGCCTGCGACAGGTCCGGCGGCCGGGGCGCTTTCTTGTCCGGCCGGGCGCCCATATCCCGCCGCGTCTTCTCGCTCGGCAGCCCGAAGGCGATGATGGGCGAGCCGGCTACGACGAGCTTAACGCCCGCCATGGCTTCCGCCGAGGCCTCGGACGTCGATAGCGCCCGGGCCCCCTCGCCCAGGCCCTCGGCCACGGCCCGCGCCGCGGCCGCCGTGTTCCCCCAGTACGACTCGTAGACGACGATCGCTTTCATCGGCATGCCTCCTGAAGATCTAGGGGACCTTGAATCTCCCGCGGAAGTCCTCGACGACGGCCCACAGCTCGGGCGCCAGGATCTCGCGGACCTTGTCTCGGATCACGGCCGGGACGGGGCCGTAGAAGGCCTCGGCGACACCGCCCGCAATGCAGGCCAGGGTGTCGGCGTCGCCGCCCAGCGAGACGGCGTTGCGCACGGCGTCCTCGTAGGACGTCGATTCGAGGAAGCAGATGACGGCTTCGGGCACGGTCCGTTGGCAGGACTCGTCGTGGCCGAAGCCGGGGCGGATGCCGTCGACCGTGCGGGCCAGGTCGTAGCCGAAGCGGCCGGCGATCTCGGTCCGGACGAGGTCTTTGCTCTTCCCGGTCCGGGCCAGGAAGACGGCCAGGGCCGCGGCCTGGGCGCCCTTGATCCCCTCGGGGTGGTCGTGGGTAAACTCGGCCGAGCGCCGGGCCTCGCGCAACACCTCGTCGGCCGTATCGAAAGCGAACCCGACAGGCGAAGCCCGCATGGCCGAGCCATTGCCCCAGCTGTTGTAGGGCCGGGGGTTGGCTTCGGCGAGCCAGGCCCGGAAGCCGCCGCCGTAGCCGCGCCCGGGATAGCCCCGGCCAAAGGCCAGGACTGCCCGGCGATAGTCCCCGTCGGTCAAGATGGCCTCGGCCACGGCCACGGTCAGGACGGAATCGTCGGTGAAGGCGCTGGACGGCCCGAACAACGGGAAGTCCTTGCGTTTCGTCAGGCCGAACTCGAAGGCCGATCCGATGATGTCGCCGGCGATGGCCCCGATCATGATCGAACTGTAGCACCAGCCGGGCCCCCGATTCAAGGCCGGACCCCGGGACGGGCGCGGGGGCCGGGAGGCGGGCGGGGACGGCTGCCCCTCCCCCGCCCCGGCGCGGAATTCCCCCCCTCCTATCACCCCCCGCGGCGATTGAGGGCTAGTCGGGGCGCCCCTACGATGGGCCCGTAATGAAGCGGGAACATCGGAAGGAAGGTGCGAGATGATGAACACGCATTGCGAGACGGCCCAGGGCAACGGGCACGTCCACGGTCACCGCAGCGCGAAAGGGAACGGCAAGAAGCCCGACGTGGTCTGCCCCTACTGCCGCGAGAAGGACGAGGTCATTCCTATCCTCTACGGCTTCCCCTCGCACGAGGCCTTCAAAAAGGCCGACCGGGGCGAGGTCTACCTCGGCGGCCTGGACATCAGCCCGTACAACTACTACTGCAAGCGCGACGACCGGGAGTTCTAGGCCCCCGGCCGCCGGCGCCTGTCCTTCGGCGGGCCGACGCCGGCCGGCGCCCTAGGCGCGGCCGCCCCGCGGCGGCGGGATGATGATGTCCGGATCGACGACGAGCAACCGCTCCCCTTCGACGGCGACGAGCGCGTAGGGATAGTACCCGTCCTTGGCGTCGCCGGAGACGACCGCCTCGATCCAGCCCCTCCCCTTGGAAACGACGAAATAGTCCCAATTGAGCGGCCCGGCGAAGGCCTTGACGATCACGCAGTATGTGCGGCTGGGCTCGAAGCTCCAGACGATCTTGTCGCCCCGGTCGGCGTAGACGGAGCCCGGTTCGCAGACGAGCTTCCCTCTCTGAACCCCGACACGCACCTTGTGCATCCGATGAGGTCTTCGGGGCGGCCTCGGACCGATTGGCTTGTTGAGCATCGTGGTCCCCTCCTTTTGTGGGCCAGATCTATCCGTCATTTCGACGTGATAGCGATGTAATCCGGGTCGCGGCGCAGGGCGGCCAGAAGCGGGTCGCGGACGATATCTCCCATGGGTCCCTTGAGCTTGACGTACTCGCGCAGGCTGCCGAGGGCCTTGTCCCGGTCCCCGAGGATCTCGTAGCCGAAAATCGACCGCAACAGGATCGCCGTATCGCCGGGGCGGGCCTGCAGGACCGCTTCAAGCGTTTGACGGGCCCGGTCCGCCTGACCGACCTTGGCCAAATCCACGGCCAAGATGGCCCGGACCCGCGCGTCGTTGGGGTCGCGGACCAGGGCCTCTTCCGCGAGCTCGACGGCCTTGGCATAGGCCGCGGCCGCCTTGGCTTCGCTGCCCGGGGTGAAACTGTAGGCGTCGCCGAGGTTGCCCCAGATGACGTAGTCAAAATCGCTTCGCGGGAAGCCCAGGGCGGTCTCGGTCATGGTCACCGAATCGGCGAAGCGGCCGCTGAAATAATAGAGCGTGCCCAGATTGGCGCAGGCGTCGGGATTGCGCTTGGTGGCGTTGGACCGCTCGAAAACGGCCGCGGCCCGGTCATAGTCATCCAACCTGAAGTGCGCGGCGCCGAGATCGTTGAGGACGATGATGTTGCCGGGGCAGAGGCGGCTGGCCGTATCGAGCTGGTCTCGCGCCTTTTCGTATTCCCCGCGATAGAAATGGTGGATGGCCAGGAAAGCCTGGCCGGCCCAGTAGCCGGGGCGGGCCTTGATCGCGGCCTGGTAAGCGGTCTCGGCTTTGGCCGGTTGGTTGGCGTTATCATAAAAATGGGCCAGCTTGATCCAAGCCTCGTAATAGAGGGGGTCGAGGGCCACGGCCCGTTCGAGCTCCGGGCCGGCGTCGGCGTCACGGCCGAGGTCCCGAAGCGTCACACCCAGGACAAGGTGGGCCCGGGCCGAAAGGTCGTTGGCGGCGAGCACCGTCCGGATGAGGGACTCGGCACGGGCTGCCGGGGCCAGGTCCTTGCCGGGGACCGCCATGTGTCGACAGGCCTCGGCCAGATCGATCCAGGCTTCCGTGAAGGAAGGGTCGAGGCGGACGGACTCTTCGAGCGCCGCGATGGCCGACTGGACAGCCGCGGCATAGGCGGGAGAGGCCGGGCCGGTCGGGCCTTCATTGCTCGAAACCAGGTGGCCAAGGCCGCGGATGTAGGCCTCGAAGGCCCCCGGCACGGTGGTGGCCGCGGGAGTGGAAGGCGCCGCAAGCGGGGCGGACGCGGACGGCGGCTGAGACGAACGCGGGCCGGGCGTGAGGCCGATCGCGGCGGCCGTATCGCGGACGAGATCGTCCCGCCAGGTCGCGATATTGCCGAGATGGTCGGACTTCTGCACCGAGGCCAGCCGGACGGCCCGGGCCGGGTCGAGCGCGTCGAGGGTCAGGGATAGGTTGTCGCCGTTCCTTTTAAGCGTCCCGGTCAGGACGAAATTGGAGCCGAGGACGCGCAAGGCGTCGGAGGCCTCTTGCACCCCGTAGGTCGAGAGATCTCCGGCCGGCGTGACCCAGGAACACGACGGGCGGGCCAGGGCGTCGAGCCGGACCCGGAGATATTCGGCCAGGCCGGCGGCCAGGACGCGGTCGGAGGCGTCGTCGCCAAGGGGGATCGGGTCGAAGATCGTGATGTGGCGCGGCGCGCCCTCCGCCGAGGGGGCCAAGCCGAGAAGGACGCCGATCCTGCGGGGCAAGCCGCTCAAGACGCCGGCGACGAGGAGGACCAGGAGGGTGGACAGGACGATGGAGACGCGGGCGACGGGAGGGAGGGCCCGGAAGCCGGTCCGGCGACGAGCCCGGGGGCCGGGCCGGGCCGCGGTGCGGCCCTGGTCCTTCCGCTCACCGGTCACCACATGGACGTGGCCGGAATAGCCGGCGCCCTCGCTGACCGCTTCCAGGGCCTCGGCCAGCTCGACGGCCGAAGCGTAACGGCCGGCCGGGTCCGGGGCCAGGGCCCGTTCCAGGACCTCGGCGCAGCCGGGCGGCGGGCCGGGCAGCAGGCCCTCGAACGACGGCGTGCCGGCGTTGACGATGGCGTAAGCCAGGGAGTGCTCGTTGTCGCCGCGGAACGGGAGTCGGCCGGTCAGCATCTCGTAGAGGACGACGCCGAGGGACCAGACGTCCGAGCGGGCGTCGACCTCGGCGCCCTGGAGCTGTTCGGGCGACATGTAGGCGACCGTACCGACGGCCCGGCCGTCGCGGGTCAGGCGGGCCTCGCCGGCGATCTTGGCCAGGCCGAAGTCGGCGATGCGGGCCGTCCCCTCGCGGGTGACCAGGATGTTGGCCGGCTTGATGTCGCGGTGGACGATGCCGGCGGCGTGGGCGGCGGCCAGGCCCTCGGCGACCTGGGCGGCCAGGGAGAGGGCCTCGGCCGGGGCCACCGGGCCGCGCCGGATCATGGTCCGCAGGCTCTCGCCGTGGCAGAGGGCCATGGCGATGAACATGCGGCCGTCTTCCCCCTCCCCGATCTCGTGGATGGTGCAGATGTGGGGGTTGTCGAGAATGGAGGCGGCCTGGGCCTCGTGGACGAAGCGCTGGCGGGCCTCGGGATTGTCGGTCAGCTCGGCCGGCAGGAACTTGAGGGCGACCGGGCGTTTGAGGCGCAGGTCTTCGGCCTCATAGACGACGCCCATGCCGCCGCGGCCGATCTCGCCGTTGATGCGGTACTTGCCGGCGACCACGGTGCCGGGGGCCAGGGCGCGGCCGAAGGGGTCGACGGTCATGGTGACGGACGGGGCGCCGTCCAGGGGCGCGGCGCACGCGGCGCAGAACCTGGAAGCGTCCGGGTTCGGGGTCTTACACAGAGGACATTCCAACCTGCCGGCCTCCCCCCGTTGATGTCAAGATAACCCCAATCCCCTCCCGAGTCAACCGTCCTATCCGGAGGACAGCCAAGATGGGGTCAAACCTACCTTTTTTCGAAAAAGGTAGGTTTGACCCCATCTCCATCCGTACGGGTTTGACAAATCCGCGCAATGGCCCATAATGGCGTTCATGACTTCGGCCGGTGGAGGTGTGCGATGAGCGACAAATACTATTTCACCAGCGAAAGCGTCACCGAGGGCCATCCCGACAAGATCTGCGACCAGATCAGCGACGCCATTCTCGACGACCTGCTCCGGCAGGATCCCGACGCCCATACCGCCATCGAAGCCCTGACCACGACCGGCACGGTGCACGTCGCCGGCGAGATCACGACCACGGGCTATTCGGATATTCAGAAGATCGTCCGCAAGACCCTCCGGGACATCGGCTACACCGACCCCCGCTACGGGATCGACTGCGAGGACGCGGGCGTCTGGATCGCCGTCCACGGCCAGAGCTGCGACATCGCCCGCGGCGTCGGCCGCAAGGTCAAGTGCCAGCAGGGCGCCGGCGACCAGGGCATGATGTTCGGGTTCGCCTGCGACGAGACGCCCGAGCTGATGCCCCTGCCGATCATGCTGGCCCACCGGTTGACGGCCAAGCTGGCTGAAGTCCGGCGCCACAATGCCGGCCACGCCCTCGGCCCCGACGGCAAGAGCCAGGTCACGGTCGAGTACCGCGACGGCCGGCCGGTGCGGCTCGAGGCCGTGGTCATCGCCCAGCAGCACATCGCCGACCTGTCGGAGCGCGAGCTGCGCAAGCTCATCCTGGAGAAGGTCGTCAGGCCGGTCTGCGGCAAGTACCTCGACGCCAAGACCAAGGTCTATATCAACGCCACGGGGCGCTTCGTCATCGGCGGCCCCGAGGGCGACACCGGCGTCACCGGCCGCAAGATCATCGTTGACACCTACGGCGGCATGGGCCGCCACGGCGGCGGCTGCTTCTCCGGCAAGGATCCCAGCAAGGTCGACCGCAGTGCGGCCTACGCCTGCCGCTATATCGCCAAGAACGTCGTCGCGGCCGGGCTAGCCAGCCGCTGCGAGGTCCAGCTGTCGTATGCGATCGGCGTCCCCGACCCGATGGCCGTGTTCATCGACACCTTCGGGACGGGCAAGATCGCCGACGGGAAGATCGCCGAGCTGGTCAGGGCGCACTTCCCCCTGCGGCCGGCCGATATCATCGAACACCTGAACCTCAAGAGGCCCATCTACAAAAAGACGGCGGCCTACGGGCACTTCGGCCGCAACGATCCCGACTTCACCTGGGAAAACACCGACAAGGCCGACGCGCTGCGCAAAGCCGCCGAGCTCTGACCGCCGAGCGCCTCGAGCAGCCGGGCCGGGTCGACGATCCTCCCTCGATATGGTCCCGTCTTTCCCTCGACGGGGACGGGCCTGCCCATGGCCAGGGCGGTCCGCCAGAAGACCTCCGGCGTGATGTCTGGATCGACCTGGCAGGCCAGGGCATAGAGCCCGGCGACGAACGGAAAGATGGAGCTCCAGCCGCCGATCCGGTAGTAGCCGTATTCCTCCCGGCCGCCGGGATGAGCGACCGTCTTCGGGCCTTCCGGCAGGACCAGGAACTCGGCCGGATGCGTCCTTTCGAGCCGCATGGCATAGTACAGATCGAACCGGTCGCGGCCCCCGACCTGGGACGCCCATTCCTTCCAGGGCAGGACTCGGCATGAAGCCGTATCGTTCGGGTCGTCCGCGCCGCGCCGGTCGAAGCCCCAGATCCAGAAGCCCGGCCCAGCGGCGTCGAAGCTGTTGCCCGAGATGATGAAGATGCCCGCTTCCGCCGCCCTGGCGACGGCCTTGTTCATGGCCTTGAAGCCGCGGTTCTTGGGGCCCCATCCGGCTGAGATCGAGACCACTCGGATCTTCTTTTCGGGCGGCAGCCTGGCGTTGACCTCGAGGAGCCGGTCGAGAGCCCGGGCGTAGTGCCCGGCGTTGGCCACTTGAGCGTCCTTGACGATGTCGAAGTTATGGCTGCCGACGTAGTAAACCTCGGCTTCGGGAGCGACGCCGCACGTCCGGCCGGCCAGGATGGAGGTCACCAGCCCGCCGTGGAAATTGGCCGGCACGCCCAGGCCGTTGACCTCGCCGTAGAAACGGAGACGGCCGGCATACTCGACGTGGTCGAGGAGGAGCGGCGTATCGACGATCCCGACGGAGACGCCCCGGCCGGTGAGGCCCCGGGCGTGGAGGGCCCGGAGCCCGAGGCCGGGATCGCGATGGAGCGCGAGGAGCGCCGCCGGATCGAAGCTGTCCGGGAGCCTCTCGGGCCATTTTGTCTCCGAATCGAAAAAGGCGTCAAGCAGGTCCGCGGCCTGGCCCCGGAGGTCGAGACGGCCAAGGTCGGCATGGCGCAGCTCGTAGTAGGGGCCCCATTTCCGGGCCGCTTTGAAGGACAAGGGCGGCTTGGCCAGCCAGCGCCAGTCGGCCGGGGCGGGGACCCTGACGAAAAACGGAGGGCCGGAAGGGAAGCCGGGCGGCAACGAAAATTCTCCGGCCGCCGCGGCGCCCGGGCCGCCCCGACGGTCGGAGCACGCGGCGGCCAGGAGGGTCGAACCGACCAGGGCGGCTGCAACTGCCGCCATTACGAAGAAAGCGCCGTATCTGCGTTCCATCGCTCCTCCGGGACCGTCGGGCCGTTCGGGTGTCGGGCGTTCGAAGGGGGACGCTTTGCGTCTACTATAGCGCATCGCCCTCGAGAACGGAAACGCCCCCGTTTTCGTCTCCCCCGCTGCGTCTTCGGCCGCCGAAACCGCTATAATGTCCCCAAGGAGGCGCCGCGATGAAAAAGACCGCGACCCCGGCCGCGTTCGCCGGATTGTTCTTTCTCTGCGCCCTGGCCGCCTTTCCGCAGAGCGGCTTCCTGCAGAAGGGCCAATACGCCGTCGGGCTGACGGGCGCCTACGCGACGAACAACGCCGCCCACGGCTTTACGGGCGCCTTCGGGTTCGGGCTCGGCGGCATCTTCGACCTGTCGATGTCGGCCGGCCGCGTCACCTACGACGACGCCGGCGAATTCAGCGAGCTGGCGGCCACTTCCTGGTCGCCGCAGCTGGCCGCCCACATCATCAAGCAGAACTCGTCCAAGTCGCCGATTTCGGTATCGGTCGCCGTCGGCTACGTCCGGGACAGCTTCTCGTCGCCGGACCTCGACGCGATCGACTTCACGATGTGGGCCAACACGGTGACGTTCGGCGCGACGGTCTACCGGGATGTCCGGCTGTCGGGAGCGGCTTATCTCCAGCCATACGCCGGGATCGGCTACGCCAGCACGTCGCTCAAGATCGCCGATCCGGCCAGCTATACGGTCAGCGCGGATGACTCCGTCGTCACGCTCGGGCTCGGTGCGCCGGTGGTCTACCGGCTGGCGCCGCAGGCGCTTCTGGTCGTCCAGCCCGGCGTCAGCCTGGAGCTGGAGAAAGGCGGCCGGGCTACCTTCGCCATCTCCGCCGGACTGGTCTACATCATCAAGTAAAGAGAAAGAGGGGGTGGCAACAGCCAGTTTTGGGAAAAGGGGGGGGTGTGCCCCCCGCCCCGGCCGGGACTGGGCCCCCATCCGCCGGGGTCGTGGTATACATCACAATTAACCTACAAGGGGGGGTAAACACCCCCTTTTTTCCAAAATGGTTTTTTTTCCCCCCCTCCCCCCCCTATTTCACGGTCAGGCCGCGGTTCTTAAGCAGCCCGTCGATCTTGGGCTCGGCGCCGCGGAAGCGCACATACTGGGCCATGATGTCGTCGGTGCCGAACGGCTCCAGGACGTTCTTACGGAACGACTCGGCCGTGGCCCGGTCGAAGATGCCCTTCTCCCGGAACGCCTCGTAGGCGTCGCAATCGAGGACCTCGGACCAGATGTAGGCATAGTAGCCGGCCGCGTAGCCGCCGCTGAAGATGTGGCTGAAGTAGGTCGACCGGTAGCGCGGCACGATGGCCGGGATGAGCCCGATCGCGTCCATAGCCTCCTTCTCGAAGGCCCGCACGTCCGCGGCGCCGGGGTCGGCGGCGGTGTGCCAGGCCATGTCGAGGATGGAGGCGGCCAGGTACTCGGCGGTGATGAAGCCCTGGTTGAAGAGCTTGCTCTTCTCGAGCTTCTCGACCAGCGCGGCCGGGATGACCTCCCCTGTCTGGTAGTGCTTGGCATAGAGGGCCAGGAGCTCGGGCTCGAAGACCCAGTGCTCCATGATCTGCGACGGCAGCTCGACGGAATCGCGGGCCACGGTCCGGGTCCGGAACCGGGACCTGGAGAAGAGCGTGGCCAGCGAGTGCCCGAACTCGTGGAAGAACGTCCCGGCCTCGTCCGTCGACAGCAGCGCTGGGGCGTCGGCCGTCGGGGCGGTGAAATTGCAGGTGATGGTCGAGATGGGCGGGACGCGCACGCCCTGCTCGTCGTAGGCGCGGCGGAAGCCGCCCGACCAGGCCCCGCTGCGCTTGCTCGGCCGCGGGTGGAAGTCCATGTACAGGATGCCGGTGTGCCGCCCGTCGGCCTCCTGGACCTCGAAAACCTGGACGTCGGGGTGGTACCGCGGCAGCTCGGGCCGGGGGATGAACTGCAGGCCGTAGAGCTTGCCGCACAGGGCGAAGATGCCGTCGCGGACGTTGTCGAGCTTGAAGTAAGGCCGCAGGGCCTCGTCGTCGAGGGCGTATTTCTCCTGGCGCAGGCGCTCGGTGTAGAGCCACCAGTCCCAGGACGCCAGGGTGCCGCGGCCGGCCTTCGGGTCGCGGTCCATCAGGGCCTGTAGCGCGGCCGCCTCCTCCTTGGCCTTGACCAGGGTCGGGGCCCAGAGCTGGGCCAGGAACTCGTTGACCTTCTCGGGCGTCTTGGCCATGTTCCGCTCGAGAACGTAGGCGGCGTGGCTCGCGTAGCCCAGGAGCTGGGCCCGCTCCCGGCGCAGCGTGGCGATCTTGCGGACGTTCTCCTTGTTGTCGAACTCGTTGCCGTTATCGCCCTTCATGAGATAGGCCCGATGGATCTTCTCGCGCAGGGGGCGGCGCTCCGAGTAGGTCAGGAACGGGGTCATGCTGGGGACGTGGATGGTGAAGA
>JAEAMG010001776.1_pt1 | contig 15256 bp, 14 predicted proteins | sample 8958741 | NCBI WGS metagenome assembly JAEAMG01 (sample SAMN16933256, study PRJNA681125) | bioreactor sludge metagenome | isolation source: anaerobic bioreactor treating anionic surfactant - SDBS | place: India: Bengaluru | collected 2019-02-28
TCCAACGGTTTCGGATACACTCTTGCGATCCCAATTGCCGGAGCACCGCAAGGCCCATGGCTCGGCCGTGACACTGAGGGCAGGAAAAATAGATGCCGTGTTCGTTTTTCGTGCGATTCAGATGTGTGCGGCATCGCGGGCAATCCACGGCGTTTGTCCTATCGTTGCCACGTATCGCGCACTCGAGCGCGGGCTTTCGGTGCAACGGCATCGCTGGCCATGACCTCGGGCATCGGCAAATGGCGCAACAGCCAATCGGTTTGTCGGCTCGCAGGCACTTGGATGGTGTTTTGCGGCGCTAGTGTTTGGACTAAAGCCGCGGCAGACGCCATTTGCTGCGGTGCTTCGCCGATCAAACGCCGGCTGCCCTGACTGAGGACCGTGCCCGGCTCAACACCCGTGCAACGCCCTTGAAGCCGCAGACCTTGGGCATCGAGCGTTGCGGAAAAAGCTAGTTGTTCGTAGGGAACGGAATCACCGTCGGGGAATGATTCGACGGGGACAAGCCCCAGTCGGTCGACGGCCGAGGCCGCCAACGTGCGATCGATTGTGCCGGGCCCCGCGGCGACGATTACGCTGCCCTCTTCAAGCCGTCCTCGGTAGAAGCGGGCCGATTGGATCGTGACTTCGCCCCGGCCGGTCAGCTTATGCGGAAAATGATCGGTCACGAGACCGCCTAGGTCCACGTCGGCCAACTGCCCGACAATTTCGCCCTGCCAGCCATCGGTCGTTTCGTTGGCTGCAAGGTATCCATGAAACCGGCATCGCGACCCCAGCGATTTCAACTCGCGTAGTCCAAGGGCGAGCACGCTGCACGGCAATTCGCCGCTGCCGGTATCCAGTTCATAGCCGCTAGCGGGCGGCGAAACCTGACGATTGCGGACCATGCGAATCCGCGCGGGATCGGGTGTTTGAACGCCTGCGAGGCGGAAAAAAAGCTGAGCCTGCATCCCGCCCGCCACCTCTTCCATCGAACCGTTTACGTCAGCCAAAGTTTGCGAATTTTGGGCCGCTCGCAATGTCAGCTCGGAGGCCGAAAGCTGAACATCGGTCTCCATCGGACCGCTGAAACCTTCCATTGCCCTTGCAAGACACTGCCGGATCCGATCCAAGGAGGCGGTCTCCACCTCCGACTGCGAGGCCGTAATCGCCATTACCGGACGGCGCTGCCCTTGCGGATCGATTTGCGTGGTATCGGCAACTTCCATCAAGCGGCAGCGGAAAACAGTCTTGCCGGTTTCCGGATCGACTGCTTCGACTTGTTCGTAGAGAACCACGCCCGGGCGCAGGTATTGCAGCCCTCCGAGCTTCACGTTCAAGCCGATTTGCTTGCTCAACGACGAGGCGGCCGCCTCGACATGACCGGGTGCGTGCCGGTTTGCGCACCAACCGCCGACCAGCAATGTCGGCAGCACGCCCAGCACTAAAAAGCCGGCCACGCAAATTTGACGGCGGTTTTTGTCGTAAAGCGGAAGCATCTTGAAAATAGCACACATCCCATCACGTCACGTTCCGAAGTTCCCAATGTCGGAACGCCGTGATGCGTTACGTGATGTTCGCAACCCGAAAAGTATCGAAAACCAATCGCCAAAAGCCAAACGGCTTCTGGAATGTATTCGCATGTGGGCCAATTTTATTTGGCCGCGGATATTCTATTCGACTTTCCAAGCCTCGACGCCGTCGTCCGAGGCAATAACCAGCGCCGGCTGACCGTCAATTTCCACGGTGGCCAAGCCTTGCAGAGTTACGCCCGAATTGAACTTATCAAGCAGTTTGCCGTCGATTGCAAGGATATGGACCGAACCATCGGGGCCGGGCAAAATCCATTGCCCCGGGCCGTCGCGAGTGACGCGGCCGGGAATAATCAACTCGATCGGCTTTGGCTGCACGCCCATCGGCAGAGGATAGGTCCAACTTACATCGCCCTTGAGCGAGAAGCCGATCGCGAGGCTTTCGCCCAGCTTGGGCGCGGTCATGGCGCACCACTGCTTCGGCCCTTCGCCTTGCAGATCGGCCGCGACGACCCAATGCATCATGAAATCGGGAACTTTCACTTCGCCTTGCCGTTCGCCCTTGGCGTCGAGTGCGACGAGGGAACCGGCGTTATTGGTGCAATAAAGATTCCGCCGGCCCTTTTCGTCGGCATCGCCGATGGCCATGCCGATGACATTCGACAACGAGCGGTTTGCCCAAAGGCGTTTGCCGTCGAGCGATACGCCCTGCACGCCGACCACGCCCCAATAGCTGACGGCCATGTCGAGCTTCCCATCGCCGTCCAAGTCGCCAAGTTCCACGTCGGCCAAGCCGCTATGCGGTTTTTTCAAAGCGTCTTCAGGATAGCTGACCGTCTGCTTCCAGTTTTCATCCAGAATATGGCAACGCTGCTGGGTCGTTAAAAAGGCGACCGTATGACGTTTACCATCGGCATCCACGGCCGACCGCAAACTGCCGACCAACTCGGTTTCATCAAGCGTCAGCTTGTGCGAAGCAATGAGTTTTCCGTCGAGCCCTACCTCGGCCACGGCCTTCCAGTTGTCGATTACAGCCAGGCGCGTCTTTTCGCCCTTGCCGCTGAGAACGTAAACATTGCCGGGCGATTTCACGTCCTTGCATTTCCACAACGATTTCAGCTTCAGCTTGGCAGGCTCGCTGCGTTTGGCGGTCTTCGCTTCGGGGATCTTCTTTTCTTCCAGAACAGCCCCGCTGCTCGATTCGTTCTCGGCGCTTTCCATCGTTTTCGCGTAACGCTCCAACTGCTCTTGATAGGCCTTCAGCGGCTTTTCATAGATATTTTCGCCGGCCAAGAGCTTTTCAATTTTCGAGGGCAGTTCCTCGATGAATTTCGGATCGCCGCGACTCTCGCAATCTTGCACGATGCCGTCGGGACCGATGACGAACGTCGTCGGAATACCGCTGAACTTGAAGGCCACCGCCGTGCGTTCCGGATCGCGGTAATAGGGCAGTTTTACTTTCAATTCCTCGAGCAATTTGCCGAGATCCTTATTCGAGATTTCCGGCGTATCGACGCTGACGGCGTAGAACACCACCTTGGAATTGTCTTTGAATTTCTCGTAGGCCTTCTGCAATTCGGGCAGACTGCGCCGGCACGGCCCGCACCAACTGGCCCAAAAATCAAGCACCGCCACCTTGCCGGCCAACGATTCCGGCGTCAGCGGCTTGCCATTGACGTCGAGGAACTTGAAGTCCGGCGTCTTTTTGCTCAGCAACTGTCCTGTGTCCGGGGGAACGAAGAACTTGACGATTTCGGCGCCCTTCGGCACTTCGAATTGAAACGCCTTGGGATCTACTTTTCCATCGATCTTCGCCCCGGTGAAATCGGCCACCACCGAAACGCGATCCACCGGCTGCCGCTGATTGATCGCCTGCAAAATTTCCTCGGAAGGCAAAACCACGCGGCGCAAGATAAATGTCTTTTCGTCGATCCAGAAGGTCGAAGTTCCATCGGGCCGTTTGATTTGCACGCGGTAACAGTTCGCCCCTTCGATTTCGCCCGACTTCGACAACACGGGCTCTTCGGCGTCGCGCAGCAGGGCCTTGATCGGTTCATCGCCCAACAGGAGCATCAATTGCGGCATCGCGCCGCCGAAATTTTGCGTCATGGCCGTGGCCAGCATTCGCTCGGCAAAAAGTGTTTTCATCGTCACGCGAATCGGCGCCGGACGGACCATCACTTGGCCCGGCAGATCCTCGATCGTGGCGTATTGTTTCGTGCCGTCGCAAACGTACATCGCCTGATAAGCTTGCACGCGGATTTTGTTCGGTTTGACCAGCGAGAGCGAGAAGTTGGCAGTTTCGTCAATGATTTTTTTGTCGCCTGCCTCGGCCAGCAGATGAACCGTGCCCGCGTCGGCATAGCTCTGCGCTTTGCGATAGACGATAATCATTCGATTCAAGGCTTCGCGGCCCGTCGTGACTTTCGATTCGTCCAAGGCCGCCTCCTCGGGCTTGGCCACTTCCTCGGCCTGCGGTTTAGGCGTTTCCGCCTTGCGGCATCCCGCCAGGATGACTGTCCCCAAGCAGACGGCCAGCATGGCCAACCGGGGTAAAAAACACTTTGACGGATGCACTGATATTTGGAACATCGCGCGAATCTCCTTGGATTTGCTAAAAAATGGCTCCCCATTATTCGCAAACCGGGCTCCTGCGTAAAGCTCGACTTCTTGACCCCTGCGGGAAACGACGGGATAATAAGGTCTGAGCTGAAAATTAACTTGCCAATAATACCCAAACTAGCCATATTGCCTTATGCCGGTTCTGCATTACGGAAAACAGTCGTCTGTCGAGTTGGAGTTTCCCAACGGAGTCGCCCCCCAAGAGTGTGGCCGCCCGCGAGGCGAGCCCTTGGGAAATTTGGACGCCGCGATTACGGCCGCGTTGGCGGAACCGCTCGACTACCCTTCGCTGGCCCTGTGCATTACATCGTCCGATCGGATCGTGTTGGCCCTGGGGCACGATGTTCCCAAAGCGGCCCAACTCGTGGCCGTCATCGTTCGCACGCTGATCGAGGCGGGAGTTGCACCCGAGGGCATTACCGTGTTGCAAACGAAAGCCGACGCTTCCGCCGATGGGGGCGATCCACGTCGATTGATTGCCGCGTCGATTCGCGAACGTATTGCCCGCTTGATCCATGATCCCGCCGACCGACGCCAGTTGGCCTATTTGGCCGCCAGCGAGGCAGGCGAAGAAATTCTGATCAGCCGCACCTTGCACGAAGCGGACGTCGTTCTTCCGGTGGGATGTTTGCGCGCGCCGGAGACCGCCGGATATTTCGGAATTCATAGCGATGTGTTTCCCGCATTTTCCGACGTGAAAACCCAACAGCGATTTCGTGCTTCGGGGTCGCTCGACAAACAAGGAAAGCTCAAGCAGGAATTAACGGCCGAGGCGGACCATGCAGCGTGGCTGCTGGGCGTCAATTTTACAATTCAAGTGATTCCCTCCGCCGGCGACGGAGTGTTGCATATCTTGGCCGGGCAAACCGATGCCGTGCGTCAACGCGGTCGAGAGCTGTATCAAGCAGCGTGGCATTACCCCGTTGCACGGCAAGCAGCCCTTGTAGTGGCGGCCATTGAAGGCGACGTCGGCCGGCAAACGTGGGAAAATCTCGGCCAGGCCTTGCAGACGGCAAGCCACTTCGTCGAGGACGACGGCGCGGTGGTTCTCTGCTGCGATTTAGCGGCCCGGCCCGGCACCGGCATGCAGCGATTGGCCTGCACTTCGCGTGAAGCGGCCTTGCGGCAAATTAGCAAAGACCGGCCCGCCGACGCATTGCCTGCCATGCAACTCGCACGGGCCGTCGAGCAACACAAGGTCTATCTATTGAGCAAGCTCGATCCCGCGACGGTCGAGGACTTGAACATGGTTCCCGTCGCGGGGGCCGAAGAACTGAACCGGCTTGTGCGGCAGTCTCCTTCCCATCTTTTGCTTTCCAACGCACCTTATGTAACGGTGGAATAACATGGCCGACCTTGCCTCGCGCATCGCCGAGAATGTGGCCCGGATCCGGGAACGAATAGTCGAGGCAGCGGCGCGATCGGGGCGCGCGGCCGACGCCGTCACGCTGGTGGCCGTGACCAAGTACGTGGATGCCGACACCACGCAGGCCTTGGTCGAGGCCGGTTGTTTTGCCTTGGGTGAAAGCCGGCCTCAGCAGCTTTGGGAAAAAGCCGCCGCACTTACCGATCCACGTATCCGCTGGCACATGATCGGGCATCTGCAGCGCAACAAAGTGCGGCGAACGCTGCCGGTTGCGGCTTTGATCCATTCCGTGGATACCCCCCGCCTGGCGGCTTCCATCGAGGAAGAAGCAGCGGCCCAGCGATTGCCGCCGATACCGATGCTGTTGGAGGTGAACACTTCCGGCGAGGCGGCCAAGCACGGTTTCGAGCAAGATATGATCGAGCCGTTTTTGGCCGAAGCCGCCCGCTATCGGAACATCGCCGTTCGAGGATTAATGTGCATGGCAGGCTTGGAAGGCGGGCCGGACGAGGCGCGTCGCGACTTCGCCGTGCTTCGTGAACTTCGCGACCGGCTGCGCTGCAACTGTCCATCGGAGATAAGCCTCGATGCGCTTTCGATGGGCATGAGCGGCGATTTCGAGATTGCGATCGAAGAAGGCGCAACCATCGTCCGCGTCGGCTCGGCCCTGTTCGAGGGAATCTGACCCGGTCCATCGCCCAAATTCATCTCTACGGAGGGCCGGCGTCTTCGCTGCGTGGCAGATCGTCGAGTGTTTGCAAATTAAAAAGCGTCAAGAACCGCTCGGTGGTTCGATAATGCGGGGTGCGGCGTTTCTTCTCCGGCCGTTCGATCCGCAGCAGTCCGCGACGCACCAGATGCGTCAGCAAATGGTTGCTCGGTTTGCCGCGCAGATGATTGATTTTTTCGCCGGTGATCGGTTGCTGATAAGCCACTAAGGCCAACACATCGACCGCCGCCTGCGACAACCGGGCCTCGCGCACTTTTCCGTAAAAACGGCTGCCCAACGACTGATACTCGCGGCGGAGCGTCATTCGGTAGCCGTCGCCCATGCCGATGATTTCGTAGGGAGCTCCGGCCGCGGCATAGCTTCGATTCAACTCTTCGACCAACGCGGGAATTTCATCGACGGCGACGTCGCGCATTAATTCCGCCGCCCGGGCGGGCGTAAGCGGCTGATTATCGCGGTTGCCCACGAAAAGCATCGCCTCTAAAATCGTCCGCGGACTCAACGGACAGATGTCTTCCTGCTCGGCCGGCTCGCCGACCGCAAGAGGCGCTTCGTCGGCCTCGGCTGCTTCCGGCGATTCGGAATCCGACGTTTGCGGATCGCACGCTTCACCCGATCCATCGCCGCCCTCGGCCGCATGGGCCGCTCGACGCGGCTCGACGCCCATCACCTGGGCGAATGCCTCGGCCAATTCGTCGAGCGAAATGCCTTGCGGCTGCGATTCGAACGGAGGATCGGGTGAAGGAGCCATAATGCCATCACCAGCGTTTGGCGACTTCGGCCTTCATGAATTTCAATCCGTCGGAAGCCAATTGACGCTCGCTCTCGTACATCCGCCGCCAAATTTTGGTGGCGGGGATCAGCCGCTCGAGCGCCAGTCCAAAGGCTTCGATCACCATGAAGCCGTCGTAGCCGATTTCCTTCAGGGTGTCGAAGTTTTCGGCCCAACGCACGTTGCCTGCGCCGGGCGTGCTGCGGTCGTTTTCCGAAATATGAACATGGGCCAGACAATCCTTCAAGGCGCGGATGGCCGCCCCCGTGTTCTTCTCTTCGATATGGGCGTGGAATGTATCGTACATCATCTTGCAACGCGGATGATTTACGTCGCGGCAGAAACGGGCGCCATCGGCCGCCGTGTTGAGCAGATAGCACTCGAAACGGTTGAGGTACTCAAGCCCCAACGTCACGTTGCATTTCTCGGCATACTCGGCCACTTCGCGCATGCTCTCGACGGCCCATTGCCACTCGTCCTTGGTCGGGCCGGCGCCGCTAAAGTAACCTAAAGCGGAATGGAATGGACCGGCCATCGTTTCGATTCCGGCCGCCTGACAACAATCCAAAGCGGCCTTGTTGGCATCAATGCCCACCCGGCGAATCTTGGGATCGGGGCTCATGGGGTTGTCGGCCACGCCGCGGACAACGGTGCCGGTTCGGCGAAGTCCGACTTCATCCATGCGTTTTCCCCACTTTGCATATTTTGCGACGTCGATCTCGAAAACCGGCAGTTCCACCGTGTCAAAGCCGATTTCCTTGACTTCGTCCAGCAATGGCAAAGCTTCGTCGCTCAATACATCCGCCCACAACAGCAAGTTCAGACCAAAACGCATGATTGGCTCCAAGGGGAAAGTTGGGTTTTTGGTGATCGGTTTTCAGCGTTTACCGCAACCGTCAGGTTTCGAGGCTGATCGTTGATGGCTGACTACCGACCGCTAATACGGGAATTCCTTCCAGCAATGCTTCTTTCCGATCCGCCACGAGTTGTCGGGCGGCCGGCAGAAGGGTGGTGAACCGGCTTGGCAAGGGCTCTAAACCCACCCGATGCATTACTTGGTTCAACCGCATCCATAGTTTGTCATCTTCCAGGTAATTCCACAAGATACGCTCGCGCAGAAACAGGGTGATGAACAGGGAGAGCCGCCGCGTTGGGCGGGGGGCCATGCGGTTCACGGCCACCTCCACCCGATCGGGGTCGATAGAGGCCAAAATGCGGTAGTATTCGGTCAGCCGGTTCAAGTCGTCGGCCGCCAGAACGGCATCCAGAAGCAATTCGGTCAGCAGATGTCCTAAAAAAGCGGGCCGCATGCCAGTTTCCACACCAAAAAAATCGCGAATCCGAACAGTAAGCTCCATCGAGGTTTCGACGAACGCCCGGGTTGCGTGAAATCGGGCGTCATCGCGTAGATGCTGCAAAACCCCGGCGGCCACGGCCGCCGTACAAGGATCTTCATGGTCTCGCAATGGTTCGGCCAGTTTGGTGCGCATCCGCACCGGCCGATCCGCCACGGTGAGCCAGTCGGGCACGCCCGTGCCCGCCAAAAAGTACGGCTGATCGAGAAACGGCAGTGCGTGGGCAAGGTAGTTCATCGAGGGGGAGGCCGATTTTGAGGATTGTAATCCAAACCGTCGGGAAACATAACACCCCAGCGTGTTTCCGGCGTAGCGCCCCAGCGCCCGTCCGCGCCAAAAGACCTAATTTGAAAACTCGTGGGATTCATATACGCCACTATTTGTTCTGAATTGCGTTTGGTGTCCTGCATGGCCCCGGAATCGCCGGCATCGGCGTATGTCTTGCCGGCATAGCTGCCCTCTTCGGCACGGAAATAAACATAACAGCCCTGCGCGAAGTCGCCTTGATAACTTGCAGGATAATATTTGGCTCCACCATTGGGAGATTGAATCCTCTCCAAGTTGAACGCATAGAACGGGCCAATGCGATGGGTAGCAACGGAATCAAAGGGCTTTTGGGGATCCGCGCTAAAGCCGTTCGGCTGTCCGTCGGCATTTTGCATTCCGCCCAGCCAGAAAACCAGTGCCGTCGCGGGATTGAATTTTTGCGTGTCAAACTTGGCTGGATCTTGAAACTCAGGCAGGTAATTTACCTCAGGACATTTGGGAAAGACTTTTTTAAGAAACCGTTTTACCGCCGCGACCTTCTGTTCTTTCGTTTCTTCTCCAAAGTCAGGCGGATACTCGCCAAAACGTTCTTTGAAACATTTTACGGCAAGGTCTAATTGCGTGGTTTCAACAATATCTCGTACATACCGGGGATGCTTATTCGCTAAGATGCTCGGCAGTATTAATATCGCCAAAAGACCGCCCGCAAAACCGATCAATAGGATAACGGCAGACCACAGGATATCTTGCTTGCGTTTATCTGAATCGGGCGCAAACATACGCGACACTCCCGAGCCACATCCAACAGCATGACCCTTTACCCCACCTGTAATGGCTCATACGGTCCAAGTGTGGAGCCATTGCCTTACGGATATTCAGTATACCCGCCAGACCGGGCAGTTGAAAACCATGGACACTACAGATAGGCTTTACGGCAGGAGGGTGATGCTATGAAACGCAGCTTTAAGGATCTGTCGGCGGCCGAAGTGCTGGCGCTGGCGATTTCACTCGAAGAAGAGGATGCTCGGCTGTTCGGCGAGTTTGCGCGGCGGTTGCGGCCGAACTACCCGAAGGCGGCCCAGTCGCTCGATACGATGCGCAAAGAGGAAGATTCGCACCGGCATCGGCTGACGGAGCTGTTCCTGAAGAAATACGGCCAGGAAATTCCGTTGATGCGGCGGCAGGATGTGCGCGGTTTCGTGCGACGTGATTCGTTGCAGTCGGTTCGGCCTTGGGATATTCAGCGGGTGCGACGCGAAGTGGCTTTGATGGAACTCGAAACGCAGCGGTTTTACACCCGGGCCGCCGAGTTGACCACCGACGCGGAAACGCGTCAGCTATTGGGCGATCTGGCCGAGGAAGAACGCCGGCATGAGGCGCTGTCGAGCCAGTTCGATCCGGCCCATCAGCCGGAAAACGAACAGCAAGAAGAAGCCGAAACTGCGCGTCAGCTTTTCTTGCTTCAGATCGTTCAGCCGGGTTTGGTCGGTTTGATGGACGGTTCGGTCTCGACGCTGGCCCCGCTGTTTGCCGCTGCGTTTGCCACGCAGAGCACGGGCGAGACGTGGCCGACGTTCTTGGTGGGCATCGCCGCGTCGGTCGGCGCGGCCATCAGCATGGGCTTTGCCGAAGCGCTGTCGGACGACGGCAGCATGACCGGCCGAGGCCATCCCTACTTGCGCGGTGTAGTGTGCGGGCTGATGACGATGTTGGGCGGCATCGGCCATGCACTGCCGTATCTGATCCCGCATTTTTGGCTGGCCACGACCATTGCACTTGTCGTTGTCGTGATTGAGCTGTTCACGATCGCGTGGATCCGCTTCCGCTACATGGACAGCCCCTTCTCGACCAGCATCATCCAGGTTGTCGTCGGCGGCGTATTGGTCTTTCTGGCGGGCATCCTGATCGGCAGTTCGTAGAGTCCGGCAGTTGAGACAGTTGACGATCTGTTTTGGTGCGTCATGGACGCACCCTACCAGCTATTTGGGTTTTGATGCGTCGCGGACGCATCCTACAGATTTACTTTTCGTCGGTCGGCGGCGCAGTCCAATTTACGTTGTGCTGCTTTTCGAGGCGCTGCATGACTTTTACGGCTTCGGCATAGCGCTGCGCGCCGGCTTTGTCGCGATCTTGCTTTTCGAGCGGCAATTCATTGAACGCTCGGGCCGTCTTCATGGCTTCGAGATATTCGGGCTGCTGAAGAAGCTTGGCAAGCACCTTGGCGTCTTTGAGCCAATCGGCCTTGGTTTTGGCGAAGAGATCGTCAGGCGTCTTTTTCAGTTTGTACGGCCAGCCTGGATCGTAGCCTTGAGGCGTTTTCAGATTCCAAGCCTCGATACGTTCGACGGCCTTGGCGTATTCTTGAGGCCGAAGCGTGACGGCTTTGACGACAGGCTCGCGGATATTTTCGACGAGCGTGCCAAGCGCGACGCCAGGGCTGTCGCCGCCGGTTTGCGTGGGCTCGAATCGTTCCATGTCACAAAACGCGCGGATGCGGCCGGCATACAGCAAAAACGCGGCGTCTTCCATGCGATCTAGTTGAAACGCCGTGCTGGCTCCGGCCAGAAGATTCAGCGCGGACATCGCGTCGGCATGGACCAAGATATAATCGACAGCCTTATCGCCATCGGTGAAGCAGGCCGTGCGATCTTGACGGAAGCTGGTTAGGTCGGGGGCGCTCGTCGTGCATTCGTCGGTGGAACCGAGATAGCAAAGGAATCCAAGTGCGACGATGGCGAGCGAGAATATCATTCCGAAAAAACCAATAACACAAATCCAAACAATCGCTTTCTTGCTCATGTGTCGGCCTTGAGGCTCAAGGAAAGGACGGGAATGTGCCCTTGGGAATATAGGTTATTTTTCGCCCGATCGGCCTCGGCACATTGGCTAGGCAACAGCCAATCCAACAACCTCTCATCAGAGATATTCCACTTTTCCTGCAATCTCTTCTGGAGTCAGAACTTCGTAGATTAGGATCAGTCCTCGTATGATTTGCCGAATGGTGCGTATGCGGCGATGGCAAACGACAATTCCGGAGTGCTTTTTTGCGAGAACCGCCTGCCGAAGAAAATCCGCATCGTCCGTAACGATCACACGTCGGTGCGTAGCGGCAAACTCAAGCTGGGCATCGTCGTTGGCAGTGCGCAGGCCAACTTCGACGGTAGTCGTGACGTCGATGCCATGTCGGCGCAGTGCCGCGGCAATGTCTGGATCGATATGCTCGTCGAGATGGAATCGAATTCGCTCAGCCACCACTTAACGTCCTGAGTTTGGCCTGCAAAAGAGAAGGAGTTGCTTCCTGCAATTCTTGAAGATGCGTACCTTCTTCAGACATGGCTTGATCGATTTCCGCTTGATGATCGTAATAGAATGCCATGGCGGCATGAAGAGCGGCAAGGGAAATATCGTAGTGACCGGCGATCTGTTCGAGGGATTGCCCCAGACGCAAATGCATTAACACAACATCGTTCACGGCTATCCGCGTGCCCGAGATGCAGGGCTTGCCCCCACGGATATCCGAACTTGTTTCTATGTGTTGGTCTAGTACAATCTGCATGGCTTGATTCCTGGATTCCTACCTTTATTCTACCACGCGGGCAGCGGCTCTGTCAGGGCCAATCAGTTTCATGGTGGGGCTCGTTTCACTCGACCCACCCTACATCGAAAACTGATCGGCCCTGGCGGTTCTGTAAAGCCTTGCCATGTTGGGCTTTATGCACTAGAATGCTTGTTTTGTCGATTGTTTTCGGAGCTGCAAATATGCGACGCATTCTGGTCACGAGCGCACTGCCGTATGCGAACGGCCATATTCACATCGGGCATCTGGTTGAGTATTTGCAGACGGACATTTGGGTTCGGTTTCAGAAGCTTCGGGGGCAGCGGTGCGTTTATATCTGCGCCGATGATACGCACGGCACGGCGATCATGATCCGCGCGCGGCAGGAAGGCATCAGCGAGGAAGAGTTGATCGGGAAGATGCAGGAAGCACACACGGCCGACTTCGCCGGTTTCGATATCGAGTTCGACAATTACGGCAGCACAAACAGCCCCGAGACGCGGGCGGTGTGTTTCGAGATTTGGGCGGCGCTGCGAAAGGCCGGATTGGTCGTCGAGCAGGAAGTGACGCAGCTTTACGACACCGAGGCAGGCACTTTTTTGGCCGACCGATTCGTGAAGGGAACGTGCCCGAAGTGCAAATCGCCGAACCAATACGGCGACAGTTGCGACAAGTGCGGGGCGCACTATAATCCGACCGATCTGATCGACCCGAAGAGCACGCTTTCAGGCAGTACGCCGGAAATCCGCAAGGCCGACCACCTGTTCGTCAACATCGAAAAGCTGCACGGGTTTTTGAACGATTGGACGCAGACGGGCGGTCATCTTCAACCGGAAGTGGCCAACTATTTGGCAGGCCACTTTTTGGGCGAGCCGCTGCACGATTGGGACGTATCGCGGCCTGCACCATATTTCGGCTTTGAAATACCCGATAGCCCCGGCAATTATTGGTACGTGTGGTTCGACGCGCCGATCGGATACATGGGTTCGACCCGACAGTGGTGCGACCGAAACGGTGAGCGGTTCGAGGATTGGTGGCGCAGCAGTGAGACGGAGGTGCATCACTTCATCGGCAAGGACATCACGTATTTCCATACGTTGTTCTGGCCGGCAATGCTGCATACGGCCGGCTTCAGCTTGCCGACGAAGGTTCACATCCACGGCTTTTTGACCGTCGATGGCGAGAAGATGTCGAAGAGCAAGGGGACGTTCATCCGCGCGTCCACCTATCTAGAGCATCTCGATCCGGCGTACTTGCGTTATTACTATGCTTCGAAGTTGTCGTCGCGCGTGGACGATATCGACTTGAACTTCGAGGAGTTTGCGGCAAAGGTGAATGCCGACATGGTGGGCAACGTGGTGAACTTGGCGAGCCGGACGGCGAAATTCGCCGAACAAACGGGGTTGGCCGCGGCGTATCCCGACGACGGCGGATTGTTCGCTCAAGCGGCTGCCGACGGCGCGGCGATTGCCGACGCCTATGATGCGGGCGATTATGCCAAGGCGATTCGTTTGATTATGACGGCCGGCGATCGCGCGAATCAGTTTATCGAGAACCGTGCGCCGTGGAATTTGCGGAAGGATCCGACGAAGCTCGATCAGTTGCGCGACGTTTGCACGATCGGGCTGAATTTATTCCGCCAGTTGGCCGTGTATCTGTCGCCCGTGTTGCCGCGACTGGCCCGGCAGACCGGCGAGTTGCTTGGCGACCCGATTACGAGTTGGGAGCAATCGCAAAAGCCGTTGCTGGGCACATCGGTCGGCAAGTTCTCGCACATGATGCAGCGCGTCGATCCGAAAAACATTGAGGCGATGGTGGCTGCCAGCGCCGAGCCGGCGGAACCGGAATCATCGATGCCGGCGACGGTGCCGTTCGACACGGATGCCGCCTTGTTGGCCGAGCCATTGGCCGAGACGATCAATTTCGACCAGTTTGCGGCGGTCGATCTTCGCGTGGCGCGGGTGATCGACGCGGAAGACGTGGCCGGTGCCCAAAAATTGCTGAAGCTTACGCTGAGTCTTGGCGGCGACAATTTCCGCACGGTGTTTGCGGGCATCAAGGGCGCGTATAAGCCGGAAGATCTGGTCGGCCGGCTTGTGATTTGCGCCGCGAACTTAGCTCCTCGCAAGATGAAGTTCGGCGTGAGCGAAGGCATGATCGTGGCGGCGGGCGGCGACGGCGAAGTGTATCTGCTTAGCCCCGATGCGGGCGCGAAACCGGGGCAACGGGTACACTAAAAAACGCCTGTGCTCCCAACCGACAGTGGCGTCTGCTTACCTTTCGGTGTTTTTCGGCGGGAATGGGTCGTCCTTGATGAAGGCGGTGCCCTGAAAAAGGGCAACCAACTCGTTGGCGTCGTTCGTCACACGCACCGTGCAGGTGGAGATGCGTTTGCTGCGAGAGATTTCCACGGCTTCAGCCCGCAGCGTGCCGGATCGCGTGGCCTTTAAGAATGAAAGATTCGTGCTGACGGCCACGGCCACGTGCCCGGACGTGTTGCAGGCGACGGCGAACGTAAAGTCGGCCAAGGTGAAGATAGCGCCGCCCTGGACAATGTCAACGCCGTTCAGGTGGCGCTCTTCGATCTTGAGTTGCGACAGAGCATAGCCGGGCCGCAGTTCCAAGAGTTCGACGCCGCTGGTTCGCGCGAAACGATCGTACAAAAAACATTGCCGCAGAACTTCCATCTCACTTGACATAATGAGCCGCCTTTGTATGTTTTCGATAGGTGGTTCGCCGTTGGTTTTACAACATCAAGGATACAAAGGTGACGCATGGACGAAAACCCCTACCAAGCACCGCTGGCCGATCTTGTGGCCGTCGGTGTGAAAAGCGGCATGCAAGAAGACGTGCGGGCGGTTGCCATTTACCAGAAAGGCATCCTGGTCTGCATTTTATGCTACTTGTTCGTGGTGATCGGTTCGGTTGTTGCACCGCCGGTAATCAGCAGAATTTTGCCCTTCGCCTTGATGCCCATCGGTATTGCGGGCTTGGTCTTTGTCTTTCTGCTTTCGACCAAGGTTTACAGCACGGCCGTCGGGATATTGTTGGCGATTCTGACCTTTCTGCCCTGCCTC
>JAEAMG010001767.1_pt1 | contig 15233 bp, 17 predicted proteins | sample 8958741 | NCBI WGS metagenome assembly JAEAMG01 (sample SAMN16933256, study PRJNA681125) | bioreactor sludge metagenome | isolation source: anaerobic bioreactor treating anionic surfactant - SDBS | place: India: Bengaluru | collected 2019-02-28
GCCAGGCGCGCACCGACATACGCGTACACGTCGCGGCCATGGAAGGTGTACGACTCGGCGGAGCCAGCCAGGCGGTTGACCTTCTCATCGATTTCGCGCAGTTCGGCTACGCCGTCGCGCTCGGCGATCAGGGTGAACAGGCCATTGTCCGGTCCCACGAAGTAGCGGCCCCCCTTGGTTTTCAGCACCACCGACTTGCGGTTGGTCCCGACGCCAGGATCGATGACGGAAACAAACACCGTGCCTTGCGGCCAGTAATTGGCCGTCTGGTACAGGCGGTAGGCACCCAGCCAGATGTCGTAGTCGGGAATCTGGTGCGTCAGGTCCGAGATGGTGAGCTGGGGATCGACGCCATAGGCGACGCCATGCATGGCGGACACGGCGCCGTCGGCCGTGCCGAAGTCCGTCATCAGTACCAGCGGTGCGGCAGCCTGTGCGGGCGACAGCAGAAGCGCGCTCAGGCAGGCGCCGGCGACGAGGTGGGAGATGCGTTTGATGATCATATGCTCTTTCCGTGACTTTAAAACGTGTAGTTTAGCTTGGCGTAGAAATACGCGCCATTGACGCCGATGGGGTTGATGAAATTGTAGGGCAGGGCGCCGCCATACGTGGCGTTATTCGTCTGGCGCACGCGTTGCGGATAGCGGTCGAGGATATTGTTGCCGCCTACGCTCACCGTCAGTTGCTTGCTCAGTTTTAACTGGCCTTCCAGGTCCAGCGACCAGACCGCGCCGAAGCGCTGCGCGGGAATACCGTCGATCAGGGGCGCATCGCTGTCGTAGGAAAAATCTTTCAACTCGCCGAAGCGCGTGGCGCGCGCCTGCACGCCCCAGCCGGCCGCTTGCCAGTCGGCGCCGAGGATCAATTTGCTGGTCGGTGACGCATGTTTGATGCGGAACAAACTCGTCTCCGTCAGCAGGGTCAAACTCGGATCGATATTGGCCAGCGTAGCGGAACTCTGGCGTACCTTGTCGAGACTGGTCTTGTTCAGGTTCAGCGCCGCATTCAGGTTCAGCTTGCCTGACGTGAAGGCCAGGTCGTGATTCAGCACCACGTCCAGACCCTTGGTACGTGTGTCGAGCAGGTTGGCCAGGTAGGCCACGGACTGGATGTCGCTGCGACCATTCGCGGCCAGGTAGGCGGTGACGGCGTCGCTCTGCAAATCGCTCGAACGCGTGATGCGGTCGCGGATGCGGATCACATAGGCGTCCACCGTCACGCTGGTGGCGGTCGCCGGTTTCCAGGCCAGGCCCAGCGAGACGTTGGTCGATTTTTCCGGTTTCAGCTGTTGCGCGCCGAAGCTGCGCGCCAGCGGGTCGCTGGCCGGCAGCAGGGCCGCCGTTTGCAGGGCCGTGCCATCGGCATTGAAGTTCAGTGTGGCGAAGCGGAAGCCCGTCTGCACGAGGGCCGGTGCGCGGAAGCTGTTCGACAGCGAGCCGCGCACGAGAAAGTTGTCCGTCACTTTATAGCGCGTGGACAGTTTGCCCGTGCTGGCGCTGCCGAAGTCGCTGTAGCGGGAATAGCGGGCGGCGGCGCCTACCAGCAGGCGCGGCGTGAGGTCGCTTTCCACGTCCGCATACACGGAGCGGATTTGCCGGCTGCCGTCGTAGGCGTCGGATGGGCGCAAGCCTGGTCCGGCCTGCGCGCCCGGTGGCGCGTCGGTAAAATTGCCAGCCGCATATGAAGCGGGGTCGCCGGCCGAGCTGGTGTAGGTTTCGCGCATCCATTCGGCGCCCACTGCCAGGCTCAAAGGGGCGGGCAAACCGATGTCGATGCTGCGCGTGGCATCGAGGTTCAAGGCGTTCTGGCGGAAGTCGAAGCCGGCCAGCTTGAAACGCGTGGGGCTGGCCGCGCCCAGCGAAGCGTTGACGGAGTGGCTCACGCCGTAGTCAAAGCGGTCGCTGCCGTGGCGCGCGCTGGCGTCCCAGTTCCACTCGCCCGCGCTGCCGCGCACGCCGGCCACGATGCTGAGGTCGCGCTTGTCGCCGTTGGTGACGGGGCGGTAGCCGTTCGGATACAGGGCCGGCACATTCGACGGGTCGCCCGGATAGCGGAAGTAGGCGCTGCCGTCCGATTTGCGCTCGTTGAGGGTGGCAAACGAGTACAGGTCCAGGCCATTGGCCAGGGTGAGCCGGGTGTTGTAGAACAGGTAGTTGTTGCGCTGGCGCGAGTCGCCGGACTTGAACACCACCTTGCCATCAAGCGCCTGGTCGGCCGGCGTGAAGTTGTAGGAAGTCCAGCCCGCGTCGCTGGGGCCGGCCCGTTCCGTGGGCGAGCGGCGCCGCGTTTCCGCGCCGAAGCGGAAGAATCCCGCCTCGCCCAGCGGCACGCCATAGTCGGCGTTGACGATGACGGTCTGGCCATCCGTCAGGGTTTGATCGGTCGGGTCGAAATGCGTGTGGTTGGCGCCATAGCTGACGGAGGCGGCGCCGCCCGTGCGGGCTTTTTTCAGCACGATGTTGATCACGCCCGCGACGGCATCGCTGCCGTACTGGGCACCGGCGCCGTCGCGCAGGATTTCGATGTGGTCGATGGCGTTCGGCGCAATGGCGTTGATGTCGACCGGTACGGTGCCGGCGAAGCTGCTTTCCGTGTCGAGCACGGCGCTCGTGTGGCGGCGCTTGCCGTTGATCAGCACCAGCACCTGGTCGGGCGCGAGGCCCCGCAGCTGGATGCCGCGCACGGAGTCCGACGCGCCGCTCGACTCGATGCGTGGGAAGTTGATCGAAGGCGACAGGTTTTGCAGGGCCGCGCCCACGTCGCCCGTCGACAGCGCGTTGCTCACTTCGCGCGCGCCGAAACGGTCGATGGGCACGCTGCTGTCGAACACCGTGCGGTTGCGCGCGCGCGAGCCGACGACGGTGACCTGGTCGATGCTGGCGCTGGCCGTTTCATTGGCGCTGCCGGTGGTGGCTTGCGCATCTTGTGCCCAGGCGGACGGTGCGCCCAGCATGGCGCAGGCCAGCACGATGGCGCGCAGCGGCGTGGCGGGAGTGGCAGATACAGGATAGAAGTGGCACGTATGCACGGCGTGGTCCTTTGGGCTCGATTAGTGTTGGTGTGGAAACAGTTGCCATGAGCTTAAGGGAGGCTCCCGCCGGCGCTAACGATTCTTTCTGGATATGCTTATGCTGTTGTTTTTATGCCGCCAGGAACGCAGCAGGGAAGGCGTGATGTAGGCAAGGCGTGCTGTCGATAGCGTCCACGCATGCCTCCGAAGTATCAGGATTTGGGCGCGGCCGGCATGTCGGGCTGGGCCGTGACAGGGGTGCCGGCCGCTTCCAGCGGCGCGACGAAGTTGCACAGGTCCAGCTGCAGCTTGCCGTGCCTGCCCAGGGCGGGATTGAAGGCGTACGAAGTGATGCCGCAGTTGGGCACGTCGGCAGCCTTGTCGATGGCCAGGATGGCTTGCTCGTCGCAGCGTTCCAGCAGGTAGCGGAAACAGTTGACGATGACCTGGTGGCCGACAATCAGCACCCGTTCGCCCCGGTATTCGCGCGTGATGGTGTCGAGCACGCTGCGCAGGCGCAGGATGACGTCGCACCAGCTTTCGCCGCCCGGTGGACGGAAATAAAATTTACCGACGTGCTGGCGCTGTTCGTACAGTTCCGGGTACTTGCTGGCGATGCCGTGCACGGTCAGGCGGTCGAGAATGCCGAATTCCTTTTCGCGCAGGCGTTCGTCGGCCACCACGGAGGCGAGGCTGTCCGCATCGATGCGCGCCAGCACGGCTTGCGCCGTCTGCTGCGCCCGCACGTAGGGCGAGTACAGCACGACGGTCGGTTGTTGTTCAGGGGGGAGGGTGGCGAACCAGTCGGCCAGGGCTTGCGCCTGGCGCGCGCCCAGCTCGGAGAGGGAGACGTCGACATCGCGCTCGGCAATGGAGATCAGTAACTGTTTTTCCGCTTCGGCGGCATCGCGCGCCACGTTGCCGGCGCTTTGGCCGTGACGCACGATCCAGATGTGTTGCGGCCATTTCTGTTCCATCGCCTTGCGCCTTCCTCTGTATTTATTATGAGTAAATATAGAGAAAAGCGGCAAGGCGCGGCGCGCCGGGTGCGTCGTCGCTGTTGTAGACGGCCAGGTCGGTCTGTCCCATGACCCTGCTGGTGACGGTGCCGGCCGTGATCGAGCCGCTCACATTCAGGGCCGTGCGGCCCATGTCGATCAGCGGCTCGACGGAGATCAGCAAGCCGGCCAGCGCGACGGGCAAGTCCATCGCCGACAGCACGATCAGGGCGGCAAACGTGGCGCCGCCGCCCACGCCGGCCACGCCGACGGAACCGATGGTAATGATGGCCAGCAGCGGCAGCAGGAAGCTGACGGTGAACGGGTCGACGCCGACGGTGGGGGCGATCATCACGGCCAGCATGGCCGGGTAGATACCCGCACAGCCGTTCTGGCCGATGGTCGAGCCGAACGAGGCGGCGAAGTTGGCGATGCCTTCCGGCGTGCCCAGGCGCTGGGTTTGCGTCTGCACGCTCATCGGGATCGAACCGGCGCTCGTGCGCGAGGTAAACGCGAAGGCCAGCACGGGGAAGACTTTTTTCACGAAGCGCAGCGGGTTCAGGCCCACGCCGGCGATGATGGCCAGGTGCACGAGGAACATCAATATCAGCGCGCTGTAGGAAGCGACGACGAAGTTGATCAGTTTCAAGATGTCCGTGTAGCTGGACGACGCCACCACTTCAAACATCAGCGCGAATACGCCGTATGGCGTCAGGCGCAGCACCAGGGTGACCATGCGCATGACGATGGCGTGCGCCACTTTCATGAAGCTTTCGAAGGAAGCGAAGATTTCCGGCTTTTTCGCCGCGATGCCCGTGGCCGAGATGCCGATGAAGATGGAAAACACCACCACGGCGATGGTCGACGTCTTGCGCGCGCCCGTCATGTCGAGGAAGGGGTTGGTCGGCACGAAGCTGACCAGCAATTTTGGTAATGACAGGGCTTTCGCCGTTTCCAGCGAGCCTTGCAGCTGCACGCCGCGCGCCACTTCGGCGGCGCTCGAGGTCAGGCCGACAGCCGTCAGGCCGAACAGCTTGGCCATCAAGATGCCCAGCGCGGCGGCGATCGTGGTGGTAATGAGCAGGGTGCCGATGGTCAGTGCGCTGATCTTGCCCAGGGAACTCGCATCCTTGAGCTTTAAAATGGCGGAAATAATCGAGACCATGATCAGCGGCATGATGATCATCTGCAACAGTTTGACGTAGCCGCTACCGACGATGTCGATGTATTCATTGGTGCCCGCGATGATGGGCGAACCGGCGCCATGCAGCGCTTGCACGGCCGCACCGAGCAGCACGCCCAGGCCCAGGCCCGTGAAGACGCGCACGGTAAACGTCGCGTGTTTGCGTTGCTGGTGGAACATGAAGGCGAAGACGAGCAACGCAACGAGCAGGTTCAGAATGATGTTAATTGCCATGAAGGGGGCCTTATCTTGGTTTTATTCGAGACTGCGGAGAGCACTTTACTACAAGTCATTGCTGCCCCGGCCTGGGGCGAAAGGGCAAGCACTGTACAGTACTATGGGGGTGTTTTACGCAGTACTGCTGCGAATATTACGCTATATAAATATGCTCCACAGGCATAAGCCTTCGGGATGATTGTGAAATTGGCTATTTCGTGCCAGCATGGTTTTCCCGTTTGCTAATATGCGCGCGTTATTTTAATAAGGAAAAAAATGAATGCTTTAACGGAAGTACAAGTGCTGGATGCGGAAGAGCGCTTGCGCCTTGCCATGATGGCCTCCGACGTGGCCACGCTGAATGCCTTGCTGGCCGACGAGTTACTGTTTACCAATCACCTGGGTCATCTGCTGAGCAAGCATGCGGACCTGGCCGCGCACGAGCAGCGCCTGCTGGCCATCACGGACTTGCGCGCGTCCGAGCGCCATGTGCGCATCAACGGCAACGTGGCCGTGGTCTCCGTGCGCATGCAGCTGACGGGCAAGTATCACGACGTGGAAACGCATGGCGACTTCCGTTTTACGCGCGTGTGGACGCAGGATGCGGCTGGCGCGCTGCAAGTGATCGCCGCCCATTCGGGCGTCGTGGCTTGAGGAGCAGGATTTAGTGGATCATCGTTCCAAAGGGCAGCTGTTTGAAGCTGTCATCGCAGCCGGCCCGGCCACGCTGGCCATCACGGCCGGCTATCCCGTGCTCTTGTACAACCTGGTGCGCACCTGGGCCGACGCCCCCGGAGACCATGCCCTGGCCGCTCTGCTGCTGACGGGCGGCCTGTGGACGTTGCTGGAATTCTGGCGCATCGCCCTGGCGACGGTGGCGCGCAAGGCCTATGCGTTCAACTGGCGCTTCTGGCTGGCCATCGCCGCTTTTCTTGCCTGCTTCGTGCGCTTTGTGCCGGACATGCCGGCCGGACTGATGCTGGTATTGATGGTGCTGCCTGCGCTGGCGTGGACGCATTTCATTTTGCTGCAGATCAAGCGGCCGCGCGACTTGTAAGGCTTACTCTTCCTCTTCGGCTTCTTCCTTCAGCCAGTGGATACGCCCATTGCCCGCCTCATGCAGATGAGCGAGCAGGGCGGTGGCCGCCGTTTCAGGCAGGCTGAAGTCGAACAGCACGTTTTCGCCGTGCGCCACGTTCAGCAGCGTGGCGCCGGCACCGTCGAGCTCGCGGCGCAGCATGCCTTCCATCGCATACGGCACCGTGCAGCGCAGGGACCTTTGGCGCACGATGGCCGTCTTTTCCGCCTGCAGCAGCGCTTGCGCCACGCTGTCCGTGTAGGCGCGCACCAGGCCGCCTGCGCCCAGCTTGATCCCGCCGAAGTAGCGCACGACGGTCGCCAGCACGCCTTCCAGGTCCTGGTGGCGCAGCACGTCGAGCATGGGCCGCCCTGCCGTGCCGCTCGGTTCGCCATCATCGACGGCCGCCGACTGCCCGCCCGCCAGCAGCGCCCAGCACACATGGCAGGCGCCCGGATGCTGGGCTTTCAAGTCACTGACCACCTGCTGCGCGCTGGCGCGGTCCGTCATCGGCTGCACGCAACCGATGAAACGGCTTTTCTTGATGATCAGTTCGCTGTGGACGGAGGTGGCAATGGTAAACGGCATGGCGGGTGCGAAGGCGGGCAAAGCAGCATGATAGAGGAAATGCGCGCCGGCGACGAGCCGGTACCTCCTACTTGCCCGATGGCGACACGAGCGCGCGCAGCGCCGCGTCGCGCACCTGCACGATGTCGAACAGTCCCAGCGCATGCAGGGCGGGCAGGGCGTCCACAATGTCGCGCTCGGCGATGGCCTTTTCGTCGATGCTGCTGGCGTCGTCCAGCCACAGCCGGGCATTGGCGAGAAAAGCGCCCACCGTGCCCTTGCGCACGGTGACGCCATTGAACTGGCCCTGGTTTTGTTGATCGGCTAATACGTCTTCTGCACGCATGGTGAACTCCTGAAGGTTGGAAAGACTTCACTGTATGATGGCCGGATTGTCTTGCCTGCGTTGTTTATGTCATTCGATACGTCAAATCCGTCAATCTTGCCGCCGCAGCGATTGCTGCGTACCGTGCGCATTGCCCAGCCGCAGGAACGGGTGACGGCGGCGCATTGCCATGCCAGCGGCCAGCTGTTCGGCGCCATGCGGGGCTTGCTTTCCGTTGCCGCCGACAGCGGACAGTGGGTGGTGCCGGCCAGCCACTGCGTGTGGGTGCCGCCCCATCACGTCCATGCGCTGCGTTCGCATGGACCGTTTGCGGGCTGGAGCGTGTATGTGGACGAGACCAGCTGCGCCGGCTTGCCCGCCGCGCCTTGCGTGATGCGCGTCTCGGGCTTGCTGCGCGAGGCGGTGGGCCGCGCCAGCACCTGGGACGAGGGCACGCTGGACATGCGGCAGGCCCGCGTGGCGGGCGTGATCCTCGACGAGATCGCCGCCGCGCCGCACGAATCCTTCGGCTTGCCCCTGCCCACGGACCCGCGCCTGTTGCGTGTGGCACGCGCCGTGCTCGATGACCTGGCCGACGAACGGGGCGTGGAAGCACTGGCCGCCTGGGCCGGCGTCTCGCCGCGCACCCTGGCGCGCCGATTCACGATCGAGACGGGTTTTACGCCCTCCGCCTGGCGCCAGCGCGCCCGCATCCTGCGTGCCCTGGAATTATTGGCCGCAGGCCAGCCCGTGACGACGATTGCGCTGGACCTGGGCTACGACAACGTCAGCGCCTTCATCGCCATGTTCAAGCGCGTGATGGGGGTGACGCCGGGCAGGTATGGGGAAGGGCATGGCAGTGAATCGAGCAATATCGGTATTTAATAAAGCGCAACTTGCTGCCGATGGAGGCGGCCAAGGATGAAATCGTGTACGAATGCCGGACCTGACTCCGGCCCCACAGGCGCCCGGATGCTGCGCCTTCCAATCGTTGACCACCTGCTGCGCGCTGGCGCGGTCCGTCATCGGCTGCACGCAGCCGATGCAAGGGCTTCTCCTGATGATCAGGCCGCTTTGGAAGGGGGAGGCGATGGTTAGCGGCATGGCGGGGACGACAGCGCGCAAAGCAGCTTGATAGGGGAAATGCGCGTGGCAGGGGGGGCGAGGATGGCGCATCCGCTTCCCGCCTTGCGGCCTGTTCATTGGCTTTCGCTGTTGAAAAAGATGCAGCGATTGTTGTTATTTATGCAGTGACAATCCGTTAGCTTTCAGCCTGAAAAAGCGAGGAATATCTCATCTGTGGCGCGACGGCAGCGTGCCATGTGGCGCAAGGATCTGCTTCACGCGGCTACTTGCCGCTCATGAAAGGGGATGTCATGTCACATGTATGGATAGGAAAGTTCGATGGCACGATACAGTGCGACAAGGAATCGCCCAGCATTCCACTGGGCGAGATGCGCGAACAGCTGGCGCGGCTGATCGGGGACGCCGCCATCCTGAACGCCAAGCGCACCGAGCGGCCGATGCCGCAATTGTGCGGCTTGCCCAGCGGGGTCATCAATGCCTATGAAATTACGGCGGCGGGCTGGCAGCTCCTGTGTGACGGCGTTGCAGGCAAGCAGGGTTTCTTTCGTCTCGACCAGTTGGAGCAGTGCAGTGCGGAACAGGTCAATGTCAGCCGCCTGATCGGGACGTTGACGGCATCGCCACCTCACGCCGTGCGCGACCTGGTCGGTCATCCGCTGCGCGTCTACCAGTCCGGCGATGGGCTGACCAGGGATTGGCGCCCTGAACGTTGCAATATCGAAACTGACAAGGAAAGCCGTATCGTCAGTGTGTGGTTCGGCTAGGCAATAACAAAAAAGCCCACGAACCGGGTTCGTGGGCTTCTCTGAAGTATTTGGTAGGCCGTGCGGGATTCGAACCTGCGACCAACGGATTAAAAGTCCGCTGCTCTACCAGCTGAGCTAACGACCCAAAAACTTTGACTACTTACTGCGGTAATACTGTGCGGTGATGCTTGCCATGAAGACTTGCAAACGAACCACAAATTCTTGGTAGGCCGTGCGGGATTCGAACCTGCGACCAACGGATTAAAAGTCCGCTGCTCTACCAGCTGAGCTAACGACCCAAGGGCGGCTATTATGACGGCCAACGGCGGTTTTGGGAAGGGCGGGAATGGAAAAAAGCCTTGCATGGTGTCCGGGTGCGGCATAATATAGGTAGATAGCCTACCTACTTATATATGCCCATGTCCACTGCCGAAGAACTTCCCATCCCCGAACGCGCGCTGGCGCTGTCCGATGAATTGCGTACGGCGTTCAAGCGTCTGCTGCGTTCCATGCAGCGCGAAGGGGGCGAGCTGGAAGGCAGTGTGTCGATGATGCAGTACATGCTCCTGGCCCTGATCCACGAGCAGCCCGGCATCGGCGTGGCCGCGCTGGCGCGCCTGCAGAATGTGCGCGGCCCGACCGTCAGCGCGCAGGTCAAGTCGCTCGAAGAAGCGGGGCTGGTCGAGCGCAGCGCGCCCGATCCGCAGGACCGCCGGCGTTCGGGCCTGCAGGTGTCCGCGCATGGGCTGGCCATGCTCGAAACTCTGCGCGCGCGCCGCCGCGATGCGCTGGCGCGGCGCATCGCCCGCTTGTCGCCGCAGCAGGTCGATGCACTGGCCGCCGCCATGCAGCCGCTGCTTGAGATAGGCCAGGCATGAGCGGCCCCGATCACGCCACAGGCGCAGAAAAAGACGCGGCCAAACCCGTCACCGAACGCGAAGTGCGCGCCATCTACCTGGGCCTGATGGCCGTGCTGGGCCTCGGTGCGCTGGACCAGAGCATCGTCGCCACGGCCTTGCCGCGCATCGTCGATGACCTGGGCGGCATGGCGCATTTGTCGTGGGTGGTGACGGCCTACGTGCTGGCCTCGACGGCCACCATGCCCCTGTACGGCAAGCTGGCCGACCAGTACGGCCGCCGTCCCATGATCTTCACGGCCCTGCTGACCTTTTTGCTCGGTTCCGTGCTGTGTGGATTGGCGCAGAACATGACGGAACTGATCATCTTCCGCGCCATCCAGGGTCTGGGTGCGGGCGGCTTCATGCCGCTGGCGCAAATCATTATTGGCGACATCGTGCCGCCTGCCGAACGGGGCAAGCGGCAGGGCATGGTGCCCATCGTGTATGCCGTCACCAGCGTGCTGGGCCCCGTGCTGGGCGGCGTCATCACGGATGCCCTGTCGTGGCACTGGATTTTCTATGTCAACCTGCCCATCGGCGCGGCCGCCTTTGTCATCATCGCGCGCGCCATGCGCAAACCCGCGCGCACGCATGCGCACCAGATCGACTACCTGGGGTCGGCATTGCTGACGGGCACCATCACGGCGGCCCTGCTGGTGCTGGCGCTGGGCGGCACAGAGTGGCCGTGGGATGCCTTGGCCATCAAGGTGTGCGGCGGCATTGCCGTGCTGCTGGGTATCTGGCTGGCCTTCCACGTGAGCCGCGTGGATGAACCGGTGCTGCCGCCCGACCTGTTCGAGAACCGCACCTTCAATATCGCCAGCCTGGTGATGGCCATGACCTTCATGGGGCTGATGGGCGCCAGCGTCTTCTTTCCCCTGTTCTTCCAGCTGGTGATGGGCACCAGTCCTGCCGAATCGGGCGTGATGACGGTGGCGATGATGGTGGGCCTGGTGGCGTCGTCGATGTTCAACGGCCGCGTGTTGTCGCGCTCGGGCAAGTACAAGATGGTGCAGGTGGCGGGATTGGCCGTGGCGGTGCTGGCGTTTGCCGTGCTGGCCTGGGCCATGGCAACGTCGCGCGGGTACTGGATCATCGAGCCGGCCATCTTCTTCCTCGGCACGGGGCTGGGACTGGTGATGCCGAACATGACGATTGCCGTGCAAAATGCCTTGCCGCTGGCGCGCCGCGGCGTGGGCACGGCCATGCTGGCCTTTTTCCGCTCATTGGGCGGCTTGCTGGGCGTGACGGCGTCCGGCGCCATCCTGGCGCACCAGTTGCAGCAACATGGCGTGGAAGCCGTCTCGGCGCTGGGCGCGCATGCGGCGGTGCAGACGGTGGATGTCTACCGCCATGCGATCGCCAGCGTATTTGGCGCCGGCGCCGTGCTGCTGCTATTGGGACTGGTCTTCCTGCTGTTCCTGCCGGAACTGCCCCTGGAGGGGCATCCGGCAACGCTCAACGATGATCAATAGCGTTCGAGCCAGTGCGCGTACGGCGCCGGCATCACCCACGAGGCGCGCTCGACGCCGAGTTCCTTGGCGGCAAAGTATGCCCAGTGCGGATTGGCCAGGTGCGCCTTGCCGACCATCACCACGTCCAGCTGTTCTTCCTTGACGACGCGCTCGGCAATCGCCGGTGTGCCGAAGCCCCAGGCGGATGAGACGGGTACGCCTGCTTCGCGGCGGACTCTTTCGGCAATCGGGCCCATGAAGGCAGGGCCCCACGGAATCGACACGTCGGGAATCGTGAAGCCCATGCTGACGCTGAGCATATCCATGCCGGCCTCCTTGAACTGGCGCACCAGGCCGATGGATTCGAGCAGGGTTTGCTCGTCGCGGCCGTCGAATTCCAGCACGCCAAAGCGGATGGTCAGCGGCAGGTGCTCGGGCCATACGGCACGCACGGCTTTCAATGTTTCCAACAGGAAGCGGCTGCGGTTTTCCACGCTGCCGCCATAGATGTCGTCGCGCTGGTTCGCGTGGGCGGAAAAGAAGCTTTGCGCCAGGTAGCCGTGGGCGAAGTGCAGTTCCAGCCATTCGAAGCCCACTTCGCGCGCACGCACGGCCGCATCGACGAAGTTCTGTTGCACGCGGGCGATATCGTCAAGGTCCATGGCGCGTGGCACTTTCGGCAGGCCGCCGCCGAAGGCGATGGCGGACGGCGCGATGGTTTGCCAGCCGCGCGCGTCGCCGTCAAGAACATGGTCGTCGCCTTCCCATGGGCGGTTGGCGCTGGCCTTGCGGCCCGCGTGGGCGATCTGGATGCCGGGCACGGAGCCGGCCGCCTTGATGGCTTTCACGACGGGCACGAAGGCTTGCGCCAGGTCATCATTCCAGATACCCGTGCAGCCAGGCGTGATGCGGCCTTCGGGCGCCACGGCCGTCGCTTCGACGATCACCAGGCCGGCGCCGCCGCGCGCCATGCCTGCATAATGCGACAGATGCCAGTCGTTGGCCTGGCCATCGACGGCCATGTACTGGCACATGGGCGGCACGGCGATGCGGTTGCGCAGGGTGATCTCTTTAAGACTGAATGGTTGGAATAGGGCGGACATGGTAGCCTTTGTGTGTGTTGGTGGTAGATAGGGATGCTGATTCGGTAGTTCGTAAATATTCGAAGAATGGAATTAGTATAGCGCATGCTGTATGATTCTGCTCATGCGTCCACACAAACATCCCCCCGCCAGCGAATTTGTGCTCGAAAGAGTGCTGTACGCCTTGAGCGATTCCATTCGCCTCGACATCGTGCGCCACCTGGCCAGAGTGGACGCGGCCGCCTGTGGCGACCTCGACGGCGGGCGGCCGAAGTCGACCGTTTCCCACCATTTCAAGGTCTTGCGCGAAGCGGGCCTGGTCTACACGGAAAACGCGGGCACGACGCACATGAATACCTTGCGCCGCGCCGATATCGAGAGCCGCTTCCCTGGCTTGCTCGATGCCATTTTGGCGCAGCAGCCCTTGGCGCCCGCAGCGCCGGAGGCGGAAAAGCCGGCAGCTTAGTCGCCTGCCGTGCCCCGCCATTTGCCAGGCTCGGCTATCATGTCGGCCTTTCGGTAAATCCTCAGCCGCGCGCCAGTTGCGCGATGGGCTGGCGACACTACCTGGCATGGCAAGGGATGGGAATGACGGCAGCAGCAGTGGTAGTACAGGCGGACCTGGCAAATCGTCCGCAGTTTGGCTGGATCAATGGTTTAAAGGCAGGCGCGGCGCAATTGATCGTGTTGCACCACCTGGCGTTTTACGGGCCGATGTCCGATTACGTGCAGCCCCTGTGGCCCGAGTTGCTGGACTGGCTGGGCAGCAGCGCGCGCATCGCCGTGCAAGTGTTTCTCGTCATCGGCGGCTTCCTGGTCGCCAAATCCCTTTCTCCCGCCGGCCGTCCCGGCATTGCCACCCCCTTGCAAGCCGTCTGGCGCCGCTATGCCAAGCTGGCGCCGCCTTTCCTGGCCGCCACCTTGCTCGCCGCCATCATTACGCCCGTGGCCGGTATCTGGATGCAACACGATTCCATGTCGGCCGCCGTCACCCTGGGCCAGCTGAGCGCCCATGCCTTGCTGCTGCACGGCGTGCTGGGCTATGAATCGCTGTCGGCCGGCGCCTGGTACGTGGCCATCGATTTCCAGCTGTACCTGCTGACGGTATCGCTGCTGTGGCTGGGCGGCCGCCTGGCGGGCCAGCGGCGCATGGGCTGGCTGATGCCGCTGGCCGTCACCGTGGGCATCACCTTTTCCCTGCTGTATTTCAATCTCGATGCGGGCTGGGACAACTGGGCGCCGTACTTCTTCGGCAGCTATGGCCTGGGACTCATGGCCTGGTGGGCCAGCGACCCCAGGCGCAAGCCCGGTGCCATGACCGCGCTCATGGTCATGGCCGCCGTGCCCGTCCTGCTGGCCCTGGCCGTCGATTACCGCAGCCGCATCGCCCTGGCGCTGATCGTCGCCTGCGCCCTGTTCCTGTTCGGCCGCGCCCGCACGCCTTCGCAGGGCCGCGCCTGGCGCATCATCAACGCCCTGGGGCGCATCTCGTATGCGGTGTTCCTCGTCCACTTCCCCGTCAGCCTGCTGGTGAATGCCTTGTTTACTTCCTATGTCCCATTGGAGCCGGAGTGGCAGGCGCTGGGCATGCTGACCGCCTGGATTGCCAGCCTGGCGGCCGGTGCCGCGTTTTACCGCTGGGTGGAGGTGCCGCTGGGGTGGGTGATGGGTAGCGTGGTGGCGCATCTGGGCGGGAGACCGGCGTTGGTGTCGCGTTAAGGACTGTTTTCCGATATGCCGGGAGAAGGGGCTTAAGGATACAGTTGCCGTGTATGCATGACGGCAAGAATTTCTATCGCGCTTGCGTCAACGCGATACACGACGACATGGTTTGGATGGGCAAGCAGTTCGCGCGTGCCAATCACTCTGCCAGTTCGGTATAGGTGAGGATTTGGAAGTTGTGAAATAGCGTTGTCGATGTCGTTGTAAGGCTGAAGTGCTGCCGGCCGGTTGCGCTGCGCGATGTACGTGAGTATCGCGGTCAAATCTTCCTGGGCTTCAACCTTCCATTGAATCGGCAGCATGGTCATCAGGCCCGGCTGCGACGATTTTTTTCAGTTGCGCCATGACAGTGTCATGTGGGCGGGCAGGGCGGTCATCATTCAGTGACGCCAGTACCTTGGCGCGAAACCAGTGGTCATAGGTTTCGGCGGTTTCCGTTGTCTCAAATGCGGACGTGGTCGAGGGTAGGATGGTGCTCATGATGGTCTGATTATGCGGCAGTCCGACAAGGCTGTATCGCGGGTGATAAGGCATTTGATTTGCGTCAGGAATGGCATCACTGTGCAAGTGATGCCGCCCAAAACAAAAAAGCCAACCGCGAACGGTTGGCTTCTTCATAGTATTTGGTAGGCCGTGCGGGATTCGAACCTGCGACCAACGGATTAAAAGTCCGCTGCTCTACCAGCTGAGCTAACGACCCAAAAACTTTTTACAACAACTTCGGTAACACTGTGCTGTAAAAAAATGCTTGCTGGTACAACTCGCAAGCAGATCAGTACTGCGTATTCGTGGTAGGCCGTGCGGGATTCGAACCTGCGACCAACGGATTAAAAGTCCGCTGCTCTACCAGCTGAGCTAACGACCCAA
>JAEAMG010001779.1_pt1 | contig 15208 bp, 10 predicted proteins | sample 8958741 | NCBI WGS metagenome assembly JAEAMG01 (sample SAMN16933256, study PRJNA681125) | bioreactor sludge metagenome | isolation source: anaerobic bioreactor treating anionic surfactant - SDBS | place: India: Bengaluru | collected 2019-02-28
ATTGTAGCCATTCATTCCGTAGTTGCTTGCTGCTTCGACTTTTCCGACCGCTGAAGAATTCGTGAACTCGGTCTTTGAGTTTCTCCATCGCTTTGGGTGCAGGTCTGAGGGTACCTTCTTCAGTGGGTTGATATCCCAGGAATTGGCGCTCCCAAGGCCGTCCGCTGGCGCTCTTTTCATAGTTGACCGGCACTCTGAGATGCTTTTCAATCCATGAAGTCACCGAGGCGAATACCCGTTTAGCCGCCTTCTCACTGCTCACATAGATGTTGCAGTCATCGGCATAGCGACAGAAGGATAAACCTCGCTGTTCGAGCTCCTTATCCAATGCGTCAAGGTAGATATTGGAGAGCAACGGCGAGAGAGGACCGCCTTGCGGCACTCCGCGTGCTTGCCGGGTCACCTTGCCACCTTCGTACACCCCGGCCCGTAGAAACCGTCCTATCAACCCAAGCATCCTCTTGTCATGGATGACTCGCGCCACATGAGACATCAGGATATCGTGGTTCACTTCGTCAAAGAACGATTTCAGGTCTATATCCACTACCCAGTCTTTGTCTGCTGCAATGAAACCTTGCGCCGCTCTCACCGCATCGTGCGCACTACGCCCGGGGCGAAACCCGTAACTGTGTTCGCTGAACAGCGCTTCAAAATACGGCTGAAGTACTTGCAGCATCGCCTGTTGCAAAACACGGTCAAGCACGCTGGGAATGCCCAGTGGACGTTGCCGACCATCTCCCTTGGGAATGTACACACGGCGCACTGGCGCGGGCTTATAACTCCCAGCCAGTATTTTCTCTCGCACGGTCGCCCAGTGCGGGGTGATATGCGCCGCGAATTCCTTGATGCCTATGCCGTCTATGCCCGCCGCACCTTGATTGGCTTTAACCGACCTCCACGCTGCTGACATATTTTCCGGCAAAAGCATCTGCTCCATCAGTCCTTCATTCAGCTCGTTCATTCATGTCCTTTCGTCTACAGCGTGCCTTGCAGGATAAGCCGCGATACTTTCGAAGAATCCACTTCGAGTTGCCGCGCGCATACAGTACCAGCCTGTTTTCAGCCTACTGACGGCCTGCTGTAAAGTCTGTTCACTAGACTGTCTCGTGACTCTTCGGCCCTTCGCTCCGGCTCATTTTCATGAACCATCTACACTACTATGGCCTCTGCTGACTGCTCCAGGACGTTACTCCCAGAGCTCTCCCCGAGTAAGGTGTGCAATCTTTCGGGCCGCGCCGCTCGGCTCTACCTGACATGTCTTTCGGTGACGTCGGATTTCGCACTAACAAGGATGCTTATCGCCCATGCCCGGCCTCTCTGCCGATTCGTGTTCCTGCGGTCGTCCCTTTGCTATCGCTTCTTTCAGCTACGCCTCACGGCTTCACCTTGCGAGTCGCTACGGTTCACGTCACGGTTCCGATCAACTCCTTTCATTTGATAAGATTGCACCCATGTCGGGCACACTTGTTCACGCTTTAGCGTGCGGGGCGTACATAAGGCCTCAAGAGCAAGCTACAGCGTGAACAACATACGGAAAAGAATTTCTCTGGGTTGCGGGCATCGCCCGCATTGGAATGTTTGTAGGATATTTCTTGGACGGACCATCCATTTTGGACCATTACAATTGACTAAGAATTCGCACGATCACCCATCACGCCCAAGTGGTCTGTGGCGGCGCGCCGCCAGTCTGATCCTCGTCTGGTGCATCATCATATTGCTGATTCTGGGCGGGCTCGAACTGGGCTTGCGCGCGGTGGGGTACGGCATGGATACCGCCCCCTTTCAGGTGCTGAAAACCGGCCGGGGCCGCATGTATCTCTGCAACCTTGATTATTTGTATCACCTGTTCAGCCGCCGCGCCGACATTGGAACCACCCACATGGAGTTTGCCATTCCGGAAGAGAAAGAGCCGGGCACATATCGCATATTTGTGTTTGGCAGTTCGGCGGCCTTCGGCTGGATACACAGCGCTTCTTTTTCGCAGATGCTGCAGGTCATGTTGATGGAACGTTTCCCGGGCGTGCGTTTTGAGGTGTACAACCTGGCCAACGCCGGGCTGAACTCCTCGATTATGCGGCCTCTGGCCGGGGAATGCGCCAGGATGCATCCTGACGCCTACATCCTCTATATGGGCAATAATGAAGTGCACGGGCCGTACGGCCTGATTACAGGGCACACGGCACGCCCGGGCCGGGTAATGACCCCCTTGGAAATCCGGCTGCACCAGGGGATGCGCCGCTTCAAACTGGGTCAGCTGCTGGACCGCGCCGCCCGGGAATATAGCCTGGGTGCGGGCAATCAAGATGTCCCGAAGGATTTATCCCCCGACGACCCGCGCCTGGCCCAAATCTGGCGCAACTATGCATACAATCTGCGGGATATGTTCCATGCCGCCGCGGATGTGGGCGCCGAGGTGTTCGTCGGTACGCTGGGCGCCAATCTGCGCCATTGGCCGCCCCAACCCGACCTGGTTTGGGATTCCCTTTCCGATGAAGACCAACGCGAATTTGAAAGCAACCTGCGCGCGGGAATAGCCCTGGAAGAACAAGGGCAATGGGAAGAAGCGCTGCAGGCTTACGCGCAGGCTGAAAACATCACCCGTTCCAGCCCCTACCTCTTTTTCCGGCAGGCAACCTGCCATTGGGCCCTGGGGGATCATGAACGGGCGCGGACCCTGTATGATACGGCTTTGGAACTTGATTCTTTCTCCTGGGTGCGGGCGAAACACGCGTTTAACGATACCATTCGGGCGGCGGTGAAGGATTACAGGGGCAATAACGTGGCGCTTGTGGAAGCGCGGGCGGCCTTCGAGGCCGCGGCGCCCCACGCCACCCCGGGCAATGAGTCTTTCGCGGATGGATGTCACATGCGTCCCGCGGGCATGTATGTGCTGGCGCGGGCCTTCTTTGAACAAATGCTGCCGAAAATGCCGGACTGGGTGCGCCGGCATGAAGACGCGGACGCCCGGATACCTGAATTAACCGATATCCTGGCAGTACTGGGATTCAGCGAATCCCTGAATGAAACGACCCTCGAAACGCTGATACAAAAAAGCCAGGAACACGGCATGGACAGCGCTGACGCCTTACAGGCGGAACTTGACCATATCCGCGCCCATCCTGTTCTCATAGACCATGTCAGGCAGTTTTCTGCGTTACGTGAAATAGTTCAGGCAGGAACGGAAGATATCCAGCTCGCCTATAAATTCGTCCAGTGCCTGGGATCCATAGCCTGTCCGATGGACGAAAAGCTTGAGGGACTGTTACGTAAACTGGCTGAACGCTATGCCTTTGACCCTTCCTTTCAGTACCTGTATGCTGAAATACTGCGATTTAACGACAAGAACAATGAACTTGAAATATTGTACAGAAACCTGCTGGAGCACTTCCCGGGGGATGAGCGCGCCTATCTGCATTTAACGCCGCTGCTCCTCAATCGGGGAGCCCTTGAAGAGGCGCGGCAAGTACTGGCCCGGGCAAGATGCCGGCATCTCCCGGAGAGCGCCTGCCAATGCATCCTCGGCGACATACTGCGCCATGAAAAAAACGCGGCCGCCATAACGGCGTACCTGCGTTCCCTGGGTGAAGATGCGACATATTATTCATTTGTGCTGGATGGGCTGAAAGAGGTTCTGAAGCGCTTTCCCGAAGAAGCCGCCGTGCAGTCTATTCCCTTGCGGGAGTCCGTTGACGCCCTGTACGGCACCTATAACGACTGGAAGCTGGCGGGGATACTGGAGGCGCTGCCCGGTGACCCGCCGACGGTGGAACTTTACCTGGAAATTGCGGAGCGGAGCCCAGCGCCGGACCTGAATTCAATCCTGCGACAGACTGATATCCTGTTGGATACCTGGAACCGGGAAGTCCTTGGAACGGTTTTCTGGCGGGAACAAGCCCGGGAGCACCCGGAATCCGTGCTGAGACAGATGTGTCTCGGGCTTTCTTTAGAACGGGAAGGGAACCTCTCCGAGGCGGCCCAAGCCTACAGGCGCGCCCTGGAACCGGCCCCGGACTACGCGCCCGCCCTGTTTAAACTCGGTTTGCTTGAAATTGGTTCCGGCAACCCGGAACAAGGTGCGGAGCGCCTGATTCTGGCTGCGAAAAACGATACGGCAACCGCCGTGTTTATCGCCGGCGAATGTAGTAAGCGGGCATCCGTATGCGAGGACCGGGGAGACCTGGATGACGCCATCATGCTCTATACGGCGGCGCTCCATGTCTCCCCGACGGATCTATGGCCCCAGGTGCATCTTGGGGATCTTTATGAAAGACAGGGCAAATTGGATGATGCGCTGGAAGCCTACAAAAAGGTCCTGATGCAGAAACCGGAATCCCCGGTAAGCGCCCAAAAACTGCAAGATCTGCTGGTCAGGATGCAAACCCCGACGGCAACCATTCTGGCCGAATGGCAGGCACTCTCGGATTCCCATCCGGAGGCGGCCGTTCCGCTGTATTATCTGGGCATGGCGCTGGAAAACTCGGGGCAAACAGGCGAAGCACGCGCCGCTTACAGGAAAGCATTGGACCATAACCGGGAATTTGACGTGGCGTCCTATCGTCTGGCGGCGCTGGAGATTCTCGGGGGAAATATTGACCAGGGCTTGACTGAGATGCGGGAATTTGCCCGACACCACCCGGACCAGGTGAGCGATAATAGCAAGCGTCTCGGCGAACTTGCGGAAACCCTTATAGGGCAGGGAAAAACGGAGGAGGCTGTTCGTCTTTACAAGACCGCCCTGGAACTTTCGCCGACGGATTTATGGCCTCAGGTGCATCTGGGCAAGGCTTATGAAATACAAGGCCGTTTTGAGGAAGCATTGAACACGTATCGGACGGTACTCCTCCAAAAACCGGAATCTCCGGTTTCCGCCTGGAAATTTCAAAACCTATTGGTCAAAATGCAGACACCGTCCGAAACGATTCTTGCCGAATGGGAAGCCATTGTGGAACGGCACTCCGGGACAGCCGTGCCTCTGTATTTCCTGGGGAGGGCACTTGAAGCGTCCGGAAAGAGTAACGACGCAAGTGAATTCATGCGACGCGCGCGGGAGATTTGCCCTGATATTTCAGAGGTGATTGAGAAGGCTGGGGACTAGAATCCCCAGCCGGTATACGCTGTATTTTTCTGCAGGCAAGTAAATAGCGCGTTATCGGGAACATCTAAGATTATTTTGTTGCATAAGAATGCAAAAGCGGGTATTATAATTATGTAGGAATTGAATAAGTGCGTATTGGAAAGGAGTATTATAGCCGATGAAACAACGTACTATCCAACTAGCAATGCTTGTGTTGTTCGTGTCCCTGATGCTGTGCACCATTGAGCAGGCCCAGGCAAAAGATAGTGTATCGGCCGATCAGGACCTGGCGATGCAAAAAGGCGGCTTGGGCAGCAAGGAAATTGATGCGAGCAAGTTGCCCGGCAAGCTTGAATACGCCATTGTCATTGGTTCCGTTATTGCCGCCATAGGCGTCGTTAAATTTGCCTGACAGGCCGTAAAAACAAACAGAGGCTTGGCATTCATAGGAAAAGCATGGGGGAGGGCTGTAATAATTTTTCGCGCAAGGACAGGAAATCGAAGTGGCCAATCATATTCTGTGGCTGAATAGTGATTTCGAAATGACAGAAACCGCCAAAAGGTTTCTAGGCGACACGTATGAACTTGTTTTTGTTTCCGCCCCGGATGAAGTAATCTCGCTTTTGGAGGGGGGTACATTTGACTTGTTGGTGACCGATGTGAATCCTCCCCAAGGCGACGGACTTGCCTTGATAAAACAGGCGGGGGAACGTTTTCCCGAAATTTCATGTCTTGTCCTGTTTGACAAATCCGACCGGCAAAAAGCCCTTGACGCCATCCGCGCGGGCGCCTCGGATGTCCTGCAAAAGCCACTCTCCCCCGAAACCCTGATATTTGCCCTTGAAAAAGGACTCGAACAGCGCCGACTGGCCGTGGATACGCGGTGCAATCTTCAACAGTTGAAGGAACAAATCGCGAAGATGACCGTGGATCTTGAAAAAGCGAACCGGCATTTACAGCGCATGCGACATTACCTGGACAACCTGTTGAACAGCTCTGTGGATTCCGTGTTAACCACCAGCACGGATTTGCATATCACTTATGTGAACCAGGGTGTAACGCACATGCTGGGATATACCCCGTCCCAACTGATGGGGGTACCCCTTGAAAAACTACTGCGTGGGGGGGCGGAGGCGGCGCAACAATTGCAGCAGTGTCTGGACAAAGGTCCCATTCAGAATTACGAAACGGAGTTGTTACACAAGGAGGGGCAATTTATCCCGGTCATGGCCTCCTTGTCTCACGTGCGCAATCAGTTGGGAAAAGCGCTGTCCGTTCTGATGATCTGCAAGGATATTACCGAACAAAAACATCTTGAGAACGCGCTCAAGGAAAAGATGATAACGGATGACCTGACCGGGCTGTTTAACCAGCGCTATTTTTATGAACGCCTTACCCTTGAAATTGAGCGCGCGCGACGGCAAAACCACCCCCTTAGTCTGCTGTTGTTTGATGTGGACCACTTCAAGGAATATAATGATACGCACGGACATTTGGCGGGCGACCGTGTATTGCAGGCCATCGGCGCAGTGGTACGCGAGTCCACGCGCGGTTATGTGGATATCGGGTGCCGTTACGGCGGCGATGAATTCACCATTATTTTGCCTGAAACGGGCTTGGAACATGCCCGCAACATTGCCGAACGCATCCGGTTCTCTTTCGAGGCGCGCCAATTCGACCGATGCACGTTAAGTGTCGGATTGATGACCTATCGAAAAGAAACGACGGCCGAGTCTTTTATCCGGTTCGCTGATGAAATGATGTATCTGGCCAAACGCTCCGGCGGCAATCGTGTTTATGTTTTTGACCAGGATAAAAACCAGTTTACAGTGGAAAAATAGCCGTAATTGCGGCTTAACGGCGCCGGCGCCCTATGTCGCGGGAGTTGTGTAGGTGAAATTCGGAATCTGTAACGAAATATTCAAGGCATGGAATGACATTGAACGTACCATCAACTTTGTCAAAGAAACGGGATATGACGGACTTGAAATAGCCCCCTTCACACTTTCCCAGTATGTTTATGATATTCCCGCCTCCACCCGCAACAGTATTGTACGGTACGCTAAAGCAGCCGGCCTGGATATTTTAGGCATCCATTGGGTATTCGTCGGCCCCGAAGGGGTGTTCCTGACTCATCCTGAGCCTGAGGTTCGTTCCTTTACCGCCAAGTACCTGATAGACCTGGTCAACTTCTGCGGCGATATCGGCGGCCGCGTGTTGATATTTGGTTCGCCGCGCCAGCGTAATATTGGCCGCGATGTCACTTACAACCAGGCTTTCGGTTTTGCCAGGGAAGTGTTCGAGAAAGCATTGCCTTCCTGCGAAAAGCGCGGCGTCACCATCTGCATGGAACAGCTCACCCATTGGGAGACCAATTTTTGTTACACGCCGGAGCAGACTGTTGAACTGATTGAGGCGATAAATCATCCCCATTTCCAATTGCTGCTGGACACGAAGGCAATGTCCTTCCTGGAGGAGGACCGTCCAGTCGTTATCCAAAAATATGCCCGTTACCTGCGTCATTATCACGCGAATGACACCAACTTTCACGGTCCGGGGTGGGGAGATGTGGATTTCGGCCCCATATTTAAGGCGCTGCAGGCGATCCACTATGACCGCTATGTGTCGGTGGAAGTATTCAAGTTTGACGCGGGACCGGAAGCCATCGCGGCACGAAGCCTCGCCTACATGAAACGGTTTGTATAATCTCAAAGGGCCCTCCGGAGTAAATACGCGTTGACCATCGAGAATGAAGAAAATCCACTTATTGTGTTCGACCGTTGGTATGAGGAGGCCGCGTCGTGCCCAGGTATTGACGATCATACGGCCATGACGCTTGCGACCTCCGATGAACAGGGCCGCCCGGACGCGCGCCAGGTATTGCTGAAGAACCACGATGCCCGCGGCTTCGTGTTCTATACCAACATAAGCAGCCCCAAAGCCAGGCATTTGGCGGCCATGCCTCATGCCGCCCTGTGTTTTTACTGGATGCCGCTGGAAAAACAGGTGCGCATCCGCGGGCCTGTGGAACAGGTAAGCGAGGCGGAGGCGGACGCCTATTTTGCGACCCGTCCGCGCCAGAGTCGCCTGGGAGCCTGGGCATCGAAGCAGTCGCAACCGATCGGTTCGCCCATGGAACTTGAACGGCGCCTCGCCCATTACGTGACTCGTTACTTGTTCGGTCCGGTGCCGCGTCCCGATTTTTGGGTGGGTTTTCGGGTTATCCCGGAAATCATGGAATTCTGGATAAAGCGACCCTATCGCCTCCATGATCGCGCCTGTTATACCAGGACGCCGACGGGATGGACACGTCAACGCCTGTATCCGTAAAGTACGGCAGACATCGTTGGAAATAAAGGCAGGAGCATTCAATGAACGACAAACTGATTATCGGCATGCCGGCGGGTTCTCTGGCCGATCCAAAGCGGGGTGGTAACCTGGTAACGCTGCTAAAGGCGGCGGGATTTCCCACGCAAGGCTACGAGGAAGGCGGACCGACCACCTTTCCCCTGCATTCCATGTTGTTTGGGTGGGATGGCCGGCCTCAGGAATTCGGCGCGCAGCTGGCCCTGCACGAAGTGGATATTGCCATTGCCGGCGATGACTGGATTACCGAACGGATGCTTGAGTATCGGTATGAATACGGACGGGAAATCACCCTGCACAAGACGTTGTCGCTTCAACGGGGGCGTGTACGTGTGGTGGCCATTAATGTGCCGTTGCCTCCGGACATGACCTTTGACGAATGGCTCGATTCCCTGCTTCGGGAAAGGTCCCTTGTCCGCGTCGTCTCGGAAATGCCCTATCTCGCCATTGACTGGTTTCGGAAAAAGAAAACCATGCTGGGATACGGCGCCAAATGGAATGGTTTCTCCGTGCAGAAATACAACACGCCCCCGAAGATCAAAAAAGGGCTGGTCGTGTATGAGTCCTGGGGAAAGACGGAGGCGAAAGTGCTGAACGGCAGTGTGGATTTCGGTTTTGAAATCACCCAGACCGGCGGCGCCATACGCAATTACGGCCTCCAAATCAGCGAGGAGGTGATGTCCTCGGAAACCGGCATTTGGTCCGATCCAAAGTTGAAAAAGAACCCGCAAAAATACGAGTTGGCCCGCATGTTTCTTATCAATTTGTTCGGAGCGGTATTCGCGGAGAACAAGGTGCTGATCTTGTTCAACACCCGGAAGGACGCCGTAAAACCCATCATGGCATACCTGGAAAAGAACGGTCTGTTTGCGGACGAGCCGACCATGAACGAGGGCATCAATTTTACCGAATTCAGCATACAGATGAATACGACCGGAAAAACGCTTCCCCTGGCCCTGGTACGTTACGAACTGGCGTGTCTGGGCGCCACCCACATTGAAACCATACCGCTTGAATCCTGCATTCCCGGTTTGGATTCCATTGATTTTTAGGACGGGTGACGCAAACCGGCTGTATTGAAATAGACCTACGTGAACGGGAGTCAAGAATATGAATCTACAACAGGAATTGGAACAAATCGGCCGCAGGGCACGAACCGCCTCCAATAAGCTGCGTTCCCTTTCAAGCGGCATCAAAGACGCCGCCCTGCTCGCGATTGCGCGGGATCTGCGTGCTTCCCGGGAATACATCAAGCGGGAAAACGCCAAAGATCTCGAGGCGGCCAAGGCCAAGGGCCTTTCCGCCGCCATGCTGGACCGGCTGGAACTTACGGACAAACGCATTGACGCCATGGCCGAAGGCATGGAAGTGATTACCGCGCTCCGTGACCCTGTCGGTGACATCACCGATCAATATATTCACCCCAACGGTCTTCGAATCGCTCGCGTGCGCCAGCCGCTGGGCGTGGTCGGCATCATCTATGAGAGCCGCCCCAATGTCACGGCCGATGCGGCGGCACTATGCCTGAAGGCGGGTAACGCCACCGTGCTGCGTGGCGGTTCCGAAGCCATCCATTCCAACATGGCAATTGCCGCTCTGTTCAGCGCTGGCGCCGCCAAGGCGGGGGTACCGGAACATGCCGTGCAGATTCTGGCTACAACGGACCGGGCCGCTGTCGGGGAAATGCTTAAACTTGACAGGTATATTGACGTCATCATTCCCCGCGGCGGCAAGAGCCTGATAGCCCGAATCTATGAAGAGTCGCGCATACCGGTGGTGGCCCATCTCGATGGGATATGCCATACCTACCTGCACGAGGATGCCGACCCGGCTATGGCCAAAACCGTTGTCGTCAATGCCAAATTACAGCGTCCTAGTGTCTGTAATGCCATGGAAACACTGCTGATTCATGAGGGGGCCGCCCCGCTGTTGCTGCCGGATATTGCGCAGGCCCTGCGCGCGGGCGGATGTGAATTGCGGGGTTGCCCGCGCACGTGCCAGATCATAGAATGCGTTCCGGCAACGGAAGAGGACTGGCGGACGGAATATCTGGACAAGATACTGTCCATACGGGTGGTCGGCTCGTATGAGGAGGCCGTCAGCCATATCAACGAATACGGCAGCCATCACTCGGACGCCATCATCACCGAGAGTTACGCGGTGGCCGAACGCTTTCTGGATGAGGTGGACAGCGCCACTGTGTATGTAAACGCCTCGACACGGTTTACCGACGGATTCGAGTTCGGGCTCGGCGCTGAGATAGGCATCAGCACCAGCAAGCTCCATTGCCGCGGCCCTATGGCGCTGGAAGGACTGACCACGTTGAAATATGTCGTTAGAGGCACGGGCCAAATCCGTGAGTAATCCAAAACGCATAGGGATCTTCGGCGGCACTTTCGACCCGGTGCACCTGGGTCATCTGGCCATTGCGCAAACCGCCAAGGCGCAGGCGCATCTGGATAAAGTGCTGTTTGTGGTCGCGGCGGCGCCGCCCCACAAATCGGGAGATGCCCTGACGCCGGCGGACACCCGCGTTGCCATGACCGCCGCGGCCATCCGGGAGGAACCGGCTTTTGAACTCAGCCGGATCGAACTGGACCGACCGGGGCTTTCTTATACGGCGGACACGCTTGCGTTATTGAAAAAATCCATGCCGGGAGCGCGCCTGTTTCTCATTGTGGGGTATGATTCCGCAATAGATCTGCCTCGGTGGCATTCACCCGAAAATATTATGCGGCTTGCAACATTGCTGATTGCGCCCAGACCTGAAAACACCCAACCGCTGCCGCCGCTGCTGAAAGGACATTATGAAATGCTGGTCATGCCGGAATACCGATTGTCCTCGTCGGATATCCGGGCGCGTCTTCAACGCGGGGAATGTGTGAGCGGCGCACTGCCTGAGGCGGTGATGCGTATCATTCAAGAAAAAAGGTTGTACCGATAATGCCGATAGCCCGTTGCCCGCTTGCGAAAAGCTATCTCAATGAACTGCGCGCACGTCTGCCTGAGGCGCGGGTGAGCCACAGTGTGTTTACGGCGGAATATCTGTCTTCCTTTTCACCATCCCTCGGCCTGGACCACGATGAGTCTGTCGTGGCCGGGCTGTTGCATGATTACTGCCGCGATCTAGAAACGGAGGTTCTTCTCGAAGAAGCCCGCAGGCGCAGGATGCCCTTGAGCGAGAGCCAATTGGCGCAACCCATCCTGCTGCACGGTCCCCTGGCGGCGGAATTGTGCCGCGAGAAATTCGATATCAGTGATGCGGTATACGAGGCCATTTACTGGCACACGACAGGCAGGCCCGGCCTGGGACGTCTCGGCCAGGCGTTGTATGTGGCGGACTTCGCCGAGCCCAGCCGTAAATTTGAAGAGGCCGCGGAAACACGGCTTCGCCTGCGCAAACAGGGTTTTGAAGCCGCTCTTCATTATGTGGCCGCCATGAGAATGCAATTCAATCAGGGCAAACCCGTAATAGACCCGAACACGGAAGTCTTTTTGATATGGCTCAAGACAAAACGTTGAGGGCGCAGTCCGGCGATGCCTTTTCTCCTATCGCCAACTATTATGACGCCATCATGGAGCATGTGGATTATGCGAGATGGCGCTATATCACCAAAAGTCTCGCAACCTTGCTGCCCCATCCTTTGTGTTACCTGGATGCGGGATGCGGCACGGGCGTGTTGATGGAACAACTCGTTATGTCCGGCTGGAACTCCTCGGGCATTGACCTTTCGCCGGCCATGCTGCGCGTGGCACGGCACCGACGGAAACTGGAATCCCTGGCTCAGGCGGATTTGTGCGCGCTGCCGTTCCGGGAACAGTTCCACCTGATTACCTGCCTTTTCGATTCGCTGAATTTCCTGTTGCGCGAAGATTTGGTACTCGCCGCCCTGGCATCCTTTCAGCAAGCCCTGTTTCCCGGCGGGCTGCTTTACTTTGACGTGGTAACGCGTAAAATGATTACTGATCATTTTAATAATGAGTCTTGGGTGGAAAACCACGGTCGCTTTTCGAGTTTCTGGCGAAGCACCTATGACGGCCATGAGCGCCTGTGCGAGACCCGGGTCCGAATTAATTCCGGCAGTGACTCCGTAACCTATGAACGGGTCTATGACGAGGGCTTTATTTGTGAGGCCATTGCCCGGTCCAGCCTGACATTGCTGACTATGCGTGATGCCTACACCTGGGGAAAGGTGGGTAAACGTACCACGCGAATAGATTTTGTGGCAGTCAAGGGCGATAAACAGGGGATCGCTCAGAAGTTTCAAGAATTGGAACAACACATTAGGGATTCCTTATAGGCGTGAAAATCTGGATTTTACTCTGGATTTTACTCTATTTTACTCGAGATATTGACATCCCAATTACTTGGGTATATAATGGTTTCACTGAAAAACAGATAAAGGATGTCTTTAATTTTCAAAAGGAAAATATTTAGAATGAAAAAAAGAGCGGATAGTGCATCGCTTTACGAAGCGTTATGGTTTAAACCCGCTTCTTTTCATCTTTGAAATATACAGAACGAATTGTATAAGTGAATCAGAATACCTTGGGTGCGGGCAACGGTTTAGGGGTACATCGTAATACATACTCCCATTTTAATGCTTATCGGCCCACAGGGCTTATAAAAAACGAGAAGTTGAATGCTTACGCGTAGAAAAAATGGGACTGTTCCCGCCGCAAATTACAGGTGATTGTTTGTTGATATGGATGCATTAATACGGGGTTAAGCCTTTGGATTTGTACATACCCAAGCGGCGGGAACTGTCCCGCTTTTTTCGGTCTTGTTCAATAGGCCCGCAAAAAATTGGGACAGCCATCGGCGCGGTTCAGGATTAACTACAACGCTCATGGTTTTTACGGGCGCCGGAGGCAGTTCCATTTTTTGCTCAAGTGTTGTTGTTTTTGTTGGGTTGCGGGCAATGCCCGCGTTGGCTTTCAATTGGACATGAAACAGAGGGTGTGTTTGCACGTCGCCAATACGGATAGGGCCCCGCGACAGAAAGGGTTCAACGGTACTTTTCGAGCAAAGAACGGCCTTGAACCCAGAGCGATTGTAAGCGTAATCAGGATGTATCACTATAAGGAGATCAACAATGCAGGTAACAGGACAGCAAATTACAGAAGTCATTTATATCCGTCTCCAGAAACAATATAAGAGACCGGCAAGAGTCATAATCCTGCTGACGGCCATGGCGCTGTTGGGCATCAGTGAACTCTCCGGCGCATACGCCCAGTTCGACGGAGGCGACGGCACCGCCGAAAGTCCCTATCTGGTCGCCACGGCCGAACACCTGGACAGCGTGCGCGACTATCTGGACGCACATTTTAAGCAAACGGCGCCAATAGACCTCGGCGCGGCGCCTTGGAATGAGGGTTCCGGTTGGTCGCCCGTAGGGAATTCAAGTCTGCCCTTTACCGGTACGTTTGACGGCGCGGGATATACCATCGCGAATCTGACCATCAATCGCGCGGCCCAGTATCAGGGCTTATTCGGCTATACCGAGAACGCCTTTATCGGCAACCTTCACCTGGAAAACGTGAACCTGCAAACATCCTCCTATGGCGGGGGTCTGGCGGGGTATGCCAAAGACACCCAGATGGAAAATGTTTCGGCCACGGGCGCCCTCGTTGCGTTTTCGTCCTCTTCCCATATCGGCGGGCTGGCGGGTTATGTTTCCGGCGGCGTCATCCATAATGCCGCTTTCAGCGGTCACGTACGGGGGGATCAATACACGGGTGGCCTGCTGGGAGAACTAACTTACGGGGAACTGCGTTATGCCTACAGCCTGGGCACGGTCGTGGGCACGGGGAATCACACCGGCGGCTTGATTGGGTATCTTGGCTGGAGCACCGTTTCGGACTGTTACAGCCGCGCGTCCGTAACGGGTACCGATTATGTCGGCGGTCTGGCGGGTTCTCGGAGTTATTATAACCTGTACCGCGCGTACAGCACGGGCGCGGTTTCGGGCAGCGGTTCGTCTGTGGGCGGCTTGCTGGGGTACAGTAATGGTGGCGCCGTGGGCCATTGCTATTGGGATGTCCAAAGTTCGGGGCAGGCCACCAGCGCGGGCGGCGCGGACGTAGTGGGCTGCACGACAGATGAGATGTACCGGCAGGATACCTATGTATCCTATAATTTCACGGCTGCCTGGGACATTGATGAGGGCAACGATTATCCCGAGTTCCAGGACCTGGCTGCGTATGATGCGCCGGAACCGGTATTGCTGGAGGAACTCCCGGGCAGCGGCACGCCGGGAGACCCCTATATTCTCACCACACCGGGCGGCCTGTGCGCCATGGCGCAGGACCTGGGCGCGAGTTACGCCCTGGGCAACGACATTGATCTGACGGCATCGGCGGGGTGGAACCTGGGCCGGGGCTGGATGCCTATTGGCGTCGAGACGGAAGGACAGCGGTTTAGCGGTACGTTCGACGGCGCGGGATATACCATCGCGAATCTGACCATCAATCGCGCGGCCCAGTATCAGGGCTTATTCGGCTATACCGAGAACGCCTTTATCGGCAACCTTCACCTGGAAAACGTGAACCTGCAAACATCCTCCTATGGCGGGGGTCTGGCGGGGTATGCCAAAGACACCCAGATGGAAAATGTTTCGGCCACGGGCGCCCTCGTTGCGTTTTCGTCCTCTTCCGATATCGGCGGGCTGGTGGGCGAGGTGTATGGCGGCGTCATCCATAATGCCGCTTTCAGCGGCCACGTACGGGGGGATCAATACACGGGTGGCCTGCTGGGAAAACTAACTT
>JAEAMG010001781.1_pt1 | contig 15204 bp, 12 predicted proteins | sample 8958741 | NCBI WGS metagenome assembly JAEAMG01 (sample SAMN16933256, study PRJNA681125) | bioreactor sludge metagenome | isolation source: anaerobic bioreactor treating anionic surfactant - SDBS | place: India: Bengaluru | collected 2019-02-28
CCCTGTGGCTGGCATCCGCCGCCTGACCCAAGTCAATGCAACGTGGTTGCGCCCTAACAACCCCTTTTTTCTTTCTCTCCGTATTTTATGCTCTTGCTTTGGTCCCCATACCTTTATAATCAGACTTAATTCATGGGTGAAAGCATCGGCATGAAAAAACTGCTCGTCATACAAACCGCCGGATTTGGCTACGATTTCGTCACACGCCATGGCGTGCACGCGATCAGCGGCCTTGATTTGCGACCCATGCGCCCCGTCTTTCCCGCGCTCACCTGCACCGCGCAGGCCACCCTGCGCACAAGCCTCCCGCCCGCCCGGCACGGCATGGTCGCCAACGGCTTTTTCGACCCCACCCTGCGCAAGTCCTGGTTCTGGGAGCAATCCGCCGCGCTCGTACAGGGTCCGCGCATTTGGGACGCCTTCCGCGGTTCAGGCGGCACGGTCGCGATGACCTTCTTCCAGCAGAGCCTCGGCGAAAGCGTTGACCAACTGGTTTCACCCGCGCCGGTCCACACCCACGGCGGCGGCATGATCATGGAATGTTACAGCCAGCCTTCCGATCTCTACGCACGACTGACAAATGCCGTGGGACGCCCCTTCCGCCTGCACCATTACTGGGGCCCGCTTGCATCCGTCAAGGCTTCGGAGTGGATCGCGAATTCCGTCGCGGCTTTACTCGCGGCACCTGACGCGCCGGACCTCTGTTTCACCTATCTGCCGGGGCTCGATTACGATCTTCAGCGCTTTGGACCCACCCACCCGAAAAGTATTCAGGCACTGGCAACCGTGCGCCGTGAACTGGAACACCTTTTTGCCACCGCACGCGCCAACGGGTATGAGGCCGTCGCGTTCGGCGACTACGCGATCACAGAGGTCACGCAGGGCGCTGTCTTCCCCAACCGCGCCCTGCGCGAAGCCGGTCTCTTTGCCGTACGTAACATACACGGCATGAGCTATCCCGATTTCCATCAGAGCCGGGCCTTCGCGCTTGTCGATCACCAGCTCGCAATGGTTTCCTGCCTCGACGCCGCCACCGTGCCGCGTGTGGCCGACACCCTGCGCGCGCTGGATGGCGTAGCGCAGGTGTTGGACCGCACGCAACAGTCGGTCGCGTACGAGGTGGGTCACCCGCATGCCGGTGACCTTCTGGTGGTGGCGCAGCCCGGCGCGTGGTTCGCCTATCCCTGGTGGAGAACTCGTCGCGAGGCTCCAGACTATGCGGCCCATGTGGACATCCATAACAAACCCGGCTACGATCCCTGCGAACTCTTTTTTGGATATACACCTTTCCGCACCAGCCTCGACACGGCTAAGATCAAAGGCACGCACGGCCTTGCCGGGGCCGGCTGCGAGACCGCGTTTTTCTCGACTCAACCTTTCAAATCCGATACGTTATCGGAATTTGCCTGTTCCCTGCGCGAGTGGCTCACCGCATGAAAACTATTCTTCAGAAATTTTCCGTTCCGTTTCGTTATCCGGTCTGCTTCACGCACCACGTGTTTGCCCCGACAAATGCGGCCCTGGCCTCCGTTCTACGTCCGCCGGCCTCCGGTCCGGCGCGCGTACTCGTCGTGGTGGACGAGGGTCTTGCCGAAGCCACGCCGGGGCTGGTGCGGAAAATCGAGCGATACGCCCACGCGCACAGCGACACGTTCAGTCTCGTACGTAAGCCCCTGCTGGTGCCTGGCGGCGAGAATGCCAAGAACGGATGGAACAGTGTACGCGAGATCATGACGCTCGCAGGCGCGGGTCATTTGGACAGGCATGGCTACGTGGTCGCCGTGGGCGGCGGCAGCGTGCTCGACATGGCCGGGTTCGCAGCCTCCCTCGTGCACCGCGGCCTGCGCTTTGTGCGACTCCCGACCACCGTGCTTGCGCAGAATGACGCCGGCGTGGGTGTCAAGAATGGCATGAACGGCGGCGGCGTGAAGAATTTCGCGGGGACTTTTTCGCCGCCCTGCGCGGTTATCGACGATTTCGAGTTTCTGAAAACCCTGCCGCAGCGTGAATGGATTGGCGGCGTGGCTGAAGCTTTCAAAGTCGCAATCATCAAGGATAAAGCCTTTTTCGCCTTTCTCTGTCAACACGCAGCAGCTTTGCGAGCCCGCAATCAGGCCGTGATGGAGAAGGTTGTATACAAGACCGCCTCCATCCATCTGCACCACATCGCCTCATCGGGCGATCCCTTCGAGTTCGGCAGCGCACGGCCACTCGACTTCGGACACTGGGCCGCACACCGGCTCGAACTTCTTTCCAACTTCACGCTCGGACACGGCCCCGCCGTCGCCATTGGCATCGCACTCGACAGCACTTACGCCATGTTAAAGAAACTGATCACGCCGGCAGAATGCGACGCCATCATCCGTGGCCTTTCCGACTGCGGGTTGCCGGTCTGGTCGCCGCTGCTGGAACGACTCGGCGTAGAGGGTGAGCCGGATATACTCGCCGGGCTTGAACAGTTCCGCGAACATCTCGGCGGCACGCTCTGCGTCACCCTGCCGGCGCCGCTCGGCACAAAGCGCGAAGTCCACACCATGAATCCCGCACTCATCAAAAAAGCGATTGTTCAGCTAAAAACGGAGTCCTCCCGATGAAACCTCTGCTCTCTGTCATCGTAAGCCTATTCGTAGCCGGAATTTCCATCGCCCAAACGCCGACCGACATGCGGCTTTTTTTGCTGATCGGTCAATCTAACATGGCGGGCCGCGGCAAAATTGAACCGGTCGATCAGCAGATCCATCCGCGCATCTTCATGCTGGACAAGGCGAACGCCTGGGTGCCGGCGAAAGATCCCGTCCACTTCGACAAGCCCAAAGTCGCCGGCGTCGGGCTCTGCTCGGAGTTCGCGCGCTGTGTCGCCGCAAAAGACACGGAAGCCAAAATCGGTCTCGTGCCCTGCGCGTTCGGCGGCACTACGCTCGACCAGTGGAAACCCGGCAGCGCGCTCTACACCAATGCGATAGCCCGTACTCGCATCGCGCTCAAGAGCGGCAGTCTCGCCGGCATCCTTTGGCATCAGGGCGAGGGAGATTGCGCCGAGCAAAAAAGGACCACCTACCCCGAACGTTTTGCCGCCATGATCGCCCAATTGCGGAAAGACCTGGATGCGTCGGACGTGCCGGTTATCGTCGGTGAACTCGGCACGTTCCGAGCGTCTAATTTGCCTTTCAACGCGATGTTGCCGCAGGTCACAAACAGGGTGCCCTGTTGCGCACTCGCTTCTGCAGATGGCCTCGGCGCCAATACGGACAACGTCCATTTTTCCGCAGAAGCCTTGCGGACCTTCGGCAAACGCTATTTTGAAACGTTTATGCGACTCTCTCCGAAGGCGACTCACTGACCTCGGGCAACCTTATGAATAGGCCCGGCAACGAAAAAACAATGCTTTGGTGGGGACGTTTCGATCCTGACTATTCCCGCAACGGTGTGGTGCGTCAGCACCTCGTTGCGCTGGGCTGGACAATCCGTGATTTCCATCCGAAGTTCTGTGCGCTGGGCGACATCGAAGCGGCCTTGCGCCGAGTGCCGAAACCGGCACTTGTCTGGGTGCCCTGTTTCCGTCAGCGCGACATGGCTGCGGCACGCCGCTGGTGCGATCGCAACAGGGTGCCGCTCGTCTTTGATCCGCTCATCAGCTCCTACGATAAGCAGGTGTGGGAGCGTTTCAAACTCAAAGACGGAAGCCCGGCGGCGCAACGTCTACGGGTCTGGGAGCGCGGCCTTTTCTCAAAAGCCGACCGAGTGATCGCCGACACCCCTTGCCACGCCCGTTTTTTTAACGAAACGCTGGGCGTGCGGGAAGATCGCGTCCGCGTCGTCTATGTCGGCGCGGACGAAACGCTCTTTCGCCCTGCACCGGACCGCGCGCCCGGCTCGCCGATTGACGTGCTCTTCTATGGCAGTTTCATTCCGCTGCACGGCGCACAGACGATCATCGAGGCGGCACGGGTTTACCAAGGTCCGCCGGTCCGCTGGAGCCTGCTCGGCGATGGCCCCACGAAACCGGAATGCCAGAAAGCCGCCGCAGGACTGCCCAACGTCTTCTTCGAAGACCGCATCCCCTACGCGACACTGCCGGCGCGGATCCACCGCGCAGATATCCTGCTCGGCGTATTCGGCACCACGCTGAAGGCGGGCCGTGTCATTGCGAACAAGGTGTTTCAGGCGTTGGCCGCGGGGCGGCCGGTCATCACGCGCACGTCCGACGCCTACCCGAAAGAGGCCAGCGAGTCCGGGGCCTTGGCTTTCGTGTCCCCTGGTAATCCTCAAGCGCTGGCGACAAAGGTTGCGGAGTGGGCCTCTCAAAGCGAAACCCTCGCTTTCCGGAATCACGCCGCACGTGAACTTTATGAGACTCATTTTTCGTCCGTTTTAATCCGTCGTCAACTGACGGAAAGTCTGTCATCATTCTCGGCATCGGATGACGCGCGAGCGCCACTCGGAAGTTGAGGCATGACGGTACACACGCATGAAACCGATCAAACTTTATTACTATAATGTTCATCGGAGGGACCCCTCCGCCCGGACAAGGGAGTGCTGGGGCAATTTCGGGGATGAGATCAGCCCTTTGCTGATCGAACGCCTCTTCAGTTGCAGCGTCGAATACGCACCTTACGAGCGCTGTGAGCTGATGGCTGTCGGAAGCATCCTTGGGCGAGCCGCTCTCTACAAGCCGCATCACTTCCTGAAGCCAAGCAAATGGCTCTCGCGCGACATTGCCGTGTGGGGTAGCGGCATGTTGTCCCCCTACCGGCATTTCGGTCTTTGCCGACTCCAGTTTCATGCGGTCCGCGGCGCGTTAACGCAAGCCCTGATCCCCTCAAAGAACTGCATGCCCGGAATGGCGCTTGGCGATCCGGGGCTTCTGGCAGACCACCTCCTGACTGATGCGCAAAGGCGTGTGAAGAAACACGCGGTCGGGCTGATCCCGCACATCCGCGATCAGGGATTGCCGCAGTTGAAGGCTCTGACAGACCGGCGGAACGATTGTTGCGTGATCAATGTGCTCCGGCACCCGTGTGACGTGATCGAAGCCATCTCGCAGTGCGAGTTCATCTATTCCAGTAGCCTCCACGGTTTGATTGTCGCCGACAGCTTGGGCGTGCCGAATGCCTGGTTCCGTGGCTGCGACGAGATCGCGGGCAGAAGCTTCAAGTTCTCAGATTACTACAGCGTGTTCGGCATCAACTCCGTCTCGCCGGTCGATTTGTCGTCCGAGCTGTTGGAAAAGAGCACGCTCGCTGAGCTTACGGCGCGATATGAGCGGAAAGGCCTGGCTAAAATTAAGGCTGACCTGATCGAGTCTTTCCCCTATGATGGTTAATGTTGATAAAGCGGCTTGAAAACCGGTTCCGTCCGGCTGCCGCGCAGAAGGAGAAAACCCATGCGCCTCTTAATGGTCGACAACATGCAACTGCGCCAGTACGGCAACCTGAAAATGGGGCCCGGGCGCAAACTCGTCTGCGGCGCCATCCGTAACAACTATCGGCTCGCGGAGTTCAGCGACCGCGATATTGCCCGCTACCTTGCCCCGCTCGGTATCCGAAAAATCGGCGAAACGCTGGCGAACAAGAAACTGATTCAGACCGCTAAGAATTTCAAGCCTGATATCCTCTTCATCGCCCACTGCGACTACATCCGTAACTGGGCGCTCAACGAGATCCGCTCTGCGCTGCCGAAGATCCGCATGGCACACTTCAACATCGACCCCATCTGGATGGATTGGCATATCCAGCAGATCCGCGAGCGGATGCACTCGACAGACGCCATATTCGTGACCACCGGCGGAGAGGCCCTCAAACAATTCTGTACCGGCAAAAACGTGGTGGCCTACATGCCCAACCCGTCTGACCCCTCGATGGAGATCGAGGATAACGCTCGGAAAACGGTGTTTGCCAGGGATCTGCTTTTTTGCGGAAAAGAGATCGCCGGAGACGACCGCAACGAATTCCTCCGAACGCTTGAGCGCAACCTCAAGGGCAAGCTCCGCTTCGACATCTTCGGCATGTTCGACTATCCGCCGGTCTGGGGTGCGAATTACGAGCTGGCGCTGGCCGAAAGCAAGATGGCCCTCAACCTGAACCGTAAAGAGGAGTGGCCGCTTTATTCGTCTGACCGGATCGCGCATCTGATGGGCAATGGCATCCTGACATTCCTGAGCGACAGGGGGCAGATGCAAAAATTCTTCAGCGACCGCGAGGCTGCTTTTTTCCACGACCTCGGCGACCTGCAAGAGAAAATCCTATATTATCAGTCGCATGACAACGAGCGCCAAGCGGTCGCCGCTGCCGGGCGCGCGCGCTACCACAAACTGTTCAACGGCAGCCGCACGTTGAAATTCATGGTCGAGACGTTGCTCAACGAACCTTATTCCGAAGACTACGAATGGGCGGATCAGGTCTACCGCTGAAAGAGGCCAAGGCTAGACAGGGCCCCTTGCGGGAGGTGACACGCACCGCCATACCTCGGCATACCGGCATACGGGATTGCCAAGTGCGACGGGGGCATGATATATATTAATTCCATTTCGTTTTATTGGAGGCCGTTCTTTTGTCAAAGTACTTAAAATTCCTTCTCGGAACCCTTCCCGAACGTCCTGTTTTTGTCATCGGGACAGGACGGTCGGGAACGCATTGGCTCGGGTACTCCCTCTGCGATCATCCTGAAGTCCGCGCGACCATCGAAAAGCGACCGATGTTCATGCTATCCACGCGGATGGCACTCAACCCGGAACTCGAAAGCCGCCTGTACAAACGGTTGGTGGTCGCCTATCATTGGCAGCTCTTGAAATCCTATCCGAGGTTGTATGTCGATAAGAGCCACCCCAACATTTGGCTCGCTGAGAAACTGAAGGCTTCTTTTCCCCAAGCGCTCTTCCTCGGCATCGAACGGAATCCCTTTGCGACCGTCGCCAGCATGATCAAACACAAAGGAGTCTCGAGCTGGCACAAAAGGTGGAAAGAGTTCCCGGTTCCCAATCGTTTCCTCGGCATTTCATCCGAGCAGGCCAAAACCTACGAAGAAATCCCGTTTGCCGCTAAGTGTGCGATGCGCTGGGTTGCCCATCACAACCGCATGAATGAGCTCAAGAAAACACTCGGCGATGACTTGTTTGTGTTCTCCTATGAGGCCTTCTCGCACCATACGGAAAAGACCCTCAAAGAATTGCAGCGCTTTCTCGGGCTCAGCCAGCCGATTCCGATACCGGACGTTAAGACGGAGTCGCTGGACAAATGGAAAAGCCAACTGTCTCAGGACGAGATTCAGCAAATCGCAAAGGTGGTAGGGTTCTCCCCAGACGCGCTCACGCCCGACGCTGCTTCCGTTTAACAAACACTCGGCACGCAGCCTTCGAGTCTTTTTCCTGCACAGGAGCCCAGGCGCAAAGATCTTCTGACTTGGCGTCTTTGCGTGCGATCATCCGGTTGTGGCGTCACGCTCGTCTTTCTTCCCCTTGCGTAAAAGAAAGCCGCGCTGATCGAGTTCGCCGATAAGAAGCGTAACGGCTTCATCAATCGGAACCTTCGTCGTGTCGATGCGGATATCAGGATGTTCCGGCCGCTCATACGGGGCGGAGACCCCGGTGAAGGAAGGAATGATCCCCTGACGCGCCTTCACATACAAGCCTTTGGGGTCACGCTGCTCACACACCTCAACCGGCGCATCCACGAAGACTTCCAGAAAACGCCCCTCCCCTATGATTTTGCGTGCCTGCTCACGGTCCGATATCATCGGCGAAATGAACGAGGTCACCACCAGCAACCCGGCCTCATTCAACAAGGAGCAGACCTCCGCCACGCGGCGTAGATTCTCGGCGCGGTCCTCAGGCGAGAATCCCAAATCGCGGTTGAGGCCGTTTCTGACGTTGTCTCCATCCAAGCTGAAAACAGCATATCCGGCCTCAATCAGCCGTTTCTCAAACACCTTGGACAGCGATGACTTCCCCGACCCGCTCAGCCCGGTCATCCACAGCGTTGCGGGTTTTTGTTTCAACAGGGCCTGCCGGTCTTCCGGCATTACCAAACGCGTTTCCGGCACGATGTTCCGACTCACCGACTCGGGCTTCTGTTTCTGGACGATACGGTCCGTCAGCATGCCTGCGGCAACAGTCGCATGCGTCAACGGATCGATCACAATGAACGACCCTGTCTGATGGTTCTTGGCGAACGGATCCCAGCACAGCGGCTGAAAAGTCTCTAACGTTACCCGGCCGATCTCATTCAAGCCAAGCGTGTCGGCATTCACGCGGCTGAGCGTATCCGGATCAACACGGTAGAGCACTTTGCTGAAAACCCCACGCACTGATTTCGTCGTGTGTTTGATGAGATAAGGCACGCTCTCCTTGAGCGGCGTTTCATGCATCCACACAAGCATCGCATCCAGCGACTGTGATTGATGAGGCAGGTTGTTGGGGCGGCAGATCATGTCGCCCCGGCTGATATCCCGCTCGTCCGTTAGACAAAGCGTAACCGCCTGTCCGGTAAAGGCAGCACGGAGAGGGCCCTCAAAGGTCTCGATCGATTTAACGTGCGTGCGCTTGCCCGAAGGCAACACGGTGACCTCGTCGCCGACAGTGACCTCTCCCGACGCGACGGTCCCGCAATAACCACGGAATGTAAGGTTGGGACGGTTGACCCATTGAACCGGAAAACGGAAATCGATCAGATTGTGGCCCCCGCCCGTCTCGACGTTTTCAAGATGTGACAGCACCGTGGGCCCCTCGTACCAGGGCATGTTGACGCTGCGTTCGACCACATTGTCGCCAAGCAGCGCGCTGATCGGCACATAATGGACATCCGGCAGGTTCAGTCGCGCGGTAAATTCGCTGTAGGTCTTGTGGATCTCGCGGAAAACCTCCTCAGAATAGCCGACCAGATCCATTTTGTTCACACACACCAACACATGCGGAATGCCCAGTAGCGAGGAGATGAAGCCGTGCCGCCGCGACTGCGTGAGCACCCCGAGCCGCGCATCGATCAGGATGATCGCCAGATCCGCCTTTGAGGCACCGGTCGCCATGTTTCGCGTATATTGTTCATGCCCCGGCGTATCCGCGATGATAAAGCGGCGACGCGGCGTGGAGAAATAACGGTAGGCCACATCGATGGTAATACCCTGTTCGCGCTCCGCTTTCAAACCGTCCGTGAGCAACGCCAAGTCCACCGTTTCGCGGTTCAGCTTCTTCGAGTCTGACGTGAGCGATGCCAGCTGATCGTCATAGATGCACTTGCAGTCGGAGAGCAGCCGACCAATCAGCGTCGACTTTCCGTCATCCACACTTCCTGCAGTGGTGAACCGAAGGACATCCGCATCCTGATTCTGTTTCAGAAACTGTCCGATATCCGTCATTTCATTCTCCAAAAGATCACGTGTTCAAGAGGCCTCGCGGGCTGAGCGGGAAGCATTCCCTTTGCCCCTGTTAGAAATATCCTTCGCGCTTCTTCTGCTCCATCGACGCATCCTGATCATGGTCGATCACGCGCGTGATGCGCTCGGAGTTCCGCACGGTCATCATCTCGCGGATGATATCCTCCACCGTTGCGGCATCCGACCGGATCGCTCCCGTACACGGCCAGCACCCCAGCGTCCTGAACCGGCAGATGACGGTTTCGACCTTGTCGCTGGGATTCACCCGCGCGTCATCCATCACCGGAATCAGAAGTTCGCCACGGGGAACCACCTTGCGAGGCGCGGCAAAATACATCGGAACAACGGGGATCGACTCCAGATGGATATAGTGCCAAACGTCGAGTTCGGTCCAATTGGAGAGCGGAAACACGCGGATCGACTCTCCTTTGTTGACTTTGGCGTTATACAGACTCCACAGCTCGGGACGCTGGTTTTTGGGATCCCACTGCCCGTAAACATCGCGGAACGAGAAAACGCGCTCCTTCGCCCGCGATTTTTCCTCGTCCCTGCGCGCCCCGCCGAAGGCCGCATCGTACCCGCCCTGCCTCAGCGCTTGAAGAAGCGCCTGCGTCTTGAGTTGGGCACAGCATTTCACGGTACCCAAGCTCCAGGGATCGGCACCCAGCGCGACAGCCTCGGTATTGGTGTACACCCTCAGATCCGCACCGATCTCTTTACAAAAAGAATCGCGGAACTGAATCATTTCAGGAAACTTCAGGCCCGTATCAACATGCAAAAGCGGGAAGGGGATGGGCGCCGGAGCGAACGCTTTGCGGGCAAGATGAACCATAACGGAAGAGTCTTTACCCACGGAATAGAGCATCACCGGACGCTCGAACTCCGCGACGACCTCCCGCATGATGTGGATACTCTCGGCCTCCAAAACTTTTAGATTACTGAGTTTATACTGCATCTTGCTTTTCCTTAAAGCGAAACGAAACCGAGTGCTTTATTTGAATCCCTCAGGAGACCTCCGCACACCACTACCGCCACGCTTCCTGAACCCACTTGACCGCCGGGACGGTCTTGTAGATTTTCTTGTACCAGGGCGCTTCCCAATGACCCGTTGCCAACTCGTCAGGCGTCGGATGGCCGGTGCAGACCACGATCTTCGCATCCTTGAACTGCCGGGCCTGCATGAACAGCCGGAACGGCCAAGGCCGCAGGCAGTGGACTTTGAACTGCTTGATCCATCCGTCGGGCCAGAAGTCCATGCTCTTGATCGTGTTTGAAATAAAGGTTTGCGAATTGCTGTACGTATCCTGCATCGGTTGCGGATCCGCCATCAGCCGCTCCAAAACATCCGGATGGGACCCCACCGTAAAGCGGAACACGGACGTGTTGCCGATCCGGCGGTCCATGGTCGTATAATTCCGCATAACCATGTAATCCGACTGCCCCCGGTAGGTAAAGAAATCGTCCAGAGACCCGGTGATGATGATATCGAGGTCGAGGTAGAGCAACTCGCCCGAAAGGTCGGCCACCTGCGGTGCCCAAAGCGAGACTTTGCGCCACCCGCCGTTTCTCATCCGGGGCGGCAAATCAAGATAGGGACAGGGCCGGATCTGAACCTCCGGCACGATTCCGGAAGGATCATCCGTCAGGCAGTACAGCTTAAACGGCGGCGTGATGTTACGGGCGATCATCTGGTACAGCCGGTTGACATAATCCGCAGAATACAGCTTACCCCACTTCATGCAAATGATCTGCTTCATTTCGACACTTCCTCTGCGGGGAAATACGTTTCCCTCAACCGTTTAAGATACCGTCCGCAACGCCGCCGCACCTTGCGGCGGACATAGGGCTTGATCATGGAAAGGCCGGGCACGAGCGCCCGCCCCTTCGGCTCGAAATCCACAATTCGCAGACGAAACTCCTCCGGGCCTGTCCACTGCACCATCACGTTGGGCGGATCGTAAAAACAAACCGTGTGCTCGGCCAGACGGTCAAACAAACGCTCGGCCGCCTCGTAAAGTCTCCGCCGTATCCTCACGTCCTGCGCCTTGCCCATCTCGGCGATCACCCGCTGCATGGGAGTCCCGTCCACATTCAGGATCAGGCTCTCAAAGATACCCCACCCGCGCTCACGCGAATACACCGGCATGACCTCATCGGGAAATGCCGCGAACAGATCGGACGGCAGCCGTTTCTTCAAGGCCTGATGGTAATGCCACTCCTGACAGTTGGCGTTTAGCCGGGCCACGAAACGGGACATCCAAATATGCAGACGGACACCCAGCGTCGTCTTGTGCGTATACTCGGTCGGCAGACGGTAGAATTTAACGCAGAACTTCTGGTCTGGAACCCGAAAACAGCGCCGCCGACTCCCCTCGCCAAGCAAATCAAGTTCCTTGACCTCCACGTCGCAATTCATGCGCTGAAATTAGCACACCCCGACACGGCCCTTCAAGATCAAACTAACGTGGACTCCGCGTGCAATCCAAGTATTCAGAAGCCCGAGGTCAAAATGCTTCGCGCCCACGACTGCGTGTCAGTCCAGCGGGATCTTGACCGCTTCAGCACGCGCCTTGGCGAGCACGTCCGCGACATTCACAGGGGCACCGCCACGCCGCTTGCTTTCGTCGGCAGCCTCCATGAAGGCGAACATTTCGATCGTTTCCTCCGGCGCGACAGGCACGACGCCGGTCTTGAAGAATTTCATGATCTCGGCGAGCATCATCCCGTAACTTTGGTAGTCATCGACCCGCTGCACGCCCTTGGCCAGAAAAACGTCCGCCCCATAGCCGCTGCTGCTGGCGCGATTACCCCGGAACGAGCCGACGCGCCCGCCTTTCCACGTCCCAATGGCCACGTCGGTGCCCGGCGTACTCACACGCGCCACCGTCTCGCACCCCGTTCCCATCAACGTGTAGAGCATCTCCACGCCATGAATCCCGTACCAGAAAAGATCCGGATGCGTCGGCTCCAAGGAGCAGGGACTGTAAGACTCGGCCCCCACTACCGCGCCGTACTTGCCGTTGCGGATTTCTTGCGCTTTGACCGTGTAACGCAGCGAGGAGCTTGAGAACATCGGCGCGTTGTAACGCTTGGCCGCATCGAAGAGCGCGATGACGTGCGCCAGCGACCCTGCGATCGGCTTATCGATGAACACCCGCTTGCCTGCTTTGAAGACCGGCAGCGCCTGTTCCAAGTGTACGCGCCCGTCGTTACTCTCCAAAAGGATCACATCGGACTTCTTGATCACCGTATCGATGGAGTCCACGATTTCCACGCCATACGGCTTGATTTTTTCGATGTAGCCCGGTACCCGGTTGGTGCTGGAGGCGATGTCGCGGCTCCCTTGGGGATAGACCGCAACCACGCGGAATCCCGCATATTCCGGCAAGGGGTTCTCGGCATTCAACAACTTCGTGAACTCTAGACAGTGCGACGTGTCGAGCCCGATGATTCCGACTTTGATGACCTCCGCCGCACACGCCGCGCTTGCCAACAGCGAGACGATCGCAAGACCTGCTAACTTTCGCATCTTCCAAATCCTTTCTGATCTATTTAACATCATCGGGCCGAAACCCGCAAGCGGAGAGTGCGTATTGCGGGCACCACTTTACTTTGGGAGGGAGAGAGGGCTTGGAGGTTTGAGACGGGACCAGCCAATTCGTCGCGTTGCGCGGGAAGGGTGATCATGAGACTCAGGGTTCAGCAAAATGTTACACAATGTTACATAATGTTACACTTTTTGGGGCGAGACAAACCGATGATAGAAGCCTCCGATCATCTTTTAAAAAACCGGCTTGTCGTATGAAAATTATATTAAATCATTGATGTCAAGACACTTATGATTCTTTTAATTGAATTAAATGTGAGATCATCCTCTTATTTGCTCCCTGGCGCGCTTCCCGACGGGGCAGGCATCGTCGTTTGAGCGACCAGCTGGTCGACTGGCGTCACGAAGAGCTCCATGGTGCCGCAGGCCGTGTTCGCCGTGGAGACCACATAGCGTCCCTGGCAGACGAAATGCGGATGCGGATCGGGGTGGAGACGGCTCGGACGGCTCTCCGGGAAAAGCGCGGGACGCGTCGAATAGACCTCCACCGTCCGCTTCGTCTCCCGGTTGTAGAACTTCACGTTCCACGGGCAGCCGCGCCACCACTTGCCCGGCGCCACGTCGTACACGACGACCTTCTTGTCCGGCGACAGCGTGTTGTGCCGCGCCTGCGCGTCCGGCACCCAACACTCCTGTTTGTCACTGGCGAGGTCGTGGTGGTAGACGCCGCCGCCGCACCAGCTGAAGCCCGCGCCTTCGTCGTCCCAGATCTCATGCGACGCCGAGTTCTTCTCGCGGGCGGGAACCAGCGTGCGCGTGCCGTCCGGGCGGACAAGCCACATGCGGGGGTAGAATCCCGTCTTCTCGCGGTAGGCCTTGCCAGACTCCATCCAGCACTCCTCCCAGGCGCACATCGCCAGGTCGTCGCGCACGGGATTCAGCTGCCCGTGGTTGCAGTAAAAGTCCGTCGCGCCCCAGCTCTCGTACTTGCCCGTGGCCAGTTCAACCAGGCCCTGTACGTAGTTCGTCGCTCCGGCGGGGGTGATCACGCTCGACTCGATGAACGCCTTCTTCCGGTCAGCCGTGAGCGTCAGATGCGTGCACCAGGAGCGGACGCGCCCGAGCTTGGCCACCTCGGCGGGCGCGTCGCAGAGCTTGATCTCGTTGAGCGGGTCGCAAAAATCGCGCTTGAAGAACCCGCGGTCGTTCACCGCGACCATGTAGTCGCCCTTCACGTCGACAAACGGGATGGAGCCGTCCGTGCCGGGCAGATCGACGAGCTCGTCCTTCAGGAAGTCGATGAGCGCCTTGTGCTTGGACGCCTTCGGATTCTTGGTCTCGGCCTCCGAACGGTCGAAGAGGAGAAAGCGGCCGTCGTCCGTCATGGACTTGCAGGTGAAGTAGACGGACTGGCGGTTCTCGTCCTTCCCGCCGGAGAGCGCGTAGGAGACGACGCCCGAGACGGGGTCGATGCGCTTCTCGAAGAACTTCGAAGTCGCGGGCGTGCGGAGGCCCTCCACCTGTCCGGCGCCCGCCTCGAGGAGGACGGAGGCGATCCAGAGCATCGGCGCCTGGCCGTGGGGATCGCCGTTCACGTGCGGACGGGCGAAGTAGTACGGAAGATCGTTCTTCTTGCCCGTGCCGACGCAGACGTCCGAGAGGTTTCCGAAGGCGTCGAGCCGGCCGCAGAGCGCGAGGTAGGCCTTGCGCGCGGCGGGGCCGTACGCGGCGGCGTCGAGCCAGCCGCGCGCCACGCCCGTTACGAACGCGTACGTGAACATCGCGGTGCAGGAGGTCTCGCCCCAGTTCTGCGGTTCGTCCGGCTTGTCCACGATCTGGCACCAGAGGCCGTCCGGACGCTGATACTTGAGGAGCGCCGACATCATCTTGCGGTAGCCCTCGAGGATGCGGGCGCGGAATTCGCTGTTGCCGGGCAGGCGGTCGAGGACGAGCGCCATGCCGGCGGCCATCCAGCCGTCACCGCGGCCCCACACGAACTGCACGTCGGGCGCGTGGTAGAAGAGACCTGCGGCCGGACCGCTTTTAAGCTGGAGCTCGTCCAGGTAGAGGCACATCTCGCGCGCGGCGCGGTCGATGTACTTCCGGTCGCCCGTCGCGCGGAAGGCCTGGCTCTGGAGGACCGTGATCATGTACATGTCGTCGATCCAGAGGCGCGTCTGCGGCGTGTAACCCTTCGCCCAGAAGTCCTCCTGGACTTCCTTCGACGGCATGTGGCGCTCCTTCAGCGTGCCCTCGCACGGCGGCGTCCACTGCGTGTCGGCGTAGAAGTT
>JAEAMG010001783.1_pt1 | contig 15182 bp, 23 predicted proteins | sample 8958741 | NCBI WGS metagenome assembly JAEAMG01 (sample SAMN16933256, study PRJNA681125) | bioreactor sludge metagenome | isolation source: anaerobic bioreactor treating anionic surfactant - SDBS | place: India: Bengaluru | collected 2019-02-28
TAGTACTCGTGCCGCTCCATATCCGGGAACGCGTCTTCGTTCAGGTTGCGGATTTCAACCCAGCGGCTCTCGTCGCCAAGCTGACGCAGGGCAATCCCGGCAACGCTTTCGCCGGCTTGCGTTTCGTACGTGCCGTACTGCACCAGCGCGACTGGTCGATCAGACGACTGCGCGGGCAGACCCGCCAGCAGCGTTTCGATTTCATGCGGCTCCCGCATCGAGAGCGGCGCGTACTCGCCATTGTTTCGCACGCACTTGATCACGAAGCGCGCGAAGTCCGACAGCCTGCTCAGCAGCTCGTCCTGTACGACCGCCGGCTGGGTGGCTCGGCCTGCCTTCCACTCCTTCCACAGCTTCTGGTACGCATCCCGGTCTGCCAGGGAGCCGTAGACGCCGCACATGTACTGTTTCAGCGTCGAATCAAAGGTGATGCCTTCCGGGGCAGGGTGCGCTCGCTCAAACGCAGCCCGGGCCAGGTCATCATCGCTCGGCTGGGTCCGCTGCTCGATCGGCCCGAATACAACAAGTCCGCGGCTGGCACGAGACAGTGCACGCTGGCGGCCCTTGACCGCGAAGCAAATGTGGAAGTTGTCATCCGGGTCGACGACCAGGTAAGTCTCGTCGCCTTTTTCCGCGCTCTGGCCAGCACCCAGCGCAGCGGCCGGCGCGAAATGCGCGCGGGCAAAATTCATCGCCGCTGACCACACCTTGCGGGACAACGCCCAGTCGGTGTTGCCATACAGCGGATCAACAAACCGGCCGTGACGGAACTTGCCTGCGGCCCACTCGTTGAGGCCGGCCTCGTCGTCGGAGGTCGACGCGTGCACCTGTTCCGGTTCCGGCGTTTCGGCGCCATGAACGGCGCGGCAGGTCTTGTCGACTTCATCAGAGGCGAGGTCGCGCTGGCGGCACAGCCCGTCGCAACCGCAGCTGCCGACTTTCGGTCCGCCCTGGCGAGCAAGCTCGGCACGAATGCGCACCGTCATGCTGTTGCAGATATCCCGGTCGGTACTGTGAAAGCCCTGGATTTCGCCGAAGGCTTCGGCACAGGCCTGCAGCAATTCACGCAGTGCCTGGTTGTTCGCCTGTAGCTCGACTGTTGACATCTTCATTCCCTCGTCTCGTTGTGGCGCAGTGCCATTCGTTGGGGAAATGATCTCAGTGATCGGCGGCACTGCAAGGGCGCCTAAGCGCGCTTTGCCTGCGGTTTGGCGTCTGGACGTTTGCTGTTGGGTGCGGACAGGGTGAAGCGGCGGGCAGGTTCTCGCCTGCTGCTTACGGCTCGTTGCAGATCCAACGACTCATGGGACAATGAACCCGTCTTGAATACGGAGTGCCACCCCATGGAACCGAGCGAAATCGACCGCTTCGAGCTGGTCTACAGTGTGCAGATTGACAGCGGCCGCATGCTGGAGCTGCTGGTCGATGAGCTCGACTCGGGTGACTGCATCTGGCAGGTCGTCAATTCCAGCGGCCAGCTCCTGGACTGCTCCGAGCGCTATGCCGACCAAGCGCGCTGCCTGCGCGATGGACTCAACAAGGCGTTGGGAGAAAGCGACGAAGATGCCGTTTAAGCGCAAGCCAGGCCTGGGCCACTACAACGAATCTCGCTCAACCTGGTACGAGGCCTATCGAGCCGCGCGGGTGGCCATCAAGGCCGGGCACCAGCCGGACCATACCCTCGACGGGGTGCGATGGAAGTCTCAGCTGATCGTGGCGTTTGAGCGCGACGGGCAGGGTGATCGGCTGCGCTTCGACGCGCCGACAAGACTGGGCATGAAGCGGCTGAGCGATGAGCTGCTGCGCGCTATTGCTCAGCAGTAGACGGTGACGCTCCGGCACCCTACCGGAGCAGCCGCACCGGCCGCGGCGGGCTGGCGCGATCAGTCAGGCCTGCGCCAGCAGGGTGCGAATCTCCAGGATGGATTCCTCAAGCCGGTAGGCGCGCACGTCGCCGCTCGCGGTCTTGTCCTCGGCGATTGCCAGCGCCGCCTTGCCGATGGCGGCCAGTTCCCTGACCGTCGGGCTGACGAACATCGAAAGCTGCTGGGTGTCGTCGACGGCGTTCTTCGCGATCTGTACGGCGTTCATTGTGCTTCCTTTTTCATGGGCCTTTAGCCCATTAATTTCTACCTGGCTGACCGTCAGTAGATGTCCCGACCAAGCTCGGCGTTGATATCCAGGCTGTGATCCTCTGCCATGAGGCCGATCGTCGAGCCGGCGGCGCCGAGCATGTCCTGGAAGTACGTCGGCTTGTCCGGGTGGGTGCCGGCGTTCTGCTCGATACTCGCCCTGCAGAAGAGGGCACCCTGCAGGCCCAAGCGACGTTCGACGCTCTGTACGTCGTCCATCAGCGCATGGAGGGTTCGGCGCGCCGCGCTCTCGCGCTCCATCTCTCGCACCTGTTTCACCATCTCTGCAGGGTCTTGCATGTCACACCTCTTGAGTCGGATCTCCGGCGTCGTATCCAGACGGCGGTCCGGGCGTCGCGCCAGCTGGGTACGCGGGTTACTCGCCGCGCGCCGCTCGGGCGGCCTTCACCTTCTTGACCAGGCTGAACGCGTACAGGATGACCAGATTGAGGAACAGCAGCAGGCCAGTGCTGTAGGTGGTCCACTGCTCCTCCGGGATCGCGCCGGACAGCAGCATTACCACCACCGTCGGCGACGCCACCATGGCGATGACGACCAGGGCGATCAGGGTCACGAACTGGAAGTAGTTGGCCTCGGCGATCTCCGCCAGGATTTTTTTCTTACGCATACACATCTCCTCTACGCACGGCTACTGGATGCCTGTGTCGCTCTACCCGAGCCGACTGGGCGGTCTATGGAGCTAGCGTACCCTGGGTCCTTCGACTAACAAGCGAGGCCAATTTGACGTACGGCGAGGTTAGAGGCGGACAGAGAGGGGCTCAGAGGTGATAGGCGGCCGATGCCGGAGCTGCGGTGAGAAGGTCGCGATAGTCGTGGGCCGTTAGCCCAGGTGCTGTGCGTGCTGCGGTGAATGTCCGGGACCGACCGCTAGGGCTTGCGCAGCTGCCGGCCCCACGAGATGAGCTGAACGGCGTTGCCCACCGCGGCAAACACGAAGCCCAGCATCACGCCAAAGTAGAGATTCTTCACCAGGGCCGCACTGTCCGCACTCACCCAGCCTGCATACGGCCCAACGGCCATCACCAGCGCCATGAGGATGTTGAACACTCCGGCGTAGAGATTGGCCTTCCACTTGTTTGGCTTCGCTGCCGACGGCTGCTTATTGCTGTTGGCTGTTCCGGCCTTGCTCATCGGTTGTTCCTGTTCGTTGAGGGGGGAGGCGCCTGCCGGTTGACCGGGCAGCTGCAGATCATGCGGCGCGAGCCTGGCGGCGCAGGGCAACCCACTTCCGCCAATTGATCACGGCGAACACGCCATTGCCGAGCATTAGCCAGAAATCGGAATCGCTCCAGCAGGCGTAGCCCGGCATTTGCAATTTGGGATACACCTGGAATGCGAGCCACAGTGCAGTCAGGCCATTGGCGACGATGACCACCAGCATCAGCCGAATGTTGGGTTTGCCGGGAACGAACCGGGCGCGCGCGTCGGGGTCGGACGGGGATGCGGGCTGGTTGTGCGCCATGCGTTCAGGCCTCGTTACCGGTGCGCGGCGTCATCGCCCGGCGGCGCGACACGTAGAGATACAGGTCGGTGACCAGCATGAACATGAATCCGGCCAGCAAGGCCGTGTAGAGAGCCTTACTCGACGGATCAGTGGTGACGTCCACCCAGCCGAAGTAGCCGGCGCTGCCCAGCAGGATCAGGACGAAGGCGTTCAGTGCTGCCGAGTACAGGCTGCGCACCGGTGCGCGAGAGCTGCCGGCCGGCGGCCGCGAAGTCGTGTTGCTCATCTGTTCACACCTGTCCGGCCTGGACGGCTTCTGGCCGCTGGGCGAATTTGAGCACGTCGATCAGCGTCCCGATGGCATCCAGCGCCTGCCCTTCGGCCAGCACCACGCCGTGCATCGAGAGGAGCAGCCGGGTACGGTGCCCATCGCTCAGTTCGACGTAGTAGCCCACCGCTTCGAGGCTCACCCCGAAGGCGTCCGGGCGTTGTGCGTAGTCGGTCGTGGTCTGGTCTTTCCACCACTTGGTGCCCAGCTCGTTGACGAACACCGGTGGCGTGTCGAACGGCGATACGGGAACGGCAATTTCCATCACGTGTGCTCCGTCAGTGGCTGGTGCTGGGCATCAGCTGCACCGGCACCATGACGCTCTGGCCGCGGTGGAGCGCAACGATGGCGCGGCACGCCGCGACCTCGACGCCGGCCCATGTGTCAAAGCGGGTGCCGCTGATGAAGCAATGCGCGCTGCCCCAGAACTGGCCCTCGCGCTCTGGATCACCGGAGGCGTGGTTGCCGATGACGATTTCGCTCTTCTTGATCAGCGGGCCGAGGATGTTCCAGTCGCTCGACGGGCTGTAGCCAATCGCACCGGTGCCGCCGAGGATGAGCAGCTTGTCGCCCTTCTTGACCAACTGCGAGATCCCGTCGGTCGTCAGGGTGTAACCCTCGATCTGCGCGACAGCCCAGTCCAGCGGCTTGCCGATCAGGTCGTCGACCAGTACCTCGATTACGCTCATCCCGTTCACCTCAGTCTTTCTGCGCCAGCACATGGGCGCGCCTCGTTGCGATGGGGCGCACTATGCCACCCCGTCGCCGCTCAGCAAGCGCCGCTCTGTGCGTGTGCAGTCCACCGGTGGGCGCCGGCCGTGTCGAGGAGAAGGCCTGGCACCGCGGGTCGCCCTTGATCTGGCGTGCACCAGGCTCGACGAGCAGACCAATACCGATGTCGGCACCCGACGACGAGCCATGCCGTTGCACCGCGGCCGCACCAGGCGCCGCCGAGCCGGAGGCGTGGTGTGCACACCGAACACGTCCACCCGGCCTGCCGAGGGTGACGAGGTCGCCGCAGGCAAAGCGGCGCGCCGCCATCACCTCCGACAGCGCAGGGGCGCATAGCCCACGCACGTCCACATCGCCCGCAAGGGGCCGCTCCGCCTGCAGGTGAGGCCGACGCTCAATCGCCTGGGCAGCGCCCATCGAGCAGCGAAAAGCTGCAGTGGCGAGCGCCAGCACCCTCAGGGGTGGACGTGTGATCATCTCGAACAACTCGGGTTTTTGGACAGGTCTCAGACTCTACAGCGAGGGTAAAGCGGTACGGGCCGTCAAAGTGCGCATTTCAGTGGCCAAACCCGCCGCTGGCACCGCGTGCACGACGGCAATGGAGCGAAACGAGGTGGCGGCCCGCACGGGCGACGACCATCTCGACCGACACCGGCGCGCCAGCGCCCCGTTCAACCCCGCCCGCCGCCGGCGGCCGATCGCGAAACCGGAACCCCGGCACCGGGCGACGAGTCACGGGCACCGGCAACCGAACCGCGCACCTCACCACCGGCGCCCGCGCCGCACCGGATCCAGACCCGCCACCCGCTCTGCGCTCGGGCCGAACCGAAGCCGAACCGGCGCACGCCCCAAAAACCCCACCCCACCGCTGCTGCCTGGATGGGGGCTTGTCGACTCAACCACCCGCAGGGGGTAAGCCTGCATTCGCCTCATACCGCCTATGCGCCCTCCACCAGAGGGAGGACACCCGCACCGCTTCCCCGGCCACGACAGGCACGGCTCACTCGGCCTCGAACCACCGTGTGTTGGCCGCCACGGGGAGAGAGGCTTGCCGCGCCGCACAGGACACCTCAACCCCATGCGCCCGCCGGGCACCGGGTACCGCTCTGTGAACGCCGCTCTTCGCCTCTCGCCTGGCGTACCGCTCAGCCGGGAGAGGGGAGCGTCGCAAACAACCCCACCACCGGCGGCCTGCATCTGCTCGCCTGACACCTGAGCGTGCGTCCGCACCTGGTCGTACCGCTGTGCTACGTCGGAGCAGGACGTCGACGACCGGAACATGTCCGAAGAGGACCGTACACCTGTCGTCAGCAGGCCCACTCGCCGATGCCTACTCGTCGAGTCGTGCCCTTCACGCCGTGGAGGCGCATACCCACACGTGAGCCGACCTGGTCACCCTCGCTCTCGCTTGTGCATCCCGCCGGCTCGAACCATCGCGCCGCCGCATGTCTCGTCGATCAGCCTCCGCGGCCCTTCGCCTGGCTCCGTCATAGGGGGAGAGTCAGACAGGGGGAGGGGAGCAAAGACCATCCGGCGCCGTTGTCGCTCTTACACCTGGTGCGAAGCACCCCTACAGCGCATCCCTTCCACCTACAGCTGCTCTCGTTCACTCGCCGCCGGGGGAGCGGCGTAGCCGCGGCGCCAGCCGCCGTTACCCGCTCTTCGCTGTTGCGACCTGACAGGCACGTGCGGTACCTGGTGCGCGGTACGCGCTTGCTTCACACCTCCCGGGCGCAGCCCGGTCACCTACAGCCACCTGCAGGGCGCAGCCCCTCTCGACAAGCACCCCGGCCAGCAATCCGGGCATCTGCCGGACGGCGGAGCACGAGCACGAGCTCGACCGCGTCGCAGCCGAACACCCGCAGAGCACTGTCGGGAACCGACCATCGGCATACGCCTGTCAGCACAGCCAGCCGGGGCCTGCTCTCGCCTGCACCTGGCGCGCAGCGCCTCTCTCATCGACCTGAAGCGCAGTCGGAAACCGACCGACAGGCAGCGTGTCCAGCTCGGACAGCGGAGTGCACCAGCACCGGCGTCACCGGCGGGCCGACACCGAGCACGGCCCAGCACGAGCGCTCGACCAGCCACCAACCTCGCCGGCGAGCTCCGCACCAGGCGCCAGCACCCAGTCGGGGCAGTCATCTCGGGTGCTGCTGCTCTGCTCGATCATCCGTACCCGACCGTAGCGCCAGTCCGGGCGACGCGCTCGCATCAGTGTCGGAACTCGACGCTGCCGCAGGGCCGCAGTCGGGAACCGACCTCCCGGCGAACGCCGACGGCGACATCCGCCTCAAGGCAACCTCAAGCCCACCTCACCTCGGCGCCAGCCGGCTCCTCCGGTCACCCACGCGCCGACACCAGGCGTCCATCCGTCCGCGTCGCGCTCACAACAGGCAGAGCACAGGGAGCCACAGCCAGCACCAGACTCTTCAGCCCGGCGCAGCACCACAGGCACACAGTCGGAAACCGACCGCGCACAGCCAATGCGTCAGCCGCCACCAGAAGCGGGAGGGCGCTGCGCGCCCCAGAAGGGGGCTTCGCCCCCCGCACCCTCGGCGTCGCCGGTCAGCACAAGAGCGGGTGGGCGCTTCGCGCCCCGGGCACGCCGCCGGCAGGCAATCTCCACAGGCACCGCTACCGCGGCGCTCAACCTCTCGCAGGGGCTTCACGTCCATGAGGGCGCTTCGCGCCCCCGCACCTCAGCCCGGCGGTCACCCGGCTTGAGTCAGGCAGGCAAAGCAGGCAGCAGGGTGGAGCAGCTCGGTGAGCATCCGTCAGCTCGCAGTCGGGAACCGATGACCGCAACGCCAGTCGGCGTCAGACGGCACAGGCCGCGCACTGTCCGTGCCCGGCGGGCAAGCATGGGTGTCGCCTCGCCGTCCGCTGGCAACACCAGAGCTACGAGCAGGGCGAAAACCCGCAGGGCCTGCAGGTTCCGCTCGGCGCTTCGCGCACCCGTATCTCACCCGTATCTCTTCGGGGTCGGTACGGCTGTGCTCGGCGGTGATACGGAGAGGGGCTGAGGGTGTTCACGCGGGAAGGGGTTACAGCGGGGAGGGCAGGCGGCAAGCAGGGCTCGCCGCCGGGTGTCAGCTCAGCTGACGTGTCGACATCCAGGTGCGTGCGGCGCCGTACAGCAACCCCACTGCACCCGTAACTGAGAGCACACCGAACAGCATGCCGGTTACCGGCGCAGCGACGGCCAACAGGTCGAACACCAGTAGCGCCAGGCAGAGCAGAGCGATAGCCACCTTCGCATACGACCGCGCGTAGAGCTTGCCATGTTCCTGCAGCTGCTCTTCATCGAGATCCAGGCGACCCTTCATGACGTCCCAGCGGAGCGGGCTCCACTTCTCGATTACCACCTCGGCGAACGAGGCAGCGGTTCCCATCTCTTTCATCGTCTCACTCATCGACCTTCTCCTCCCGGTCGAGCCGGGGCTCGTCGTCCTGCACAATCGCCATGACCTGAGGCTCAGCGCCGGCCCGCAGCCTGCGGCTGAGGTTTCGTAGGTGCAGAGCCGGATCGCTAGAGAAATCACCTCTGGCTACGCCAGCCTCTTCGAGCCGGAATGCGTCGTACACCCTTTCGAGTAGCGCGGGGGATGGGCCCTTCTGGGCTTCCTCGGGATGGCGCTTCATGTGATGCCGGTCTTCCGTTTCTATTCGTGTTGCCTACAGCGTAACCCACTCTTCCGGAGATCCAAGCACAACACAGCCGGCTTTCGCCGGCTGCCCTTCTGCACCGCCGGAGGGTTACTCCGAGCTACCTTCCTCCGGATCGCCGTCCGGCTCATCCGCGCCGTTGTTCAGCCCGATGATCTGCTTGAGTCCGCTGACGGCCGCCCGAATGGCCTCAAGGTGCTCGGCGCAGCGCCGGATCTTGGCGAACTCGTCTTCGGCCTTGTTGATCGCTTCGATCTCCCAGTCCTTTGCCTTGGCGAACTGGTTCATGTTCATCCGCAGCTTGCCCTTCGCCGGCGCTTTCAGGCCGGACGAGGTGATTACGTGCTTCTCCTTCTTGCCCTTGATGGTCTGCCGGTACCACCGGATGTTGATCGTCCAGCCGCGCTCAATGACTCGCACGCCGTATTCCCCGAACTCTTTGGGTACGCCTTCGCCGTGGTAGTGGCGGTAGTGCGTTACCCAGAAGTCGTTGGCTACCGAGGACGCCCACTCGTAGAGGAAGTGCTTCATCCGCTTCCGGCTCACGTGAAGGCACGTGGCCCAGTCGATCTCGTGAAACGGTTTTTCCTGGATGCTTGCCCAAAGCCAGGCATCCGCTTCCATGTCTTCCCTGAGCTGAAGCTCATGCTTGCTGATTTTCCGTTCTGCCATTTTTTAGCCCTTGTCGTCACTACACTAACTAATTGCCGAGTGGTATCCACCCGGCACACCGCGCGCGCGCGTCAGCCCACATGAGGGGCCACTCGGCACTATATAAAGGCTCGCACGGGGACCAGTAGTGACGTCAATACGGTGTAATCCCGAAAAAAAGTGATCAACTGCCCAAGCGGGGGGGCACTCGGCACTATATAAGGGCTGAATGAGGGGGGAGTTGCGACACAGTTGCCGGGTGGTACCTCGATCAGAAAAATTCCAGAGCCGGTATGGATCGCAGCCCGAAACGGTGGAACGTGGCCCCATCGTTCCGCTGAGCGCCGGTAGCGGGCTTGCGTCATCGGTTTCGTGTGAAACCGCAGGATAAGTGCACTTTGTGTACTTGTAGGTTCACGTTGTGACCTCTTAATATGAAATCCCATAAATCTGTACTTGTTGCAAGTTTCGGGCTTCCTTGCCGAATGCCTTCACGTACACTTAGTGCACCTACAGGTTCACGTTGTGACACCTCGGATAGCTGTTAGATCAAAACTGAAGATGCGGAGAATCGAATATGAGCTATTGCCTGGGCCTGGATATCGGCTACAGCAACCTTAAGATGGTCATGGGAGAGGTCGATAAGCGGCCGAAGGAAATCATCCTCCCTGCCGGCGCTGGTCCTGCGAGCAAACTCCCGACCAAGCTGAGTTCTCAGGAGTCGGACGGCGCGATCCACATCATGGTGGACGGTGAGCCGTGGGTAGCTGGTGTTCCGGTGGACTTTCTGGAGAGCTGGGAGCGCGATCTGCACCCGGATTACCCGTCCACTAACAACTACCGCGCACTTTTTCACGCGGCGCTTTTGAAAACGGGCCGTGACAAGATCGATCGGCTGGTGACCGGCCTCCCGGTAAGTCAGTACCTGGATTTCGAACGTCGTGAGTCGCTGGCTGAGCAGTTGCAAGGCAAGCATCAAATCAACGCGAAACGCCAGGTCGAGATTGCCGAGGTGGTGGTGCTTCCTCAGCCGGTAGGCGCCTATATGCACCTGCTGTCGGTGGCGGATTCCGATATGGTTGAAACCCTCGACGAGGGCTTGGTGATCGTGCTCGACCCGGGTTACTTCAGCGTGGACTGGGTTGCGATGCAGGGCCGGGCTCTTCGCAAGGGAAGCTCCGGCACGTCGACCAAGGCGATGTCTCGGGTGCTGGAGGAGGCCACTCGACTGATTGTTGATGAGGTCGGCCCAGGTGCATGTACTAAGGAGAAGCTTGAAAACGCCATCCGCGGTAACAAGCAGTCGATTCTCTCTTTCGGGGAGCGTATCGATATCCTCGCCTACCTGGATCAGGCCGTGAAATCGGTGGCTCCCCAGGCAATGTCGTCGCTGCGTCAGGCCATGCGCGAGGAAGATCGCGGTGCCGACATAGTCTTGCTGGCCGGGGGTGGCGGTAACGCGTTCGCGGAAGCCGCGCGCGAAGTGTTTCCGCGTAGCAAGGTGGTGGTTCCGGAAAATCCGGTCTTGGCAAACGCCCAGGGATTCTGGTTCTTCGGTTGCTGAGCGCCGCTGAGAGGTGGTGATAATGTCGAAAGAAGAAGACAGCATCCGCCTTGTGGTTATGGTTACAAAGGACAGTCATCCGGAACTGTTCGATGAGCTGTATAAGCGCGAGCGGAGCTATCGTGCCGAGCGGATCCGCACTTTGGCGACCCTTTCCCTGCTTGGCGTTCAGGCGGGGAGAGGGGGCGGCGGTGGCTCGCTTGGCAGTGTGCCTATCGATGCGGTACCAGCCGTGGAAGCTGTAGCAATTGTTGCAGCGCCACCGGTGGATCCGGAGGTAGAGGCGAGGGCTCGCGAGGAGCGAGCGCTTGAGGAGAAGAAGCGGGGATTCAAGGATTCGGTGCGGGCGGGATTTCGCACATAGTCGCCCGTCGTCAAAATGGCAGATTCGCTGTCCTGCAGCGTTTCTGCCTTTTTTTTGCTCAAGCTGAGGCGCCACATTAACACAAATACGCGCATTTTAGTGTTGAATTAGAAATACCCCCGTGTAGAATCAGCTCCGTTCTCTAAGTTCGGCCAAGTCCCGAACCAACTCACGACTAGCGATTTACATGCAGCACACCGCTGCAAGGGGATACTTTTCTCATGGCGCTAACAGGAAAACGAGCACTCAAAGCGATTGCTCTGGCCGGAGGAATCCTGGCCTCTTGCGCATCGCACGCGTTCTCCCTTGAGGGGACGCTCTGGACGAAAGTCCAGTCGAAAGTTGATCCGTACCTTCTCTACGCGATTGCCTTGGCTGAAAGCCAGAAGGCCAGTGGTGCCGTAGTTCGGCCTTGGCCCTGGTCCGTGAACATCGCCGGCAAGGGTTACTACTTCAGTGATCTTCGCGCCGCCGAGAATTTTGTCGATGCCCAGCTCGGCAAAGGTGTCACCAACATGGATATCGGCCCAATGCAGGTCAATGTTCGGTGGCACGGATTTCGGGTCGATGACCCCAAAGAGCTTTTCCACTTGCCGACCGCTATCAAAGTCGGCGCAGACATCCTTTCTGAAGCCCTCGCTTCCTCTCCGAACGATCAAACCCTTGCTGTCGGCCGGTACCACAACTGGTCCGACGAAACGCGAGCGCGAGCGTACGGCACGAAAGTTCTCACGTATCGAAAAATGATGGTTCAAGCCGGGAGGTAACCATGGAGTGCTCTATCAACAACGATGGTCGTGACGTCTACGAACTCAACCTGTCCTATCTGTTCTGTCTGCGTGAGATGGCTCGCAAGGATGTCAATGAGGCGGCCCTTCGTTTTGGCATCGACCTAACCTTGGCTCAGGGCATCGCGGAAGCATCCGTCGACCGGATTCGCAGCATTGCGGATGCCTCGATGCTGCAGTTCAAGATGCGAGCCCCTAACCAGTTTCGCACCCTGATTCGCGATGCTGAAGGTCCGGCAAAGCTGCTGAATGCGGTCTCCTTGATCTCTGAGGTCGCCGACAATGAGTGACCTTGACCGTCATTACCGCTCACAGCGCGCAATTGACCTTCTGATGATCGGTTTTCGCTCACCGATCGTCGTGATCGAAACCGACCTTTCCAGCTCGACGGTTCGCGAGATGGCCAAGGAGATCAGTGGCGGCAAGCGGGCCAGTAGCGGTCCGCTCCCGTCTCCGAATTACTTCATCTCCTCTGTCGGAGCGCTCACCGAGGCATCGCTTTTTGTCGGCGTGTACCGAGCAATGGGCGGCCAGTCGGTCCTGGAAAGCATCGACATCAACGTGCTCGTGAAGGCTCACAAGATGTACATGGAGCTGCGTCAGCGGCACCTCGATATCAACAAAGAGCCACTTGATATCAACAAGTGCTGGGTAATTGCGCGCGACCTCCGCTCGAACATGGCCTGGCTTCGCAAGTGCGAAGAAGACGGGGCCTATTACCTGTTGGTCGATGGGCAACGCGTCGCCTCGGGTTGCCCCTGGTGCGTTGCGAAGCGAAACGGCCGAGCACAACGCCAGAACGTTCACTGAACCGCCCTTACCCTGCGATGGAGCCGCCTGATGTCGCGAGTTTCTGCCACACACGAACAGCAGGCCATCATTGATGCCTCCGTTGACATGGTCAGCGGGATTGGGCACGACGATGGCGCTCTTAAGGCATTGGCGGCAGCCGGCGCCGGCAAGACTTCCACTCTGATCAACATCGGCCGCAGCGTGCGCGAGCGCTACCCGAAAGCACGCCTTCTTTACCTCGCTTATAACCGAGAAATTAAGCTTGAGGCTGCCGCTAAGTTTGGCGATCTCGCTGATTCGTTCACCGTGCACAGCCTCGCGCTTCAGGAGCTGAAGCTGCGCAATTGCAACCGCAAGCTGACGAATATTCACGGCGGTCACGTTCGTGACGTCGTCGGCCAGCACCTCTCGGATACCGATGTCGATATCCTTCAGACGGCTCTTCGCAACTTCACTCAGAGCCCAGACACCTGGCCTACGGTTGACCATCTACCCTCTAAAGTTGGCGGCCGGCCAGTTACTACTGATCGTCGTGAAAAAATGCTCGGCTCTCTGGAGGAATTGCTGTTTGCTCTCCTGCCAGAGAACAAGAACACCGATCTACCGCTCCCCCACGAGTTGTATCTCAAGTACTGGCAAATGACAGGGAGTCCTGGGCTCGACCGTTACGACCTGGTGATGCTCGACGAAGCTCAGGATGCGAACCCTGTGATCCTTGGTGCACTTGAAGGTGCCGGCCGCTCCATTTATGTCGGGGACTCGCATCAGGCTATCTACCAATGGCGTAACGCGGTTGATGCCCTGCAGAAGGTTTACGGCCAGGCGTTCCCCATGACGCAATCGTTCCGTTTCGGCCCCGTGATCGCGGAAGTCGCGAATGAGATCCTGTCCTACAAGCACGACAAGCCTTTGCACCAACTGCGCGGTTTCGAGCGCCTCGATAGCCAGCTCGGCGTTGTCGATCGCAAGGAGCAGCACGCCAGGATCTACCGAACCAACCGCTCGCTCATCCGCGAGGCCCTGGTTCTGCACGATCGCTCTATCCCATTCGCAATCGCCGGCAACAACGATGAGGTCCGTTCAATGATTGAGTCCCTTTGGGCACTCAAGAGCGGTGACATGCGTGCTGTTCGGCATCCTAAAGTAAAGTGGCTTCGGACCTGGGAAGCTGCACAAGCTGCAGCAGAGAAGGGCGAGGATGGTCGCGACGTCGACCAGGCAATCAAAATCGTTGACGAGTTCGATCAGCGTATCCCTGAGATCCTCGCAATTCTGCAAAACAATAACGACGAGAAGCGTGCTCGCGTCATTCTGACTACCGCCCACCGAAGCAAAGGACGGGAGTGGAAGAACGTTGTTATCGCTCCCGACTTCGACGCTGTCATCGAACGGGCCCGCGACAATCGTCGGCTGTGGGATCCAGAGATGAACTTGCTCTATGTGGCTGCAACCCGTGCTATGGGCTGCCTGGAGATCCACTGCGAGTGGCTACGCTCCCTGCTCAAGCTTCCGCCAGCTTCCCGATACTGACGCGCTTTCATGTTCGAGGCGCGGTTGTATATTCCCGAGACGGCCGACTTGGAGGGCCTGGTATGAATCAGATGCAAACCAAAAAATAGCAGGCGAAAAAAAAGCAACCATAAGGTTGCTTGTAAATGTGTAATGATCGTCGCGCAATGAAGAGACAACCAAAACAACAGACGTTATGGATTATAAGTTTCTTCTCAAAAATATACAAGCGCGGCGTCCTTTTATTCTGTTTTCTCGGACCCAGTAATGGACGCTCGTAAAGCTATTTCCTCTGCAAAACACTACATCCACACCCCGATGCCCCTTTTCCGCTATCTGTGCTCCCTGGACATTAGTCGGGCCCATGAGCACGTCTTCCTCCTGCACTGGTGCGAAGGCCAGATCCGCGGCGACTGGACCTCGAAAATCCCCATTGCCTGCGTGGCGTCGAAACTCTCGCTGAGCGAGTCCACAGTAAAGCGAGCGTACCGGGAGCTGGCCGAGCTTGGGCTTATTCGTCGGTACTCTCAGGGGCGCAACCGGCACAACCCTATGCGTTCTGACATCACGATCACCGAGGTCACCATCCCCGATGCGGTGGCAGCTGAGCTGATGAGTGCTAGCGACCGGGCCGGCGCAGCAGCCGCCGCACCGGCGAGTCAAGCACCGGAGGCCGCTGTCGAAGGTCAGCCTTCTGCTCCGGCGAAGGCCAGGCCTGCATACCAAGCTCTGCATGACGAACAAGAAGTGGATACGACATTCGGCGCACCAGATATCCATCGTCCCCGCCGGAAGGCCCCTCTAAACGCCAGCACTAAGCGAACCGATTCCGAGCGCCAAAAGGCATCAGAAGACGTGCTGTCGCCGGAATGTGCCATTGCTCACCAGGAGCCCTCCGTACGGGCTCCTGAGGGGAATCAGGGGCAGACCCGCAGCCGGCTCTCGTCCCGGTTCGCGATCAAGCTGCGACGCGCCCTACGAGATCGCCTTGATGAGTCGAAAGTCGACGAGCCGTGGCATCAGATGCTTTGGACGATCGGCTACGGCTTCCTCTCCGAGCAGCCTCTTCCCAAGGCTTTCAACGTGGCGATGAAGCTCCTGCGTATGAACCGTTGGATGACGCCCTGGGATATGCCCGATGACTGGCAGTGGACCGGTGCTTGAGCGCCCTTACGGGTGTTCAGACTGACC
>JAEAMG010001784.1_pt1 | contig 15173 bp, 10 predicted proteins | sample 8958741 | NCBI WGS metagenome assembly JAEAMG01 (sample SAMN16933256, study PRJNA681125) | bioreactor sludge metagenome | isolation source: anaerobic bioreactor treating anionic surfactant - SDBS | place: India: Bengaluru | collected 2019-02-28
CGTGCCGGAGAGGGTGGAACCCTCCCCCGTAACGGCGGCGAGCGATAGGAACAGTACGAGAACATTCATGGTCGATGCCCTGCCTTAATGAGCCTCAGAATCAGCGGTCCCGCGCCGGGTGTGCGGCCGGACGCCCGGGCGGCCCTAGTAACCGCTTAAAATGACGCTCGCGATTACTTCCTTCTGCAACTGGTCATAATTCAGTTTGTAGCTCTGCAACAGGGCATCCTCCGGGGAAACGCCGCGCGAGAGGGCGTCTATCATGCGGGAGAGCCCCTGGGCGCCGAAGCGGCGCCAGAGATACTGCGTCGAAGCGTGGGCCTGCCGGTAGGCCAGCCGGAGCTCGTTTTCGCCGTCGATCGCCATCTGGGTCGCTTCAAGCGATTGAAGCGGGAGCAGCCCGCCGCCGTTGTAGGCCTGGCGAAGGAATTCGACGTCGCGCGGCGTGAGCTCGTTGGAGAACACCTCCGCCAGCCCTTCGTTCAGCCACCACGGAGCGTTTTCCGCGAGCAGATAGCGGACCACCACGTGGGTGTATTCGTGGTACAACAGGCGCTTCAATTCCCCGGAGCTGATCTGTCCGCCCGTGCCATCGTTGACCGGCAGCCGGATTTTCCCGTCATAGATCGCCGCCACGTGGGGCCCCAGCGCCGTCGCGCGGGCAAAGTCATCGGCAATATACACGTTCACCAGGATCGGCGTGGGGGGATACACGTTGCCAAAGTTGCGCCCGATGTCGCGGTAGGCGTGTTCCAGCACCATCAGCGTCTGCCGAAGCAGCCCGCGATCGGTTTGCGGGTCGTGCGTGATGGTGAAATGCCGGGACTTGAGGTCTTTGAAATCAAACTCGACGGCGTCTTCGCGGTACCCCTTCTCGAGCTTGTCGCGCAGGCCGGCGCGTCCGGGGTTCACCTCCGCCACGAATTCCCACTGGGCCAGGGCGGCCGGCAGGTCATTGTCCTGATAGTACGCATCGCCCAGGAGCTCGTGGGCATCCAGGTTTTCGGGCGCCAGAAGGATGGCTTCTTCGAGCCGGGCAATGGCATCCTGCACGAGCGACATGCGGAGAAAGTACGAGCCCAGCTGGAGCCGGGGCAGGGGGTTCTCAGGAGAGGCTTTAATGGCTTCCTCGAGATGCTGGGCCGCGCCGGTGTAATCGCCGCTGTCCGCCAGTTCGGCGGCGCGCGCCTGGTACGCGTTCGACAGATTCCGCAGAACCGTCTCGTTGTCGGGAACCAGCGCGGCCGCCTCCAGAAAACAGTGGAGGGCCCGGTTCCAGTCGCCGCCGGCGTAGTACTCGACGCCAAGGGCATTCCATTCCGGGGCCGTGTGCTGTGCTTCCTGCCCGTACCCGGGAGCGGCGGGCAGAAAGGCGACCACGGCCACGAGCACCCACAGAAACCGGCTGTTGATACCTCTGTTCATGCCGCGTCTTCAGCCCGGAATGACCGCGATGGCGTCAACTTCGACCAGGGTGTCGAAAGGCAGTCTCCCCGCCTGAATACAGGTTCGGGCCGGGGGATTCATCGGGAAATACTCCTTGTAAATCTCATTGAATTCGCCAAAATCGCTCATGTTGGCCAGGTACACCGTGGTCTTAACCACGTGCTGGAGCCCGGAACCGGCGTCTTCAAGGACGGTCTTGAGGTTGGTGAGCGTCAGGCGCGTTTCGTCCTCGAGGTTGCTCTTCTTCACGCCGCTGCCATCGCGCGCGACGGGACCCTGCCCGGACACGAACAGCAGTCCGCCCGCGGCGACGGCGTGGGAGTACGGACCCTGGGCAGGCGGTCCGTTCTTCGAGAGAATGCATCGTTTTTCCATGGAAGTGGCTCCAATCGTGTGCCTTATGCCGTCAAGAAAGTATCACACGCTCTGTGAAGCGTCAAATGTCTTGCCTGGCGCATCGCCATACGGGTTCGTGGGGTCCGCGAAGGCAAGACGAGTGCTCAGGCTGGTTCTTTGGCGGGGAGTTTCTGCCGTACGAGCAGGTAGCCCATCCGGAGCAACGCCGCTTCGAGCACAAGCCCCCCGGCGATCAAAAGCGGGGTGTTGGCGAACGGCCAGGGGGTGCCGCGCCATTCGGCAAGCAGGCCGAACCCGACCGCGCCGAGAAGCGAACCCAGACCGACCATGCCTTCGTGGATGGATACCCGTTGATGTTTCTTGAGGGCGTTGGCCACGCTGTACGACTGGCTGGCGAAGAAGCACACCCCGGCGGCGATTCCCACAACGGCGCAGCACAGGGTCATCACGGCGAGACTCGTGGTGAACGACATCACCCAGAACGCGGCCGCGGCGGCAGCCTGGAAAAGCGCCAGTACCCAGAACCGGTGCTGCCAGACCTGGGTGTGGCCCATGACGAGGGAAGTGCCCGCGCGCATGGCGTTCATGATCATGGCCAGGACGGAGAAGTACACGACGGGCTCGGCGGTCAGGGGAGCGTTGGCGCCGGGACTCAGCAGACACAGGGCGCCGGCCTCCGCGAGCTCTTCCATGCGGAAACTGAAGACGGCCGTCACGGCGTTGAAAAGCGTGCTGCCCAGCACCAGGGACAGCCAGGCCGAGAAGAGATGGGCCTCGCTGCGCTTTGTGTGGCCGAGGTTCGCGGTGCGGGTGGCTTCGGCGTCCGGAGCGGTCATGCGCGATTCGTGGGGGAGGCTGGCGGCGAGCGCGGCAGCGCCACCCGCGGCCAGCGCTGTGGCCAGGAACGGCAGCCGGTAGTCAATGGGCGAGAGCACCCACGTCGCGAACGGCGCGCAGGTCAGCCCGAGGGTCCAGGAGAGGTTGTAGAGGGCCAGACGCTTCGTGCGCACCGCGGGATCGGGCTCCGCGCCGACCCACGACTGCATGGCCGGCCAGAACAGGGCCGGAAATATCATGCCGACCGTGGTGAGAACGACATAGAAGTACGGATTCGAAATCACCACCCCCAGCGGGAAGAGGATCGCGAATCCCAGGGCGCCCACGACACCCATCAGCAGCCCGTTGGCGAGGCGGCCCACGTACCGCGCGGAAACAATGCTCGCTGCGGCGTACAAGGCCCATTGGAGGCCTGTAATGACGCCCGACATGCCCGCGCCGCCCTCCAGGATATTGAAAATGTAAAAGGGAGAGGCCGTCAACCCGCAGACCATCGCGAAGTCGAAGAGAAACGCCGCCGCAAACTGTCGGTAATGTGGTTTGAACATGATCGCGAGAGTCTACGGGGGCGGCATGGAAATATCAAGGCGCTTCCCGCGCACGCAATCGGGAAGCGCCGAAACGGGTTCAGGGGATGAATGCACTTCGTCGCTCAGGGGGTCCCGCCCATCTGTTTGAGACTCTCCGCGTCCATCACGATGGCGCCCGGCGGCGGGGTGTAGGCGAAGCGCGCGGGATTCAGCTCGGGATCGAGCTTGTACTCTTTGTAGGTCAGGGTCATGATGGGTTTCTCCCCGTCATCGAACATGAGCATTTTGAGCGGAAACCCGGTCTTCTGCGAGAGCGATAGCAGGGCCTTGTCGAACTGCGACTTGCCCGGCGCCTTGGGCTGGGACGCCGCGTCCTGTTTCGGGCGCAACTCGAGCACATACACCGGCTCGTCGTTGAGCGTGTCGTCCGGCATTACCTTCATCTCAAACTGTTCGTGCATCCGTTTGAAGGCTTCCTTGCCCCCGCCCGGCATGACCTGCGACTGCTCCTCGGGCTTTGACGTGAAGACCATGGTCTGACCCAGCATGCTGGTTTGCGTGAAGACCTCGGTCCCGTCATAGACGACCAGCATCTTGTTCGGCATCTCGCTCGCGCCCATGGAGATGGTCTGGTCCATCTCCATCCGGTAGAGCATCGTGGTGTCTTTTTTCATCCCCTCGATGCTGCCTTTGCCGTTCATCTCGACGGTCGACGCGCCCTGCGCGGCCTGGCCTTTCATTTCGATCCTGGCGGAATAGGTGCGAATTCGTTCCCAGTGCGTCGACAGTTCGTTCTCGATCTCGGCCAGTTCTTTGGCGTTCGAGGCAAAAGCCATGCCGAAACAGACGAGACCCGCGATAATGTACACGACGCGACGATTCATGATCTTCTCCTTGTTGACGGACGATGGCGCCGTGAGAGACGGATGGAAGAGGATTCCCAGACGCGCTTGAACCCTCATCCCTCGTTCGATGCAGCGCACCGGAATAGTAGGGGCACGACACCCTCAAATCAAGGGAATTCCGCGAAGAGTCGCAACGGAGTTTTGTGCCCCCGAAAAGGTCGTGGTATACTCCGGGCCATTCGCCCGGGCGCAAACCGCGATGCTGTGAACAGGCCGGGCCTGCTTGTCCGTTTTGGGGCCGTCGCAATCCCGGGTAGCGTAGAAAGCAGGGGAGAGAACGTACCGTTATGCAATTTGAACTCATTACTGTGGGCTGTGCGTGCGCGGATGTGATTGCGCGTCCGGTGGACCAGTATCCCGAACCCGGACATCTTCAATTGCTGCCGGAACTGGAGATCCACCTGGGCGGTCTGGCCGCCGTGACGGCGACGGTGTTCGCCCAGCTTGGGGGGAAATCGGCCCTCATCGGAAAACTGGGCGCGGATGGCTTTGGCGATTACATTGTCGGCGCGCTCAGCCATGCGGGCGTCGACACCGTACACGTGCGGCGGGAGAAATCGGAACACACCTCCGCGACAATCGTCCTGGTCACCTCACAGGGGGAACGGACCTTCCTGCACCACCTGGGAACGAACGGGACCACGGTTCCGGGCGACATCGATATGGCACTGGCAAAGCAGGCGAAGGCGTTTCACTGGGGCGGGCCGGGCGTCACGCCCGGTCTGACTGGCGAGGGCATGGGGAAGGTGTTCCAGGAATTGCGCGAGGCCGGCGTGATGACCTCGATGGACACCTGTTTTGACGGATCGGGCACCTGGTTCCCGCTGATTGAAGGCGCCTTGCCTCACCTCGACGTGGTCATGTCCAGCCTGCACGAAGCCCGGTACTACACCGGGAAACAGGAGCCGCGCGACATCGTCCGGTTTTTCCGGTCGTTTGGCGCCAGGTACGTCATGCTGAAGCTCGGGGGCGACGGTATGATTGTCGAAGATGCCCGGGAATCGCACCATCTCCAGGCGCACAAGGTCAACGTGGTGGATACCACGGGCGCCGGGGATGCTTCCTGCGCGGGTTTTCTCTATGGTCTGGTAAACGGATGGGGACTGTATCGCAGCGGGCAACTCGCCAATGCCGTCGGCGGCCTCACCGTGCAGCATATGGGAGGAGCGGAGGCCATCGCCTCCCTGGAAGACACCATCGCCTTCATGGAACACGGCGCTTGATTCGTGACGCATTTGCCTGCAATATGTGGGGCAGGGAGTGGAACCGATGACTAAAGCACTTCTGATTGCGACGGTGGCCGCGGTTGTGCTGGGGCAGGTCGACGATGGGGTCGTCAGCAGCACGGACCTGACTCCGGACGTCTCTGCGTCTGAACGCGACGGTCAACCCCGGCGGGTGGAACCGCCGAGGACGGCGGCGCCGCCCCCGCAGGAGAGCGTCCCCGTGGCTCCGCCTCCGGAAGTCCGGGAGGCCCAGGAGACGACGCCGGCCGTGAAGAATGCGCCTTCGGAACAGGAACCGGCGGCCCCGCGTGAGCTTTCTCCCGAAGAAGCCCGCGATCATAAGGCTGTCGCCGCGTTCTGGTTCATTCTTCCGGAGACGTGATCCCGTGTTCACGCCAGCACGCCCAAAACTCGCCGGAACCGCTGTCCTCTTGACGGTTCTGCTGCACACCGTTTCGGCCTCTGCACAAGATCCCTTCTACCGGCATCCCTCGGACGCCACCCTGCGCGATATTGTTGTGGATGGTTCGAACGCCGTCGTGTTCGTAGCGGCCTACGATCGGGAAGAAATCTGGAAACTCAATACCGCGGGGGACCCCATTTCGACGGCTCCGACCGGGACCGGGCCGGTGAGCCTGGCCTTGAGCGCCGATGGCCGCCTCATCGCCTGTGTCAACAAGCTGTCCGCCAGCGTGATGATCTTCGATGCGCAGACCATGGCCCCGAAGGGCACGTTCGCGTGCGGCGAGGGCGCCTCGGCGATCACTTCCGCGGGGAATACTGTCTTTGCGGTCGCCAATGGCCTTGCCGACACGATCACCATGGTCGATGTGGAAAGCGGCAATACGACGCTTATTGAAGATACCGGCCACGTGCCGAACGGGGTGGCCTTCTCGGACTCCCTGCTCGCCGTCACCACGCGTATGCCGGCCGCATTGATTCTGCTGGATGTTTCCGAGGGGTTCGGACGGGTCCCCCGGCGGATCGTGGAACTCCCCGCTACGCCGGCCGGTGTCGCGGCGGAAACCGGCGGCAGGTTCATCGTGGCCACGGAATCCGCGTTGCTGCGGGTGGACGGCCGCTCCGGGAGAATTCTCGACCGGTCGGATGCCGTTGCCTCCGATGTCGCCGTTTCTGGTGGACGCATCGTCGCACTCAGCGGCGACATGCTGGTGGAGCTGGACGCTGCCCTGAATACGGTGGAGCGCACTCCGGTCGGTGCGCTCGCCACGCGCGTGGACTGCTCAGGCGAACTGGTCGCGGTGGTGGCGCCTGCCCAGGGAGCGTGGTTGTTGAAAGGCGGGCCGGCGGCCGTGGCGCAAGCCCAGCCCGCTCCGAAGGAATTGACGCCGCTTGAGCCGGTAGCCCCCGAGCCGGCAGTCCTTGCGACACCGGAACCGCCACCGGGCGAGCCGGCGCCTGCCATACCCGAACCGCCCACGCCGCTGCCCGCGCCATCGCCGGAGCAAGCGCCCGAGGAGGTTCCAGCTACCGGAGCTCCGGAGGTGGTCGAGGCGCAACCGGTCCGGGAGGGCAAGGCCACGGAGCCGCAACCGGTTCCTGATGAAACGCCCCCGGTGACGACTGTGCGCGGGGAGGAGACCGAACCCGCCGAACCGCCGCGGGCCAGCGAAGACAGCGAGACCACGACAGAACCTGAGGCGCCCGCGGAACCGGAAGAGACGGTGTCGAGCGCGCCACGGACAAGCGCGGGTGCGGACGCCGGCGACGATATTGAACATCCGGCCACGAGCCCATACGCGCAACGCCCCCGCACCATCGCCACCTTCGGGACAGGCGCGCCGCAGTTCACACGTGAGGCGCCCGAGCAAACGCCCTTGTCGGGCTCATGGTCAGGCAGCCTGAGCGAAGCCTTCACCCGCGGGTGGGATTTCGCCAACTTCAAAGGCGCGTTTGAAACGCAGGACTGGAACCAGCCCCTCGAGTTCCGCGGCGTGAAGGCCGACCGCTTCAAAGGCACGCCGGGGGCGGATGGCAAGCTCCAGCGGCTTTCGTTCCAGGGCAATGTGTCGTGGGATTGGGCCGATTCGGCGTTTCGGGCGCAAGTGCTCGACGCGGATCGCGAAGCGCGCGAGATCCTGATCGAGGAAGGCCATGTTGAACGGGAGTTGTCCTCGCTTGATGCCGACCGGCTCTATTACCGCTATCCTTCGGCGTATGACGAGGACATCATGCCCCTGATCGAGGCGCAGAACCTCACCGGCCAGGAGCAGGCCCGCCGTCTCTACACCCTGGGATATGGCGAAGCCGATAACATCGAACTGGTCGAACCGTTCCGGGAGTTGCGCGCCAAACACGCGGAGTACGACTTCGCCACGAAAACCGGCAGCGCCACGGAAGTCCGCGGCCGGCTCGATGTGCTCTACTTCGGGATCGACGACCTCGAAATGACCGGGCCAGGACGCGTTCTTGCGCACGACGCCTGGGTTACCACCTGTCCGGGCGACCCGCCGGTGTTCCGGCTTCGCCTGAAAGAGATGGAGATTCTGGAGGACAATGTCGTCGTCGGCCGGAAAGGACGCCTGCAGATTGGGAAGGTCATGACGCCCATCTACTGGCCGAAATGGACCTTCCGTCCCGGTTTGGACAAGCTGATCGACATCGACTTCGACAGCGGCCGCGCCGCCGAACTCGGCTACTATCTCAATTACGGACAGCGGTTCGCGTTGAGCCGGAACGCCGATCTCGGGTTCCGTTTCATCCCCACGGAGAAGGAAGGGGTAGGACTGGGCCTCGAAGGGCAGTACGACTACATGACCAAGCCCAGTTCGCCGCTGTTCCGGGGCAAAGGGGAATTCCGGTCGCTGGCGACCACCGAGGAGCGCGGCTATTTCGAGGCCTACCATCGCCATGAACTGACCGAAGACACGGTCATGCTCCTGCAGACCGAGTACTGGGACGATGAGGACATCATCAAGGACTTTTATTACAACGAATACCGGAACCGCACGGAACCGCGGAGTTTTGCCAATGTGACCTACACCCGGCCCACCTATCTGGCCACAGGCACCTTCCGCTACAACGTGAGCGATTTCGTCGCCGAGACCGAGCGCCTTCCGGAAGTGACCTACCATTTGCTCGAGCGGCAGCTCGCCCAGCGCCTGTACGTCAGTTTCGACACCATCGACGGATTCAACGAGCGCGAGCCTTCCGATACCAGCGCCTGGCGCATGGCCAATGTCGCTCGCGCAAGCCTGGACCTGGATGTCGCGGATGTGCTCAGCGTCGTGCCGTTTTACGAGGCCGACCTCTCGTGGTATTCGCGCACCGTGGACGACGGAGACTCCGACGCGCGGTTCGCCAATACGGTCGGCGTTACGGCGCAATCGCGGTTTCATCGGGCCTATCCGGGGGCGCTGGGATTTTCAGGATTCAAGCACGTGATCGTGCCGTCGCTCACGTATTCCTATCGTCCGGAACCCACCATGGATGTCGACGAGACGCCCCGTTTCGACGCCTACGACAACGTGTACGGCCGGAGCCGTATCGAGGGCAAGATCGGAAACATTCTGTTCGCGCGCGACGCCCTTACGGGCGATGTCTGGCAGGCCGCCCGCCTGACCCTGTACCACGGCAATGATTTCTGGAACGAGATCCGGAGTTCCACCGACTACGAGATGGAACTGGATCTCCGGCCGCGCCCCTGGTGGGGGATCTTGACCGTCACCGAGCACCACAGCATCGGCAACGACGTCGACCTGGACGAGCCCTATCTGTTTGAACGGCTGGCCCTCCAGTTCTGGGAGGACATGATGGGCAAGCCCTACGATCCCGAACTGGCCTTCCGGTATAACGCGGTGTACGGCGACTACGACCGAATCCTCTCGTATCTCTACTACGACGATCTGGCCCAGGGAGGCCGCTTCGGCGCCCGGCTGGGGTTCGCGTACACCGAAACCCAGGACAATGTGTTTAACCGCGAAATCCTCTATGGCGCGCGCTACAAACTCAGCGAAGAATGGGCGTTCGCGTTTGAGCACCGCTACGATCTCGAACGCGGCGACTTGTATCAGCAGGAGTACGAAGTCCGCAAACGCTTCAAGTGTTTTGACTGGTCGTTCCAGGTCCGCGACCGCACGCAGGGCTGGGATTTTAACGTGGCCATCAGTCTTTCGGCGTTCCCCGGCACGAAACTGAAATTCTAGACCGGGCGTACTCCTTTCCCGGCGGGTTGCTGCCCGACAGGGCACGACCGACCATCGAGGCACAGCAATGAGCAGCGCGACAGGCAGGATCATCGACACGATTCTGTCGGAGATCATCGATCTCCGGCATGGACTCCATCAGCATCCCGAGATCCGGTTCCAGGAGTCGTGGACGTCCAAACGGATTTCGGACGCCTTGACGAAGTGGGGGATCCCGCACCGGACCGGTCTCGGAAAGGGCACGGGCATCGTCGCGTCGATTGCGGGAAGACCCGGCAAGACCATCGCGCTGCGCGCGGACATCGATGGGCTGGAGGTGGAGGAAGCGACCGGCCTGCCCTACGCATCCCGGATACCCGGACGCATGCACGCCTGTGGGCATGATGGTCACGTGGCGAACCTCCTGGGCGCCGCCCGGGTGCTGCTCGAATGCCGCGGCGCACTCCGGGGGACCGTGCGCCTCCTGTTTCAGCCCGGTGAAGAGCAGGGGGGAGGGGCACGCTATATGATCGCGGACGGCGCGCTGGACGGTGTCGACGCCGTCTTCGGCCTGCACGGCTCGCCCCAGTTCCCGGCCGGGACGATCGCCGTCAAGAGCGGATCCCTGATGGCCAGCGCGGATTTTTTCCGCATGGTTATTCAGGGAAAAGGCTGCCATGGGGCCGATCCGGCGTCGGCGATCGATCCCGTGATTGTCGCGGCGCACATCACCACAGCACTGCAGACGGTGGTCAGCCGGGAGGTCGATCCCCGGCAGCCCGCCGTCGTTACGGTCGCGCACATCGAGGCGGGCACCACCACCAACATCATCCCCGACACGGCGTTGCTCGAAGGCACCATCCGGAGTTTTGACCCCGAAACGGACGCCCTCCTCCGCGAGGCGATCGAACGGATCGCGGGCCACACGGCCCAGGCGTTTCGGGCTTCCGCGTCGGTTACGTTTGGCGAAAAGGCCTATCCGCCGCTCCTGAACGATGCGGCCATGACCGAACTGCTGATCGACAGCGCGTGCCGGACCATCGGGGCCGCCAATGTCGTTGTTCTGACCGAACCGCAGATGATCGCCGAGGATTTCGCGTGCTATCTGGAGAAGGTTCCAGGGGCGTTCTTTTTTCTCGGCATGGCGAATGAGCCGGAGGCGCCGTACCCGCCGCTGCACAGCCCGTATTACGATTTCAACGACACGGCACTGCGCACGGGCATCGGCGTCATGGCCGAACTCGCCCTCAGATTTCTGTCGGCAACGTGACGGAAAACGCCGCCTACGGTTTCAGCTCGTACCGGGCCACCTCGTAGCCGGGCATCTCTGCGATATACACCTTGAGCCCTTCGTTCATGAGTTGCGCCCCCGTGCACTCTTCCGTCTTGCCCTGGCTGAAAAACTCGACGGTGTACTGGCTCTCGGGCTTCAGGCCGCGCAAACGGAGCTGCATCCCCAGCACGTCGCTCTTCTGCCGGCGAAACGCCTGCACAAACCCCCCGCCGGTCTCAGGCGCGTTGAACTGCCAGCCCATCCACGCCGCCGGATCGACCGAATACCCCGTCAACGGATAGAAATCCCCATAATAATAGGGCGCGATGCTGCGCCATTGCCGGAAGAGCGTGCGCAAGGCCTCGTAATCCAGGTCCCGGATGCGCAGGTCAAACCCGCATACAACGCTCGGGCAGGCATTACTCCAGAACGCATAGGGCTGGACCGGCGTCCGGCCCGCGCCGTAGTACGGCGCATCGACATGGGCGACCGTCCCCGTCCCGTGGTACGGCACGATGAACGAGAGGCCGTAGGTCATGCCCTGGTGGCCGATGGGCTCGTAGGCGTAATCGCTGCGCCACAACGGCACCGCCCGGCGCAGCGTGTCGAGGTCGTTGCGTCTTCCGCCGGACGCGCAGGTGTCGATCAGCATGCCCGGGTGCCGCCGCAACAGCTCATCCCAGTAGGCCAGATAGCCCGTGACGTGGCGGATCTCGGCCATGCCGACGCGATCTTCGGTATCCAGGGCCCGCCAGTAGGGGAGGGGCTCCATGTTGAAATCCTGGCGGTACAGGTCAATGGCGTTGTCGGTAAGCAGCTTGTCGACGTGGTTGGTGAGCCATTCGCGCACCTCGGGCTCACCGAGGTTGAGCAGCCCGCCGTTTGCCCCGCCGAGGACCCACTCCGGATGGTTAAGTGTAATCCACCGGCCCGGTGTGACCCGTTCCGGCTCGAACCATACAAGCGTCTTCAGACCGCGGGCATGTGCGTGGTCGCTGATGGGTTTGAAGCCGTTCGGAAACCGCGTGGCGTCGACTTCCCAGGTTCCCACCCTGGACCAGGACCCCTCGCACGGATACCAGCCCGCATCCATCCACCAGTAGTCGATGTCGAGGCCTTCCTCGAGGTAGCGGTCGATGAACATGATCTGGTTCTGCTCGTTGGCGCCGTGCATCTCCTCATAGGCCCGGGAACTCGACGCCAGGAGCATCGGTTTGGGCGGTTCCCCGCCCGGCCGCGGCATCCCGTGCGCCATCATCCAGCGCCGCCACTGGTTCTGCGCGTCTATCCAGTCCCCGTCCTTCCAGAACAGCAGGACAATCCCCGGCGTGCGAACCTCCTCGCCCGGATACAACACGAAGCGCGTGCTCTCCTGGCCGGCCACGACGGACAACCCATTCTTGTCGTCGCGCACGAACCGCGCGGCCCATTGCCCCGGCCACGCCACGGCCATGACAATGCCTTCCCTTCCGCATTCGAGGTTGAAAAACGGCATGTCTTTGTCCGAAGAGCGTCCCCCTGCCCCGCCCAGCGCGGTGGTGGTCGACGGGGCCAGGTCGGTCGGATAGGGACGGTAGGCCTCCGCGTCCGCGGCGCCGCCTTTGAAATGGTGCAGGCGATACGGCGACGACGAACCGTGCGTGAAGGCGGTCTTGAGAACCTGAATGTCCGAGAGGACAGGCGTGTTGGCCGTCCCGGTGTTCTTGAAGTACAGCACCCACTCGACCGCCGGGAAATGGGCGTATTCGATGCCTTCCCACCGGACTTCGAGACCGGTCGCCGGATCGCTGTACGTGACGGTATGCGCGGCCCGGGCGTCGTCTAGCCCCACGACGTTGCGCGACGTCTCCCACGTCGACAACAAGGCGTCGGAGGGCTGTTCGCCATACTGGAAACTGAACGGCGGCGCAACGGCGGCGTCTTCCTGCGCGGACAGGGCCAATTCCGCCGGAGGTCCCGCGAGAAACGTGCCCATCCCCGCGGACGTGCGCAGCCAGTGAATGAGGTCGATGGGGCGGCTCGGCTCTTCTTTCACAACAAGAGTGAACCGTGCCACGTAATCCGGCGCGCCGCTGGGGGTGGCGGCATGTTGCCCGACCAGGTCGGGGCCGCCTTCGGCGCCCGCGGCCAGCGTGAATTCGGTCAGGGCCACGCTGAATCGCGGTTCGGCGGAGAGGTCAGCGGTCCAGATTCCGGCTTTCGCGCTGCGGAATTCAAGGGTCCCGGCGGCGGGGATTTCGGTGATGGGAAGACCGTGCGTCTTTCCGGAAGTGTTGGCCTTCAGTGCCGGCGACTCGGCGGCTTGGGTGTCAACGTAGCCTGAAATCGCGGGGGCCGCGTCCACACCGTCGAAGAACAGGTTGATGCCCATGAACCGCTCCAGGCCCGGAGAGTCGAAATACAGGGCGAAAGCGTGCGTTCCCGCGCCCAGCGGCACATGGATGCGGTTGTCCTCCTGGTTGAGCCATTGGGGGGGCGCGTCAGGGTCGTCGCCGGTTCGCGCGACGAAGAGGTCCCAGGCGGCATCAACGGGACCGCTGTTGAACCGCAACGCCGGATTCACGGTTCCGTGCTCGTCGCATGAGAACACCGTGATCCCCGTTAACGCGGTCCCGGCCATGGCCTGCGTGGCGAGGAACGTCATGGAAACGGCTCCAAGGGTCATGAACCGCCGAACCAGCCTGCGCGCTTTCATACCTACCCTTTCTTTCCGGCCCGTGAGGACCTGCGAACCCCCTGATGCAGCAAGGCGTTTCCGAGTATAGGCGATCAGACCGCCCGCTGAAAACCTCGAGGTACGCCCAATGAACGCCGAAATGACTGGCGAGCGCGCCGGTCCCACATCAGACGGCCCTGCAGGGGCGGTCCAGAGCCCGCACGAAGCAACAAACGATTGGCCACCGAGGGCACAGAGACTGCAGAGTTTGAAAACCCCGGAGTAGAAAGAGGACCTGTTCCAGGCCCCGCCCCGGCGCGGCCACACGTCCTTACCGGGCCGTTACGCCAGCGCCTGGAAGCGATCAAAGAAATCCGGGAAAGTCTTCGACACACAGCCGGGATCGTTGATGACCACCCCCGGTATCCGCAGTCCCGCGAGGGCGAAACTCATGGCCATCCGGTGGTCGTCGTAGGTATCGATCTCGGCCGCGCGAAGTTCCTGAGGCACGATCCGCAGCCCGTCGCCGAATTCCGTCACGGCAGCGCCCAGCTTGCGCAATTCGCGGACCAGGGCGTCGATCCGGTCGCATTCCTTGATGCGCAGGTTCGCCACATTCCGGATCGTGGTGGCTCCTTGTGCAAACAGGGCCGTGACCGCGAGGGTCTGGGCCATGTCGGGCAGGGCGTTCAGATCGACATCCAAACCCTCCAGCCGGTCCGTGCCTTCCACTTCGATCCAGTCCGGTCCCGCCTGCACGCGGCACCCCATGCGTTCCAGGAGCCACGGAAACCGGGCGTCGCCTTGAAGGGACGACGCGGCCAGGTTGCGCACCCGTACACGCCCGCCCGCGATGGCCGCCGCCGCGAAGAAGTACGACGCGCCCGAGGCGTCTGCTTCGATGGCGTAGTCTCCGGGGGCATAGCGTTGCCCGGTCGCGACGCGGAAAGCCCGGTATTGCTGATTCTCGGCCTCGACCCCGCGCTCGGCCATCATGGCGACGGTCAAGTCGACGTAGGGTTTGGAGACGAGTTCGCCCTCAACCAGGATGATGGCCTCGCGGGATGCCTGGGGCGCGGTCATGAGCAAACCGCTCAAATACTGGCTGCTCGCTCCGCCCTGGATATGCGTGGTTCCCCCGAAAGGCCCTTGGGACGTGATGCTCACAGGGGGGTAGCCGTCGGCGGTCGCGACGGACACTCCCCATTCGCTCAATGCCGCGGCCAGATCGCCGATGGGGCGTTGCCGCATGCGGGGCGTGCCGTCCAGAACGGTCGTGCCGGGAATTGCGGCGCAGACGGCCGCCAGAAACCGCATGGCCGTGCCTGAATTCCCCAGATACAACGGGGTCCTCGGAGGCGCCAGGCGGCGCACGGTGACGGTGACCGTATCGTCTTCACGGGTCACACCGGCGCCCAGGGCGCGAAGACCCTCAACCATGTACCCGGCGTCATCGCCTTGGGCCGCGCCGGTCAGCGTGGAGATTCCCGGCGTAAGCGCGGCCATCGCCAGGGCGCGTGCCGTGCAGCTCTTCGAACCCGGAACGGTCACCAAGGCGTTCAGGTGCTTGCGCGGGTGAATCTCGATTCTGCTTGCGGTCATCCTTCGACCTCGACAACGCTTCCGCGAACCATTCCATAATCCTCTGAGGCATTTCCGCAGTTCACAGCAACCTCGAGCCGTCCGCTGCTGCCATAATACGCGACGGGCTGCCCCTCAGGGACGTCGCTGAAAACGGTCGCAACCTGGTCGAGGACCAACGCGCCAACCCGGACCCTGCGGATCGCGAGACCGCCCA
>JAEAMG010001785.1_pt1 | contig 15154 bp, 10 predicted proteins | sample 8958741 | NCBI WGS metagenome assembly JAEAMG01 (sample SAMN16933256, study PRJNA681125) | bioreactor sludge metagenome | isolation source: anaerobic bioreactor treating anionic surfactant - SDBS | place: India: Bengaluru | collected 2019-02-28
TGCTCTCGCTAGTCCCTGAAACTAGTGCGTCTACCAATTCCGCCATCCGGGCATGCACTTTCAAAGGGAATGCAAAGATATACAAAAACTAAAAAAACGCAAGTTCCTGCGAGAATATATCTTTCAATAAATTGTTCGCCAAACGGCTTGCCCCGATCCGGAACAGCGAAGGATGCAGCCATTCCTCTCCGAGTATATCCCTGACAATGTCATAATATTCAAGAGCTTCGGCAGTGGTCACAATGCCTCCGGCCGGTTTGAAGCCAATTTTCACTTTCGTCTGGGTGTAAAATTCTGCTATGCACTCACACATGATCCTGGCAGCGAACGGTGTTGCCGCAGGTTCCATTTTCCCTGTGGAAGTCTTGATGAAATCCGCCCCGTTTTCCATGGCCAGAAAGGATGCTTTCCTGATGTTCTCGGCTGTACGGAGGGCTCCGGTTTCCAGGATGACCTTCAGATGGGCTGTGTCTGCCATGGCCTTGCGTATTTCCCGGATCTCGGCAGCAACTTTTTCGTGATGACCTGAAAAGAAATAATTCAAGGAAAGTACAATATCGACTTCATCGGCTCCCTTCTCCGTACAAAGCGCACATTCCCTGACCTTGATCCCGGAAAAGGTCTGTGATGCGGGGAATCCTGCTCCCACGGCAGCTATTTTCACATCCTTCACCCGGAGTGTCTCCCTGACAGATTCTATGAGGGAGGGATAAACGCAAATAGCAGCCACATTGGGCATATCGGGATACTCATCTGCAAATCTGTTCACATTTTGGGCAAACATGCTGCCCCTCGCTTCCGTGTCGGTAGCGTTAAGTGTTGTCAGATCAATAAAACTGAAACATTGTCTAAGCGTATCCATGATTATTCTCTGTTTTTACTGTCAATGATGATCGTCACGGGGCCGTCGTTTACCAGGGTCACTTCCATTTCTGCCCCAAAAATTCCTGTCTGTACTTCCGTTCCTGCATAGTGCTGCATCATGGTACAAAAAGATTCGTAGAGCGGAATGGCTGTTGCAGGTACTGCAGCCTTGATGTAAGATGGCCTGTTTCCCTTGCGGGTAGATGCGTGCAGGGTAAACTGGCTTACTACCAGCAATTGTCCCGACACTTCTGTAAGGGACAGGTTCATCACGCCCCGGCTGTCATCGAAAATCCTTAAATTCACTATCTTACGCACCATCCATTCCAGGTCCTCACGCTGATCTGCTTCTTCAAAACCTGCCAGCACCAGTAATCCCGGCCCAATCTGTGCCTTAACGGACCCTTCAATACTGACCGAAGCTTCTTTTACCCTCTGTACGACTGTTCTCATATATTATCCTGCTACAACCACATCATATCCTTTTACCCTGAGCGCCCCGGCTATGACTTCCAGTTTTTCAACAGGACACTTTTTCAATCCCGGGGCAGGAGTCTGCCGGTCCAAAGTATAGACCATTACCTGGCAGGGCCTGAGCTCATCCACAAGGGAGAACCATGCTTCCAGTTCCTCATCCGTGGTGTTGTCCACCGGTTTCCCTTCGATATGGCCCGACAAGAACAATGTCTGGAGGGTAAAATTCCCCTCGAACCGCTTCAGCTGCGTTATGGTTTGGGATAGGGAATACCCGTCTCCGGGGCGGTTTATGATCCGCAACGTTGTTTCAAAAGCCGAGTCGACCTTCATGATCCGCTGATCTGCCTGGAGCAGTCCTTCAACGACACCCGGCATATGGAGCGTTCCTGCATTGGAGAGCACACAGACCTTCGTGCCGGGACTCCATCGGTTCCTGATCCGGACCGTATCACCGACGATCCGAAGAAATTCCGGATGCAGTGTAGGTTCACCATTCCCGGAAAAAGTGATCACATCGGGGGCTTTTCCTTTTTCCGCCAGATCTCTCAGCTTTTCTTCGAGGGCAGCTGCGACTTCGCCCGGGGTAGGCATGTATGGCTTTGGTCCCTTCTTATCGTGTTCCGGAGATGGATTCCATCCGCATTCACAATATATGCAGTTGAAATTACATACTTTCCTTGTAGCCGGCATCAGGTTGATCCCTAAACTGGAACCCAGACGTCTGCTGTGTATGGGACCAAATACGGGATTTTTAAAGTCCGGGTGTTCCATATCATTCCGGTTTAAGACTGATGTTTATCCTGGGTCTGAAGGATCTGGGCGCTGACAGGTAAAGGGGGACGGAATCCCGCACTTGCAAAGTATCTATGACGGCAAGCAACTTCCCGGAGGGAACGGCGTAAGACGAATCCCTGTCCATGCGCCATGCCTGTTTGTCCGAAGGATCGGCGGGGAGGATGCGTTTCAGAGATTGTTTCGCCACAAAATCATGTCTGCCGGATACCGTGTCGTTCAGCCAGTTGTTGAATCGTTCCACCAGGGCCTTTTGTTCATTCAGCCAGGTCAGACGTTGGTTGTATTCCGTCCTTTCCTCATTCAGGGTTCTGCGAACACGGGTCAGCAATGACTTGAAACGGGCAGGTCTGCCGGCATAGTATTCCATGGTGGCCAGGAATTGTTCTGTTGTATAACCATACTTTTCCAGGATGGGGGGATAGACCAGGGTGGAATCGGCCAGCCGGCTCAGTGTGCCGTCACGCTCGAGGATCAGGTCTGCCAGGAACATTTCACGCAGTACCACCCGAAAATCATCGCTTGAAATCCTCTTTCCCGCTTTGACACAGGAACAAAAAACCACTAAAAGGAAAAAAACGGTCAGTACACGCTTCATATACCCGCAAAGGTAAAGAAAATTGCGGTTTGCGCAGGCACCTGCACCGGCTGGCCAACGGTAATTTCCATTCCGCTCAGTACTTCTTTTCCTTTTTGGGCTTTGCCGAGGCCTTCGGCGTACCTCTGCCAGTCAACCTGCACAGGCTGCTGACCATTGTTTATAAGGACCATCACGCATTCGTCATCCAGGATCCTGAAATATACGTACATGTTCTCTTCGTAACGGGGCAGGAAATGGAGCAGCCTGCCGTATTGTACGGTCGGGGAAGATTTCCGCCAGGTGAGCAGGCGGGATATGTACCTGTAGACATTTTCTTCCAGGGGATCGCGGCCTTCAGGCGTAAGGACCCTCGCAGGCATGGAGACCCGTTCTTCACCGTGACCCAGTTTTTTGCTATCCCTGGCAGCCAAAAGGACTTCAGTCCCGTAATAGATCTGGGGGATGCCCCTTGTGGTGGCAAGAAAGGCATAGGCCATTTTAAGCTTTTCAGGATTTCTGCCCAGCATTTCGTACATGCGGTTGACGTCATGGTTTTCTCCAAAGACAAGCAATTCGTTGGGATTCTTGTATACAAAATCGTTTGATATCATATTGTACAAGCGTACCATTCCCTGACCCCACTGGGGATCTCTGTCTTCTGTAAAGGCACGCGAGAGTTCTCCCATAAGGGAAAAATCCATCACGGTGGGTCCGCTGGGCCAGGGACCGCGCTCCCAGTAAGCCACCTGATGGGGATAATTGTACCAGCATTCCGCCAATACGGTCCCGTTGGGATATTCATTACGCAGGGCGGCAGTATAGGAGGATATGGCCGTTTCGTCCGAATAAGGGTACGTATCTATGCGCAATCCGGCCAATCCGGCATATTCTATCCACCAGACTGAAACCTGGATAAAATATTGCAGCACAAAGGGATTGCCCAGGTTCATGTCGGGCATGGAGGTATCGAACCATCCCTGAATGCAAAGTTCCCGGTCAATAGCGGCGGCATTGGGATCCATGTGGGTTATCATGGCATAGTTGGACCGTGTGAAACTGTCAAAGACGTGGATCCAGTCTTTGAAAGGAAGGTCCTGCATCCACCAGTGAGCCGTTCCGCAATGGTTGGGAACAATATCCTGCAGGAAGGATATCCCCCTTGAAGCAGCTTCCCTAACCACTTCTCTGTACATTTGGTTGGTGCCGAAGCGGGGATCGATCCTGTAATAATCGGCACACGCATATCCGTGGTAGGATACTACCGGTTCATTGTCCAATGTCAGGGGTGTAGGCCAAATGGAGGTAACTCCGAGTTCCGCCAGGTAATCCAGGCTCATGCGGATCCCTTCCAGATCACCTCCGTGACGTCCGTAATCGTTGGCCGGATCTGATTTTTCGGCAGTACACGGGGTGGAATCGTTGACGGGATCACCGTTTATAAAACGATCGGGCATCAACAGGTATAGAACATCTGCAGGGGATATGCCTTCACGTTGTGCCGACCGCGGTTCGCGTGCCTGCAAGGTATAGGTGAAATCGAATTTCTTTTTTCCGTTGGTCCACCGGAGTGAATAGTCGCCCGGGCTTGCCCCTGAAGGGATGGCAATATCCAGAAAGAGGTAATTGGGACTGTCTGCCTTGTGAACGGCCGTTATCTCCATCCCGGGAGTAAGGGAGGTGACCGTACCCTGTCCCAGTCCGGGACCATAGATCATCAGCTGAAGAGGGGTTTCCATACCCACCCACCAGGAAGGCGGTTCTATACGTTCCACATGAGGTTTGCCTGTCATCCCGGCATAAGCAGCAGTTGTAACGGTCCAAAGCATGCTCATTAAAATGAATGTCCTTTTCATAGCGTTAGTTTAAAGTGAGAACAAGGTACCCGTGAGGTCCCATTTCCCAGGTATGTTCCGATGTAACGTTGTAACCGGTTTGGCCTTTCCAGTCGGTATACATCCCGTCTGCCTGCGTTCCTGTCAGACGGAAAGACACAGACTGGTCAGAAAAATTGAAGAGCGCCAGTACCCTGTTGCCTGCCGTTTCCCTGGTAAAGGCAAAGACAGAGGATGGTCCCGTATGCGGCACTTCTTTGAGGACGCCTCCGTACGGGGGCACCTGCAATGCCGCAGAGGATTTTTTAAATGTGATCAGCCCTTTGTAGAAGTCTTTAAAAAAAGCACTGTCTGAAGGTTGAATATAGTCTTTCTCGAAGAACTCGAGGCGTTTGGTATTGCCTGCTTCCTGGCCTGTGTATATCAGGGGTATACCCGGCAGGACAAAAGTTAAGACGGCCATCTGCAAGACGGCTTCACCCATTCTTTCAAACTCGGTGCCGCTCCATGAATTCTCATCGTGATTGGAAGTAAAGAGCAAGGGAATGGCATTGGGACCGAATTCGGCAAGCATGTTTTTCAGATCGTTCCTGATGCTGTCTGCTTGCTTTTCACCGCGCGCCACGCTGTTCATCGTATGGTGCAATCTCCACCCGTAGTATGCATTGAAAGCCTTTTCCGTATTGACTGGATTTTCCGACTCGGCAAGCATAAAAATTCCGGGTTTGTGCTCTTTAAGGACCGGTACGGCCCAATTCCAGAAATCAACAGGCGTCAGATCTGCCATGTCGCATCGGAAACCATCTATATCAATGTCTTCCAACCAGAAAAGCATTTTTTCCAGCATAGCCTGGCGCATGTTCTGGTTTTCATAATTCAGACGCGCCACATCGGACCAGTCGTAGAGGAATTCGGCTTCCCCGTCGGGTCTTCTGATATACCAGTCTTCCTGATCCAACCATACGGCATCACGTGAGGTATGCGCTGCCACCCAGTCCAGAACGACTTTCATGCCGAGATTATGGGCTTTGTCTACCAGTTGGCGGAAATCTTCCATTGTTCCGAATTCCGGGTTCACTGCCCCGTAATCCCTGATAGCATAATAGGACCCCAGGGAACCCTTGCGCCCCACTTCTCCAATGGGATGTATGGGCATGAACCATAGGACATCAATCCCCATTTCCCTTAATTCAGGCAATTTGAAGGACAGCGCACTGAATGTTCCCTCCGGTGTGATCTGTCGCGTATTCACTTCATAGATCACGGCATTGGTGATCCAGTCCGGATGGATAAGGCGCTCTGTACGGGGCGAACAGCCCCCTGCTAAAATTGTCATAAAACTTACGATTATCAGTATTTTTTTCATAGTCAGTTGCTTGTCATTCATTGATCATGATTGTGAATCCACCGGGAGTGACCATTGTTTCTCCCATGTAAGGCGTCAGGTCATCTGTGGAAAATCCAAAAGGAAGGTCCAGAGAACGAAAATCAAAAAAATCATTGCCCTTGTTCAGGCATACCGCGACGATCTTTCCCATGTATACGCGGACATATGCCAGGACGTCCTGTTCCACATGCAACGGAAACAAATCACCGTACAGGAGCGCCAGATTGGTGTTTCGCAGTGATGTCAACCTTTTTACACGTTCTCTCAATCTCACCTGGTGCGAGGAATATCCGTCAAAGACCATCATTCTGCGGTTGTCCGGGTCGTTCGCTCCCGGCATGCCAATTTCGTCCCCGTAATAGATGCAGGGAATACCCGGCAAGGTCATATTGAAAGCATGAAGCATGGCCAGGTAATCGTATGACCCTACCCTTCCCGTTCCGATATCCCTTTTCCATCCGGCCAGCTTGTGGTCTTCATCCAGACCGAGAGCCCCTCCGGCAAGGGATATGTATCTTGCCATATCGTGGTTTCCGCTTATGTTTCCCATAAGGTGATGATATCCGTATTGCATCAGGCCTGTCTCCAGTTCATTCCACAAATCTACGAAAGACCCTTCAGAATGGACCGTCGCATGCAAAAAAGCGTAGTACAGGTTGAAATCAAACTGACCGTCGAGCATTCCTTTCCTCACATAACTGTCTATAAGGGATGCAGATCCATAGGTTTCCCCTATCTGTATGACAGATCTGCAGGGATACGTCTTTACGATCTTGCGGGTGAGTGTCCTCCAAAACAACTCGTCAATATGTTTGGTAGCATCGTGACGGAACCCGTCTATATCAAACTGATCCAGCCAGAACAGGGCCGAATCCGATAAAGCCTCACATACCTCAGGTCTGGAAAAATCAAATTTAGGGATGTGCTTGTCAAACCATGTGGTCAGGCGGAATTCATCCCACAATTCAAAATTGGGGCGACCGTCCGGAGTTACCGGCGAAGTAACCCAGTCCGGGTGTTCCTGCAGTGTGGGACTCTGTATGTGCATGTGATTGGCCACGTGGTCCAGGATCACGCTCATGTCGTTATGGTGTGCTTTATCCAGCAGGTTCCTGAATACAGTGTCATTCCCGAAACGGTCATCCACCCTGGTGATAAACAGAGGCCAGTATCCGTGATACCCGCTGAACCGGGTTTCGGGATCGTCTATCTGTCCCCAGGCGTCATAAGGATTCTGGGTAATGGGAGACAACCAAATGGTATTGACCCCCAGTTCACGGAAAAAGCCGTCGTTGATCTTGTCGGTCACGCCTTCCAGGTCACCCCCGTAATAATCTACTTTGGGATGTACTTCGGGTAAACCGAGTCTTTGGTCGTTGGAGGGATTCCCGTTACTGAACCGGTCCACAAAAACCTGGTACATGATACGGGTGTGTTTGTCTGAACGTTTTACCTGGTCTTTCCGTACCACAGGCCTTCCTTTGTCCAGGGGGACCAACAGGTCATTGGAATGACCGAAATCATTCACGGCGTACACCCTGATCCAGGACCTGTCCAGCAAGGCTGTGAAACCCGGAAGGATCACATTGTAACAATCGGTTATACGTACCGTCTGTACCAGGCTGTTCTGCCAATACAGAAACAGTGTGGCAGGACCATTCCCGACCCTTACCGAGAAAAGGGCGTCGGTGTCGGGCAATGAGGGAAACACTGCCAGCTGCGGAGCCTTTTCAGAGGCCGGCATGTTACGTTTTACGGGAATGTTCCCGGTCTGACCGGACACATGTACATTCAGGACGGTCATAAGGGGGGTATCATCCCTGAGGACGATCATCACCGTGTCCTGTCCCGGATAAGGCAGTACCTTCAACTGAGGCGATTCGGTCCTTTCGATCCTGTCCAGCGAAGGAAAATGATCTCTTACCAGCACGATGGTTGTGTCCTGCTCCAGTGTCAGAACGGTTGACGGCTCCAGAACATCAAAAACAGGTTTCCTGGAAACGGCGGGGGTACAGGCCTGCATAAGCGCAAAGATCCCCGTCAATAACAAGCAGGAATGAATTTTCATGTTGATCTTATTTGATGTCGAATACAACGGAAGAATAAGCATCCATCTTCACCCGGGTGAAGTCTTTTTCTTCCTGAATGTAAACATTGCCGTTGCTGACAACAGCATTGCGTATCTGGTCTTCAATACTGATTGTCAACTGATTTTGTCCAAAATTATGCAATACCAGCAATGTTTCGCTGCCTGAGGTGCGGTACCATGCACCGATCTGCGGAAAGGCAGATGAAGACTTGTCATTGTATAGGGGATGTTCTGTCATCGTACCATATGCCATGGCCGGATATGTATTCCTGACTCCGGCGAATTTTCTGTACAACCGAAGCATGGATGTCGAATCGGCTTCCTGTGTTTTCACAGTTCCCACAACAGTGGACAAAGCCGGATCTATCCTGTCCGTAAAATTGGTTGTGTAGCCATCACCCCAGTACAAAGGACTTCTGACATAGAGGTCGTCATTGGATTTGCTCCCAATATAACCCATTTCTTCCCCGTAGTATACAAAAGGAGAACCTGCAGAAGTCAGCAGTACGGCTGCTGCAAGTTTTGTTCTGGCCAGGGAATTGCCCAATTCTGTCCTGGCACGGCTTTCATCGTGATTGGTCAGTTTGGTGGCGCGTATGTAATCCTCTCTGTATGGTTTGTAGGTATTCTGAAATGTGAGGACATCCTTTGCAAAATAACAACCGGTCTGCGCTTCCAGCGCCCATTTAAGTCTGTACCAAAACGAAAATTCAAACAGGGCGGGCAATCCTTTGTAATAGGGCGCGACCTGTTCATAACCGGAGAAAACTTCCCCTACCATATAAATATCATGATCCCGTGTCTGTCTGTAATAGGTGTTGACAGCCTGATAAAACTTGTTCAGGAATACAGGGTTTTCATCTGAATGTTCATTGTGGTAAATATGTTTTACCGCATCCAGGCGGAATCCGTCTATTCCAGCATCAATCCATACTTTTGCATCTTCCACTAAGGCTTTGAACGCAGGAGAATTTTCTGAAGTTTCCACATCCCCGAAATTCAGGTCGGCAAACCAGTTGGTCCAGAAATGGGAGTGAAACATGGTAGAACCCGGCATCTGCAGGTCGTGTACATTACCTGCGTCGTCGTGGGTGTAGAGCACAAATGGTTTTCCAAAAGAGATCCTGGCAGAAGATTGACTTTGTGCCCCGTATTTTGTCTTGTTGTTCCATTCTGTAGTACTGGTGCGTATGAGGAATCCCCACGAAGAGCTGAACTCAACTGAAAGTTCATATTGATCTGCTCCCAGGTGGTACATTTTTTTCATCACACCGTCCCCGAAATACAGGTATTTGGCATTCTCGACAGAAGGATCGGGATTGTCGGGATCCCGGGTTCCCGTTTCCGTGACAGTGAGTCTTGGCTGTGAAGCATTGCTCCAGTCAAGAGCGAATTTCAATATGGTACTGCCGGTCGTGGACACGGTAAACCACTGTCCGCTATCGTAACCCGATGCCCCTTCGGTCCTGATCATGGGAATGTTCCCGGCGGCTATATCGGCGCGGGGATCGTCCGAGAATATGTAATAGTCGCGGAAAGGATTGTCGCCTGAACGTATGGCTTCACTGAACCACCAATGTTCCCGTCCGGAATGGTTGATCACATAATCCAGGTAGACCTTGATGCCACGCTGATGTGCCGCCCGGACAAAGGCACGAAATCCTTCCATGGTACCGTACGTGTCATTTACCCGGGCATAATCGGTCACATCGTAGCCGTGATAAGACATTGCCGGATGTATGGGCGAAAGCCACACAGCAGCAGCTCCCAGCTGGTCAATATAATCCAGCTTGTCTGTAAGCCCCTGAAAATCACCCCATCCGTCTCCGTCCTTATCGGCAAATGAATAAACAAGGAGCTGATAAGTAATATCAGCTCGCTTGTTTCCATCCCACGTCCGGGGAGCGTCTGTGACCCTGGTGAAAGAAAGATCTCCGTTGGGGTCACTGCCCGGGGTGGGGTCCTTGCGACAAGAAGCAAAGATCAGGAAAAGGGCGCAAAGGAAAATTGCGCTCTTTTTCATTTTATTATTGCTTTGTCATTGTCAGCGAGGAAGTGTTTGCCATATCCAACACGATATGGTACGTACCGGTTTCCTGAACTACAATATTATTACCGTTATGGGTCAGGGATGTTATGTCCCCTCCCAGGTTAAGGTCCCAGTTGCTGTTGAAGCGGATCTTGAATTCGTTGCCTGCTGCCAGATCCACCGTAACGGAGTATGTGAGCGTTTCCTCATCAAATTCCATGGGAAGGTCTGCGCCCCAGTCGCTGCCGGCAAAACTTCCTATCAGTCCTACCAGGGTAACAGGGGTAGCTGTGGCATGCTGGTCCGGAAGGTTCACGTTCCAGAAGTAGGTGCCGTTGTCCAGCATCATGTTGTCACCGGTGTATAGGGTGAATTCAAACTCGGTGTCTGCTATAAGCTGTCCGCTGATCCAGTTTCCGCTTTCCACAATTTTAAAACCGAATTCGGGATCGTACATGGTGATGGCACCTTTGTATGTACCGTCACCCGGGCCGAACAGTTTTGGATCGTCGGTCGTGCTCCATCCATGTCCCGAATAGTCTCCGGCTACCACTACTTCAGAGGCATAGGCTGTCTCGAGATCGCCCGTTCTTACAACGGTCATGTGGTAAGGAGTGGTGGCAATGCTCAGGGTAACGTCGTACATCCCTGCCTCGGCAGCTTCCAGGTTGCCTCCGTCCTGAACCAGGTTCTGGGGATCACCTCCAAAGTTGATGTCCCAGGCACCGTTCATGCGGAATTTGTATTGGGTCCCTGCCGGGAAGGCCAGATCCTGTGCTTCCCAACGGTCAAGCTCTGCGTTGTAGGTCATGGCTGCATCTTCCGGGTCTCCCCAGCCGCAGAAGCTGCCTACTACACCCACTCTTTCAATAAGGGTGGCCGTGGCACTCATGGTGGTCAGATCTACCTTCAAATAGTAATACCCGGGAGCATCCACAGCCAGGTTTCCGGCGCCGGGATCGGTATCCAGGACGTCAAACGATCCGCCGTAATTGGTATGGTCCCAGTCGGGGGCACTGGTAAACTTGAAGATATCGGTAAGATTTACAAATCCTTCGTAATGTCCTTCCGTGTCACCGTTCAATACGGGAGCCGTAGCGGGATTCCATCCCTGGTGTCCTCCGGGGACATGCAGTTTCTCGGGGAAGCTTGTGTTGATAAATGTTACGGTATAAGGATTGACTCCCACGTTCAAGACCACTTTGTATTCTCCGGCCGTTTTGTCGAAGACCAGGTTCGTCCCGTTCCCGAAGCTGACGTTGCTGTTGGATTCTCCGCCGGCTGAATGGGTCCAGTCGTGGTTTACCCGGATCTTGAATTCCCCTTCCTGCATTTCGGTTGTTGCCTCGAAGGTCTTCGTTTCCGGATTGTACACCATGTCCACATCGTTGGTCCAGCCGTTGCTGGCCACGGGAGCCGCACCTATCAGACTGAGGGTTTCCACCTGTACCATATACAGGGTGTTGAGCTTCTTGTTCAGAATGATGTTGTACATTCCGGAGGGAACGGAGATGTCACCGCCGGTGGTTCCGGATCCTGTCAGGGCCGTGTAACCGTCGCCGAAAGTTGTCAACTCAATGTTGTCTATGGCAAAGTCACCTTCCCATGCAGGATTGGGTGAGAATTTGAATCCGACATCTCCTCCCCCCTCAACTGTAAGGTCAACCATACCTTCGTAGTACCCTTTCTTAACCGTAGATTGTTTGATCCTGGGAGCCGTTGCAGGATCCCATCCCTGGTATCCTCCGGGTACATATATGAATTCGGGGTATGTGGCTATGTAAGTAGTCACTGCTATGGTTGCCGTATTGGAAATCACGCCGGTCTGGAAACTTTCGGAGAAAGCTTTTACCGTAAAATCAAGGTTGGCTTCCTGGGCTTCGGGTGCTCCGGCACCTACCGCAGCTTCGTTGAGCTCATCTACCGTTATGGAGAATTGTCTTTCGGTTAATCCGGCAGCCAGTGATACGTATTCACCTTCGCCGTATTTCATCAGCACATCATAGGTGATGGGTTCGTTGTAACCCAAACGCGCAGGTCCCCAGTTCAGAAGATCCAATACTCCGGTGGGATCCGTTACGTCCAGTACAATAGATTCCACAAGCGGGGTCAACTCAGCCGAGACGGCATCTCCGTAAGCATAAATGTCAATGGTAACGGGATCCGACTGGTACATGTCCGATCCGTTAGTCACAGAGACATAAAAAGTCATGGTAAATGTGTCGTTCTGCGGCAAATCAGGAAATGCCGCATACAGCGCTGCTTTGAATTCCGTTTTGGGGACTTTGTAAAAGAGTTCCGCTGTGGAAGCGATCTTAACAGCAGATTCCCCATATTTTCCGTATAAGTCATAGGTCAGACCTTCTCCCAGGAAACGTGCCGGTTTCCAGGAGAAGTTCACATGTTCCTCCATCGTGTTGGATGTCATCAGTATGTCTGAATGTGCATACATTTCCGGGGCTACGGGAGCCGTGGAAAAGGCATCTTCACTGATCACCTCACAGGAGACGGCTGCCATGCTTAAAACGGTTGCAGCAAATAAATATTTAAATATTTTCATAATTGCGTCTCTTTAATCGGTTACTGTTTTTCCATAACTAAAACGTAAGGGGTCCTGTTCCCGTGGAGTTTCATGATATAGGTCCCTGCGGAAGGAGCATAAAGGTCTGCCCCGCCTTTTACCAGTTTCACTCCGCCTTCCACATGTTGGCTGGCTTCGTTGTCGGTACCGTATTTATGGTCCCAGCTTTCATTCATGCGGATCAGAAAGTTCAAATCCCCGCTGAAAGTGATAGCGGGTGATACCCATACATTTTCAACAGTATCGTAAGTCATGTCCAGATCCGTACTCCAGGCGCTTTCATCAAAAGCTCCTATGATACCTACCTTGCTTACGTTTTCCTTATCGATGGTCATTTTACCCCTGTTGACAGTCAAAACATATATGCTGCCTTCGGTCAGGTCTACCGACAGGTTTGAATCCGACTGTTCGGGACAATACCAGGAAGGTGTCAGGAAATTGTAACCCCAGTTTTCATCGGACCAGTTCCTGGCAACAGTTACCTTGAAGTAGGAATACTGTTCTGACCCGTCATCCAGGTTAACCAGGATCTTGTATACATTGGTTCCCCCGTCGGTTTCCCAGTATTCGGGAGCCTGTTCAATGTTCCAGCCCTGGTAATTGCCAGGCAGGTACAGGGTTCGTAATGAGGCTGCGAAAGTGGTAACGTCAAAGGATATGGAATTTGAGGTTACGCCTTCCACATTGGTGCCGTATACTTTGGCAATAAGGTAAGCACTAACGTTAGCGGTCTGGTTTACACCTATTCCCAGGTCATTGGCTACCACTCCGTTCAGGTCTGATTTGCTGATGGACAGGGAATTGGTAAAGGATGACCCAAGTAGTGCGGTTTTGGAATTGGCCGTTGCGTAGAGCGAGTATTCAATCTGAACGGACGGCCCGAAGGACGCATTGGTCCAGTTGAATACGACGCTTTCGGTCTTGCTGTTGTCATCGTTGACTATCACAGGTCCCTGCGAAAGCAACTCGGGTGCCTGGAAATCGCTGGTGGGATTGAGATAGGCTTTTTCTATCTCAATATCACAGGAAACAAGGACCAGCACCGAGGCGACCAACATCGTTATGTATTTAGTATATTTCATAATTGTAATCATTTATGAGTGAATCATAGTCTGTTAGTATCCGGGATTCTGAACCAGGTTGGGATTTGCATTCAGATCGCTCAGAATAATGGGATATACCTTGCGGTGCTCCGGTAACGATACTTTTCCGTTCATTACCCCACCCTTCAGGGTCCAGGGGAATTGCATGGAGGTAAAGTATCCGTAACGGATCAGGTCTGTCCTTCTGTGTCCTTCCCACATCAATTCGCGGGCACGTTCGTCAAGCAACCAATCCAGATCGATGGCAGAAGGCGTTGTAGAAGCAACTCCTGCTCTCTGGCGCAGCTGACCAATGTAATCAACGGCAGCGGGATCAGTGACCACACCTCCGTTCAGGCGAGCGTCTGCCTCGGCAAATATGAGATACATCTCGGCAAGGCGGAAGACCGGAAAGTCGATGGAGGAGAATAAGTAATTCGGCTCGGCATCCGATACGGTATGGCCGTCGGAGTACAAACCGGTGAATTTCCAGCACCTCCAGCCGGTATCGGTGGTTGTGTTGTCAAATTCTTTTGTGGACCCGATGTTGTAGAAGAAAGCGCGTTTGTCGCTGTTATCCTTGTCGTAACCGAATCCCGAGGTAGCTCCCCATTGAACGCCGTTGAGTCTGAAGCGTTGCACGTAATCGTCGGCAACGTGGTACCCGTTCCAGTTCTCGGGATTGAGCATTCCGCTCAGGCCCAGGTTCTGTGCAATGGCCGTGTTGGCATCAGCACTTAGTGTCGCAGAAACCAGGTGGGTTGTACCTCCCCAGCTCTGTGTGTTGTCTTTATCGTAAACAACACCCACTATGAATTCCTCGGTGGCCCCGTTGGTGGTATTGTCCTGCATGAAAAGTTCCTGGTAATTGGGGTGCAATTGGTATCCCATACCAATTACGTTAGCGGCAGCATCCTTGGCTTTTTGCCACTGCGGTGTACCTGTGTACACTTCTGCATTCAGATACATACGAGCCAGTACGGCCCATACGGATCCTTTGGATGCGCGGGGATAAGGCACTTCACCTTTGGCCGGCATGTCTTCGCTGTTGGCCAGATCCAGCAATTCACCTTCAATCCAGCTATAAAGGGCTTCCCTGCCAATCTGTTTGGGTAATTCCCCTCCTATATTTTCTTCAAGAGCGAAAGGAGGATTCCCGAACAGGTCCAGGAGCAGGTAATAGTACAAAGCACGGTTGAAGCGTGCTTCGGCACGGTATTGATGTATCGTGGCAATATCATCCGAATGGCCCCTGTCGTTGAGTTTCTCGTCAGTTGTCTGGATCAGGTACTCATTGACCAGGGTAATGCCTTTCATACAGCGGGTATAAACGGCAATAATGGCTTCGTTGTCTGCAGATGTCCATCGGTGGTATTGAATGGGAACTATGTAGTTGTCACCCCAGATGATCTTGAAAGAATCCGTTGAAAGTTCGTTCAGG
>JAEAMG010001786.1_pt1 | contig 15145 bp, 23 predicted proteins | sample 8958741 | NCBI WGS metagenome assembly JAEAMG01 (sample SAMN16933256, study PRJNA681125) | bioreactor sludge metagenome | isolation source: anaerobic bioreactor treating anionic surfactant - SDBS | place: India: Bengaluru | collected 2019-02-28
ATCGGCACGCCTGCTCCCACTCACCCGGAACCGCCATGGTCGCCTCCTCGTGTCGCCTTGCGCCCTCAGCCCAGGCCAACCGCCGCCTGCCCTCCTACTCCTGCTTTGGGTCGTCCTCAGCGCCAAGATGCGCCGCACATTTCAGCCTGTCATTGACGGCCTTCCTGCGCCGCCTGGCTATCACCACCAGGATCCAGAACATCGCTGCCGGCCCGAGCACAAAGACCACCAACAGCCCGCCAATCACCAACTGTTGCCAGCTCAACATCTACCCTCCTCAGTCTCGGAACGGAACACTCTCTCGTTCTTTTCCGAAGATCGGCCACCGAAGGGTGTCCGTTCCCTTCCTGTCCGCCAGGCGAGCCACTCAAGGCTCCCTTCCCTCAGCAGCCAGCTTGTCAATCCGGCGTTGCCTGTCGCGTTCCCTGCGTGCTGCGTTGCGGCACTCTCGGCCGCAGTAGCGTTGCGTCTTCCACGGAAAGACAAAAGTCCCACCGCACCCGCCGCAGGTCGTCACCTGCCCCAGGATCACCGTGCCCGGCGGGAGCCTGCAGGTCGCGTACACACCCGACGGCAGGACCGTGAGGTGTCGGGTGCCCACGTCCAGCTCAGCCACCGCGCGCTCAAACTCATCGGTGATCTTGACCTTCCCGGCCTCGATCTTGCTGATATAGGACGAGCTGTACCAGACACCATATCGGCCATGGCTGAGCGCTCGGCCCAACTGGGCCTGACTCATTCCTAGCCTCGCCCTGAGGGCCTTTAGGGCCTCAGGGGTCATATCACCTGAAACGGCCTTCATCGCAAATTCACATCCAATTCACATGGGTGCCCACGTATGAAACCGGGGGCAAAATCGCCATCCTCGCTCATCGCAAGTTCACGTTTTTACCTCAGCTCGACCGTCTCCACCCTGGCTGCCGATCCAGCCACATCGCCCCTAAGCGTGCCACTCACCGCAGCGCCTCGGCGATCTCGTCCGGCGTCGGGTACTCAATCCAGGACCCGAAATCGAACCCGCTCATGGCCCAGGCCCAGGTGACCAGCTCGGTGCAAACCATCGCCTGGGCCACTGTCACCGTGCCAGGCCGCCGCAATATCTTGCGCACGATGGCTGGCAGCTTCCAGAATGCATACCCCTCGCCAAGCTGCTCGATTGCCCTGTGCGCCGCGAGCACTCCGCTGGTCGCGTCCGCGCCATCCGGCCTGAACACATCGTACGGCCGCTGCCAGTGCCCCAGCACCCAGGCGCGGATGCTGCTGAACCCAGCCTCGACTGTGTATGTGGCCTGGTCGTAGGTCCAGATGAGGGCGGCGTGATCGTACACTGCCCAATGCTCCAGCAAGGGCTTGGCCCTGACCAGCACCACATCCCCATCGCGGTACTCTTTGCTGTCGGCGATCTGCATCTCACTCTCCTGGTACAGGATACGCCCCGTGCTCCTCCATCGGCCCGGTGACCAGCTCAAACCGGTACTCGCACGACCCCTGGGCCGGGGCCTCCATCACCATCCTCTTGCCGCACCCCAGGCCCAGCACATAGTCCTCCACCACCGCTGCCGTGCACTCGCACTTGCCGCAATCCGTGATCGTGAACTCCCACGTATAGTCCGCCTCAGTGCACTCCACGTCGAGCCTGGCCACCTGCTCGTGCACGCTGTCACACCCGCAGCCAACGCCAATCGCCACCAGCGCCGCCAGGACCAGCACCCGCGCCAGCCTGGTCATCCCTGTCTCCTCTTTGCCACCCACAGCAGGCCGAGATACAACAGCCTGGTGATCACCTGCGCCACGATCAGCGGCGGCAGGATCAGCGCCATCCAGTACAGATAAGCCGTCCAGGTCATGTCCTTTATCATCTCGCCTCTTGCCTCATCACTCCGCTTGGCGTGTTGTAACAGGATGCGCACCCCCCTGATCCACCTACTGCCAGTCGGTCGGGCCGTACCAGATCAGCCCCGGCTGCAAGTTCTGATTCAGGGTCAACAGCAGGTCCGTCGAATCGATCTTCCAGTCGCCGTTGACATCGGCCCCCGGCCAGCGCCACACCGGCTGGCCCAGGAACGTCAGCACGATCAGCCAGTCGGTCGAGTCAATGCGGTTGTCCTGCATCCACGGCTGATTGGTAGCAGTACCAGCACTCCCAACGTCGCCGCCGATCAGGGTGGTCACGCCCAGGTCCACCTCCGCGCCGGACTCTACCTGCACTTCCACCGCGGACGATAGGTAGCTGGTGTGGAACGCCTCAATGCGATGCTGGCCTGGAGCGCAGGCCACGCGGAACCGCCCCTGCGAGTCTGTCCAGACCGAGCGGCCACAGGCATTGACCAGGCTCGCGCCGTAGGACCGCGCCTGCAGCTTCACCTGCCCTATCACGTACCCAACTGGCTGCCACGCGATGGACGTAACCGCCATGCCCAATAGGGCGACCAACAGCGCCACAACAAGCACCATCCTCTTTGTCTTCATCTTTGTTACCTCCCTTCCTCCCACGCCTTGATCTTCACCACCCCGACCTCCAGGTCCCCGACCAGCTCCAGGAACGCCGCCTCGCTCAGGTCCAGCACTATCCCGTGCTTCTCGAACTCCTGCGGGTCCCCGCTGTCCGTCACCTCGACAGTGATACATCTCCTCGATTCCTGCAGGGTCCAGAGGTTGCGGTTGTCGTCACGGTCCGCGCATACCAGCAGGCGCTGGCCCCGCATGTCCTCGAAGCGGTCGCCGCTCACCGCCGCGGTCATCTCCCGCGCGGTATAGATCTCGCCATTGTTCATCCGCTGCCCGACATACGCCCCGCCATACCAGGTGGCCAGGCCCTCCAGCACCGGCTGCGCTTCGTAGTGGCTGACCACGACCCGCGTGATGACCTCATCCCCATCGCCCATGCAGTCCAGCCGGATGTCCGCCCCTCCGGTGAACCCGTTGGCCATCTCCGCGTCGTACAGCGTCCACACCACGTCCGTCCACCCTCCAACGGTACCCAGCGCTGCCCAGTTACCCAGCGCCTTCAGCGCGCCCGTTCCCTTCGACACCACCCGCTGCTGCAATTGCCCGGAGTGGTCAAAGTACTGCAGCGCCAGCCGGTCCGATCCCTGGTTGACCAACGTGGCCGTGACCACCCACACCGTATTGCCACCACCAGCCACCGGGACCTGCTGGTAGGCATACCCATCCGCGATGTCCAGCAGCACGTACCTCTGCCCGTTCGCCTGGTCCGTGCGCACCATCGAGTTGGCCGCATACGGATGGTCCCGTGCTGGCTGTGGCAGGTAGCTCTGCACCTCGTCCAGATCCGCCGTCCTGTAGGTGTACGACCCGAGCGCCTGATCCCTGACCTCGTGCAGCCAGAACTCGAAAGGGCCGTACCAGGGGTCATACGCCTTGTGCGTCCCGGAGTTGGGCACGTCATACCGCGTGCAGTCCACCGCGTATGGAGCCGTGGCCACCGCGCACCAGCGCGACGGTTCCTGCCGCGTCTCCCGAAAAGCGATCCACACGTCCGGGGTCGTCTCCAGCGTCACCCCCAGGTGCGCCAGGCCCCATTCCATCACCGGCCAGCCAATCTCGCTTTCGAGCTGCGCCGTGGCCGCGATCAGGTCGTATTGGATGTCTACCACGTCCGGGTGCGCTGCCAGCGCGTTCATCCAGGCCCAGTAGCTGTTCTGCCAGCCCCACCACGATCCGGCCGGTTCGTATCCCACCGGCAGCGTGCCTGCCCACCGCTCGCCGTAGCCGAAGATGCCGCCCACCAGCTCGGGGTCCTGCTCGCCATAGTAGATCCGCGCACCCTCCGGGTCGTACTCCCAGCCGTTGTTCTTGATCCCGGTGCTCTTGATGGGGAACGTCGCCATGATGTCGCCATAGACCTGGGTAGAGTGCATCGTCATCTGCGCCATGTTCGTCAGGTGAGGGAAAGCCGCGTTGTACGCCCGGACCGTCTCCTGCACCCAGGCATCGAACCCGGCCGAAGGCCCACCGGTATAGTCGCACACCTGGCCGTCGTAGCGCCCCATCGTTTTCCAGCAGACCGCCTCCTCGTCCCAGCCAAGGTTCATCTTCACCCACTCGAGGTTGCCGAACGCCGCATTGTTGTTACTACCCCCTCTTGTAGGGTCATAGTGCTGGCCCATCGCCGCAATGGTCTTGAGCCACTCTTGCCGCCAGCAGGCGTTGGAGTAGTTCGGCACCGAGTATCCCGGGCAATCGCCCTCTTCATCCGGGTCGTAGGTGTAAGCCAGGTCAGGCCCGCACTTGGCCACCACGTAGGACGGGAAGTGCAGAGTGCCATAGTCGTCCATCGTCGCCACGTCCACCCCGAATGCCACCGGCTTGGGGATCACCCGCCCATCCGCCAGCGTCACCTCGTACCCCTGGGCCTGCAGGATGTAGCGGTCGATCACGCTCCAGTCCGGCGTCTCCGTTCCGTCCGGGTACAGGTCATCCCACTCAAACGACATCAGGCCTCCCAGCGCCGGCCACTCTGGGTGTAGCTTCTCGTAGTCCAGGTTATCCCAATCCCCCACCACAAACACCACCGGCGAGATCGCGCGGACCCCCTCCTGTGACCCGCCCTCTGGCGTTGGAGTTGGTGCCACGGTCGCCGTGCTTGTCGCCGTCGCCATTGCGGTCGGCGTTCCTGTCGCCGTGGCGCTGGGTACCGCAGTTGCCGTACTTGTTGCCGTGTGGGTCCTGGTCATAGTCGGCGTGGGCGTTACCACCGGCACCGGGACCTGGCACTCTCTGAGGGCCAGCAACCCCAATACGATCACCAGTCCTATCGCTGCCCACCGCAAACCGTCCGCATACTTCTGTCCCTCCTCAAACACGCAAACCCCCTCAATGCTGTATTGCCTCCTTGTTTACCCCCTCTGGTGGGGTTACTACCCCCCCTTGTGGGGTCGCAATACAGGGCCGCCTATCCTGTGGCGACTCACGCCTTGTCCTTCACAAACTCGAGTTTCACCTCCCCAACCTCATCGGTCAGCATCTTCTGCAGAGCCCTCTTTGCTCTTCCTTCCAGCCAGTCGCGCCAATTGTCATGGGATACTTTCACCACAAAGCGGCCGTCAGTGCGCTCGGCCCTCGTTACAGACCTCAGCATGGCAACCTCGTTTCTTCCCATGCTCAACGCAAGATGATCTAGAATGTTGTCCCAAGTTTTTTGAGCAGAACCCTCTTCTATTGTTCTTGGATATCGTTCATGTATATCGTTTGTGTCCCTTGGATGGGACTGGTCTAGTCCCTTGCGTGGGACTGGGGTAGTCCCATCCATGGGACTGGTCCCATCAGATTGGTCTGCAACCAGTCCCTTGGATGGGACTGGTTCGCTATCCTTCGCCGGCTGGCTGATTTTGAGCTCCGCCGCTAGTTGCTCACTCAATGTGATCCGCTCCGGCACTTCGCCGTTGATGATGTAGTAGTTCGAGCGGCCGCTCTCGCGGTGGACCTCGATGTACTGCATCTCTTCCAGTCGCTGCAGGTGCCGCATCACCGTCTTGCGCTCGACCTGCAGGTCCCGGGCGATGCGGTCGACCGACGGCCAGCAGCCCTCATTCTGGCCCTGTCTCCAGACCAGGTACGCATAGACCACCTTGGCCTGTGGATCGACATCGGAGCACGCCAGGAGCCAGATCGGCACCTGGGCGAAGACGAACCCCTTAAGTCGCAGGTTGCCCATCGGCCTCGGCCTCACTTCCGCCTGGGACTCCCACCACGCCCTGGCTGGCGCTGGCAGTGTTCACCACGCCAATGCTGCCATCACGCAGGCGCAGCGGCCGGCATCCCGTGGCCGCAACTGCCTCAGCCTGGCATCTCGTCCAGTGCGCCATCCACTTGCCCCTGGTGATATGCAGCCTGGCATAAGCCAGGGCCCCCGTAGCCGCGGCGATCCAGATCGCCTTGTGCTGCGGGCAGTGCGCTGGATCCACCTGGTCCGGGAACCGCGCGTCACCCTTGCGGATGGCCGCGCACCACGGGCACTCCTTCAGGTCAGGCCTAGCTCCATTTGCTCCGGGCACTCCGTCACCTCTTTGGCCATTTGTAGCGCGACCGCCAGCTGCTCCTCACTGTAGGTGGCGAGGATCTCGCCGCTGGCCACCCGCCTCCACTGGCCATGGACAACGGGCAGTCTGCTGTCTGCCGGCAGCCGCAGGGTCAGGATGCTCACTTACGCAAGTCTCCACTGGCCGCGAGATGCAGCAGCAATGCGACCAGGGCCACCCCGAGCGCCATCGCTCCCAGCCACGTCACCCACCACAAAGCGCCGATTGGGGCTTCCATGCCAGGGTCCTCGCTCTCTTCTTGATTTCCTGCTCCCTCTGGTATCTCTCCCACGCCTGGTCCCAACCGGCCGCGGAACGCAGTTCCCGGTTCCAGCAGGCGCAACGAGCCCTCTCCTTGCACCGCGGTCGCGGGTGCCAGAACTCCCTGCTGCCGCTGCAGTCCCACTCGCGCCCCTCCGGGCAAGGCGGGGCCTCGCACGGACAGTGAGCGCAGAACACGAACGAGCCGTACTGCGGGCAGCGTTCCGGATTCGCAGGCCTCGCTTTTGCCTCGCTGCGCCGCTCGGTGAGGCCGTGGTTGATGAACTGCTTGTACATCTCAGAGGTCATCATCCCGTAGCGCGCCGCGAACTCGGTCACCGACGCGTTATCCTCCATGTACTGCCGGTGTATCTCCACCACCTCTGCCCTGGTCCTGATCGGGTTCTTCCTGCGGTGCCCGTTGCCAGGCCGGCGCTGGCTCAACCCGGCCTTCGCGAACAGCGTGTACATATAGAGGGGATCCACTCCGAACTTGGAGGCGATGTCGCCTGGGTTGAGCTCCAGGTGCTCCAGGTAGGCCCTGTGCATCTCCTGCACCGACTCCAGCGTGTACCTCCCTGTCCATCGTTTCCGCGCCATCTAGACCCCCGGCAACAGGGGCTGCAGCTCCTGGCCGCACTGTTGCGACCAAGCCCGGCACAACGCCTTGTCACGCGCAAAGATCTCCCTGGCCCTGGCGCGCAGGATGGCCCGAGTCTGCTCAAGCTCGTCCGGGGTCTGGATCAGGTAATAGCCGCCTTTCGTGCCGTCCACGCTCGCGCCGATGGCCATGCCCTCGTCAATCAGCTCCGCGATCAGCAGCCGCACCTTGCGGGTGCTCAATCTGGACTGTTTGGACAGCTCATCGCTGGTGATCGCGCATCCCATCCCCGCGTGCCGCTCCAGGATGGACCGGATCGCCACCTTGCCGCGAGCGGACTCGTTGCCAGTCGGCCAGTACCGGTAAGGCGCTTTTTTCTCCATGTTTCCCCCTTCGTTTTTAAGCTTGGTTCTGAAAAGAGTTATTAGCAGAAGCCATCTGAGCTACAGTTCGACCGCCCATTTCCTCAGCTCGTCCTGCTCGATGTGGTCCAAATATCTCTGCGTGGTGCCGATGCTGGAGTGCCCCAGCAGCTTCTGCACCACCGGCACGCTCGCGCCTTTGCGCAACAGCCCGATGGCCATGGTGTGCCGCAACGAGTGAGGGCTTACCTCCTTGTCGGTGATCCCAGCGGCCCTCACCCGTTGCGCCACGATCTCCTGCAGCCGGCGCGTGCTCAGCCTTGCCTGGTACCCTCCTTGCCCGTAAAAGATGTAGGTGTCGGCTGCACCCGGCCCCAACTTCCGGCCGCTTTGCCTGAGCCACAGCCCCAGGGCCTCGCGCACGCTGTTCCCCAGCGGCACGATCCGCCCTTTCCGTCCCTTGCCCATCCGCACAGCCAGGCTCCAGGAGTGGCCGCCGTTCACCAGGATGTCACGCACCTGCAGGCTGCACACTTCAGCGGCGCGCATCCCCGTGCCCAGCAGCACCATGAACAGGGCCAGGTCCCGCTCCGCCGACTCGTCGCGGCAGCCTCGCAGGTGATCCAGCACCTGGTGCTGCTCTTCCTCAGTCAGGACCTGGTACGGGTTGACCACCGTGGCCGTGTAGGGCGCAAGGGCGTAGTGCACCATCTCGCGCGTCATCAAGGTAAGCCCGGTGACCCGGCAGAACATCCAAAACGAGCGCAGCGCAGCCAGTCTCTGCGCTACGCTCGACGGCGATAAGGTCCTCGCCTCCGCCCTGGCCACCAGGCTGCCACGGAACCGCAGCAGGTCAGCTGCCGAGACGGATCCCACGTCCGGCACACCCAGCCATGCGAAGCACTCGCGGATGGCTGAGGAATACTGCCGCCGGGTCCCGGGCGCGCTGAGCTTGGCCATGTAGACCAGCAGGGCAGCCTGCCAGTCCATCGCCCTGGCCAGTTCGGGCTGCCCTTGGGGCGCTGGCACCAGTGCCTGCTCTGTCACTACAGCACCTTCAACACGGCCGGAGGCCACTCGCCGGCAGGGGCCATCTCGAGAAACGCGCTGATTTGCACCGCCTCCTCGCTGGGCAGGTGGTCCATCTCCAGCACCCTCTGCAGCGCCGCATCGTCCAGCCCGAGCGCGTGGCCGATGTCCTCCAGGTGTATGGGAAAGTCGTGGGGCAGCTCCCCGTCACACTCCTCACGCAGCGTTTGGACCAGGCCAGCCAGCCGCTGCTCGATCTCCTTCAAGCTCAGAGAGGTATGCGTTACCGTTACACAGTCATCAACGGGCCAGCTTACAGTCACGGTCATAGCGCTTCAACCCTCCATTTGTCCTCGCCATGCTCCACCAGCGTCACGCCACGCACCGCCCAGCTCTGCACTACCTCGGCCCTGGGCATCTTGCCCCTGGGCACGTACACATACTGAGGCCACCGTCCATGGTGATTCACGTAGTAACCTGTCGCGGCCGCCTTGACCGCGCTCTCCACGTCTCCCACAACCGCCACCTGCTCGCACATCGACATGGGTTCACCCTCCTGGTGCCTGATCTCTTGCCATGGCCAGCGCCAGCCTCCTGTTCGCTCTGTTCCAGACGCACTGGCCGGGGCACGAAAAAGTGCCCTGAGTGATCCCCTTCTACTCAGTTGTTGGCTGTGTCGCACTTGCCATCCTTTCCGCCTCCTCGAGCGTGACAATCCTCATCCCACCGTTCCACGGCACAAGGCTAAGATCGCCGGATTCCACGGCGCGCAGCGCCGCATCAGCCAGGATGGCGCCCAGCAGGGTTGCGCCCTTGCGCCATGCATCCGGGCTAATGCTGCCAACGCGGCGAATCTCCATGAATCCCAGCCGTTATCCCAAATATCCCAAAATGACTGTTTGGGAAATACCGCAGTCAGTTTAACATATTCTCAGGCAACAAAAAACGCCCCAACTCGGGATATGCCTGGACCAGCATGATCACCGTTTTCATATTGCCCAGTCGTTTGCCCTGCAAGATGCGGCAGACGGTAGACTGGGATACACCGCTGTTCCTGGCCATGTTGACCTGCCCATCCCGCTTGGCGATCTCGCGCAGCCCGGCCACAAATGCGTCACCATCCACCTGCTCAACCAAGGTCTCCTCCTCTTTGCCAATCCGGGTATACTGTACATCATTTCTGTGACTTTGTCAATTTAATTTGGCAACAATGGCCGGTATGGGTGCCTAATTTTAAGGTTCGTGGACTTCCCAAAAAGCATGTTTTGTAGTATACTATCAATATCCTTATGCGTGTTTGTCTGCTATCGTCATGGGGGTGGTATGGGACATCTTGGCACTGTGATTCGTTCCTTGCGCGAGCAAAAGGGCCTGACCCAGGCAGAGCTCGCAGAACGCGCTAACCTAAACCAAAGCTGGCTGAGTAGGATCGAGAACATGGAACGCGACCGGGTGGACGCTCACCACTTGGCCGTGATCGCCCAGGCACTCGAAGTATCCATTGAAGAGATCTATGTCGCTGCTGGTTTGGCCGAGAGTACGGACCGCACGGCTGACCTTCGCTGGCGCGCGATGGAGCGCATCTTTCGCGCGATGCCAGACGACCGCCAGGAGGAACTGCTGGCCATCGCCCGCTTGCTCGCGTCTTTGTCGGCCCGACAGCAGCAGGCACCGGCTAAGGACGCTACCACTAGCCAGTGAACCGTCATCCATGGTAGTGCACGAGTTTTCCACCGAACGTCGACTCCACGACCTGCGCCTGCTGTGCGCCAATCTGCAGGAGCCGGCTATGCATTTGCTATGGCAGGCCTTTTGCTCGCTGATCACAGGGAGCCAGCCGCGCCGCATCTGGATCTACGTCCCGCCACCTGGTGAGGGCGAACCCTACGAGATCACGGAATGACTCGCCCCACTTGCCCTCTGCCCCCTGGCTCCCTGGTGTGGTCGTATCTCCGTGTATCCGGCGATGAACAGGCCGATCGCGGCGTGCCCATCGCCGGCCAGCGGCAACGTGCCCAGGAGTACGCCGATCAGCACCAGCTCATCATGGCGCGTTGGTTCATCGACGAGGCCAAGTCCGGCGGCTCGACCGCTCACCGGGATGCCTTCAACGAGATGATCGACCTGTCCCGCGCCAAACCGCCGCCAGTCCATGGTATCCTCATCTGGGACCTGAAACGGTTCGCGCGCAACCTGCAAGACAGCCAGTTCTACAAGGCTGATCTGCGTCGACGCGGCTACACGCTGATCTTTCTGAGCGATGATATTCCGGAGACGGACTTTGCCCCGGTTTATGAGGCTATCCTGGAGTGGAAAGCAGAAAAAGACCGCGCCGACATCGGCAAGGACTGCCAGCGTGGCATACAGTTGTTGGCGCGGATGGGCTACGCCGGCGGTGGCGTTCCGCCTGTTGGCTACCAGGCAGAGCGTTTGACCATCGAAATCGAGGGCCGCGAGCGCCAAGTGCGCCGCTGGGTTCCTGATCCAGTTTGGTGGCCTATCATCCTCCGCGCCTGGCAGATGCGTGCCGACGGCGCCAGTCTCAGCCAGATCATTGATGCCACTGGCCTGGTCACTACACAGACCCGCCTGAGCTGCCTGTTCAGAAACCGCACGTACTTGGGCATACGCCACTGCCGCGACATTGAAGTGCCGGGAGCGCACGAGGCCATGGTTACCCAGGAGGTCTTTGATAGGGTGCAGGCCCTGCGCATCGAGCGCGGCAAGAGCCGCAAGGGCAAACCGTGGACGGAGAACCACCCGCGCCGCGCCAACAGTCGCTATTTGTTGAGCGGCCTGTTATACTGCGGGCTGTGCGGCGCGCCAATGTCCGGGTCCTGCGTGCCAGAGCGTTGGGACAAGACCGGCCACCATGCAGAGTGGCGCTTCTATGTTTGCAGCCGGCGCAAGTCTACACACATGAGCGCGTGCTCCCTGGGCACAGTCAAAGCGGCCCGGATAGAAGAAGCCGTCATTGATGCGCTCGTGACGGACATCCTGGTTGTAGACCGCATGGAGAAGCTGTTGCGTGACGCCAATGCCCAGTTGGCGGGGCGTGACTCTGCCTTGATCGACCAACGCACTGTTGTTCAGAAAGGCTTGCGCGAGGTGGATGAAACCATAGCGCGCCTGGTTGACGCCATCGAACGGCAGGACAGCCACTCTCTGCGCAAGCGCCTGGCCCAGCGTGAGCATGAGCGCCTGCGGCTGGAGTCGCAACTCGCTGATTTGGACCAGCGGCTCAGCCAGGCACAAATCACTGTCTCCCGAGCCGCGATGGAGCAGCTCATTACCAATCTGTCCGAGGTCCTGCGGGCCAACGATGTCGCCGCCACCCGGGGGATTCTGCGTGCCCTGATCCTGCGCATCGAGGTCATGAAGGACAAGGGCATCTTGCACTACTCGTTCCCGTTTTCCGCTTTTGGCATGGATATAGTACACTTCGGGCAGCATGATCAGAGGAATACCTAATGACGGATGAGAGGATTATCTCCCCGCGGCGCAAAGCAGATGAGGTCGCTCTCGACTCCAGCCTGCGCCCGAAACTGCTATCCGAATACATCGGCCAGGACCGGATCAGAGAGAACCTGAGTATCTGCATCGATGCCGCGAAGGGACGCGCAGAGGCGCTTGATCACGTCTTGCTCTACGGGCCTCCGGGGCTGGGCAAAACGACGCTGGCCCATGTCATCGCCAATGAGATGGAAGTGAACATCAAGGTCACTTCGGGCCCGGCCATCGAGCGGCCCGGCGACCTGGCGGCAATCCTCACCAACCTGCATCAGGGCGACATCCTGTTCATCGACGAAGTGCACCGGCTGGGCCACGCAGTGGAAGAAGTCCTGTACCCGGCGATGGAGGATTTCTCCCTGGACATTATCATCGGCAAGGGCCCCAGCGCGCGCAACATCCGCCTGAAGCTGCCGCCCTTTACACTCATCGGGGCCACGACACGCGTCGCCCTGATGACCTCACCGTTGCGCGACCGCTTCGGCGTGGTTTACCGGCTGGACTTTTACGACCAGCCGGCAATGGAAGCAATTGTGCAGCGTTCGGCGCGTATTCTGGACATCCCGATAGACCCGGCCGGCGTACGCACCATTGCCCAGCGAGCACGGGGCACTCCCCGCGTCGCCAACCGCCTGCTCAAGCGCGTGCGCGACTATGCGCAGGTGCGGGCCCAGGGCACTATCACCGAGGAAGTTGCCCAACAGGCATTGGGGCTGCTGGAAGTGGACATGCTAGGCCTGGACGATATCGACCGCAAGATCCTCGCCGCCATCATTGACAAGTTTGGCGGCGGCCCCGTTGGCCTGGAGACGATCGCGGCATCCCTCAGCGAAGAGGCGGATACGATCATGGACGTCTGCGAGCCATACCTGCTGCAGCTCGGCTTCCTGGAGCGCACGCCGCGTGGGCGAGTGGCCACCCAGCGCGCCTACGAGCACCTGGGATTGCCCTATCCACAGGCCCCGGCGCAGCCCTCCCTCCTGTAGCCTACCATGCCCCCGGTCCAGGTCCTTGACGCGGAAGGCCGGCCCCTCACGCCCTGCTCGCTGGAGAAAGCGCAGCGCATGCTGGCGACCGGCAGGGCCACCCAGGTCAGCGAGAGTCCCTGTGTCATCCGGTTGACGTATGCGGTGGCCCTCAAGCCACGGCCCGAGGCAACCCCGGCGACCCGGCCTGGTGAGGGCAAGCGTCTCCTGTTGCACATCTGCTGCGGGCCCTGCAGCACATACAGCATCAAACGCCTGCGGGAACAGGGCTTTGACGTGACCGGCTTCTGGTACAATCCCAATATTCACCCCTTCGCCGAGCATGAGCGGAGGCGCGAATGCATCCGGGAATATGCCAGGGACGTAGCGCTGCCGGTGTTGGAGTGGGAGGGCTATGAGATGCCCGCCTACTTCCGCGCCGTTGCCGGGCGCGAAGCTCCTGGCGAGCGATGCGCCATCTGCTACCGTCTGCGGCTGGAACGCACAGCGGAGGTGGCCCAGCAAAACGGCTTTAATGCCTTTAGCACCACCCTCCTGATCAGCCCGTACCAGCAGCAGGCACTCATCCGCAGCATCGGAGAAGACCTGGCTGCTCCGCGCGGTCTCGAGTTCTACTTCGAGAACCTGCGCCGCGGCTGGAGCGAGCGCGGGCACATGGCGCGCGAGCACCACCTGTACGAACAACGCTATTGCGGTTGCATCTACAGCGAGTGGGAGGCGGCCGAGAAAAGCACAAAGGCAGGCCAGGTCGCCCCCTCGTAGGGACGGGCCTGCACACCCACTCTACTTCTTCACACCAATCTGCCCCAGCACCCAAAAGTCCGGGCCATCCGGAAGCTTTAGCCGCTGAACCGTTGCGGAGTGGTACAACCCCACGACCAGCCTGTAGCTATCTTCTGGTGCATCTGCCCCAATCGGCAGCTCAAAGGTCTCGGTCACCACCTGGTCAGCACTCCAGAGTGAGGTTGGTGCTTCGCCACTCCGGAGCGCATGATCGGATTGGCCCCAGATCTGGTCATTGCCCCGCAAGAGCTGCACAAAGGCCGTGTAATCCTCGCGTGAGGCGGAGAGCGCTTGCCAGCGCAGGGTGATCTGCAGCCTGTCGCCGGGGTGTGCCACGATGGGTTGCACTGCGTAGCCAGTCAGCGCCATTTTCCCATCGAACTCGAGATGCAAATCCTGGAGCGCAAACGCGGTTCCCTCTTCCAGAGCCAACTCTGCCGGCAGCACCACAGGGTCTATGGCTGCCTCATCCTTGGAATACGCCGGCAGGCGTTGCCCGCTCACGTAGTCATAGAGACCCACCCGGATTCGACAAGGGCCTCGCGCCAGCAGCGAGGCGGGCACATCCAGAGGGTAGACATCTCGCCTTGCTTGACCCAGCTGCCAGGTGCTGGTCGGATCATTGCCCGCCCCGGGCCAGCTATCGCGCTGCGCAAGGGTGACGCCGCGGTCATCCACCAGGTGGACAAAGACGCTATAGTCCTTGTCCAAGGCCTGCAACGCTTCCCAGTACAATGTGACCCATAGCCGGGTGCCCGGCCGGACGGTTGTTTCTGACAAATCGTAGCCCACCAGTTGCACCTGCTCGCCGAACCTTACACTCCAGCCAGGATCGGACCCGATTGCCTGCCTTTCAGCCACGGTCAGCGGTGCTGAGCGAACATAGGATGGGGCAATGTAACGAAAAGGCACGACCAGCGCAAAGCACAGGAGAAGAGCCATCAACACCGCCATGACTAACCGCGCGAATCGCCCCGGAAGCCATTGAGCAAGACCGAGAGGCAGGAGTATGGCCACGGCCGGCATCGCCGGAAAGAGCAATCGCCCCTGCGAGGACATGACCTGGATGTAACCTGCCGATCCGAGAATGTACGCCACGATCCACAGCAACAAAAGGGCGCAGGCCAGCACTCCCTCGCCCGGGAGGGAAAGAGACTTGAAGTCTCGCCAGCGGCGGCGGGCCAGGCGTGTGTAGAGGAACCCCAACAGGCCCATGGCACCCAGCAGCGTCACAAGTGCAAACGCATTGTACACCCCGGCGTCCATCGGCACATTGAACCAGCCAAACACGCCCCAGAACGACTTGAACACGCCGTTGAATTGCCCCAGCAGCTCAGTGAATGTGGGGCGCTGGGCACGCGGGGGCAGCACAGCGACCATCAGCTTCAACCCGAACGGGTCGCGGTAGAGCATCCAGTTTCGGACATACCACCAACCCGCCAGGACCACAGCCGGCAGAAAGGCCCACAGCCACCAGCGCACGGCGGTACGCCATGACCCGGAGCGCCAGGCAAGAGCGAGTAGAACCAGGGCAGTCAGGGGAAGCAACAACAGACCGCTCAGTTTGGTCAG
>JAEAMG010001788.1_pt1 | contig 15133 bp, 11 predicted proteins | sample 8958741 | NCBI WGS metagenome assembly JAEAMG01 (sample SAMN16933256, study PRJNA681125) | bioreactor sludge metagenome | isolation source: anaerobic bioreactor treating anionic surfactant - SDBS | place: India: Bengaluru | collected 2019-02-28
GCCGCATGGCCCGCATCTTCACACCAACGGCCTGGGACAGCCCGGTAATGCCGGAATCACGTTACAAACCATTGAAGCCTTGGAGGATCGGCGGGCGCACATTGCCCACCTGCAGTTCTCGAGCTATGGTGGCGGTAATGGCCGTCCTTTTGCCTCGGCGGCCCCGGCAGTAGCTGAGGCCATCAACGCCCACCCCGGCATCACAACCGACATTGGCCAGATCATCTTTGGCCCGACGACGACGTTGACCGCCGACGCCCCGCTCGAGCAAACCCTCCACCAGCTCAGCGGCCACAAATGGTTGAACCACGACATCGAGGAAGAGACCGGCGGTGGTGTGGTGCCGATGACCCACCAGCGCCACAATCCGGTGAACGCCATCCAGTGGTGCATCGGCCTGGAGCTGCTCTTGCTGATCGAAGACCCCTGGCAGGTCTTTCTCACCACCGACCACCCCAACGGGGGTCCCTTCACTGCCTATCCGGAGGTGATCCGCCTGGCGATGGACCGCAACTACCGCGCCGAGCTGCTCCAGACCCTGCCACCGCGGGTGCGCCGGCGGACGGTGCTGGCGGAACTCCGGCGCGAGTACTCGCTGTACGAGATTGCCATCATCACCCGTGCCGGGACTGCCAGGGCGTTGGGATTGAAGCAGAAGGGCCACCTGGGGATCGGGGCTGACGCGGACATTGCGGTCTATGCTCCACAGCCCGACCCTGCCGCCACGTTTGCCCGCGCTCGCTTTGTGCTCAAAGGTGGGCGTGTCGTCGTCCGTGATGGTGTGCTGGTGGACGCGTTCCCGGGCCGTACCTTCGGCGTTGCTCCCGCCTGGGACAGCCGCATCGAGGATGCTCTGCGGGCGTACTTTGAGGGGGCGTACACGATATCCCTTGACAATTATCCCGTGCAGGATGAGTACGTGCCCGATCTTGAGGTAATATCATGTTCCTGAACGGCGTAGAGATAGAAGACACTTTTGCCGAGGCCTTCACGATGTGGGCAGTCCGGCTCATCGTGACTGCCGCTACTCCGCAGTGGGCAACCATAGCCGGTCAGGTAACGACCGGGTTTGCCACCTCCATCATCGGCTGCGGCTGCGAAGCGGGCATCGAGCGCGAGCTCGCCCCGGCCGAGACACCCGACGGCCGCCCGGGGGTCAGCTTGCTGTTGTTCACCCGCCCGCGCGAGAACGTGGAGCCGCAAATGCTTCTCCGCGTGGGCCAGGGCGTGATGACCTGTGCCACGACCGCTTGCTTCAATGGGCTGGAAAGCGATGATCAGATCTCGATCGGCGGCAAGTTGCGCTACTTTGGCGATGGCTTCCAGAGCAGCAAGCTTTTCGCCGGTCGCCGTTTCTGGCGGATTCCGGTGACCGAGGGTGAGTTCCTGGTGGAGGATCGCTTTGGTGTGCAAAAAGGCGTTGCCGGGGGGTGTTTTCTCATCCTGGGTGTGGACCACGGCGTGACGCTTCGTGCTGCTCAGGCAGCCGTGGCGGCAATCCGTCAGATCCCGGGGGTAGTCACGCCCTTCCCGGGTGGGGTGGTGCGCAGCGCGAGCAAGGTGGGCTCACGCTTCAAGTTCCTGCGCGCTTCGACCAACGACGCCTACTGTCCCACTCTGCGCGGCCTGGTGGAGAGCGCCCTGCCCGAGGGCGTGAACACGGTTCTGGAAATCGTCATCAATGGGCTGTCCGAGGATCAGGTGCGGGCCGCCATGCGCGCTGGCATTGAGGCCGCTACTGCGTCTCGCCGCGGTTTTGGCGAGGCGGCGTGCAGTTCGTCCCTGCAGGAAGAGGGCCGGCCGCAAATTGTGCGCATCTCTGCAGGGAACTATGGGGGCCGTCTGGGCAAGCATCTGATACGCCTGCGGGAGTTGTGGCCATGAGCTCCGCGCCCCGCGATGTCCCGGGCAGGCCGACGCTCCTGCAGCCAAAGGCTCCGCTCACTCTGCCTGTGGAGGCCGACTGCATCACACCGGACCGGTTCATTGGCCTGTCCTCCCGGGAGGTGGCGGCGCTGCGCGTGCTCTGTGGCCGGCGCTGGCTGGTACTCGGTGACCTCTTTACTGTCACCGGAGATGGCGCAGCGGAGATTGTGCTCGAGGGTGACCTGTCGCACATCAAGCGCATCGGACAGGGGATGACCCGGGGACGAATTACCATCCACGGCGATGTCGGATTGCACCTTGGGACGCAGATGTCCGGCGGCGAGCTGGTGGTGCAGGGCAATGTGGGTGCCTGGGCTGGCGCGCAAATGTCCGGCGGGACAATTCGGGTCTATGGCAATGCCGGCCCCTTGCTTGGCGGTACCTATCCCGGCGAAGTACGTGGCATGAGTGGCGGCGCGATTGTTGTGCAGGGTGATGCCGGATCGCGCGCCGGCGAGCGCATGCGCCGTGGTTTGATTGCTGTCCAGGGCAATGCCGGTGAATTTGCCGGGGCGTGTATGATCGCCGGCTCGTTGTTCGTGTGTGGCAAACTGGGGGCGTGGGCCGGGGCGGGGATGAAGCGAGGTTCCATCATTGCGTTGGGCGGGCTCGGCACTGAACTTCTGCCCACTTTCCATTACGCGTGCCGCTACCGCCCCACCTTCCTGCCGCTCTATCTGCGCCAGCTGCAGGCCTGGGGTCTGGCGGTGGCGCAGGAGCAGGTCGGGGGCTTGTATCACCGTTACGTGGGCGATATCACTACTGTGGGCAAGGGAGAGATTCTGGTCTATGATCTCCGCTAAGCGTCCATATTCCTTCCCGGAAATCAGCCTTAACCGGCGCGCCATGTTTGTTGTCAGGCGGATGATCGAGGACGCCGGGGCTTTGGGCCTGGACGTCCTCCGCTATTCTGGCGGCGCGACGGTGGTGGATGCCGGAGTGAAAGCCCCTGGCTCTTTGGAAGCTGGTCGCCTGTTCTCCAAAGCCTGCATGGGCGGGCTGGGACAGGCGAGTTTCTGCGAGCTCGATTTCGACGGTTTACGCTTGCCTGGAGTTCAGATGACAACGAGCCACCCCGCTTTGGCCTGTGTAGGGGCGCAGCTTGCCGGCTGGCCGGTGCACTGGGAAGACTCGTCCGGCCGGCACCGGGCGATGGGCTCGGGACCGGCGCGCGCCCTGCGTGGTGAAGAGGAGGTCTTGAATCGACTGGGCTACCATGACCCCGCTGATGTCGCCGTCCTGATGCTGGAGGGTGAAGAGTTGCCACCACCGGAGGTGGCCGCGGACATCGCCAGCCAGTGCGGTATTCTCGCCGGGCAACTCTATCTCGTGGTCGCATCGGTGGCAAGCCTGGTGGGCACGGTGCAGGTCCCGGCGCGTGTGATCGAGGCAGCTCTGCACAAGATGTTGGGGGTCGGTCTTGACGTCCGCACCGTGCTTGCCGCCCACGGGACTTGCCCGCTGCCGCCACTTTCGCGCGATCCGCTGCGCGCTATCGGACTGGCCAACGATGCCGTTCTCTACGGTGGCCGAGTCTGGCTCACCCTGGACGCAGAGGATGGGCAGCTAGAGGCTGTTCTGGACCGCTTGCCTTCCTCTGCCTCGCACGACTATGGCACCCCGTTCTGCGATCTCTTTGAGCGCTATGGCCATGATTTCTACAAGATGGACCCCTTGCTCTTTAGCGTGGCGGAAATCAACCTGGTCAACCGGCAAAGCGGCCGTGCCTTTCGGGCCGGGCATGTGGACGGGAGTCTGGTGAGGAGGATACTTTTGTCATGAGAGTTGCGATTCTGGGACAGCCGGACAACTGGCATACCACCGTGCTGCAGGCAGCACTGGCCCGCCATGGCGTAGAGGCCCCTTGCTCTCCCATCACCCGGGTTGTAGCCCGGCTGGTAACTCGCCCGCGGGTAACTACGGTCTTGTCGGTCGTCGCCCCCGGCACAGGCGAACCATGGGAAGACTGTGATATCGTTTTCGTGCGTGGCATTCCCGGAGGCTCCCTCGAGCAGATCATTTTCCGTGTGGATGTCCTGCACCGCCTGGAAAACGCCGGGGTCCGCGTGGTCAACTCGCCGGCAACCATCGAGCGCACCGTGGACAAGTACTACACCTCCACCCTTCTGGAAGATGCCGGGCTGCCCACGCCGCGCACTGTGGTCACCGAGCAGTTCGATCAGGCACTGGCCGCTTTTCACGAGCTGGGCGGTGATGTGGTGATCAAGCCGCTCTTTGGGTCCGAAGGGCGCGGCATGGTGCGCGTTTCGGACCCCGATACCGCCTACCGTGCCCTGCGCGCGCTGGAACTGGGCCGCTATGTCTACTACCTTCAGGAATTCGTGCCTCATGGTTGTGAGGACATCCGTGCGTTTGTGGTGGGCCAGCAGGTTGTGGCGGCGATGGTGAGGCAGGGACAGTCCTGGAAGACCAACATCGCTCAGGGCGCTAGGGCGGTTGCGCTCTCGCCCGATGCATCATTGACCGCGATCGCTTGCCAGGCGGCGCGGGTGGTGGGTGCCGACTATGCGGGCGTGGATATCCTGGTCAGGCCGGGCGGAGACTATACGGTGATCGAAGTCAATGGCATCCCCGGCTGGCAAGGGCTCCAGGAAGTGACCCGGGTGGATATCGCCGGCGAAATCGCCGCGCACGCGCTCAGCCGGAGCAGACTATGACGCGCGCGGATGAAGGAGCCCGAATGAAGCCTCTCCCCGGGCAGGGATACGGAGCACCTGTTTTTGTGGGCCTGGATCTGGGAACCTCAGCAGTCAAGGTGGGCCTGTTCGATGTGGCCGGCCATGCCTTGCATCTCGCCCGGGTGCCGTACTCGTTGTATACCCCTGAACCCCGCTGGGTGGAGCAGGAACCGCTGGATTGGTGGCAGGCGGCCTGCACAGCGCTGCGTGAGGTCCTGGCGGGTGTTGGCGCGCACGAGGTCGCCGCCGTGGGCCTGAGCGGGCAGACCCCGGGGCATGTTCTGGTCGCCGCCGGTGGCACACCCCTGCGCCGCGCCATCATCTGGAGCGACCAGCGCGCGGATGCGGAAGCCGCCTGGCTGGCGGAACACATCACGCCTGAGCAAGCCCGTGAGTGGACGGGCAGCTCGTTCATCGCCGACGTGACGCAGCCCCCGGCGCGCCTGCTCTGGCTCAAGAACCACTGCCCGGCCGAATGGGCCCGCTGCGATGCGGTCATCCAACCCAAGGATTTCCTCGCCCTCCGCCTTACCGGGCGCATCGCTACCGATCGCCAGAGCAGTTACTGCCTGTATGACCCTCAGGCCGGCCGTTATCGCGCCGAGTACCTGCAAGCACTGGGTATCGCGCCCGAGAAGATGCCGCCGGTGTTGGAGCCAACCGGCATCGTCGGTCATGTGACCCCGGAGGCCGCGACCGCCACCGGCCTCCGGGCCGGTGTCCCGGTCGCGATTGGCACGATAGATGCCTGGTGCGACATCATCGGCTGTGGCGGCGCGGCGCCTGGCCAGGCGGTCGATGTGACGGGCACCTCGGAGGTCATCGCCCTGATCACGGACCATCCTGTCGATGCGCAAGCTACAGCTTCGCCGAAGGCGGAGGGAGTTTTCGGCTCATACTTGCTGGAAAACCTCTATTGGGTAGGCGGACCGATGCAGGGTGGTGGGGGGACACTGCTTTGGTGGGTGCGCGGTTTCTATGGCCAGGCACCGGACCTCCGGCAACTTGCGGACGAGGCCTCCGCCGTCCCCCCGGGAGCGGATGGGCTGCTCTTCCTGCCCTATCTACGAGGCGAGCGGGCGCCAGTGTGGGATCCGCAGGCACGCGGGGCCTTTGTCGGGTTGACTGACCGGCACACACGGGCCCATTGCACCCGCGCAGTATATGAAGGGATCGCTTTTGCCGTACGTGACATCCTGGAGCGTAGTCAGGTTGCTGCCGGCGTCGACGCTGAGAGCTTGCGTGTGTCTGGTGGGCCTTCGCGCTCCGGCTTCTGGAACCAGATCAAAGCCGATGTCACCGGCCTGCCGGTGCAGCAGATGGCTGTGTCCGATGCCGCTTGTCTGGGTGCGGCGATGCTGGCGGCTATCGGTGTCCAGGCGCATCGCGACCTGGCTGCGGCGTCGGCCGCGATGGTGCGCCCCGCCCACGTATTTGCCCCGGGACCTGCTGCTGCCCGCTACCGGGAACTCTTCGCTACCTGGCGTGAGCTCTACCCGCTACTGCGGCCCCTCTTTCCCGGGCTGGACGCAAAGTAATGGTGTGCTACTGCATCCCGCCCTGCCGGCGGGGCTGCCTACCGCTGGAGACGATGGAGGAATGAGCGATGAGCAATCGTGAAGAATGGCAGTGGATGTTGCGGGCCGCGCGCCTGTACTATGAGGACTACCTGACCCAGCAACAAATCGCAGATGAGTTGGGTGTCTCCCGCCCCACGGTTTCGCGACTGCTTACTCAAGCCAGGCGCGAAGGAATTGTGCAGATCACTATCAGAGACCCCTTCGCTCGATCCGAGGAGTTGGAGACCCAGTTGGCCAGGGCCTTCAACTTGAAAGGGGCGGTTCTGGTCGCTGGAGAAGACCTGAGCGGTGAGCTATTACGGCGCCGTTTGGGGCTTGCGGCGGCTGAGTACCTGCAACATGCTCTGGACGACGGATGCAAACTGGGTATCGGTTGGGGGCGCACGCTCCATGCCGTCGTCGAAGCACTGGATGTTCAGCAGCAGGTGGGCATTCAGGTCATTCCCTTGATCGGAGGGCTGGGACAGATCTCCTCCTCATTTCAGGTCAACGACCTGGCCCGCCGCCTGGCGGAAGCCCTGGGCGGCACCTGGCAACCGTTCTATGTGCCGGCCTTTGTTGCCGACCCTGTTGCCCTGGAAGCGCTCTTACACTTGGCGGATGTCGAGTCGGTGCTTCGCTGCTGGCCGGAAGTGGATGTGGCTCTGGTGGGTATTGGCCACTTCGCCTCCCAGCACCAGTCGTCGATGCTGTTCTCCAGCTACATCGCCGCGGATGTGCTTCACAAGCTGGAACTGTGCGGGGCGGTGGGCGACCTGTGCGGGCGTTTCTTCGATGCCCGGGGACTGCAGTGCTTTGAGGAGCGTGGGGTCATCGGTATCTCTTTGGATCAATTGCGTGCTCTCAGCCATGTCATCGGCGTAGCCGGCGGCGCAGACAAAGTACCGGCCATTCTGGGCGCCCTGCGCGGTGGCTACGTCAAGGTGCTGGTCACAGACACCATCACTGCGCAGGCCGTGCTGGACGCCGCGGCGACGGAGGCCTGATTGTTCATAGGGACCCGCAAGTTCCTCTCCCATCGTGCGGCAGCCTGTGCTGTTCGCACCGGGCCGGCGCCAGGCTTGGTTTGGTGTGGGCCCGTAAGGGCCTTCTGGCTGTACTGAAACTGGATGTTCTCTCACCCATTGCGCCAGGATTGACTGGCAGTTTCGTGGCGATCCACAAGGGAGGCAATATGACACTCAACTCGGACGTGATCCGGGCCCGGTTCCCGGCCCTGCGCCGGATGGTCAATGGCCAACCGGCCGCGTACTTGGATGGCCCCGGCGGTACGCAGGTACCGCAGAGCGTGATCGATGCCCTGAGCGGCTTTATGCAACGCGGCGGAAGCAATCACGGTGGCCTGTTTGTCACCGGCCGGGAGACCGACGCCGCTCACGAGGCCGCGCGAGAAGCAATGGCTGACCTGTTTCACGCTCATCCGAACGAGGTCGCGTTCGGGCAGAACATGACCAGCCTCACTCTTGCCTTCAGCCGCGCCGTGAGCCGCACCTGGCAGCCGGATGACGAAGTCATCGTCACCTGGCTCGAGCATGATGCCAACCTCGCACCCTGGTTGCTGGCGGCCGAAGAGCGAGGTGCCAGGGTGCGCTGGCTGGACTTCAACCTTGCCGATGGTACCCTGCGCTACGACCTGCTGCCCGGTCTGCTGAACGAGAAAACACGCCTGCTGGCCATCACCTGGGCCTCCAATGCCCTGGGCTCCATCACGGACTTGCAGCGTGTCGTCCGACTGGCCCATGACGCCGGAGCCCTGGTCTATGTGGACGCGGTGCACTATGCCCCGCACGACCTGATTGATGTGCAGGCCGTGGATTGCGATTTCCTGGCCTGTTCCGCCTACAAGTTCTTCGGGCCGCATACCGGCGTGTTCTTTGGCAAGTACGGCCTGCTGCACAGCATCCCCGCCTACAAGGTGCGCCCGGCCCCGGCGGACCCGCCCGGGAAATGGGAGACCGGCACGCAGAGCTTTGAGAGTCTGGCTGGCGTACGTGCTGCCGTGGACTACCTGGCTTCGCTGGGCGAAGGCGCCTCACGGCGGGCCAGGATCGTGGATGCCATGGCGCAGATCAAGGCGCATGGCGAGATGCTCAGCCGGCGCTTCCTGGAAGGCGCGCGCGAGGTGCCGGGCCTGCGCGTCTATGGCATCACTGACCTGAATCGCCTGTCTGAGCGGACGCCCACCTTCGCCGTGAGTCTGGCCGGCTACAGGCCCGATGAGGTCGCCCAACTCCTCGGGGAGCAGGGCATCTTTGTCTGGAACGGCGACTATTACGCCGTGGCTCCCATGGAGCGGCTGGGCGTGCTGGATAAGGGGGGCCTTGTGCGCATCGGTTTCACCCACTATAACACGGAAGAGGAAGTGGACCGCGTCCTGCAGGAATTGCGGGTGCTGGCGCAGTGAAGGAACTAGCAGGCGGTGTGCGCCGCACGTTATTGACCCACTAGCTTGTCGCTGATGTGGTTGTGCGAACCGTCACGATAGGTCTGGCCAGGGCTCGATGTGGCGAACAAGCCATTCGGTGATTCCATTCACATCCAGGTCGCCGCGCGCTACTTGCCAGAAGAAAGGCTCGACCTCTGCGGAAGGAACCAGGCGGTAGCCATTGAGTCGGAGGCACACATCCGCGGCCACCAGCGCAGTGCGCTTGTTGCCATCGGCAAATGGGTGAAATGCAATGATGCTATGAATCAGCGCCGCCACCTTGGCAACCAGCGTCGGAAAGAACTCGACACCGCCGAAGCTTGTAAAAGGGCGTGCTAGCGCCGATTCCAGGTTCCCCGAATTGGTGATACCATGTATGCCCCCGGTCTCGTCGATGACTCGCTCATGTATCAGTAGAAGCTCCAGGACGGTAATCCAGTTCACCGTCCCAGCCCCTCCAGACTTGAGCGATGCTCGCTGATGGAGGCATTGGCCAGTTCAGATATGCGTTTGATCCGTTCCCGGTCCAGTGGAGTAGAAATGAGGAGGATATCGCCTCCGACCTGAATAGCCTCGTAGGTCGGTCGACGGGCCAGTTCCAGGAACGAATCCGGCAAGACCAAGCTGCCGTTTTCCCGTTTCACGATTCCCAGGTACTGCATGCCTGCAACTCCTTACTTGTCAAACCCCAATCATCCTGTGAACACAGGGATAGGATACTCGGTTTCTCAGAATTGGTCAAGAGATTCGTCCCCGGCAGGTTGGTACGCAGGCTTGTTTGGCCGTGCTCGTGCGCCATTGGATAGTGAGCATCAATCGCCCCGGCTCGCCAAACCAGACGGCGAATCGTGGTCCTTGCTGCAGTGAACTAGCATCCGGCTAAAGCCTGCACTCCTGGCGGCGCCTGGCCGGCTTACTGCCGGATGAACAGCCGCATCACCTCAGTATCCACCGCCCCAAACTCATACTTGTAGCGCTCGTTGCCCTGCAGGAAATCAAAGCGCTTGATGCCTTGCCGGATGGCATCCTGAATCAGATGGCCCACCGCAACAATCCCCGGCCCCAGGTCCGCGTAAGCCGACAGGTCAAAGCCCGAGTTGTAGACCAACCGGTCGCCGCCGTAATCAAAGCAGAGGTAGCTGGCCACGGGTTGTCCGTTAAAGCGCAGCACGCCCAGCCGCAGCCAGCCCTGGTCGAGAGCGGCGCGGGCTACGGCGCGGAAAAAGCCCTGCATCTGCTCATCCATGAATGCATCCTTGTCGGGGTGGCTGGCCTTGTGCAGTTGGACAAAGGTGGACAGCCCGGCCTCAAAATCGTCGGCAGTGACCCAGCTCCACTCCACGCGTGCACTCTCTTCGGCGCGGCGCATCTTGCGCCGCAGCTCGTGGCGCTGCTTCTTGTTCAGAGAGTTGGCCAGGTAATCATCCCAGGTGCCAGGCAGTTGCAGGACCGGGCACACATCCTCTCTGGCTTGCTGCACCTGCCAGCCCCGTGCACGAGCCAGCTCTGCCACGCTCGCTATAGTCGGCGAGGCCGAAGGCAGGCAGCGCAGGTCGAGAAGATGCCACAGAGACCTCTCCTCTCCAAAGTGGGTTTCCAGAGCGTCAAGCAAAGCGGCGCAGACCTCTTCATTACGCTCAGCGGGGACGATGATGTCCAGATAGTCGGAGACCTCCGTGCCACCGATCAGGTGCACGGCTTCCTGAGATTCACCACCGGTGACGGCCACGGGTCGTTCCACGCTGATCGCCGGCAGTGAGACCGATGGATCGACCACGCACTCCTGATGGAAAAGCGGCGCAATGCCCACCAGAGCGTCATTCTCATCGCGGAAGGTCATCAGAAGCGGGGTCTTGCCTGCCCCGAATGTCTTCCACCACGCGTTCTGCCATTCCCAGGTCAGGAAAAGTGTGTTTGTCGCACTGCGCTGCAGGAGCGAGTTCCACTCGGCACGCAGGGCATCCAGCACCGTACTGTCCTGATAAGCTGTGACTCTCAACTTCTCACTCCCATCGCCAACATTCGGCCTGAAAGGTTCAACTAGGTCAGGTTGTGCACACGCTTGACCGCCTGGATGACCGCATCGGGCTGCTGCTCAGGCTCCGGTGCCGGGCCCAGAGGGTCCTCTACCTGCTCATCCCCCAGCATCACGGCGAACGTGGCGGCGACAGAGGCAGCCAGCGCTCCCAGATGGTATCCACCCTCCAGGGTGAGGACCAATCGCCCCTGGCACAGCTCCTCCGCCAGCTCCACCAGCGTGCGCGCCATGCCGGCAAACCCTGCGACCGAGAGCAGCATTCCCCCCAGCGGATCGGCCCAGTGCGCATCGTAGCCCGCCGACGCCAGAATCAGCTGCGGTTTGTACCGGCGCGCTACAGGGACGAGAATCTCCTCAAACACCTGCCCGTAGCCGGCGTCACCCACACCGGCGGGAAGCGGGACATCAACTGTGTAACCTTGACCCGCACCGCGCCCGGTCTCCTGATAGTGCCCCGTGCCCGGGTAGTGAGGGTACTGGTGCGTGGAAAAGTAAAGAACGGCTGGCTCTTCGTAGAAGGCATCCTGCGTACCGTTGCCGTGGTGCAAGTCAAAGTCAACGATCAACACACGCTCCAGGTCAAACTCGCGCAGGGCGTATCGTGCGGCGATGGCCACGTTGTTAAACAGGCAGAACCCCATCGCCCGGCCGGCCACGGCGTGGTGGCCAGGTGGGCGCACCAGAGCAAAGGCGTTGTTGGCCTGCCCTTCCAGCACGGCCTGCACTGCCTGCAACAACCCGCCTGCCGCACGCAATGCGGCCGCGTAGGAATGGGTGCCGATGTAGGTATCCGGATCCAGCCAGCCCTGCCGGCCTTCGGCTGCGGCGCGGATTTCCTCGATGTAACCGGGGCGATGGACAGCCGCCACTTCCTCGACGGTTGCATCGCGGGCCTGGAGGCTTGTCAGGCGTTCCAGTATCCCCGTCTCCTGGAGGTACTGCAGGGTTTGTTCGAGCCGGCGGCTGTTCTCCGGGTGGGTGGGCTCATTGTGCTTGAGGTACAGCGGGTCATAGACGTAGGCTGTAGGCATCGCTCCCTCCCTGTGCTACCTGTTGGGAAAATGGAATCGTGGCCGCCAGCAGACCATGAGCGCGTCGCAGGCGATGACCGCTATCGCTACTGCTACTACCCCCTCCGGCGGGACATCCCGCTTACTCAGCGGGACTCGTCTCGCCGCCGGCAAGATAATCAGATCACCTTGCCGGGTTTGCCGGTCCGTTTCCGGACGCGCGGCAATCGAAGCTTGCGTCGAGAAGATGCGACGGAGAAACCGGCCGCGGCTGGCAGGCTGAGGATGCCCGCAGGCGCTGGCGTTGGCGTCTCCTTCTTCTCTTCCTTGGGCTTGTGCATGGTGTAGATGCGTACTTTTTCGCTCTCGGTCTTGTTACCGGCAGCGTCAAAGCCAATAACGTGAATGAGATGGGTCTCGGTATAACCGCTGGCATTTGAGAACATGCCATACCCCGTGGTAAACATAGCCGTCGCCGTGATGACGTGCATATCGGTGATGGCCCGGGTGATAGTGATGACCCGGCCATCGAACCACGTCTGCGCTTCGATCTGGAATTCGTCCGTACTGGTCAGCAAGGTGCTGCTGATCACCAGTGGATCGCTGCTCAACCGCGGAACGGCATCTTCCAGGACAATGGTCCACTTTTTGGTAAAGGGCGCTACCGTGCTGTAGCCAATCTGCTGCCCGTCCAGATAGAACTCGACCCGGTCCATGGCATAGTTGTCAATCGCATCCACCTGGATGTTGACCCACTCATCACTCTCCAGCGTATAGATTGCACCTTCCGGAGGGTGGATGATCTCCACCTTGGGCGGCTTGTTGTCAACGATCACCTGGATCCGCGCCGGGCGGTAATTACCGCTTCCCTCCACTACGCCCAGCTCCAGGGTATACAGGCCATCGGGCATCTGGCTCACATCCCAGTATTCCAGAATATTGTTGTCCACCCGGTCGTAATGGTCGCCACCGATGGGCACCCATTGCGACGGATTGATCCCCTGGCCGTACTGTAGCTTGTAGAGTCTAAAGTCTCCCGGCCGTGCATTTCCGAGAATCGGTATGATCCCTGCGATGTGGCCGTATAGGGCCGGACTGGTAATAGCCACGTCCACTGTGGTGGCGCTGGGACCATGCAGGTCGCAATAGGCCGCCGGTGGTTGCGGGATCTGGCTCTCACGCACCCAGTCGCTGGCTTCCGACGGGTAGATATCGTACACCTGCTGGACTATGCTCTCCGCTGGACAGAAGGCGGTGGCCAGCTTGCCTGAAATCTGGCAGATGCGGAATGGCCGGTGTATGTTGTCATAATCTGTCGGGGTGGCCCCCTGTATGAATAGCTCGCGCACCGTCTTGGGTGAGTACTCGGTCGGCAGCAGGCCCGAGGCGGCGTCCACCGTCACTCGCTCCATTCCTTCCGGCCTCTGGAACTCGGTTTCGGGCAAACGCTCGAGCAACCAGTCCATGACTCCGCGCCAGATAGGCCCGGCGCCGCGGCTGCCGGGCATGTTCGTCATCTCCGTGTTGTCGCTGTTGCCAACCCACACCCCTACAACCACCTTCGTTGTGTAGCCGATTGTCCAGGCATCACGATAGTCCGTCGTCGTACCGGTTTTGACGGCGACACTGGAGTTGATGCTGATCGGGCTGTCCCACGCGAAGGTGAGGGTGCGGGCGGACGCGTCCGAGAGAATGTCGGTAATCATATAAGCCAGCTGCGGGCGGAGCACTTCTCTGCGCTCGGGCTCGGTGTACTCGTAGATGACATTGCCCTGGGCATCTTCGATCCTCAAAACGGATACCGGGTTCAGTTCGCGGAATCCTGGCTTCAGCTCTTCTGCTGGCACGGGCTCGCCCGCCATCACCCCGTAGTTGGCAAAGACGCCGTAAGCATAGGTCATGTCCAGCAGGGTCACCTCGCCGCCGCCCAGAGTCAGGCTCAGGCCGTAGAATTCGTTGTTGAGGGTATTGATCCCCATGCGATGGGCCGTATCCAGCACGTTTTGCACGCCCGCCCGGTACAGCATGGCCACAGCCGGAACATTCAGCGAGTTGCCCAGCGCCGAACGCAAGAGAACTGGGCCGTGGAACTTGCGGTCGCTGTTCTCCGGAACATAGGGGGGATTGGGGTCATCCGGGAAACTGGTGCGCACGTCCATAATCATTGTGGCCGGCGTATAGCCCTGGGCGAACGCCGTCACGTATGTGAAGGGCTTGAACGAAGAGCCTGGCTGCCGCTCCGACGTGGCCACGTTGACCTGTCCCGCAATCGTCGAATCAAAGTAGTCCAGGCTGCCAACCATCGTCAAGATCTCACCGGTCGGGGCATCCAGTACGACTACTGCCGCGTTGTGAACATCGTGCTTCTCGACAACAGTGGCAATGTACTCGCGCGCCACACGCTCGGCTTCGCTCTGCAGCTCCAGGTCGAGTGTGGTGATGACGCGCAGCCCTCCGCGATAGACCAGGTCCGAGCCAAAACGCTCCAGCAGTAGCTTGCGCACGTACATGACAAAGTGTGGGGCGGTGATATCGTATTCCTTGGAGATGACCGTGAGCTCTTCCTGTTTGGCCGCCCACGCTTCCTCGGCCGTGATGTAGCCCTGCAGATACATCTGATCCAGCACGACCTCCTGCCGTGTTTTGGCCATCTCCGGATTGTCGATCGGGTTCAGAGCGGGCGAATTCGGCAGGTGCGCCAGCATCGCGGATTCGGCCAGGTCGAGCTCCCAGACATGCTTGCCGAAGTAGTACTCGGCTGCCGCCTCTACCCCGTTCGGGAAACCAAAGGAAACCGTGTTCAGATACCATTCCAGGATCTGGTCCTTACCCTCTATGCCGGGATAGCGCTGTGTCAGCTCGTAGGCCAGGATGATCTCTTTGATTTTGCGCGCGTAGCTCCGCTGTGCCCGCTCTTCGGGCGTCATGACCACATTGCGGATCAGCAACTGTGTGATAGAGCTACCGCCCTGAATGGGCAAGCCGCGCAGGTTATTCCATGCCGCTCGTATCAAACCCTCAATGTTGATTCCGGCCGGGTTCTCGTAGAAGGTGCGGTCTTCTAGAGCAATGGTGGCATAGCGCAGGTATTCTGGGATCTGGTGCAAGGGCACGATGGTGCGGCTGCCCTCATCCGGAGGCACGATTTCGTAGAGCAGGTGCTGGCCGGTTCGGTCGTAGATTCGGGTGGTTTGAGCAGAGGAGATCGCAGTGGTGCTGATCTCCTCTGCTGAGGGCAACTGTCCGCTATAGTAGGCGTATACGGCAAAAGCAGCGCCGAACCCGAGGCCCACCAACAAAATGTTGGTGAGCATGATCACCAGCAACAACGCAGCAGCCCATTTCAGGATCGGCTGAGGCTTCCTGCGGCGTTGTTGAAGCAGATAATGGGCTTTCCAGGCATCCATCTTGCGTGCGTCTCTAGTAGGTCGTCCCGCGCGCCCTGCCACTGTGCT
>JAEAMG010001780.1_pt1 | contig 15105 bp, 18 predicted proteins | sample 8958741 | NCBI WGS metagenome assembly JAEAMG01 (sample SAMN16933256, study PRJNA681125) | bioreactor sludge metagenome | isolation source: anaerobic bioreactor treating anionic surfactant - SDBS | place: India: Bengaluru | collected 2019-02-28
GGTGGCGGTCCACAGATTGCACAGGGTGGTATACCGGGAGATAAGATCAAAGCTGCATTGAAATCTGTGGTTGAAGCGATGGATAGCTAACCTATTTGGGTGAATAGTTATGAAACTATACGCGGAAAATATTCGGAATGTCAGTTTTTTTTCTACCTTAAGCGACTATGAGCTTGAGATGGTTGCCAAGATAGCATTTGTCAAGACCTTTAACAAAAACTACATGGTGTTTGAAGAAGGTGAAAAAAGGGATACCCTTTACATCGTCCTCAAGGGACGGGTTAAAGTTTCTCTCTACGATGAGGATGGCAGGGAGTATATTCTAGATATCATCGGTAAAGACGGATTCTTCGGAGAGCTTTCACTCTTTGAGGAGTTGTCGGGCTTTGCAAATGTCATGACCCTTGAGCAGAGTGAGCTGTTGATGATCCGAAGAAACGACTTCATGAGGTTTCTCAGGGATAACAAGGATTTTGCCGTGAGCATGATAAAGGAGCTGTCGAAGAGGTTACGGGCGGCAAACGAGAAGCTCAAAAGATTTGCCTTCCTCGGTGTTGAGGGACGTATCCTGGAATATCTGATGGATATCGGTCAAAAATCAGGTGTCAATATCAAGGATCGCATTATCATCGAGAACGGTCCTACCCAGGTTGAGATTGCGAGTGCCTGCGGGTGCTCGCGGGAAACAGTTTCAAGAATGATTAAGAGCCTTGTGGAAAAGGGTCGCCTCAGTGTCCTCAAAAAACAGTATACTTTACGGCCAGTCTATGAGCCAGAATAGAATGTGACAAGCGATTTTCTCCGGTCTTAAAAACTTGAGCGTTACCCTTGCAGTGCAACCACGTTTTGAACGATAGCCACATCGCTTCTCTTGTCATTGACAGAAATATCATCATCGGCCATGTTCTCTCCTGAAATTTCAAGAAAATGGTTTGTTACTCCGTAAGATATTGTTTTTGTTATCTTCTTGAGGTATGCAAGATTACAGACAGCATTCGATGGGTATGGATTTCGAATTACTCTCTGTTATTATCCGTATCCCCCTTTGCTATGGATTGAGCTATCTTCAGGATTTCGATGGCTTTTTTCTGAACCTGTTCCTCGAACTGGCTCACCCTCTCTGCAATTGACTGCTCCTGCGCGGCCAACTCCGAACGCTTAATTTCCAGATTTACCGACTCCTCCTCCAGCGACTTTGCTCTGAGACCGACCTGTTCCTCTTGTTCCTCAATCTGGTTCATCCGTTCGGCGAGTGTTTTTTCCCGTTCGACCAGTTCCGATCGTTTGATTTCCAGATTTGATGATTCATGCTCCAGGGATTTCTCTCTGAGACTGATCTCTTTTTCGTGTTCCTCGAACTGGCTCACCCTCTCTGCAATTGACTGCTCCTGCGCGGCCAACTCCGAACGCTTAATTTCCAGATTTACCGACTCCTCCTCCAGCGACTTTGCTCTGAGACCGACCTGTTCCTCTTGTTCCTCAATCTGGTTCATCCGTTCGGCGAGTGTTTTTTCCCGTTCGACCAGTTCCGATCGTTTGATTTCCAGATTTGATGATTCATGCTCCAGGGATTTCTCTCTGAGACTGATCTCTTTTTCGTGTTCCTCGATGTGTTGTGCTTTTTCATTTATGGCACGCCTATGCTCTTCGTTCTCTTCTGAAGCGCGTAGTGCCCTTTCTGCCTCTTCCTCGGAAAAACGTTTTTTTGTTTCCGCTTCTCGGCGAATTTCCTTTAACCTCTCTTCCTCAAGAGAAAGTTCTTCCTGGAGCGTCTTCAGATTGTCTTCCAAACTCTGAAGCGCCCGTTGTCTTTCTTCAAGGTGGAGATTTTTTCGTGACAACTCTTCCTCTTCGGATAACAATCTTTCCCTTTCACTCTTAATCTGCAATTCCTCTTTTACTATTTTTGCAACCTGTGAATCAGGATCTGCCAGTTTCTGATTTAATTCCGCAATCTGAGAATCCAATGCCGCACGATCGGCTGCCAATTGCTCTTCTTTTATTCTCAAATCTTCAAACCTGGCATTGAGGACACGTTCGGTCTCATCGAACCGTCTCAGTACTGTTTCTGCCTCTTTGAGCCGGTGATTAGCCTCATAGAGACTTCGCAACTGGTCTTCGATGGCTTGATGTTTTTCTCGTATCAGTTGTTCACGATGGTCTAATTCGCGTTCAGCATGGCTGAGAAGGTGATCGGGTGGTTGTGGTGGCTTCCGAGAAAAAAGCTGACGTATCTTAGAAATGTCCATCTTTTCCCTCCCGTGCTGAAAATCAGGTCAACCATTCAAAGAAAAAAAGTTTAGCGTACGAGAGAGGAACACATGGAACAGGAAACGATTTTCATCGGGCGTTTCATGATCGTCATATTTTCTCGTACGTTACTGGTTGCCCGGTAGCATTTACTTCTTTTAGTTCACTACCATTATCATTTTATTTCGATAAATTGTCAAGCAATACCCCGCGTCCGTATTTCAATCGGTAATAATTCATACAAGCATTCACAAATGCTGAAGATTTGCAGGTGTATGAACTTTTGTCGACCGATTCAATGTTCTATACAAAAACAGAAATACTTTTTATTAAATGCAAGAAAATCAGATGATTATGTCTAAAGACAAATGTCCTTTATGCTACCATAACGTTTCAAATAGCCATCTCAATGGAACTCTTGTTGACAAGGTAATGATGGATACACTATGCTTAATCACGGCAATGATTGCCGTAGGTTTTATAAAAGGAGCAGGAAGGTGAAACTTAGAGAAAAACTTGAACAGAAAGAGCAGGAACTTCGGATACTTCATGAAGTCGCAAAAGACATTAGCAGCAATCTTGAATTAAAAGAGCTTCTTAGCCGTATTGTTACAATGATCATGAATCTTGTTACGGCTGATTCCTGCCTCATTTATCTTTATGACCGGCAAAACGATGAGCTTATACTTACAGCGTCGAGCAAGCCTAAAGAGAAATCTATAGGGCGTGTAAGGTTGAAGATAGGAGAGGGTGTCACCGGATGGGCTGCAAAGGAGAAGCGGCCAGTGGTCCTGCCGAAAGAGGCATACAAAGACCAGCGCTTCAAAACCTTCTCATCTCTTGAAGAAGACAAATATCAGGCGTTCATGTCAATACCCATCCTTTCTAAGGATGAGGTTGTCGGTGTTATGAATATCCGGAACATGGAGGCACACAACTACCCGGAACATCAGGTAAACCTCCTGTTTACTGTAAGCCGTTATCTGGGAAGTGCCATACACAACACGATTATTTATGAGGAAGTTATAAGAAAGGCAAAACAGCTGGACCTTCTTTCAGAGGTCTCGCGAACCATAGTTTCCGATCACTACCTGAAAGAGATACTCCAATTGATTGTTACAATGACTGCGAAGGTAATGGATTCACAAATCTGTTCCATTATGCTTCTGGATGAAAAGCGAAACGAACTATTTATCGCTGCAACCCAGAGTCTGAGCCAGGAATATCTCAGCAAACCGAATCTTAAGGTAGGCCAGTCGATAAGCGGAAGGGTAGTTCTTGAAAAACGGCCGATTACTGTTCTTGATGTGACAAAGGAGTTGGGATACATGTACCCTGATGTGGCTCGGAACGAGGGCATTGTTTCGCTGCTTTCTGTGCCTATGATGGTAAAAGACAGGGCCATCGGAGTTATAAACAGCTATACGAAGAGTGAGCATAAGTTCAGACAGGAGGAAAGTAGCATCTTACAGGCTGTGGCAAACCAGGCTGCGGTTGCCATTGAAAATACCCATCTCAGCGAGGAGATACTGACAGCAAAGGAAGCTCTTGAGTCGCGAAAGGTTATAGAGCGCGCAAAGGGTATTTTAATGAAGGAGCTTGGTGTCTCGGAAGATGAGGCCTATAAGAAGATTCACAAAAAGAGTATGGATCTGCGTAAGACCATGAAAGAGATTGCAGACGCCATTATCCTGTCATCTGAGCTAAGGAAAAAATCTTGACAGAAACAATCCAAAATATGTAAGTTATTGTTGTTTAAACAAAGAAACCTTTTAGCAATGTATGCTAAAAGGTACATTGAAAGGACTACGGCGTCCAAACCACTATCTGTGATTTGGACGCTTTTTTTAATATTTGAAGATGGTGTTTAATATGACGGAAATCTGGTGTATTGCGAGTGCTCAGATTAATTGCACGGTCGACGATTTAAACGCTAACCGCTCAAAGATTATTGAGTACGCAGAAAGGGCCAAAGACTCAAACATTGATAATGATTACACCAAAGGCGGTTGGCAAGGATAGAAGAATGTCTATAACGAACAGGTACAGTGGGTGAGTGTCATGACCTTCGAGCATCTCATAAGGCGGATATCGCCCACCTTAAAGAGAATTACCCACCGTCTCAACGGGCACCACTCTTTCTTTGATGATGAAGATCTCTATCAGGAGGCCCTGATTCATTTGTGGCTTCACTATGAGGATGGCTCCCTTTCCGACAAAACGGATAGCTATATCCTACAGGGATGCTATTTTCACCTGAGGAACTATTTGAGAAAGGTACAGGACAAGGTTCACATCCTAAGCATCAATACAGGGATTGGAGATGACGGAACCAAACTGGAAGACATCCTCACCATCGACGGAATAACAACCTTTGATTACCTGGAAAGCAAGATTGATATTGAGGCGCGGGAGGAAAAATACCTTACAGAAAGAGAAAAGAAAACCCTGTCTTTCATTATGGAAGGTATGTCCATGCGTGAGATTGGAGCAAAGCTTGGTATTTCCCACGTAATGGTGTTGAAGATACGGAATAAGATAAAAGAAAAGTATCTCCAGCTGAATAATGAGGCGCTGGACTAGCAGGGTTACCAGTGCCCATATCATTTAACTTGTAGTATCATATTTGCCCGATGCGAGGGCAAACACAATGATGTGTGTTTGACAATGGCGTTCCGAGAGTGAGAACGCTTTTTTATTTTGGAGACGAAGGCGTCTTTAAGCCATGGTTGGCTTGGAGACGCCTTTTTTGTTTCAAATCTAAAAATTTGGAGGTGCAACATGGTAAAAGTAAGATTTTTTGTTTGGCTAATGTTGTTGTGTGGAATGTTTTTGATGCAGGTAAATAGTCTCAAGGCGGAAGAAGCAAAAAAAGCAGATGAGGCAGCTACCGCAAAATCTGCTGAGGAGCCGAAGGTAACGGGCTCTGGTTCAATAGGTTTTTATAATAAATATATCTTTCGAGGTTACGAGATTGGAACAGAGAATTTTGTAGCTCAGCCTTCCTTAAGCGCTTCCTATAAAGGCTTTGCCGCAACCTTCTGGGGAAATTATGACAGCAATCAGAGAAATAGTGCATCGGCAGTTTTCTCTGATGAAGGTCGAAGCGGAATGGATGAGGTAGATGTCACCCTCAGCTATACATACGCTATTCAAAAGTTATCATTAACCGGTGGATATATTTACTACAATCTCAAATATGCTCAAGACACTGAAGAGTTTTTCCTCGCCTTTGCTTATGATATGATCGGAAAGCCGGCCATAACAGTCTTTCAGGACATTAATTCCTATCCTGGAACCTATATCAATCTTGCCCTTGCTCATTCTTTTCCTCTGGCCAGGGACATAACCCTTGATCTTGGCGCATCCTTTGGATATTTTGCCGGCAAAGGAAAATACTGGAAAACCTATGAACCAACCACAGGTGATTATACGGGAAGTAAATACAAGGGATTTCATGATGGGATGGTAAAAGCAGGTTTGACCATACCGGTAACGAAGGCATTTTCAATCCAACCCGTGGTCCAGTATTGGTTTCCGCTTTCGAGTGATGCAAAGAAAACTTATGGCTATAATCCGGGAACTGACCTTAAAATCTCGTATAACCCGAACGGATACCTAAAGAATAACTTTGTCTATGGAATTGGTTTTATCTATAGCTTCTAAGTAGTGCATCAATACCCGCAACGTCGCGGGAAAAAGCCCTGATCGGTCATGCAAAAATCCAAACTCGACATTGAAGTCATGATGGGTAGTATTCTCGAATGTATGAATGCTGCCTGCAAGGAAGAGACCCATAATTCTCAGAAGCCTTTTATGGGTAAGGATTTCAGTGTGCTGTTGGCGATGATTGAAATACTATTAAATGGTTTGAATCAAGGAGGAAAAAATGGATCCAAAAATTGTTTTAGATACCCTGTGGGTATTGTTTACGGCAATGTTAGTCTTTTTCATGAATCTTGGTTTTGCAATGGTGGAGTCAGGCTTTGCACGCGCAAAAAACTGTGTAAATATCCTCTCAAAGAACTTCATTGTATTTGCAGCTTCATCGCTTGGGTTTTTGGTACTTGGATGGGGTCTGATGTTCGGGGATGGTAACCCCTTTATCGGATTGCATGGACTCTTTTTTCTGAGCGGTGCAGACAATTCACCGGCAACAGGAGATGCCTATAAAGGCGTATACTCTGCACTCAATTGGACAGGCGTACCGTTGCTTGCCAAGTTCTTTTTTCAGCTCGTCTTTTGCGGAACGGCTGCAACTATCGTCTCGGGGGCTGTGGCTGAGCGCATCAAATACAAATCCTTCATCATCTTCTCGTTCGTAATGGCTCTCTTCATCTATCCTGTGGTAGGGCATTGGATCTGGGGGGGTGGTTGGTTGTCGAAAATTGGAATGTTTGATTTTGCCGGCTCAACTGTAGTTCATTCAGTGGGCGGATGGGCAGCTCTTGCAGGCATCTTGATCCTGGGGCCTCGCTTTGGCAAATACTCGAAAGACGGAAAGATTAACCCGATTCCCGGCCACAATCTGAGCATTGCTACGATTGGTGTCTTTGTCCTTTGGCTCGGGTGGTTCGGATTCAACCCCGGATCTACTATGGCTGCTGATCCCGGAGCTATCGCTCATGTAGTTATGACCACAAATACTGCGGCAATCGCTGCGACTTTAAGTTCGACTATTATTGCATGGATCATACTGGGTAAACCTGATCTCGGGATGACTTTAAACGGTTGCCTGGCAGGCCTGGTGGCCATCACTGCCCCATGCGCCTTTGTCAGCATAAGCAGTTCGCTGATTATTGGTCTTGTTGCCGGTATACTTGTTGTATTGGCAGTTATGTTCTTTGATCGTGCCAGAATAGATGATCCTGTTGGCGCTCTGTCGGTACATTTGGTAAATGGGGTTTTTGGAACGATCGCTGTCGGGCTCTTTGCGCAAAATAAACTCACCGGTACAGAAACAGGCAACGGCCTGTTTTACGGAGGTGGCATGAAATTGTTGGGTACTCAGCTTGCTGGAGTTGCTGCCACGGCAGTCTTTGTTTTCGCGGTTGCCCTCGTTGCCTGGGTATTGATTAAGGCAATTATGGGGCTGCGGGTATCTCTCCAGGAAGAGATTGAAGGTCTGGACATTGGTGAACACGGCAACAGTGCTTATCCGGAATTCCTCACCCGAAAGCCGGCATATTCCTACGTGCGAACTGGTGACATTATACCGGCAAGGGAGGCATCTCTCGTAAATGAAAGATCCCTGGTAAAGGAGGGCAGATAGATGAAACACATAATCGCTATAATCCGTCCGGAAAAACTGGATGATGTAAGACATGCTCTGGAGAAAGCAGGTTGTTCCGGCTTGATGATCTCTGAGATTTCAGGCCACGGAAAACAAAAGGGAGTTGTGCAGCAGTGGCGTGGCGAGAAATACAAAGTAGATTTGATTCCGAAAATAAAGCTGGAAGTGATGATCAAGGATAGCGAACTGGGAATGATCAAAAAAACGATCATAGAAAACGCGAGAACTGGCGAGATAGGCGATGGTAAGATGTTTATTTCCACAGTGGATGAAGTCGTTCGAATCCGGACCGGTGAAGAGGGTGAAATTGCACTATGAACGATTTTCCCAGGTGAAAGAAATAACAAAAAAGGATTATCTCATGTCATGAGGCCCAGATTTGATTGTACTTAGATAAGAAAATGCAACAACAATAGTAATATCAAGGTCCCCCGGTCACCGGCCCTGAAGCCGACAAGGCTATGGAATTCGCACCTCCGTGCGCCAGTGTCCGGGGGCAGTATTGTGGGCAAGAAACGAAATGGGCCAGAAGGCCGATCGGCAAACCTCAAGTTACTTATGTTCCGCGAGGATTTTTGTTTTCATCCGATCGATAATGTCCTTCAGAAATTTTTCCCTTTGCTTTAAGGCATCTCGAAACTCTCTTTTATCAGTATGCATGATCTCGACCTGAAGGTGGTAGAGATAACGTTCGATGACATTCTGGACAATGTTCGCTTCGTCTTTTGTCATTTCGAAAGTGATCATGTTTACCTCCTTATTTTTTATACTATAGTAATAAATATAGCGGCGAATTTTAAAATAGCAATAAAATGAAGAGTATCTTTTTTTTTCTTATTGATTGTTTGGTCAGTTACCAATTAGCAAAGAAATCTACTTTTATAAGTAAGAACGTTAAAAAACACATTGATGTGTAGCGAAACGTGGGTGTTCCATTTTTTTGGAACGCTTTTTTTGTTTCTATTACAGACAGAGGTGTCTAACCCAACGATTGGTTTAGACACCTTTTTTTATTCATTAAATCGGAGGTGCGCTATGAAACGATGGATGGTTGCAGTTGTGCTATTGCTGGGTATGACCTATGTAGGAATGGCAATTGCCGAGGAAGCAAAAATCCCCCTTGGAACGACAACAGAAGCTCACGTTGCGCCTTTCGCGCAAGATTCTCAAACGTCTGAGGCTCCTTTGAAAATCGATCCAGGCGACACGGCTTGGCTTCTCATTTCCACAGCCCTTGTCATGCTTATGACCCCGGGGCTTGCCTTTTTCTACGGAGGCATGGTGGGTCGCAAAAATGTTCTTGGAATTCTCATGCAGTGTTTTATTTTGCTCTGCGTTATCAGTGTTCAATGGGTTCTTTATGGGTATAGTCTTTCCTTTGCACCAGGAAAGGGATTTTGGGGCAGCCTTGAGTGGATCGGATTGAAGGGAGTAGGCTTCGCGCCTTATAAAGATTATGCGGCAACCATTCCTCATCAGCTTTTTATGATGTTTCAGGCTATGTTTGCAATCATTACAGCATTTTTAGCTATATAGCCGTGACAGTCGTGAAACCGAAATTCGGTTACGATGATGCCCTTGATGTTTTTGGGGTTCACTGTATAGGCGGCATATGGGGTGCCCTTGCAACTGGTCTTTTTGCATCAAAGGCAATAAATCCCGCAGGGGCTGACGGATTGTTTTTCGGCAACCCCAAATTGTTGCTTATCCAGGCAATAGCAGTGGGGGTCACAATAGCATATAGTTTTGTGGTTAGTCTGATTCTTTACAAGATTGTCGATGTTCTTATGAGGGCCCGTGTTTCAGAAAAGGATGAGAATTTGGGGCTTGACCTTACGCAACATCATGAGAATGCCTATACAATGATTGAATAGGGGAGGGAACTACAATGAAATTAATTATAGCGATTATTAAGCCTGAAAGGCTTGATGCTGTTAAAAAGGAACTTTATAAGGCGGAGGTAAACCTCATTACAGTGAGCGAGGTCCTTGGACACGGAAGACAGATGGGCGTTACCGAGGTATACCGTGGCGTTAAGGAAATGGGGAATCTCTTAAGAAAGATACGCTTGGAGATTGCCGTTAATGAAAGCTACGTTGAACCGACAATCGACGCAATTCTGAAGGGCGCCCAGACCGGGCAGATTGGCGATGGAAAGATCTTCATACTTGATCTTGCAGAGTGTATCCGGATCAGGACTGAGGAAAGAGGGGGAGGGGCTATTGGTTGATGACCTTGGCGGCCATCAACCTAAGTTTCGAGTTTCGAGTTCGGAGTTATGAGGCTAAGGTTTTTTTAAACCCGTAATCCGCACCTTTTAGACCAGGGACTTCCCGTGGGATACGTGGGAAATGGTTACCAAAAAACGTGTTTTCTAACTTCTTAAAAGTAAGAACAGGTCTACACAACGACGTGTAGTTAACAAGTCCCTCAAGGCCCCCGAGGGGTTTTCAAATCACGAACATTGCCGTTCACAGTGATCAAAGCGATTAGACTATAACGCAGTGTAATAACTTTGCGAGGAGAAACGTGGAAGTCACAGGTAAATTCATCAGGCTGAAACCAGAATGGACTTCCGTTGCCAGCTTGATTCAAGAAAACGTTCAGAGAGAACACTTTACCCATAGAGACCTGCAAATTCAAAGTTGCAGAAGCAAAAAAATATGCTCGATACCATGGAAGAGGAACGGAGGGTGAATCACAACTCAATTGATTTGGTGGATCAATTTCACCTGCTCCGTAGCTATCTTGGACTCCTCAGGCGGCGCTATGAAGGAAATATTTAACAACGACAATCATGGGGGAGAAATGCCATGAAAAGCAAGGTGTCCTTTCGCTGGAACGGGGTTCCAAAAGTGAATGATATTCAAACTGTTTCGAGAATTATTGAGGAAAACAATGTTGAGATTGTAGATCTTAAATTTAATGACCTACCCGGTTTGTGGCAGCATTTCTCAATTCCTGCTTCTGAATTGACTGAAATAGATGATCCCGTGAGAAGTATCTGGGAAGAGGGTATTGGATTTGATGGATCTTCGATTAGAGGTTTTCAGAAAATCCAAGAGTCTGACATGATTCTCCTACCGGATCCAAAAAGTGCACGGGTTGATCCTATTTGCGATGTGCCAACCTTAACGATCCTTTGTGACATCTACGATCCCATTACAAAAAAGCCTTACACGAGAGATCCGCGTTACGTGGCGAAAAAGGCTGAAGCATTTCTTAAATCAACCGGCATTGCAGACACGAGCTATTGGGGGCCTGAGATGGAGTTTTTTCTCTTCAACGATATACGGTTCGACCAAACTGTGAACTGCGGGTACTATTTTATCGACTCTGATGAGGGAGAATGGAACTCTGGAAGAGACGAGAAACCAAACCTGGGTTACAAACCGCGATATAAGGAAGGATATTTTCCTGTCCCTCCCCATGACTCGCTCCAGGATTTGAGAAGCAGAATAATTCTCGCCATGATCAAATCCGGAATAAACGTTGAGGTTCACCATCATGAAGTGGCCACTGCCGGGCAATGCGAAATCGATATGAAGTTTGGCCCTCTTGTTCAGATGGCAGACCAGTGTCTGCTCTATAAGTATATCGTCAAGAATATGGCAAGGAAGAATAACATGGTGGCAACGTTTATGCCCAAGCCTCTTTTCGGAGATAACGGCTCAGGCATGCATACCCATCTTTCCCTCTGGTACAAAGATCAAAATGTTTTTTATGATGCAAAGGGCTATGCCGGTATTAGTAAAGTCGCAAAATACGCCATCGGCGGATTGATTGAACATGGGCCTGCACTTCTTGCTTTTTGCGCTCCCACGACTAATTCTTACAAACGGTTAGTACCAGGTTATGAAGCGCCGGTTAACCTTGTTTACTCTGCAAGGAATAGGTCTGCGGCAGTGCGGATTCCTGTGTATTCGGAAAACCCAAAGACGAAAAGGATTGAGTTTAGACCGCCTGATTGTACAGCCAATCCCTACCTTGCCTTTTCAGCGATACTCATGGCAGTCATTGATGGAATCACAAATAAGATGGACCCTGGCGATCCAACTGACATAAATACCTATGATTTTCCTCCAGGCGAGGCAAAAATGGTTCCAACCGTGCCTGGCTCCCTTGAGTCATCAATTGCAGCCCTCAAAAAGGACTATGAATTTCTCCTGAGAGGCGGTGTATTTACTCAGGATGTTATTGATGTATGGATTGAATATAAGAAGGGAAGTGAGATAGATCCAATTCGCCTGCGCCCGCATCCTTATGAATTCTATCTCTATTTTGACATGTAACAATACCTCAATTCCCCCTTCACCCCTCCAGGCAAGGAGGGGTGAAGGGAATCCGGACAGGAGAAAAATAATGAATGGCAGGATCCTCATAGTCAAGCATGTTAGCAACGAAGGTCCGGGTCTTTTAAGGAACTATTTTGAAGACCGGGGGTGGCCGATGGAAATAATCGACCTTAGTAATGGCGATGTGCTTCCAGGTAGCCTTGATGATATTGCCGCTGTTGTAATGCTTGGCGGTCCAATGAATGTATACGAGGAAGAAAAATATTTATTCCTGAAGAAAGAGGATGACTTCATTTCAAGACTGATAATTGAAGATATACCATTTTTAGGTGTCTGCCTTGGTGCGCAGCTTCTTGCTAAGGCCTGCCAGGGAATGGTGCTGAAAGCCAACACAAAAGAAATTGGATGGTACACGGTGAATCTGACAAAAGAGGGCAGGAAAGATACTCTTTTTTACGGTCTTCCTGCAAGTCTGGCTGTTTTTCAATGGCACGAGGATACACTTGAGGTTCCAACAGGAGGTACTTTGCTTGTTCGGGGAAAATCATGCAGAAACCAGGCTTTTAAAGTGGGTAACTACGCATACGGCCTCCAATTCCATATTGAAGCCACTTCTGAAATGGTGAGTGAATGGATGAAGGATCAGGGAGAAAAGATTAATTACAATAGAGTTATAAAAACGTCAGTTGAGAAGCGGGGCATCCTGGAAAAACAGGCATATGCGATTTCTGCAAACTTTCTGAGGATAATTGAATCCTCTCTACGGTGTAAAAGAATCATGAAACAATACGTCGAAGACAGAAGATGGGCAGAGAAAAGGGCTATCTGCTGGTGGGAGATGAACTGACAATATCTTCTGTGGAGAAGAGATGGACTCACCGGTGCGGACAAAAGTCTTGACAGTTACATGCGAAATTGTTATAGTTTTTCAGGCACAAAGAAGTGTCGTTTGATTGACAAGGACGTCTCTAAAAAGACGTCCTTTTTTTATGTGGTTATTCCGAAAAGGAAACTTCAGGACAAGAGGATTGGTAAAATGGATCAGAAAAGCGCAGGACTGAAACTAACGATTTTTTTCTGTCAACAGATTGATGCAAACCAAGACGCACATCGACGATCCTTAGAAAAAGAGCTTGGTTCTCAGATCTCCTTTTTTCCATTGCCGTGCAGCGGAAGAATAGAGCCTCTTCACCTTCTGCGCTCTCTGGAAAAAGGGTCTGATAAAGTTTATCTCCTTGCTTGCGCTGAAGGGTCGTGCCGTTACCAGGAGGGAAACCTGAGGGCAAGGAAACGCCTGACCTATGCGCGAACACTTATTGAGGAGATTGGCCTCGAGGCAGAACGCCTTGAGCTTATTAATATGGCCACTGGGAATTCCAAGACAATAGAAGAGATAGCAAGGGAACTGCTCGCGCGAGAAGCAGATGTGAAGCCTTCACCCTTGTGAACAGAGACACATAAGGAGTAAAAGCATGATAACCGGAGAAAGAAAACCTTTGCCAGAAATAAAGGAAATGATTCAGCCGTTTCGAAAAATACTCGTTGTTGGATGCGGAAGCTGTGTGGCTGAGTGTGCAGCAGGAGGTGAAAAAGAGGTTGGTGTTCTTGCTTCTGCACTCCGTATGGACGCCAAAATGGCGGGGCATGAAAAGAAGATTGATGAGCTCACCCTTGATAGACAATGTGTTTACCAGTTCATCGACCAGCTTACGAATCGTATAGATGAGTATGATGCAGTGCTCTCCCTGGGGTGTGGTGCCGGTGTTCAGGCAGTTGCCGAAGTTTTTCCTGACAGCATTATCCTGCCTGCCCTCAATACAACGTTCATAGGAGAGACAAAAGATGCAGGGCTCTGGGTTGAGAACTGCCGTGCATGCGGGGATTGCAAGCTCGCCTTTTTTGCTGCGGTCTGCCCGGTCACTCGATGCGCCAAAGGACTTTTTAATGGTCCCTGCGGAGGCTCAAAAGAAGGAAAGTGCGAGGTCGACCCTGAGAGTCCGTGTGCATGGCAGTTAATTATCGATCGCCTTGATAGAAGCGGAAGGATCGACCAGTTAAATGAGGTATATCCGCCTGCAGACTGGTCTCGGAAACAGGGTAAAGGACCGAGAAAAATCTACAGGGAGGACCAGAATATATGAAAGTAGAGAGTCATCTCAAAAAAGTACTAAATGCGGGCTATTTTGCAGTTACTGCCGAATGTGGACCCCCAAAGGGGGCTGAAGCCTCTGCCATAAAAAGAAAAGCGAAGATATTGAAGGAATGTATAGATAGTGTAAACGTTACTGACAACCAGACGGGTGTTGTACGGTTGAGTAGTCTTGCGTCCTGCTTGCTTCTGAAAAAGGAGGGTCTTGATCCGGTTCTCCAGATGGTTACCCGCGATCGGAATAGAATTGCCCTGCAGTCGGATGTCCTTGGGGCATCCGTTCTCGGCATAAGAAATATCCTCTGCCTGGCAGGCGATCATCAGTCGTTTGGGAATCAGCCTCAGGCAAAGGGCGTGTTCGATATCGATTCCGTACAATTTGTCCAACTCGTGCGCCAGATGAGGGATGAAGGAAAGATTCTCGGAGGTGAGCAGCTCTCAGAACCTCCTCAGCTCTTTATCGGTGCCGTTGCAAATCCTTTTGCCGACCCCTTTGCATACCGGGTGGTTCGTCTGGCAAAAAAAGTGCGTGCAGGTGCTGAATTTGTCCAGACCCAGTGTATCTACAACCTTAACCGTTTCAAGGAATGGATGAAAGGCGTTGCTGACAGAGGTCTTGAGAAAAAGGTCTACATTCTCGGAGGTATCACACCGCTCAAATCGGTCCGCATGGCGGAGTACATGAGTAAAAATGTTGCAGGAATGGATGTTCCAGAGGAAGTCGTCACCAGGCTCAAAGGAGTTCCCCCCAAAGATCAGCGACAGGAAGGTATAAGAATAGCTGTTGAGACAATCCAGGCGCTGAAAGAGATGGAGGGGGTTCATGGAGTTCATATAATGGCAATTGAGTGGGAAGATGCTGTTCCTCAGATGGTGGAAGAGGCCGGGCTATACCCGCGGCCTAAGGTTTAGGAGGAATTCGAAATGCCCCTTAAATATCATATTCCCTCGGCGCCTATGGCAAACAGATTTCCTAAAATAACAAAGTCGGGCGTTATTGCATGGGAAGAAGGCTGCTTGAAATGCGCCCGCTGTGTTAAGAAAGAATGCGTCTACAAGGTTTACGAGAAAAGAGATCTTGATGAAAGACAGATGCTTGATTCTCTGGACAGCGTCTG
>JAEAMG010001782.1_pt1 | contig 15083 bp, 19 predicted proteins | sample 8958741 | NCBI WGS metagenome assembly JAEAMG01 (sample SAMN16933256, study PRJNA681125) | bioreactor sludge metagenome | isolation source: anaerobic bioreactor treating anionic surfactant - SDBS | place: India: Bengaluru | collected 2019-02-28
CGGGCGGCGAGGAACTAACTGACGCAGCCGCCGCACCAATTCCTGTATCCCCCGTATCGGAGTGGGCTGTGGACTGGATCGATCTGCTGCAATGGCCGGCCATGCTCGTCACGGTGATCGCCGCGTGGCTGATCGGCTCGCTGCGCCCGGGGCGGCGCTTCATCGGTTTCTGCTGTTTTCTGCTGAGCAATCTGCTCTGGGTGATCTGGGGCTGGCACGCCCAGGCCTGGGCGTTGATCGTGCTGCAGGTCTGTCTGGCACTGATGAACTTGCGTGGTGTGAAGAAGAACGATGCCCCCACAACCCCCGTGGCAGACGCTCCCGATGCCTGAATTGCCAGTCAGGGATGGCTGTCTATACTCCGTTCGTAGGCGTACCTGATTGAAGTTCCGACTGCGCGTGCAGGCGTCGGCGTAACCATCGCGATAGCGGCGGTGCGACGGCGAAATCGGACTGATCGAAAACGTAGCTGGCATCCGGGGCAACCCGACCAGCCGATTTTCGGCGGTGGCGATGGCAGTCGGCGGGATAACAAGAATCATAAGGGGAACCCGCAATGTCTCGACATCCATGCATCTGGATGGGGCTTGGACTATCGACGCTCGTCAGCCAGGCGCAGGCGGCCTGGGACGTGAACATGCGCTCGGGGGCGACGGAGGTCAGTCGCTCGGTATTCGACCTGCATATGGCGATCTTCTGGATCTGCGTGGTCATCGGCGCGCTGGTGTTCGGCGTGATGATCTATTCGATGATCGCCCACCGTCGCTCACGCCGGCAGGAGTCGGCCAACTTCCACGAAAACACCAAGGTCGAGGCGCTCTGGACGATCATTCCGCTGCTGATCCTGATCGGCATGGCGGTCCCGGCCACGCGCACGCTGATCCACATCTACGACTCCAGCGAGTCGGACGTCGATGTGCAGATCACCGGCTACCAGTGGAAGTGGCACTACAAGTATCTGGGCGAGGACGTGGAGTTCTTCAGCAACCTCACCACGCCGCGCGAGCAGATCAACAACCAGGCGCCCAAGGGCGAGCACTACCTGCTGGAGGTCGACCAGCCGCTGGTCATTCCGGCCGGCGCCAAGGTGCGCTTCCTGGTCACCGCGGCGGACGTGATCCATTCCTGGTGGGTGCCGGAGCTGGCGGTGAAGAAGGACGCCATTCCCGGCTTCGTCAACGAATCCTGGACCCGTGTCGAGCAGCCCGGCATCTACCGCGGCCAGTGCACCGAGCTGTGCGGCAAGGACCACGGCTTCATGCCGGTGGTGGTGGAGGTCAAATCGCAGGAGGACTACGCCGCCTGGATGGCCGAGCGCAAGGCCGAGGCCGCCAAGCTCAAGGAGCTGACCGGCAAGGAGTGGACGCTCGAAGAACTCTCCGCGCGCGGCGAAAAGGTCTACCAGACCAACTGCGCCTCCTGCCACCAGCCGACCGGCGAGGGCCTGCCGCCGATGTTCCCGGCGCTCAAGGGCTCGGCCATCGCCACCGGCGAGGCCGGCGGCCACATCAACATCGTCGTCAACGGCAAGCCGGGCACCGCCATGGCGGCGTTCGGCAAGCAGCTTTCGGAAGTCGATCTGGCCGCCGTCATCACCTACGAGCGCAACGCCTGGGGCAACGCCAAGGGCGACATGGTCACGCCGAAAGACGTGCTGGATTTCAAACAGGCCGAAGAAGCCACCCAGTAAGAGGACAGGCTGATGAGTGCAGTGATCGACGATCATGGGCATGCCGGGCATGACCACCACCACGGCCCGGCCAAGGGCCTCTCGCGCTGGCTGCTGACCACCAACCACAAGGACATCGGCTCGATGTACCTGTGGTTCAGCTTCTGCGCCTTCCTGCTCGGCGGCACCTTCGCCATGGTGATCCGCGCCGAGCTGTTCCAGCCGGGCCTGCAGATCGTGCAGCCGGAATTCTTCAACCAGATGACCACCATGCACGGCCTGGTGATGGTGTTCGGCGCGGTGATGCCGGCCTTCGTCGGCCTGGCCAACTGGATGATCCCGCTGATGATCGGCGCGCCGGACATGGCCCTGCCGCGGATGAACAACTTCAGCTTCTGGCTGCTGCCGGCGGCCTTCGGCCTGCTGGTGTCGACGCTGTTCATGGAGGGTGGCGGGCCGAACTTCGGCTGGACCTTCTACGCGCCCCTGTCCACCACCTACGCGCCGGAATCGGTGACCTTCTTCATCTTCGCCATCCACCTGATGGGCATCAGCTCGATCATGGGCGCGATCAACGTCATCGCCACCGTGCTCAACCTGCGCGCACCGGGCATGACGCTGATGAAGATGCCGCTGTTCGTCTGGACCTGGCTGATCACCGCCTTCCTGCTGATCGCGGTGATGCCGGTACTGGCCGGCGTGGTGACCATGATGCTGATGGACATCCACTTCGGCACCAGCTTCTTCAGCGCCGCCGGCGGTGGCGACCCGGTGCTGTTCCAGCACGTGTTCTGGTTCTTCGGCCACCCCGAGGTGTACATCATGATCCTGCCGGCGTTTGGCGCGATCAGCTCGATCATCCCGGCGTTCAGCCGCAAGCCGCTGTTCGGCTACACCTCGATGGTCTACGCCACCGGCGCCATCGCCTTCCTCTCGTTCATCGTCTGGGCGCACCACATGTTCACCGTCGGCATCCCGCTGACCGGCGAGCTGTTCTTCATGTACGCCACCATGCTGATCGCCGTGCCCACCGGGGTGAAGGTGTTCAACTGGGTATCGACCATGTGGCGCGGCTCGCTGACGTTCGAGGCGCCGATGCTGTTCGCCGTGGCGTTCGTCATCCTGTTCAGCATCGGCGGCTTCTCCGGGCTGATGCTGGCCATCGCCCCGGCGGACTTCCAGTACCACGACACCTACTTCGTGGTGGCGCACTTCCATTACGTGCTGGTGCCCGGCGCGATCTTCGGCATCTTCGCCTCGGCCTACTACTGGCTGCCGAAGTGGACCGGCCACATGTATGACGAGACCCTGGCCAAGCTGCACTTCTGGCTGAGCTTCGTCGGCATGAACCTGGCGTTCTTCCCGATGCACTTCGTCGGTCTGGCCGGCATGCCGCGGCGCATTCCCGACTACAACATGATGTTCGCCAACTTCAACATGGTGTCGAGCATCGGTGCCTTCATGTTCGGCGCCACGCAGCTGTTGTTCCTGTTCATCGTCATCAAGTGCATCCGCGGCGGCGTGCCGGCACCGGCCAAGCCGTGGGACGGCGCCGAAGGGCTGGAATGGAGCGTGCCGTCGCCGGCGCCCTACCACACCTTCACCACGCCGCCGGACATGGACACCCTGCACGAGCACCGCACGGGGCCCAAGCATGACTAGCGCAGCCGCCGGCCGCCCACGCGGGCGGCGCCTGCCGAGGAGCCGCCGATGAGCGAGTCACTGCCCACCGCGCGTCTGGTTCGCCGCCTGTTGCTGGTGGTGGCGGCGATGTTCGCCTTCGGCTTCGCCCTGGTGCCGATCTACGACGTGATGTGCCAGGCGTTCGGCATCAACGGCAAGACCGCCGGCGCCTATGACGGCAAGCAGACGGTGGATGCGGCGCGCCAGGTGCGCGTGCAGTTCCTCGCCACCAACGCCGCGGGCATGGCCTGGGAGTTCCAGCCACTGGCCTCGCAGGTGGAGGTGCATCCGGGCGCCAGCCAGGAAATCCGCTTCGTCGCCTTCAACCCGACGGACAAGCCGATGACCGCCCAGGCGGTGCCGAGCGTCTCGCCGTCGAAGGCCGCGGCGTTCTTCCACAAGACCGAATGCTTCTGCTTCACCCAGCAGGTGCTGCAACCGGGCGAGCGCATCGAGATGCCGGTGCGCTTCATCGTCGATCGCGACCTGCCGGCCGATGTGCGCCACCTGACCCTCGCCTACACGCTGTTCGACATCACGTCCCGCCAGCCACCGGTCGCCGCCCTGGCGACGGCCGCGGCCAAGGAGAGTCTGCAATGAGCACCCAGACCCACGAGCAGTACTACGTCCCGGCGCAGAGCAAGTGGCCGATCATCGCCACCATCGCCCTGCTGGTCACCTTCTTCGGCCTGGGCACCTGGTTCAACGACCTGAAGGCCGAGCGCGCCGAATCCAGCGGCCCGCTGATCTTCTTCATCGGCGCGCTGCTGATCGCCTACATGATGTTCGGCTGGTTCGGCGCGGTGGTGAAGGAAAGCCGCGCCGGGCTGTACAGCGCGCAGATGGACCGCTCGTTCCGCTGGGGCATGAGCTGGTTCATCTTCTCCGAGGTGATGTTCTTCCTGGCCTTCTTCGGTGCGCTGTTCTACGTGCGCTACTGGGTTGGCCCCTGGCTCGGCGGCGAAGGCGACAAGGGCGTCAGCAACATGCTCTGGCCGGGCTTCGAGTACAGCTGGCCGCTGCTGAACAACCCCGACCCCAAACTCTACCCGGCGCCGGAAGGCACCATCAGCGCCTGGGGTTTGCCGCTCGTCAACACCATCCTGCTGGTGTCCTCCAGCTTCACCCTGACCTGGGCGCACCACGCGCTGCGCAAGAACAATCGCCAGCAGCTGAAGATCGGTCTGGCGGTGACGGTGCTGCTCGGCGCGGCCTTCCTGATCCTGCAGGCCGAGGAATACATCCACGCCTACAACGAGCTGGGGCTGACGCTCGGTTCGGGCATCTACGGCGCGACGTTCTTCATGCTCACCGGCTTCCACGGCGCGCACGTGACGATGGGCGCGATCATCCTCACGGTGATGCTGATCCGCATCCTGCGCGGGCATTTCAGCGCCGAACACCACTTCGGCTTCGAGGCGGCGAGCTGGTACTGGCACTTCGTCGACGTGGTGTGGATCGGCCTGTTCGTCTTCGTCTACGTGATCTAGGAAGCCAGCCCCGGGCGCAGCTCGCCGGACCAGAAGCCCCAGGCGATCAGCGCAACGGTCAGCGCAGCCAGGCAGACGCGCACGAACAGCGCCGCGACCACGCGAGAGCGGCGCCCCTCGTCGCGCACCAGGAAGAACAGGCCACTGAACAGACTGACCAGCGTGGCCACTAACAAAAGAATGATCGCCGCCTTGAGCATGAGCGATTCCAGAGGGGGTAGCGGGGGAGTGGGGGTGGATTATAGCCAGCCATATCGACTTTCCAGGGTGCCGGCCATGAGCCGCTTCCGCCCGGGGCTGCTGCCGACCCTGCTGGTGTTGGCGCTGCTGCCGCTGCTGGTCTGGCTGGGTTTCTGGCAGCTGGAACGCAGCGAGCAGAAGCGCGAGCTGCTGGAGCGCCAGCAGGCCCGTCAGGAGGCCACGCCGCTGACGCCGGAGCAGCTCGACGGCAGCGCCGGGCAGGCCTACGCGCGCGTGTACCTGCAGGGACGCTTCGATGCGGCGCACAGCTTCCTGCTCGACAGCCGCACGCGCGACGGCCAGGTCGGCGTGGAGCTGCTGCAGCCCTTCTACGACGAACCCAGCGGTCGCTGGCTGCTGATCAACCGCGGCTGGCTGCCCTGGCCGGACCGGCGCATCGCCCCGCAGTTCGACACACCGCAGCAGCCACTCAAGCTCGCCGCCTGGCTGTACGTGCCGCCGGGCAAGCCGTTCGTCTTCAGCGAGCGTATGGCCGAAGGCTGGCCGCGGCTGATCAGCCATGTCGATGTTCCAGCGCTGTGGGCGCTGCTCGGCCGCGACGGCGTGGCCCACGAACTGCGCCTGGAGCCCGGCCCGAGCGCCTACCGCGCGGACTGGCCGGTAACCAGCATGAGTCCGCAGCAGCACGTCGGCTATGCGGTGCAGTGGTTCGCCCTGGCCGCGGCGCTGCTGGCGCTGTTCGTCTATTTCGGCGTGCATCAGGCACGAGGAGCACGGCATGAACCCGATGAATCCGACCATGACCGCCACTGAGCCGCGCCGCGGGCGCGGGCGCCTGCAACTGCTGCTCATCATCGCCGTGGTGCTGGGACCGATGCTGCTGGCCTCGGCGATGTACCGCTACGGTTTCTGGGTACCGCAGAGCCGCAGCTACCACGGCGTGCTGGTCGCCGACGGGCAGAACCGCGCGGCCATCGGCGTGCAGGCGCCGGCGGACGCGGCACGCTGGGAGCTGCTGGTCACCGCGCCGCAAGGCTGCGCGGAGGACTGCCTGCGGCTGGTCTACCTGGCGCGGCAGATCAACATCGGCCTGGCCCGCGAGGCGGCGCGCGCCGGCCACGCGCTGGCCAGCAGCGAGCCGCTGGCGGCCGAAGCCGAGCAGCGGCTGGCACGCGAATACCCGCAGCTGCAGCGCTACGGACTGACGCCGACCGGCGATGCCGCGCCGCAGCTGTGGATCGTCGATCCGCACGGCAATCTGGTGCTGCGCTACGACGCCAAGGCCGACGGCAAGGCGATCCTCGACGACCTCAAGTACCTGCTGAAGATTTCGCAGATCGGCTGAAGCCGGCATAAAGGAGCGCCCGATGACCCGCCCCGGTTACCGCCTTGCCCTGTTCGCCACCGCGCTGGCCGTGGTGGTGGTGCTGCTCGGCGCCTACACGCGGCTGACCCACGCCGGCCTCGGCTGCCCGGACTGGCCGGGCTGCTACGGTTTTCTCGGCGTGCCGATGAGCGAACAGGCGCAGAGCCTGGCCGCCGAACGCTTCCCCGATGCGCCGGTGGAAGTGCACAAGGGCTGGAACGAGATGGTCCACCGCTATTTCGCCGGCAGCCTCGGCTTGGTGATCCTCGCGCTGGCGCTGCAGGCGCTGCGCCGCCGTGGCGAACCGGGCCAGCCGGTGAAGCTGCCGTTGCTGCTGCTCGCCGTGGTCATCGCCCAGGCGCTGTTCGGCATGTGGACGGTGACGCTGCAGCTCTGGCCGCAAGTCGTCACGGCACACCTGCTGGGCGGCTTCACCACCCTGAGCCTGCTGTTCCTGCTCTGCCTGCGCCTGTCCGGCGCGCTGCCGCCGCTGGCCGCGGTCGACGGTCGGCTGCGCGTCTTCGCGGCATTCGCCCTGCTGCTGGTGGTCGGCCAGATCACCCTCGGCGGCTGGGTCAGCAGCAACTATGCAGCGGTGGCCTGCACCGATTTTCCCACCTGCCACGGTGAATGGTGGCCACGGATGGATTTCGCCAACGCCTTCAACCTCACCCATCACGACATCGGCCCCAACTACCTCGGCGGCCTGCTCTACGGCGAGGCGCGCACGGCAATCCACGTCAGCCACCGGCTCGGCGCACTGAGCGTGACACTGGTGCTGCTGACGCTCGCCGCGCTGCTGCGGCGCAACGGCCTCGGCCGCCTCGCGGCGCTGGTGCTCGGCGCGCTGGCGCTGCAGGTCGGGCTGGGTATCGCCAACGTCGTGCTGCACCTGCCGCTGCCGGTCGCGGTGGCACACAACGGCGGCGGCGCCGCGCTGCTGCTGGTGCTGGTGCTGGTCAACTACCGCCTGCGCCAGCCTGCACGCGCCCGACATCCCGCATCGATGACGTCCACGGCCGGTCGCTTCGACCTGCCCGGCGCCCGACCATAAGGAGAACATCATGGCCACCGTACTCAGCGAACGCCGCGTCCAGGCCAGCTGGCGCGACTACCTGGAGCTGACCAAGCCGAAGGTGGTGCTGCTGATGCTCATCACCTCGCTGGTCGGCATGTTCCTCGCCACCCGCTGGCCGGCGCCGCGCCGCCGCTGCTCGGCTGGGTCGCGGTGACCGGACAGATCAGCGCCGAACCGCTGCTGCTGGTGCTGATCATCTTCGCCTGGACGCCGCCGCATTTCTGGGCGCTGGCGATCCACCGCCGCGCCGAGTACGCCAAGGTGAACATTCCGATGCTGCCGGTGACCCACGGCGTGCACTACACCAAGGTGCACATCCTGCTCTACACCGCGATCCTGCTGGCGGTCAGCTTCATGCCGTTCGCCATCCACATGAGCGGCCTGCTGTACCTGGTCGCCGCGGCGTTGCTGGGCGCGCGCTTTCTCTACTGGGCCATCGCGCTGTACCGCGACAGCCGGCCACATGCGGCAATCAAGACCTTCAAATTCAGCATCTGGTACCTGTTCGCGCTGTTCATCGCGCTGCTGGTTGATCATTATCTGCTGCTCGATTTCTAGTGGCCTGTGCGGTGAGTGGGTTGAGGCAAGTTCGGATGAACATGACTCCGAGACAAGGCGCTGCGACGAGTCATAGCGAGCTATGGCAAGGAGCGGCAACGCCGTGTCGGGGCCATGGGCGCCGAAATTGACCAACTGATCTCACCAAACAGGCCACCCAGCCGCCCACAGGACGCCCATGACCCGCATCCAGAAAACCGTCTTCATCCTCGTTGCGCTGATCGCGCTGGTCGTCGGGCTGACGGTTTCCAAGGTGCTCAATGGCGAACGCCAGCTCGACCCGACTCAACTGCTGGATGCCGGTATCGTGCTGCTGCCGCAGAGCCGCCCGCTGCCGGCGCTGAGCCTGACCGACGAGAATGGCCAGGCGGTGCAGGTCGACCAGCTCAAGGGCGGCTGGACGCTGCTGTTCTTCGGCTACACCTTCTGCCCGGACATCTGCCCGACCACCCTTGCCGAGCTGCGCCAGCTCAACGGCCTGCTGCCCGAGGCGGTGCGCGGGCAGCTCCAGCCGATCCTGGTCAGCGTCGATCCGAACCGCGACACGCCGGCCAAGCTCAAGGAATACCTGGGTTATTTCAACGCCGGTTTTCACGGCTGGACCGGCACGCCGGAGAACATCCAGGCGCTGGCCAACGGCGTCGGCATCCCGTTCATTCCGCCGGACACCAGCAAGGAAAACTACACCGTCGACCACAGCGGCAATCTGGTCATCATCGGCCCGGACGGTCGCCAGCACGGCTTCATCCGCGCGCCGCTGCGGGTGCAGAAGCTCGCCGAGCAGTTGCCCGCGCTGGTGCAGCAGCAGCGCTGAGTGACCACCCCTTTTGCGCAGTAACGACAAAGCGCGGCGAAAGCCGCGCTTTGCGTTCCAGCCGGGTTACTTGGTCTGCAGAATCAGATCGCGGCGCATCAGCGTCTTGATCTTCAGCAGATGATCGTCCTCCTGGGTCTTCGCCTTGACGAAGCTGTCGCCGATGTTCGGATGGCCCGCGGCCTGCGCCAGCTCGATCAGCAGTTCCCAGGCGGCGTTGTCCGCCAGCTCGGCCGTCAGCAACGCATTCAGACACTGCGGGATGTTGGTGCGTGGATCGGTCAGCACCTGCATGATGCCCATCGCCATGACCCCGGCCACGTCGGCACAGGGCGTCTGCGCGGTGGGATCGGCGCCGAGTTTTTCCATCGCCGCGTGCACCAGCATCATGTGCTCGAACTCTTCGTCACGGATGTGCTGCAACTCGTCCACCAGTGCGCTGCCGGAATCGAGGTTGCGCGCCTTGGCGATCATCGCCTCGTACAGACGCACGCCGTTGCGCTCGAACGCCAGGCGCTCGCCGAGCTTGTCGATGAACACCTCGGGGCTCTTGCCCTTCATCATGTCGAAGCCGGTCTTGAGCATGCCCTTGGCCGAACCCGGCACCGGCACGGAGCCGATGCGGTCGGCCTCTTCATTGCGTTCGGCGCGCTCGACCAGCATGCCGTGCTCGTCACCCGGCACGTCCGGATGAATCTCGTTGACCGCCTCGAGCAGGCGCTTGGTGTCCTTCGGCGACATCTGCACGCCGGTGAAATTGGTACCTACTTTCGCTGCAGTAGCCATGTTCGTCTCCTCAGGAAGCCTTGCGCATCAGTTCGCCACCCGGCGCCCACTGGTAACCCGCCGAGACGATGTCCGAGGCGAGCCCTTGCGAGGCGAGGTGGTTGCGGTAGTCGAGCGAGGACTGCGGCTCCTTGGCCTTGTCCACATAGGCCGGGCCGGCGGTACGCAGGTTGACCTCGGCGGCCAGCACCTGGCGCACGAAATCACGCTGGCTCTTGAACTCGACCATCTTCGGCAGCGGACCGGCGAGAATCTCGGCCGGGTCGCGTCCCTCGAGTTTCTTGAACCATTCGCAGGCGACATTGAGGTGGCCCAGCTCGTAGTCGAGGAAGCGCTCCCACATGGCCTTGATCCGCGGGTTGGTCTCCTGCTCGGCGCAGCTGGCGTACATGTAGACCTCCATCGCCTCGTGCACCAGCCACTTCTCCATATGGCTCTCACTCGGATCGGAGAGCGAGCCGTACTGGGTCACGTGCTGCTCCTCCACCGAGGCGATCTCGGCATACAGCTGGCGCGCCAGCGGGTCGGCGAACAGCGGGCCGATGTTCATGTAGTAGTCGTGGGTCTGGTATTCCGCGCCGGTGATCAGCGCCGCGTGGATCTTGGTGATCAGCGCGGCGCTGTTCTTCTCGTAGTTGTCGCGGATGTCGTTTTCCGGATGGCGATGGTGCTCGGAGGTTTTCCGCCCCGGCACGATGTCGGTGTAGCCCTGCAGGATGTTGTTGGCATCCTTGCCCTCGAGGCGGTCGAGCATCGCCGAGTAGCGGTACAGGTGGTCGAAGTCTTCCAGCAGGCCGAAGCGATAGGTCTGCGCCTGGTAGGGGTCGGGCTCGTTCTGCGCCACCGCGGCGGTCACCTCGATGGCGACCTGCTCGTAGGCGACGGTGGTTTCCAGCGGCGAGTGGTCGGCGCCAATCAGCCAGTTGATCATGGTCGCCTGGTGCTGCTCGGTACGCCGTATCTGCGCCAGCGGCAGGCGCAGTTCCTTGTTGAAGCGGGCGATGCCGTGGGACAGGCGCAGGGCGTCGGTCTCGACGCCGTTCATGAGGATGATGCGCACCCGGGTAAAGGCATCGTCATCGAGCTTGCTGATCGGCTTGCCGGCCATCTCCTTCCAGGTGAACTTCTGCTTCTCCAGCGGCGTGCCTTTGTTGTCGAAAATTCCGGATAGGGTCTCCATGGAGCCTCCGTTGTTATGCGTGGTTCAGGCATGGGGGATCGCCGCCGTAGGAAATCGGCGACCTAGTAAAGAGGACCGGAGGCTTCGGCAAACGATTCGCACCGTTCAGCGGTCGAGGGATTCGCCGCCGATGAACGGCATATCGCACCTTTTCGATACATGAAGTGCATTCGGCGCAAAGTGCCGCGATAGCGCGCGGCGCCGTTTCGCCTCTCAGTCGGCCAGCTGTCTGAGCGCGGCTTCCCGCTCGTCGGCGGGCAGCTGGGCCAGCGCCGCGACCGCTGCATGGAAGCGTGTCCAGTCGCGCTCGTTGTGCTCGAACAGCGCGGCGAACGCCGGCACCCAGCGGTCGTACAGGCCGAACGGCACCAGGCTGGCGTTGTTCAGCGGCCGCGCGAACCAGCCATCGAAACGCCGCGAGCCGCCCCAGGCACCGTCGCGCAGGTGCCGGTAGTCACGCCGCAGCCGCGTGAATTCGGCCTGTTTGAGTGCCCGCTGCTGGGTCTCCGGCTTGCCTGAGGCATACAGCGCGTCCAGCCGCTCACGCGTTGCCAGCAGCAGTTCGACCAGCTGGCGATACTGCCGCTGCGCCTGGCCGTCCAGCGGCGGCAGGCCGCGCGCGCGGCGCCACTGGCGCAGTCCCTCGCGCTCGACGAAGGTGGCGTAGGACTCGTTGAACGCGGTGTCACCGGGCACGTAGAGACGCTGGTGCGCCAGCTCGTGGAACAGCAGCGCGGCAAGCTGCTCGTCGTCACGGCGCAGCATCGAGCTGAGCAGCGGGTCGGCGAACCAGCCGAGCGTCGAATAGGCCTCGACGCCCGCCACGTGGGTATCCAGCCCCTGCGCCTGCAGACGCGCCGCCTCGCCGCGCGCGGCACCCTGGCGGTAATAGCCGCGATAGGCCACGCAGCCGGCAATCGGGAAGCAATGCTCGACGGGCTTTACCGAGAACGCTTCGGTGGCGAACAGGTTCCACACCACGTAGGGCCGCTGGATGTCCGCGTACAACCGGTAGCTGTCGTTGTCCGGCAGCCCCAGCGCGCTGCTGGCGAAGCGGCGCGCCTCCAGCGCATGCGTCAGGCGCTGGCGCAACGCCGGGTCGCGGGTTTCATCGGCGATCACCCGCGCGACCGGCTCGCGCTGGCGCAGCAGTTCGAGCTGACCGACCGCCAGCTGGCTGTAATAGCTGCAACCATTCAGACCAACGGCAAGCAACAGGGGAACCCAGCGCAGGGCGCGGTGGTCGATGGTGGCGGCGTTGGGCTTCGGCATCGGGAATCAACCGGTGAGTCGCAACCGGCGTCGTGCCGGGTCAGCCGGCACCCTACAAAGGCCGCGCGGCGGATGGCAATCCCACGCCGGCATTCGCTTTCGTTTCGCTAGCCGGGCGCCTGCTGCCCGGTCGGAGCCTTCCCGATGCGCGTTCTCCTCGTTGCCCTGCTGCTTTCGCCCCTCGCCGGTTGTTCGCTGTGGATGCCCAAGCCCGACCCCAACCAGGCCTGGGTCGACCTCCGGCCGCATGGCGAAACGCAGTTGCAGGCGCTGGCGGTGGACGGCAAGGCACTCGACGACGGCCGCTACTTCCAGGTCGAGCCGGGCAGCCGCACGCTGGAGATGCGCTATCGCTTCCAGGTCGAGGGCAGCAACATCGGCCCGGCCAGCGCACCGCTGCCGCGCGACTGCAAGCTGACCCTGGCCTACGACCGTTTCAATGCCGGCGCCCGCTATCGGCTGGTGGCCGGCGGCTACGGCTTCCGCCCCTGGGCCAAGCTCTACGACGAACACCAGTACGTGCTGGCGCGCGCCGAGGAAAAGGGCTGCGGCAACCTCGCCGAACGCTGAGGCCGGCGCCCGCCTGGCGCGGTTGAAAAGCCCCGGCATCTGGCGCAGGCTCGCAGGATCGTGACGAGGCACTGGCCTCGTGCATGTCCGTCGAGGAACTCATCATGCGCCTGCCGCTCGCCCTGTTGCTCGCTCTCGCCGTCACCGGCTGCGCCAGCCCGTTGCCGCCGCACGATCCGCAGATGGCCTGGGTGGACATGCGCGCGCAGACCATCGACATCTTCATGTCCGACCGGCTGGACGGCAAGCGCACCTACGACGGGCGCTTCTTCCAGGTGCCGCCGGGCCGTCATGAACTCGAAGCCAACTACGAATTCGAAGTCAGTGGCGGCGGCCTCGGCATGTTCGGCGAGACCCAGACCATGCGCTGCACGATGGTGGTGCAGTACGACCACTTCGAGGCCGGCAAGCGCTATCTGTTCCAGGCGCGCTCGCTCGGCTTCACGCCACAGGGCTGGCTGCTCGACGAACAGCGCAACGTGCTGGTCGAGGCACAGGCCGAGCACTGCTATTGAGGAAGAGGTAGACGATGTCCCGTATTGCCCAGACCCGCTTTTCCGCCCTCGACCTGGCACCGATCCGCGATGACGGCACGCCAGCCCAGGCGCTTCACAATGCCCTGGCGCTGGCGCGGCACGTCGAAGGGCTCGGCTTCCAGCGTTTCTGGGTCGCCGAGCACCACAACATGGACGGCATCGCCAGTGCCGCCACCGCGGTGCTGATCGGCTACCTGGCCGCCAACACCACGCGCATCCGCCTCGGCGCCGGCGGGGTGATGCTGCCCAACCACGCGCCGCTGGTGATCGCCGAGCAGTTCGGCACGCTGCAGGCGTTGTATCCCGGGCGCATCGACCTGGGCCTCGGCCGCGCGCCGGGTGCCGACCAGTTCACCGCCCACGCGCTGCGCCGCGACCGCATGGGCAGCGCCGACGACTTCCCGCAGGACGTCGAGGAGCTGGAACGGTTGCTCGGCCCGCGCCAGCCGAACCAGCGCGTCATCGCCATGCCCGGCATGAACAGCAACGTGCCGATCTGGCTGCTCGGCTCCAGCCTGTTCAGCGCCCAGCTGGCCGCGGCCAAGGGCCTGCCGTATGCCTTCGCCTCGCATTTCGCGCCGCGCTTCATGCATCAGGCGATCAAGCTCTACCGCGACAACTTCCAGCCCTCGGCGGTCCTCGACAAACCCTACGTGATGCTCGGCGTGCCGCTGATCGCCGCTGACAGCGACGAGCAGGCCGAATACCTGGCCACCAGCGTCTACCAGCGCATCCTCGCGCTGATCCGCGGCCAGAGCCTGGTGCTGCGCCCGCCGGTGCCGAGCATGCACGGCCTGTGGCTGCCGCATGAGCAGCAGGCGGTGGGCGATTTCCTCGGTCTGGCGCTGATCGGCGGGCCGGAGAAGGTCCGTGCGCGGCTGGACGTGCTGCTGGAGCAGACCCAGGCCGACGAACTGATCTTCACCTGCGATCTGTACGAAACCGCCGACCGCCACCGCGCCTTCGAGATCCTTGCCGGGCTGAAGTGAGCCCGGCATGCCTCAGCGCGGCTGCCGCATCAGCTGTCGTTGAGACGGAAGCCGATCTTCACCGTGACCTGGAAGTGCGCCACCTGGCCGTCGCGGATGTGCCCGCGAATCTCGCCCACCTCGAACCATTCCAGGTTCTGCAGCGTCTTGCCCGCCTCGGCCACGGCGTTGCGGATCGCCTCGTCGACGCTGTTGCGCGACGAGCCGACGATCTCGATCTTCTTGTAGGTGTGATGGTCCGACATGCATGCCCCCTTGCGTTCGATGAGCCTCCGCTCGATTGAGGCCGTCCCTGCCTGAATTGAGGCTAGCAGAGCCACGCGAAGTTCAGCCGCCGCGGCGGCCATTCATGCGATGCGCCGGTAGGCATAGTGCTGCGCCTTGAAGACCTGATTGAAATGCCGGCCCAGCGAATCGGCCTCCAGCAGCGCCTGCACTTCCGCCGCCGGCACCTGCTCGTAGCGGTACAGCGCGCCGCTGGCGAACTCCACCTCCAGCACCTGCTGCGCGGCGTCGTAACCCAGCGAACGCAGGCTGCTGGAGGCCACCGGCGCGCGCTTCATCGCCGGCTGGTCCGGTTCACGGTTTGCGCTCTATCCGCTGATCGACGCCGCCGACGGCGAACTGCGGCTCCTGGCCCTGCCAGAGCAGCCGGTTGTCAGCGCCTTCGACGGACACCTGCGCCGGCGCGTCGAAGCGCAGCTCCAGCTCGTGCTCGGCACCGCTCACCTCCACGACCGCCGGCTCGGCGCCGGCCACGATGGCCGTGCGCACACGGTTGCGGTTGGTGTCCACACTCAGGCGGCCAACGGTGTCGGCCTGCACGCTGTTCTCGGCACCGGAGACGGTCAGCGCGGCGGCACGCTGCAGGCTCACCTGATGATCCGAGCC
>JAEAMG010001792.1_pt1 | contig 15081 bp, 10 predicted proteins | sample 8958741 | NCBI WGS metagenome assembly JAEAMG01 (sample SAMN16933256, study PRJNA681125) | bioreactor sludge metagenome | isolation source: anaerobic bioreactor treating anionic surfactant - SDBS | place: India: Bengaluru | collected 2019-02-28
GGAACCCATCTGTACCTTATGTGTTTAAAAATAAGAAATTTGTTCCATCCAAGACTCCTCTGTTGATTTACGAGTGCCATATAGGAATGAGCACCAGTAAGGAAACGGTAGGAAGTTATACGGAATTTCGTGAAAATATCTTGCCTCGTATACACAAGGCTGGATACAATGCAATTCAAATTATGGCCATTCAGGAGCATCCATACTATGGGTCGTTCGGCTACCATGTTTCCAGTTTCTTTGCGGCATCGTCCAGGTTTGGAACTCCCGAGGAGTTGAAGGAGCTTATTGATACAGCCCATTCCTATGGAATTGCTGTTATCATGGATATTGTGCATTCACATGCTGTGAAAAATGAAACGGAAGGTCTGGGGCGCTTTGATGGAACCACCCATCAATATTTTCATGAGGGTGACCGCAGGGAACATCCGGCATGGGATTCGCTCTGTTTTGATTATGGAAAGAATGAAGTGCTTCATTTTTTGTTGTCTAACTGCAAGTTTTGGCTGGACGAGTACAAATTTGACGGATTCCGTTTTGATGGAGTAACCTCGATGCTGTATTACAGTCACGGATTGGGAGAGGCCTTTTCATCCTATGCCGATTATTATAATGGGAATCAGGATGGAGATGCCATCGCATATCTCACTTTGGCAAACAGGCTGATACATGAAGTAAATCCCCATGCGATAACTATCGCCGAAGAGGTTAGCGGTATGCCGGGTTTGGCCGTGCTGCCTGAGGATGGAGGCTATGGTTTTGACTATCGTATGGCCATGAATATCCCCGACTTCTGGATCAAGATGATTAAAGAGAAGAAAGACGAAGATTGGCATCCTTCAGCTATCTGGTGGGAAACGACCAACCGGCGCAAAGATGAAAAAACAATCAGCTATGCCGAGAGTCATGATCAGGCTTTGGTCGGTGATAAGACAATCATCTTCCGCCTGATCGATGCTGCCATGTATTGGCATATGCAGGTTAACGATCATAATATGGTTGTTGAGCGTGGGATTGCTTTGCATAAGATGATCCGTCTGGTTACAGCTTCTACCATCAATGGCGGCTATCTTAATTTTATGGGAAATGAATTCGGCCATCCGGAGTGGATCGATTTCCCGCGCGAAGGAAATGGCTGGTCTCACAAGTATGCACGCAGACAGTGGGATTTAGTGGATAATATGGATCTTAAGTATCATTATTTGAGTGACTTCGACAAGGAAATGCTTGCAGCAATAACAAGCATAAAGAATTTTGAGAAAACACCCCTTGAAAAGTTATGGGATAGTGATGCCGATCAGACGCTGGCCTACAAGCGGAAAGATTTGATATTTGTGTTTAATTTCAGTCCTACCCGTTCTTATTCTGATTACGGGATTCTTGCGCCAAAAGGAGAGTACGAGGTTATATTAAATTCGGATTCCCTTAAATTTGGTGGTTTCGGACTGACGGACGATTCAATTAGGCATTTTACTCATTTTGATCCGTTGTACAAAAAAGAAAAGAAAGAGTGGTTGAAGTTATATATACCGGCACGAACCGCTATGGTGTTGCGTAAAGTTAAACCGGTAAAATCGTAAAAGTTAATAAATATATGTTGTATCCAGTTACATTTAGACCTATCCTGAAAAGTGTTATTTGGGGAGGAGCCGATATTTGTCCCTTTAAGGGAATTGAACCTTTGCAAGATGGTATAGGAGAAAGTTGGGAATTATCTCACGTGGAAGGAAATGTTTCGGTCGTGGCCGAAGGTTCTTTAGCCGGTAAAAGCCTGGAAGAATTAATAAATACCTATGGAGATAAGCTGTTGGGTAAGAAAGTGATGGATTCTTTTGGAACTACATTTCCGTTACTTATCAAGTTTATTGATGCCCGTGATCATTTATCCATTCAGGTTCACCCGGACGATGAATTGGCCGCCAAACGACACAATTCATTCGGAAAGACTGAAATGTGGTATGTAGTTAAAGCTTCGGATGATGCTATTCTATATTCCGGTTTCTCTCAGCAAATAGATTCGGAAGAATATGTGAAAAGAGTGAATGACAATACGATCATGGATGTATTGAAAAAGTATAATGTGAAGCAAGGAGATGTATTTTTCCTGCCGGCGGGTCGTGTTCATGCGATTGGGGCCGGATGTTTTATTGCAGAAATTCAGCAGACATCCAATATCACCTATCGTATCTACGATTACGATCGTAGGGATGCCCAGGGAAATGGTCGCGAACTTCATACCGAACTGGCTAAAGATGCTATTGATTACACTCTGTATCCGGATTATCGTACCAGCTATACTCCCAAACGAAATGAGTCTGTGTCGTTAGCAAGTTGCAAATATTTTACAACGAATCTTCTGGAACTCGACAACGAGCTGAATCGCGATTTTGCTTCGCTTGATTCGTTTGTAGTTTATATCTGTATGGAAGGAGCCTGCGAGCTTTTGGACGATAAAGGAAACAAAATTTCTTTAAAGCAAGGCCAGACTGTATTGGTTCCGGCAGACACGCAGAAGGTTACTCTTTCTCCGGTTGGTAATGGAGTTAAATTATTGGAAACCTATATCGGCTGATCTCGGCTGAAGGATAAAACAGAGGGGTTGAAACAAGTTTTCAACCCCCTTTTTCTTTAAGCGAAAAATTAGGGTTCCTATTTTATTTATTATTTACTTTTGCATAAAAAAAATATAATGAGAAGTTTTGCTAGCGATAATAATTCCGGCGTTCATCCTTTGGTTATGGATGCTCTATTAAAAGCGAATGTAGATCATGCTGTAGGTTATGGAGACGATAGCTGGACACATGCGGCTGAGAAGAAGTTGAAAGAAGTTTTTGGAGAAAAGGCGACTCCTTTTTTTGTATTCAACGGAACAGGGGCAAATTCGGTCGCCTTACAAGCTGTTACAAGATCTTTTAATTCGATCCTTTGTGCCGAAACCGCACATATCAACGTGGACGAATGCGGAGCACCGGGACGGATGACCGGATGTGCCCTGGTTTCTATCCCTACTTCGGATGGTAAACTGACACCGGAACTAATAAAAGCAAGATTACATAATTTTGGTGTTTGCCATCATTCGCAACCTAAGGTCGTATATATTTCGCAGGTAACGGAGTTAGGTACGGTTTACACGATCGACGAGGTTAAAGCCATTGCCGATTTGCTTCATGCACATTCTATGTACCTGCACATGGATGGTGCCCGTTTAGCCAACGCATGCGCTTACCTGAAGTGCTCGATGAAGCAACTTACCGTAGATGCGGGGGTAGATATACTTAGTTTCGGCGGCACCAAAAATGGAATGATGATGGGGGAAGCCGTTATTGCTTTTTCGCCCGAAATTGCTGAAAATTTAATGTATTTCAGAAAACAGTCAGCTCAGCTGGCTTCCAAGATGAGGTATTTATCGGCTCAGTTCATCCCATATCTTGAAAATGATTTATGGCTTGAGAATGCCGTAAAAGCCAATGCTGCCGCAATTAAATTATCAAATATACTCAAACAATATCCCGGGATTGTCTTTACACAAAAGGTTGAATCCAATGCATTGTTCTTTACCATTCCAACCGATGCACTGCGTAAGCTGCAAGAAGAATACTACTTCTATATGTGGAACGAGGAGAGGAATGAAGCCCGATTAGTCACCTCCTGGGATACAACGGATGAAGATATTTCAAAGTTTGAAGAATCTCTCAAAACAATATTCAAATAAAGTCAGGCCATGAAACACACAAAATCGTTAACCTTGCTTGTTCCTGTGATGTTTACCTTTTTTACAATGGGGTTTGTAGATCTGGTAGGTATTGCGACCAATTATGTAAAAGAGGATTTCACCTTGTCTGATACGATGGCTAATTTGCTGCCATCGATGGTTTTTCTTTGGTTTCTGGTCTGTTCTGTTCCTACGGGAATGCTGATGAATAAGATAGGAAGACGAAAAACGGTTATAATCAGCGTCCTGGTAACATTCCTCTCGTTGTTGGTTCCGCTGATCGAGTACAACTATAGCATGATGTTGATCTCTTTTGCCCTGTTGGGAATCGGCAATGCCATGATGCAGGTGTCATTAAACCCATTGCTGTCTAATGTGGTAAGCGGTCACCTGCTTGCAAGCAGCCTTACCCTGGGTCAGTTTTTCAAGGCGATTGCCTCATTCCTTGCTCCGATAATTACAGCCTGGGCAGTGGTGGAGTTTGGTAACTGGAGGATGTTGTACCCTATCTTTGCCTCTATTTCACTTATTGCCGCTTTCTGGTTGTTGTTTACGTCTGTAGAGGAACAGAAAACAGAAGGGAAGACATCCACATTCTCTCAATGTTTTTCATTATTGGGAAACCAGTCTATTTTAATGCTCTTTATAGGAATAATGTGCCATGTAGGTATCGATGTAGGTATTAATACCACCGCTCCCAAAATTTTAATGGAGCGGACAGGAATGACGTTGGCTGATGCAGGTTATGCAACCAGTCTTTATTTCTTGTGTCGTACGATAGGTTGTTTCGGCGGTGCCTTCATTCTGGCGAGGTTTGCCCCCAGGAAATTCTTTTTAATAAGCATTGTCGGCGTGGCCCTTGCCATTGGTGGTCTGCTTGTGGTGGATAAGCTTGTATATATATACCTGTGTATAGGACTGATCGGTTTCGGTAATTCAAACCTCTTTTCCATCCTATTCTCTCAGGCATTTCAACTTCAGCCGGAAAATAGCAATGAAGTGTCCGGCTTGATGATGATGGGTATTTTTGGAGGAGCCGTTTTACCATTGCTTATGGGAATTACATCAGATGCCATCGGTTCGCAGTTGGGAGCTGTAATCATTCTGGCAATTTGTACGGTGTACCTTTTTATCTTATATCCAAAATTAAAATAAAACAACCGGCAATACACATAGATAAGGGAGGGTGATACGTAAGTTTACCCTCTCTTTTTTGTTAACCGTATTCGCCAACGAATACTAAATCCGGCAAGATTTAGAATGTTATATTAAGTTAAATGTTGGACGGGCGTATAGTGGTTACGGCCGGATTACGCGTCTCATATAAGATTTAACCTGAAAGTGTCAATCTATCATCATCATAACAGTTCAGATTCAAATGAGAATTAAAAAAACTACAGCATGCAATTTACTTCTTTGCCTGCTCTCTCTTCCTGTAATGGCTCAGGTAAAACCGGCCGATTACGTTAATCCTATTATTGGAACCAATGGTATGGGGCATACCTTTCCCGGAGCATGCGTACCTCATGGTATTGTACAGCTAAGTCCGGATACGGATACCATTCCCCATAATGTAAACGGTGTCTACCAACCACGTGCCTACGAGTATTGTGCCGGATATCAATACAAAGACAGCACCATTGTTGGATTCAGTCATACCCATTTAAGCGGAACGGGGCATTCGGACCTGGGAGATATCTTAATTATGCCATTTACCGGACCCTTGCAGACCAATCCGGGAACGGCTTCCGATCCTGATAGTGGATATCGATCCAGATTCAGTCACAATACAGAGGTTGCCCGTCCGGGTTATTACGAGGTGATGCTATCGGATGATGCGATTAAAGTACAGCTCACCACAACCGAACGTGTGGGTATTCATAAATATACGTATCCCCGGGGGGCTTCCCAGAAAATAATAGTAGACCTGAATCACGCCATTTATAATTACGACGGAAAGGTTTTATGGGCAAATTTACGGGTCGAGAATGATACCCTTCTGACCGGATATCGCATAACGAATGGCTGGAGCCGGGTGAATTACACCTACTTTGCAATCTCTTTTTCAAAATCCATCAAGAAGTATGGGTATGAAGACAAGCAGAAGATTGCCTATAATGGTTTTTGGCGTCGGTTTAAGGTGAATGAGAATTTCCCCGAGATAGGTGGACGGAAAGTCGTTTCGTATTTCGAGTTTGATGATTCCGACAATAAACCTTTGGAAATAAAGGTGGCACTTTCCGGAGTAAGTACTTTGGGAGCACTTAAAAACCTGGAAGCAGAAGCCTCCGGCCGGACTTTCGACGAACTTACAATCCAGGCCGCTGAGAAGTGGAATAAGGAATTGTCAGTTATCGAAGCCCATGGAGATAAGGATAAGCTGACCATGTTATATACTTCTCTGTATCACACCCTCATCAATCCATCGGTTTATGCCGACGTGGACGGGCAGTACAGGGGGGTAGACCAGGCGGTACATCAGACAAAAGATTTTATGAATTATACGGTGTTTTCTGTTTGGGATACCTACCGGGCATTGCACCCATTGTTCAATATCATCAACCGTGAACGTAATACGGACATGGTGAAATCGATGATAGCCCACAGTCAGCAAAGTGTGCACAAAGCATTGCCTGTATGGAGTCATATGGGAAATGAAAATTGGTGTATGATCGGGTATCACTCAGTCTCCGTTTTGTCGGACGCAATCGCCAAAGGATTGCCTGTGGATAAAGACCAATCGTTGAAAGCAATGATCAGCAGCTCATCGATACCCTATTACGATCATACCGATGAGTATATGAAACTGGGGTATGTTCCCTTCGACCAGAGTGCATCAGCCGCATCCATTACATTGGAATATGCCTACGATGACTGGACTATTTATAAGTTGGCTCAATCTATGGGTAACCAAAAGGTAGCCGACGAGTATAAAAAGAGAGCTTTGAGTTACCGTAATCTATTTGATAAAGAGCTGGGTTTTGCCCGTCCCCGTTATGCAGACGGCACTTGGAAGCCGGCGTTCAGTCTGCTCAACACCCATGGCGAAGGTTTTATTGAAGGTAATTCATGGAACTACTCGTTTTATGTACCCCACGATGTAAACGGGTTGATCGAAATGATGGGAGGCGACAGCCGTTTCATCAATAAGCTTGATTCTCTGTTCTCCATGCATTTGCCGGACGAGTTCTTCGCCCACACAGAAGATGTAACCCGCGAAGGATTGCTGGGGACTTATGTACATGGTAACGAACCGAGTCACCATATCCCTTATTTGTATATGTGGAGCAGCAAACCCTGGAAAACCCAGTATTGGATCAGGGAAATCATGAACCGGATGTACCGGAATAATATCGACGGACTTTGTGGGAACGACGACTGCGGACAAATGTCTGCGTGGTATGTACTTTCTGCCATGGGATTTTATCCTGTTTGTCCGGGTACAGATCAATATGTAATAGGAGCCCCCTATCTACCCTATATGAAGCTTACGCTTGAAAACGGAAAAGAGTTGGTTATAAAAGCGGATAAGGTGAGCGACAAGAACCGTTATGTGAAATCTGTCAAACTTAACGGAAAACCTTACCATAAAGCTTTTATCGGACAACAAGATATAATGAATGGGGGAGAGCTTACTTTCGAAATGTCGTCTCAACCAAATAAACAGAGGATATTTAAGGGCGAGAACAGACCATATTCGTTGTCTGAATAACCGTATTGACGCACAAAAATAGCTCAAAACAGATTAATGTACGACGAAAATATGCTATCTTTCGGCTGAAATTGCGAAAGATGACAGCACATGAACAGATTGTACAACGAAAGATATAAAAGTTTTGATCAGTATGTATCCGATCAGGAAATTGGATTTACAAAATGGGATTTAACAGAAGGAGAAAGTTTAAATAGAGAGCTTATCGATCACAATCATATTTTCTTTATTTTAAATGGCTCTGTTAAGATTTCTTGTAATGAATTTCATGATCGGATATTTAAAGCCGGTGAAATGGTGTTTATTCCCAAATCCGCTTCATTTACGGGAGAGACGCTTGAAGCCAGTCTGATTATCAACCATTCTTTTGAAAATCCGCTCAATATATGCGATAAGGCCATGATGGAATCGCTGGCACCCTTAAGCGATACCATTGCCTATCGGTTTCAGCCCCTGGCAATCCGTCCGCCGCTGGATCATTTTCTGGAGTTATTTGTAAGCTATCTGGACGATGGGGTACGATGCAGCCATCTGTTCCAGGCGAAGCAGTCCGAGATCTTTGTCCTTTTCAGGTTGTATTACACGCGTCTTGAGAATGCAACCTTCTTTTACCCACTGATAGGTAAAAGTGTGGATTTTAAAAGTTTTGTAATGGCCAACTATCTAAAAGTTGAAAGTGTGGAGGAATTTGCACGATTAGGAGGCTATAATGTATCCACCTTTCGTAAAAAGTTCAAAGCGCATTTTAACGAATCGGCTTACCAATGGATTTTAAAGCAAAAGTCAAAACATATAAAGTATAAGATATCTATTGAGAATGTTGCTTTCAAGGATATTATGGACGAATATGGCTTTGCCACCCCGGCTCATTTCAACGAATATTGCAAGACCCATTTTGGAATGACACCTTCCCAATTAAGGGAGAGCCTTAAGTAAAATAAAGTCTCAAACTATTCTATAAAAGATGCTAAAAAACACCTTTTAGCACTCATTGTGTCAGATTACATAACAACAATCATATTTTGTGTAACAATTGTGGCGCAAGGATGTTCTATATTTGTAACCGTAAGTTTTACGAGTTGAAAGCGAGTTAGAACTAGATAATTTAATCAAATTAATTTACTGTAAATGGCAAATTTAGATTTAAGTAAGTATGGAATTGTAGCGGATGCTGTAATTGTTCATAACCCTTCTTATGAGCAGTTGTTCCAGGCAGAAACTGATCCAAGTAACCAAGGTTACGAAGTTGGAAAGCTGACAAACACAGGTGCAGTGGCAGTAGACACAGGTATCTTCACCGGTCGTTCTCCTAAAGACAGATACATCGTTAAAGATGCAACTACTGAAGATACAATTTGGTGGGACGGCACAATCAACAAGCCAGTTTCAACCGAAGTTTGGAATGATTTGAAGGCATTATCTTTGAAACAGCTTTCTTCTGCAAAGAAATTATACGTAGTTGATACTTATTGCGGTACAAACGAAGATACACGTATGAAAGTACGTTTCGTTATGGAAGTTGCATGGCAGGCTCACTTCGTGACAAACATGTTTATCCGTCCTTCACAATATGAACTGGAACACTACGGCGAACCTGATTTCGTTGTATTGAACTCTTCAAAAACAACCAATCCGAACTGGAAAGAGCAGGGCTTGAACTCAGAAGTATTTGTATGCTTCAACCTGACTGAAAAACTTCAGATCATCGGTGGTACATGGTACGGTGGTGAAATGAAGAAAGGTATGTTCGCTATGATGAACTACTACCTGCCTCTAAGAGGTATGGCTTCTATGCACTGTTCTGCCAACGTTGGTAAAGATGGTGATGTTGCTGTATTCTTCGGTCTTTCAGGAACAGGTAAGACAACTCTTTCTGCCGACCCGAAACGTTACCTTATCGGTGACGACGAGCACGGTTGGGATGACAACGGTGTATTTAACTACGAAGGTGGTTGCTACGCTAAGGTTATCAGCTTGAGCCAGGAAAACGAACCAGATATCTGGCAGGCTATCAAACGTGATGCTTTGCTTGAAAACGTAACAGTTCGCGAAGATGGTTCTGTTGACTATGCTGATGGATCAAAGACAGAAAACACACGTGTTTCTTATCCTATCTATCACATCAACAAGATCGTTCTTCCTTCAAGAGCAGGTCACGCTAAGAAAATCATCTACTTGTCTGCCGATGCTTTCGGAGTATTACCTCCGGTTTCTATCCTGGACGACAAGCAAGCTCAGTACCACTTCCTTTGCGGTTATACTTCTAAGTTGGCCGGAACAGAACGCGGTATCACTGAACCGGTTCCTTCTTTCTCTCCTGCTTTCGGTGAGGCATTCCTTACTTTGCATCCTACTATGTATGCTAAGACACTTGTGTCTAAAATGCAGGAGCACGGAGCAAAAGCTTATTTGGTTAACACCGGATGGAACGGAACAGGCAAGCGTATTTCTATCAAGAATACACGTGCTATTATCGATGCTATCATTGATGGTTCTATCGAAAACGCAGAAAAGGTTACTCTTCCAGTATTGAACCTGACAGTTCCAAAAGCATTGAACAATGTTTCTGAAGGTATCCTTGACCCACGTGATACGTATGCCGACGTAAACGAATGGACAGAAAAGGCTAAGAGCCTTGCTGCAAAATATATTAAGAATTTTGAGCAATACTGCGATAACGACGATGCAAAAGCATTAATTGCATCAGGTCCGCAGTTGTAATTAGTTAAATTGATGACGATTGGATATGGGCTGCCTGTTGATAGGTAGCCCTATCTTTTTATATAGATACCCGGTGTTTATTTTTTTCCTTCTCTATTTCGGTGAATTATGACTATAGTATAGTTCCTTTTTTGTATTTTTGCCCCTTATTTTATTAAATTGACGAAGCGTTTAAGAAAGAGAGAAATGTGTGTCTCTTTCGTACCAGAGCGAACAACCTAATAATAATCATAAAAATGGATACTCAGACAGAAACAGCAAAAGAGACAATCAATCCCGCTAAACCTGCGGATTTAATTTATGGAGTAGACGATCGTCCACCTTTCAGAGATGCCTTTTTTGCAGCACTGCAGCACTTGTTGGCAATCTTTGTTGCCATCATTACTCCTCCGCTTATTATTTGCGGGGCATTGAAAACAGATCTTGAAACAACCGGTTTTATGGTTTCAATGGCATTGTTTGCTTCTGGTATCTCAACCTTTATACAGTGTAGGAAAGTGGGTCCCGTTGGAGCCGGATTACTTTGTATCCAGGGTACAAGCTTTTCTTTTATCGGCCCAATCATCTCCATGGGACTTTCGGGCGGACTTCCGCTTATTTTTGGGGTTTGTATCGCGGCTTCGCCCATCGAAATGATCATCAGCCGTACATTCCGCTATATGCGTTCCATCATTACTCCACTGGTTTCCGGTATCGTTGTACTGCTTATCGGTCTTAGTCTGGTTAAAGTGGGCGTGGTATCTTGCGGTGGTGGATACGGCGCAATGGATAACGGAACTTTTGGTAGCTTAGAGCATGTAGGAATTGCTGCTGTTGTAATGGGAAGCGTGTTGTTCTTCAACCGCTGTAAAAACAAATATTTACGTATGAGCTCTATCGTACTCGGTCTTTGTATCGGTTACGGAATAGCATTGGCAATGGGCAAGGTGGACTTCAGCCAGGTAACATCTCAAAACATCTGGTCGTTCAATATCCCGGTTCCATTCAAATACGGACTGGACTTTAATATCTCTTCATTCATTGCCATTGGTCTCATTTATCTGATTACAGCCATCGAGGCAACCGGCGATGTTACTGCAAATTCAATGATTTCTGGTAAGTCGATCGAAGGTGAAAGCTATTTGAAACGTGTATCAGGTGGGGTTTTGGCAGACGGTTTCAATTCTATGTTGGCCGGTATCTTCAACTCATTCCCCAATTCAATATTTGCACAGAATAATGGTATTATCCAGCTTACAGGTGTTGCCAGCCGTTACGTTGGTTATTATATCGCCGCTATGTTGGTGTTGCTGGGCTTGTTCCCGATCGTAGGACTTATATTCTCTTTAATGCCCGATCCTGTTCTGGGTGGTGCAACCTTATTGATGTTTGGTACAGTTGCCGCTGCCGGTATACGTATCATCTCTTCTCAGCAGATCAACAGAAAAGCTACATTGGTACTGGCCGTGAGCTTGTCGCTCGGTCTTGGTGTAGAATTAATGCCGGATATCCTGAAAACGGCTCCGGAAGCTATAAAAAGTATCTTCTCATCGGGTATCACTACAGGTGGATTAACTGCCATTTTAGCAAATGCCCTGATTCACGTTAAAGAAGAAAAAGAAGTTAAAGAATAATATGGATGCATTAAAAAAGAGAATACTTCAAGATGGCAAATGCTTTGAAGGAGGAATTCTGAAAGTAGACAGCTTTATTAATCATCAGATGGATCCCATGCTGATGCACCAGATAGCTCAGGAATTTGTTAACCGGTTTAAGGGTGTAAAAATCAATAAAATCGTAACAATCGAGGCAAGCGGAATTGCGCCTGCGATAATGGTTGGTTTTATAATGCAGCTTCCGGTTGTTTTTGTTAAGAAGAAACAACCTAAAACTATGGAGAACATGCTTACAACCACCGTGCATTCTTTTACGAAAGACAGGGATTATACGGTATGTATCAGCAATAACTTCCTTACTGCCGAAGATCATGTTTTATTTATTGATGATTTCCTTGCAAACGGAAATGCGTCTCTGGGAATGATCGATCTTATTAAACAGGCAGGCGCTACCCTGAGCGGTATGGGGTTTGTTATTGAGAAGGCATTCCAAAACGGAGGAAAAATCTTACGTGAGAAGGGCGTTCATGTAGAATCGCTGGCAATTATAGAAGATTTATCCAATTGCGAAATAAAAATCCGCTAACTAAGGCTGGTTGCGGATAGAGTAAGTCCCTCCGGATATTATCCGGAGGGGCTTTTTTTATGTTTCGGAAATTTAGCTTTTCAGCAAGTCGGGAATCATCGAAGGTTCCGGAGCTACACGGATACCTACTGCTTCGAGTGCGGCAATCTTCTCTTTGGCACTTCCAGATCCGCTGGATATGATGGCTCCGGCATGCCCCATCTGTTTGTCGGGCGGAGCCGATAACCCTGCAATAAATGACACAACCGGCTTGGTTACGTGGTGCTGAATGTAAGACGCTGCCCTTTCTTCTGCATTTCCACCAATTTCGCCAATTAAAACAATGGCTTCGGTATCTTCGTCTTCTTCAAACATGGACAACAGTTCCAGGTAGTGAAGTCCCACTACAGGGTCTCCACCTATTCCAACTGCGGTAGATTGTCCCATTCCTGCCGCTGTAAGGTGATAGACTACTTCGTAGGTAAGTGTGCCGCTTCGGCTTATAACACCTACGCCACCGGCCTTAAATATAGAAGCAGGCATAATGCCGCATAAACTCTTTTCCGGCGAAATAAGTCCCGGACAGTTCGGCCCGATCAGGGAGGCGCCTTTTAACTTTACATAATTGTAAGCTTTGATCACATCGAGGGTGGGTATCCCTTCGGTAATGCATATAATCAACTTTATTCCGGCGTCGGCAGCTTCCATTATTGCATCGCAGGCAAATGCGGCTGGTACAAAGATGATGGATGTGTCGGCCTGCATAAGTCGTACCGTTTCATGTACGGTGTTAAATACCGGCACACCATTTACAAATGTGCCTCCTTTACCCGGAGAAGTACCTGCAACAACCTGTGTACCGTATTCTTTCATTTTTCCGGCATGGAATCCACCGTCCCGGCCGGTTATACCCTGAACAACTACTCTTGTATTTTTATTGATAAGAATGCTCATAATTAAATATAGATTAATAGGTTTTTAGTGCAAGATTAACAGCCATTCTTGTTGCCTCGCTCATGGTATTGGCTACATACAGTTTGGAGTCTTTAAGCAGAGCCCTGCCAAGCTCCTCGTTTGTACCCGTTAGCCGGACTACCACCGGTATATCTGTATCAATTTGTTCGAAGGCCTTTAAAAGTCCGTTTGCTACATCATCACACCGGGTGATTCCGCCAAAAATATTGATTAGAACCACCTTTACATCACTGTCCTGCAATAACAATTTCATTGCATGCACTACTTTCTCGCTGTTAGAGCTTCCGCCGATGTCAAGGAAATTTGCAGGTTTCCCCCTATATCTTTTAATAAGATCCATGGTAGCCATGGCAAGACCGGCCCCGTTAACCATGCAACCAATCTCTCCTCCCAGGTGTACATAGCTGAAACCTTTCGCCTTTGCCTCTTTTTCCTTTTTCTCTTCTACTGTGGGTTCAAAGAGGGTGGCAATTTGGGGTTGTCGGTACAATGCATTATCATCGAAAGTCATTTTCGCATCAACTGCCACCAGTGTATCATCCGGAGTTAGAACCAGGGGGTTTATCTCAGCAAGCGAAGCGTCGGTTTCGAGCATAAGCTTGTATAAGGATTTTATAATGTGACTGAGCTGGTTGATCAGTTTAATATCGGTGAACAATGAAAATGCCACTTTTCTGGTAAAGAAATCGGGTGTTCCCAATAGCGGATCGATCTGAAATTTATAGATACGTTCGGGAGTGGAGTGCGCCACCTCTTCAATATCTATCCCCCCGTCGCTGCTCAACATAAGTAAAGCCGATTTTGTGTTACGGTCTACGACTATACTCATGTAATATTCTTTTTTGATATCTGCAGCTTCGGTCACCAGAATTCTGTCTACGGGAATATCTTTAATCTTTATGCCCAATATGGCTTCGGCATTTGCTTTCACCTTTTCCGGACTGTCGGCAAGTTTGATTCCGCCCGCCTTTCCCCGTCCACCGGTTAAAACTTGTGCTTTTAATACCACCAGAGGTACATTTAAGCGCGAGTATGCATCTACAGCTTCGTCGGCCGTATGGCATAGTATCTGCTTCTTTACCGGAATATCATACGCGGCAAATAATTCTTTTGCCTGGTACTCGTGTATCTTCATTCGTGTTGAGTATTTATAAGGTAAAACAATAAGGAATATTCATAGGATTGATGTAGACAACGATGGATGTCCAATTTGATCTACTCTAATCAAACAGTTGAAAAGTTCGGATTGTTTTTTGTTTCTTTATAAATATAAAGATATGGGGGGCAATAAACAAATAAGGACCGGTAGTGAACCGATCCTTATTCTTTCTGTTGCGGAGGCAAGACTCGAACTTACGACCTTTGGGTTATGAGCCCAACGAGCTACCACTGCTCCACTCCGCGATATATTTGTTATTGGATAACGAGTGCAAAGGTACGATAATATTCTTATAAAGCAAGCGAATTGGCATATAGATTTCGCAGTGTTTGGCGGAGAAGCGTGTAAGCTGTTAGGCTATAGTACATTATCGACCTAAATTATTTTATATAATTTATAGAAGAGCCTCTGTTATTATCCATTTTAAGAGATAAGACATTCTTTTTCTTTTGAAGGGAGGATCTATTGGTCTCTATGTTATGAATTAGTGTGTTCCCTGTTGTGTTCTATTATTTTCAATACGAAGAACTATTCGTTCGACAATTGTGTACTTTGCGTTTGCCATATGACAAACGCAAAGTACACAATTGGATAACTTGCATTCAACAATTGGCAAACGAATAGATGTTCGTTATAAAAAAA
>JAEAMG010001794.1_pt1 | contig 15063 bp, 7 predicted proteins | sample 8958741 | NCBI WGS metagenome assembly JAEAMG01 (sample SAMN16933256, study PRJNA681125) | bioreactor sludge metagenome | isolation source: anaerobic bioreactor treating anionic surfactant - SDBS | place: India: Bengaluru | collected 2019-02-28
CGCATTAGCCCCGAGCAGTTGATTTCCGAAATGAATCAGGCGATGCAGTTTCCGGGCGTGACCAATGCCTGGACGATGCCGATCAAAGCTCGCATCGATATGCTCAGTACGGGAATTCGCACTCCGGTGGGCATAAAAATCCAAGGGGCGGACGTCAAAGAGATCGAACGCATCGGCGCCAAGCTGGAATCCATTTTGAACGACGTGCCGGGCACGCGCAGCGTATTCGCTGAACGGACAGCCGGCGGCTATTTTTTGGATTTTTCGCTCAAACGCGACAAACTAGCGCGTTACGGATTGACGGTGAAAGATGCGGAGATGGTGGTGCAATCGGCCTTGGGCGGCGAAGTGGTTTCGACCACGATCGAGGGGCGCGAGCGTTATTCGATCAACGTGCGTTACGGACGCGACTTTCGGGAAGACCTGACGCAACTTCGCCGAGTTCTCGTACCGACTATGTCCGGCGCACAAATCCCGCTGACGGAATTGGCCGACATCCAGTTTGTCTCCGGTCCCGCCATGCTGCGCGACGAGACCGGGATGCTGACCGGCTATGTTTACATCGACATCGCCGACCGCGACGTGGGACGTTATGTGGAAGATGCCAAGCGCGCCGTTCAGGAAAAATTCAAACCGCCGACGGGATATACCTTAACGTGGAGCGGCCAGTACGAAAACATGCAGCGCGTTCACGAACGGCTCAAGATCGTGTTGCCCTTGACGCTTTTCCTGATATTCCTGTTGCTCTACATGAACACGAAATCGGCGATCAAGGCCGTGATCGTCATGCTGGCCGTGCCGTTTTCGCTGATCGGGGCGGTTTGGTACTTATGGTTGCTGGGCTACCATATATCGATTGCCGTTTGGGTCGGCATGATCGCCTTGATGGGGTTGGATGCCGAGACCGGCGTCTTCATGCTGCTGTTTTTGGATCTTTCCTACAACGATGCAGTCCGCAAGGGCAAGATGCGGAGCTACGAAGATCTTCACGAAGCGATCATTCACGGCGCGGTGAAACGTGTGCGGCCCAAGGCCATGACCGTCATGGCCGCCATGATGGGTCTGCTGCCGATCATGTGGTCGATGGGCATTGGCGCCGATGTGATGAAACGTATCGCCGCGCCGATGATCGCGGGGCTCGTGACGAGTTTCCTGATGGAATTGCTCGTCTACCCCGTGATTTATGCATTGTGGAAATGGTGGTGGGAAGTGCAGCCTATTTTGCACCGCCCTCGGCCGGTTTCAGCTTCGCCAGATATTTGTCCGGATCCTTCTTGATCGCTTCCTCACAGGCTGGGCAGCATAAAAACACAACTTGTTCCTTTACCGTAATTTTCACCGGCTTGCCATGTTCGCCCAAAACATCGTCGGTAACGGGGCATACTTTCTGCTTTAAGGCAATCGCGCGATCTGCTTCGGAAAGTTCATCCAGACCGGCAAGTTTCTCTGCTTTGGGAGCAGATTCGGCTTTCTTGCCTCCCGGTTCCTCGGCCGACTTGGCCGCTGGTTTCGCCGCAGGCTTGGCTGGCTGTTTTTTGATTTCCGGTGGCGGTGCGGGGCGCGCGCAGCTAATGGCCGCGGCCATGATACTCAATGCCATCAGACAAAATAAGCTCTTGGGTAACAGATTCCCTTGCATCTTCGTCTCCTTGTGTGAGATAGTTTTGTGAGAGGCGAAAATCGCCGTCAAACAGGGATAGAAATCCCGGGCATGATACTCATTGCCTTTCAACAATATAATATACACAGGTAGGAGCAAGACAATGCCGAAGAGGTAGACAAATACTCAGCAATAGGGATACATTGATCCATATACCCACGTAGTTGCCAGCTTCGCCTAGAATTGAAAAATGAAAGACAAACCATGAACGTACTGGCGTCCGTCTATCGCACCTCGTTAGGCTTGTTGACCGATCTCTATGAATTGACGATGGCCTATGGATATTGGAAGGCCGACAAACGAGACCACGAGGCTGTATTTCACCTGTTCTTCCGCAATCATCCATTTCGGGGCGGATATACCGTTGCCGCCGGATTGGCCACGGCGATGGAGTTTCTGCGGGAGCTGCGATTTTCGACGGAAGACCTAGCCTATTTGGCAACGCTTTGCGGCAATGACGGAAAAGCTCTTTTCGAGAAGGAGTTTCTCGAATTTCTCGGCAAGATGCGTCTGCAATGCGATATCGACGGGATTCCCGAGGGAACGGTCGTTTTTCCGCATGAACCGTTGCTTCGCGTGCAAGGCCCGCTGATTCAGGCTCAACTGATCGAGTCTGCCTTGTTGAATATCATCAACTTTCAGACCTTGATCGCAACGAAGACTTCGCGCATCGTGGCGGCGGCGCGCGGCGAGCCTGTCCTTGAATTTGGGCTTCGCCGCGCGCAAGGCATCGACGGCGCGCTGACAGCCAGCCGGGCCGCTTTCATCGGCGGTTGCGCGGCGACTTCCAATGTCCTTGCCGGACGAATCTTCGGCATTCCCGTCAAGGGGACGCACGCCCACAGTTGGGTAATGTGTTTCGATGACGAAATCGAGGCTTTTCGTGCGTATGCCCGGGCGATGCCTAACAACTGCATTTTTTTGGTGGACACCTACGACACTCTCCAGGGAGTCCGCAATGCCGTAACGGTTGCCCGAGAGTTGCGTGAGCAGGGGCATGAGTTGACCGGCATCCGGCTCGATTCCGGCGACTTAGCATGGCTCAGCATCGAAGCCCGAAGAATCCTCGATGAGGCGGGATTTCCTCGCACAATGATCCTGGCTTCCAACGAATTGGACGAGGCCGTCATTGCCAGCCTGAAAGATCAGGGAGCACCCATTGCGTGCTGGGGCGTAGGTACGCGATTGGTCACGGCCTACGATGAGCCCGCGCTGGGCGGAGTCTACAAGCTGTCGGCCATTCGCGGGCCTGGCGAAGCGTGGCAATACAAAGTGAAGCTGTCGGAGCAGGCCGTCAAGGCGACCAATCCTGGAATCTTGCAGGTTCGCAGATATTTGCATGAAGGCCGAGCAATCGCCGATATGATTTACGATCGAGAGATGATGATCGGCGACGGCTTAACGATGGTCGATCCGTTGGATGTGACCCGGCGGAAGACGCTGCCGCCGGGAGTTCCTTGCGAAGAGCTTCTGGTCCCGATATTTCGCCAAGGCGAACAAGTTTATGATGCACCGGCCTTGGATGCGATACGCTTGCGATTGCAGGAGCAATTGGCCGCGTTTCATGACGGCGTCAAGCGGTTTCTCAACCCCCACCGTTATCCTGTCGGATTGGAGCTAGGACTGCATGAGCGAAAGATGAAACTGATTCTCGGCGCCCGAGGACTTTCATCGTGATTCCACCTAAAAATGCATTGGTACTCGTGGATCTTCAGAACGATTTTTGCCCTGGCGGCGCATTGGCTGTTTCGGACGGCGATCAGGCAGTGATCATGGCCAATCGGCTTCAGCGGTATTTTGATCTGGTCGTGGCCACGCAGGATTGGCATCCCGCCAATCACATGAGTTTTGCCGCGAACCATCCAGGCAAGAAACCGGGAGACACTCTTGAACTGGCCGGCCAAAGTCAGATTCTCTGGCCGATCCATTGTGTGCAAGGCACCGTTGGAGCGGAATTTCATCCGACACTCGACCGGTCGGCCATCGCTCGGGTCTTTCGCAAGGGCGACGATCCGGCCGTCGACAGCTACAGCGGCTTTTTCGATAACGATCATCGGAAATCCACCGGCTTGGCGCAATTTCTGAAGGAGCACGGAATACGAAGTGTCACGATCGGCGGTCTGACAACGGAGTACTGCGTCAAGTTCACCGCCTTGGATGCCGTGGACCTTGGTTTTTCGACCTTTGTGGTCGAAGACGCCTGCCGCGGCGTGAACGCAAATGTCGGCGATGTGCAACGAGCCGTGTCGGAAATGCGCGACAAAGGCGTTATTTTGATCCAGGCTGATGATTTATCGACATCTAGGTTGACATGACTCGTTATTCGACGTTTTTTGCAGAAATGTCGGCCTCTCGACGTCCAACCCTTCGAGTTCGTGTCCTGGCTTCAGTTCATTGGCTGCTTAGGACCCAATAAAACTCGATGTGATGGCGAAAAAAACGCATATTGAGTATAATTTGTTGCATAAATTGTTTCCTCTTTCGCAGATATTGACTATGTCCTATGGGATTATTAAGAAACCCCTTCTATTGGTTGTGTGGATACTATAATTAGTTAGGCAGGTCGTCTTTGGTGGAACAGCATCGTGCGTTTTTTTCTGGGGTGGTTCATGCCAGCCGGTGTCATGATGCACTCAAGGGTTATCTTATTCACATAGAGAGGTCGCTAACATGCAGAAGCAGACGGAAGAGTATCTCCGCCGCAGTCAAGTCATGTTGGCCGGATTGCTCGATTCTCTGCCGCAAGCGATTTTCTGGAAGGATCAGAACAGCACCTATTTAGGCTGTAACGCTCTTTTTGCCCATTGGGCGGGTATGGCCGATCCCGCGGACATTGTCGGCAAGACCGATTTTGATCTTCCCTGGTCTCGGGAACAATCCGAAACGCATCGCGTCTCGGACCGCCGCATTATGGAAAGCAGGCAACCCGATTATCATATTTGCGAATCGCTGCAATGCGCGGGCGGCATCACCATTTGGATCGACAAGTCCAAGATTCCGTTGATCGATGAAACGGGGAATATCTACGGGATTTTAGGCGTATTCGAGGACATCACTTCTCGCAAGGGCACGGAGGAGGCGTTGCGATCGAGTGAGCAGCGATTCCATGGCATCACGAAAAATCTCCCGGGACTGGTCTATCAGTTTTATGCCACGGATGAAGGCAAGTGGGGGCTGCACTATATTGATGAGCACACGCAGGAACTTTTAGGCGTTCCGCGAGATCCGCTCGATTCGTGGTTTGAGCGATTGCTTGCTTGCGTAGCTCCCGAGGACCGAAACCGATTCGTGGCTTCGATCGAGGAGGTGGCGCGCACACAAACGGCGTGGGAATGTGAATTCCGGATTATCAAGCCCACGGGAGAAGAATGCTTTGTTCGAGGCATGTCGCAGCCGATTCGGCTGAAGGATGAAACAATTTGGAACGGCATCTTGCTGGATGTTACGGACCGAAAGCGGGCCGAGGAAAAGTTCGCGAAAGCGTTCCGCGCCGGTCCGACGATTATGGCGATTACGAGAACCAAGGACAATCGCATCCAGGAGATCAATGACAGTTTCGAGCGGATGACGGGGTATCGTCGCGACGAGGTCGTCGGACGCACTGCCGTTGAATTAAACCTCTGGGTGGATGTCGAACAGCGAGATCGCGTTCTTAAAAAGTTTGCCGCCAAGGGCATGGTTCGCAATGAAGAATGCTCCTTTCGGATGAAAAACGGCGAAGTGCGGATCGGATTGACTTCGATCGAAGGCATTGAAATCGACGGCGAGAAATGCGGTTTGGTCGGGATTGTTGACATTACAGACCGCAAACGTGCTGAAGCAGCGTTGGAAAAACGCATCTTTGCATTAACGCAACCCCTGGCAGATCTCGGAAACGTCGCCTTTGACGACCTGTTCAATTTGGCGGATATTCAACGGCTTCAAGACGAGTTTGCCGAAGCGACTCGCGTCGCTTCGATCATTACTGATCCTGACGGAACGCCAATTACCAAGTCGAGCAATTTTTGCCGCCTTTGCAACATTATTCGGAAAACAGAATGTGGATATGCCAATTGCTGCAAGTCGGACGCCACCCTGGGAAAAGTCTCTCTGAATGGTCCGTGCATTCAACCATGCCTGAGCGGCGGGTTATGGGATGCCGGAGCTGCGATCACGGTCGGCGGTCGCCACATTGCCAATTGGCTTATCGGCCAGGTGCGTGATGAAACGCAAACCGAAGCCGCAATTATCACATACGCACGAGAAATCGGCGCCGACAAACAGGAATTGGTCGAGGCGTTTCGTGAAGTGCCCGCCATGTCGCGGCAGCAATTCGAAAAGGTCGCCCAGGCGCTCTTCACGCTCGCGAACCAAGTCTCCACGGCTGCCTATCAAAATGTACAACAGGCGCGATTCATCACCGAACGCAAGCAAGCGGAGGAGTCGCTCAGGGAAAGTGAGCGGCGGTTGAAGGAAGCCCAGGCATTGTCGCATTTGGGCTATTGGGAATGGGACGTGAAGACAGGCAAAGTCGAATGGTCGGATGAAGTATACAAAATCTTTCGCTTGGATCCTCATGAATTCGTCCCCTCCATCAACTCCATCCTTGCGTTGTCGCCGTGGCCCGAGGACCATAATCGCGGCAAGGAACTATTACAACGACTCAAGGAAACGCGAGAACCGGGCTCCTATGAGCAACGATTTCTTCGACCGGACAATAGCATAGGGTACTACGAATCGACCTATCAGGGCAAATTCGACGAACAAGGCAACTTGGTTACGATCGTTGGAACCGTCTATGACATCACCGATCGCAAACATGCCGAAAAAATCCAGAAGATCAGTGTTGACCGCACCGCCACGTTACTGAAGTTGAACCAGATGACCGGCGCATCCTTTGCCGAACTGACGAATTTTGCCTTGGAAGAAGGCATCCGGATGTGCGAGTCCAAAATCGGATATTTGGCTTTCGTCAATGAAGACGAGAGCATCCTGACGATGCAATCCTGGTCCAAGAGCGCCATGGAGGGATGCCAAGTCGTTGACAAGCCTCTTGTTTATCCGCTTTCAACGACGGGGCTCTGGGGCGAGGCGGTGCGTCAGCGCAAACCCATCATTACGAATGACTACGATGCCCCCAACCCCTTGAAGAAAGGATATCCGGAAGGGCACATCCAGATTCGCCGCCACATGAACATTCCGGTCATCGTAGGCTCCAAGATTGTTATGGTCGCCGGCGTCGGCAACAAGGAGGAACCATATGATGACACCGATGTGCAGCAGCTTACGCTCCTGATGGAAGGAGTGTGGCGTTTGATCGAACGCCACAAAGCCGAAGAAGAACTGGACCGATATCGCTACCATCTTGAGGAACTGGTACAGGAACGCACGAAGGAATTGAATGCCTCGCGAAAAGAGGCGTTGAGCCTCATGCAGGACGCCAATGCCCAGCGCCAGCGCGCGGAAGATGCCCTGAAGGCTTTACGAGAGAGCGAAGAGCAACTTCGCCAGAGCGAGCTGGAGTTGCGGACCAGCAATGAACACCTTGCCCGCGCCCAAGCGGTCGCTCACGTCGGCCATTGGACATGGGATATTATCAACGATTATATCACGGGCTCGGAGGAATACCACCGTATTCGCGGGACGACTCCCGAAACATTGAAGTGCTATGAGGATGTCCTTCGGACAATCCACCCCGATGACCGCGAGTCATGGACCGCGCTTTGCAGAGCGGCCATTGCCGGCGAAAAACCCTACATCGGCGATTATCGAGTTATTCTGCCTGATAATACGGTGCGTTATGTTCACGTTCAGGGAGAGACGACTTATGACGAAAACGGCAAGCCCACCCATCTGTTTGGCGCCGTATTCGACGTTACGGACACCAGAATCGCCGAGCTGAAACTCAAAGAGGCCATGATCGCCGCCGAAACGGCCAATCGTGCGAAAAGCCTCTTTCTGGCCAGCATGAGCCATGAGCTTCGCACGCCGCTGACCGCTGTGCTGGGATTTTCGCAACTCTTGCGAGACGATCCGACGCTCAGCGAATCCCAGAAAGAATACCTGGACATCATCAACCGCAGCGGAACGCATCTCCTGGAACTCATCAATGATGTTTTAGATATGTCCAAGATCGAAGCCGGCCAGCTTGGGATGCATGAGACCGTATTCAGGCTGCGGGGAGTCTTGGAAACGATTGCCGAGATGATGCACATGCGGGCGGATGAAAAAGGCATCGGCTTCACTCTCGATTGTGATACCGCATTACCCCAGTATATCCAAGCCGACGAAAAGAAACTCAAGCAAATCCTCATTAACCTTGCGGGAAACGCCGTGAAGTTTACCCAACATGGCGGCGTCGTCATGAAAGTGTGGATGGAGGAAAACGGCTTTTCATTGCATTGCGACGTGGAAGATACCGGGCCGGGCATATCTCCCGACTATCTTCCGGCCTTGTTCAACCGCTTTGTGCAAGTCGGCGAAAACAACGAAGGCGCGGGATTGGGGCTGTATATCAGCCGCAAATTAGTGGAGATGATGGGCGGGCAAATCTCCGTTGCAAGCGAACCTGGAAAAGGCGCCCGGTTTTCCTTCCATATTCGTTGTAGGCCCGGAATCGTCGATCAAGCGAAGCCCGAAATCGGCAATCGCCGGGTGATCGGGCTTGCGCCCGGGCAAACAGCGCCGCGCATCCTGATTGTGGAAGACAAGCAGGAGACAAGGCTTTTTGTCGTCAAGTTGCTTCAAACCGTGGGTTTTCAAGTGGAAGAAGCGGAAAACGGGCAAGAAGCCGTGCGGCGATTCGAGGCTTGCCCGGCCGATCTCATTCTGATGGATATGCGAATGCCGATCATGGACGGATATCGGGCGACACGCATCATCAAATCAACCGAACGCGGCAAGACAACGCCGATCATTGCATTAACGGCCAGCGCCTTCGAGGAAGAACGCCAGAAAATCAGCGATGTCGGAGCCAACGATTATTTGGGGAAGCCGATCAAAGTCGAGGAACTTTACGAAATGCTTCGCGTTCATCTGGGTATCACATACACCTATGCCGAGCAGCACCCCCAGGCATTGTTTAGTTCCGACAAGGAAGGTTACGGCGAAATGGCGGCGCGATTGCCCCATGAATTGACCGAAAGGCTGGTCGAAGCGATCTCCGTTTTGGACCTTGAGGAATTAGTTGGGATGCTTCCCGAGGTCTCGCTTCACGCTCCTGCCCTGAGCGAATATCTGGCAAAGCTCGCCAGGGGCTATGAAGTTGCGAAACTCGCGGAATTTTTTAAGACGAGGAGAATATCATGAGCGTCTCTCCCGCAATGGATTCCCAAAAAATTGAGGGCCGCACGGAAGCTGTTCCGACCGTCATGGTCGTGGATGACGTTCCGGACAATCTCCGGCGGCTGTCGCAGATGTTGGGGAAGTACGGTTACAAGGTCATGCCCGCGCAAGACGGCGAGATGGCTCTCGAAGCCGCGGCCGCCTCTCCGCCGGATTTGATATTGCTCGATATTCGGATGCCCGGCATGGACGGCTACCAGGTTTGCACGCACTTGAAGGATGACCCGAACTTGAAGGACATCCCGGTGATTTTTGTTAGTGCGTTGGACGATACGGCCGACATCGTCAATGGCTTTTCGGTCGGAGGCGTTGATTATGTCACGAAACCCTTCCAACAGGAGGAGGTATTGTCGCGGGTAAAAACCCACTTGGATCTCCGCCGTTACCAGCAATCGCTGCAACGCCGCACCGAGGAATTGTCGCGTACCGTCGAACAGCTTCAGGCCGAGATTCAGGAACGCATCCGCATTGAGGCGGCGATCAAGCATGAACAATGCGTATTGCGGCGTCTTTTACAGTCGAGCGATCACGAACGGCAGTTGATCGCCTACGAGATTCATGATGGGTTGGCGCAACACTTGGTGGCGGCAACCATGTACTTCGAGAGCTTTTACGGAATTGTTAAGGATGATCCAAAGACGGCCGCGGAAACCTATGAGGCAGGAATGCAAATGTTGCGCCGCGGACTGGCGGAAACACGGCAATTGATCAACAATGTGCGGCCTCCCATCTTGGACGACGAAGGGATTCTCGCGGCAATCAACCATCTGGTCTCCGATTATCGAGGGCCGAACGCCCCCGCCATCGAATTCCACGATGACCTTCGCGTTGATCGCTTGAATCCGATCCTGGAAAACGCCATCTTCCGCATCACTCAAGAAGGGCTCAACAACGCCTGCAAGTATAGTCAAACGGATCGCATCCGAGTGGATCTCCGGCAGGAGGACGAATCTTCCATACGAACCGAGATACGGGATTGGGGCGTTGGTTTTGATCCGAATCTCGTCAAGGAGGGATGTTTCGGATTGGAGGGGATTCGTGAGAGGGCAAGGCTTCTGGGCGGCAAAGCCGTCGTCGTGAGTTTGCCGGGAGAGGGAACCCATATCGTCGCCGAATTCCCGCTGCTGTTGCGAGATTCGATGGCAATGGCCGAATGATCGAATTATTCGCTGCCTCATACTTTCAGAAAGTGTGCCGTCATGATCACGTCGGATCTGCTCGAAATGCGTAAGTTCGTCGCCCCTGAATTCATTTACGGCGACGGCGCCCGGCATCTTGTTTCACGCTATGCAAGAAACATGGGCGCCACACGAGTTCTTGTCGTGACGGATCCCGGCGTCATCAGAGCGGGTTGGACGAAGCAAGTCATCAATGACCTGAATGCCGAGAACATTTCATGCGTCGTTTTTTCCAAGGTAACGTCCAATCCCCGCGCGGAAGAAGTCATGGAGGGCGCCGAGGTTTATACGAACGAACAGTGCAACGCCATTGTTGCGGTCGGCGGCGGAAGTCCGATGGACTGCGCCAAGGGCATCGGCGTCGTAAGTTCGAATAAACGGCACATCTTGATGTTCGAGGGCGTTGACCAAGTGCCTATTCCCAGCCCTCCCTTGATTTGCATCCCCACGACGGCAGGCACCTCCGCCGATGTTTCCCAATTCGCCATTATCACGAACCGGCAGGCGAAAACAAAAATTGCCATCGTGAGCAAGGCGGTGGTTCCCGATGCGGCACTGATCGACCCGACGACGACAGACATCAAGCTTACGGCTTGCACGGGCATCGACGCATTGGTTCACGCCATCGAGGCCTATGTCTCGAATGCTCATTCACCCATTACCGACCTGCATGCCCTTAAAGCAGTCCAACTCGTCACTTCCAATCTAGTGGCTGCCACGCAAAGACCCGACGAAATTGAAACTCGCGCCAAGATGATGCTGGGCAGCCTACATGCGGGGTTGGCGTTTTCGAATGCGAGCTTGGGGGCGGTCCACGCCATGGCGCATAGCTTGGGGGGGTTTTTGGATTTTCCGCACGGAGAAGCCAATGCCATCCTGCTCCCGCATGTCATTCAATTCAATTTTCAGGCGGCAGCCGACCGTTATCGGCAAATCGGGGAGGCGATGGGATTGCGGAATCCGGAAGAATCATCGCTCGTGGAAGAAGTCATTCGATTGCTGCAAGCCGTGGGGATCGGCCTGTCGCTTGGCGCTTTAGGGCTACATCACGAGGATATTCCCGAGTTGGCCCGAAAGGCTATGCAAGATGCATGCATGGTGACCAATCCGCGTCGCCCGGCCCAAGAGGATATCGAGGCCATCTATGAAAGAGCGCTGTGACCACACCAATGACTGGGATGCAAGACGCGATCGGATCATCGGTCTGGGAGAACACTCTATTCGCAAAAGCTATTACCCGGAACTGCGGCAACAACTTGCCGAACTGGAACGCTTTCGTGCTTTGTTGGACCAAAGCCAAGACGCCATTCTGCTGGGGCAATTGCCTTCGTTGCAGGTGGTTGATGCGAATATCGCCGCATGTCGTCTATTCGGCTATTTGCGCAGAGATTTGCTCGGGCGTTCGGTCAAAGACATCGTTCCTGGCGATGTTTATGCTCAAATTTCACGGGAACTATCAAGCAGGTTGCCCTCGGAAGCTCAAAGACGCACAATAACCACGGAAATATCGATCCCCGAAGGCGTTTGCGTTCCCGTCGAAATGACCTTGCAATCCGTCATTTTCAGCGATGCCGTCTATGTGGTTATTGTGGCGCGTGACATTACCGAACGCAAACGGGCCGAGGACGCGCTAAGGTCGCATCAAGAACATCTGGAGGAATTAGTCGCCGAACGGACGACGGAACTTGCATCCGCGAAAAAAGCGGCCGAGATGGCCGATCAAGCTAAAAGTGCCTTTCTTGCCAATATGAGCCATGAGCTGCGCACACCGTTGAATGTGGTGATGGGATTCTCCCAGCTTATGCGCAACGATCCGACGCTGAATGAAAAACAGAGAGAGAGTCTCGACATCATCAACCGAAATGGAACGCATTTGCTAGGACTGATCAACGAGGTGCTTGAAATATCTAGAATTGAAGCAGGCCGGGTTGCGCTGAAAACAGAAGACTTCGATCTCTGGGATACCATTGAAAACATCAGGAAAATGATGAGTTCGCGAGCAGATGCCAAAGGACTGCAATTCCTGCTGGATCGTGACGATTCCGTGCCCCGTTATGCCAGAACGGATGAACGCAAATTCAAGCAGGTCGTCATCAACTTAACGGGAAATGCAATCAAATTCACGCAAACGGGAACCGTTGCCGTGCGGTTCCGGTGGTTGGATGAACAAAGCCGATTGCATTGCGAAGTCGAAGACACCGGGCCCGGCATCCGCGCCGATGATATTCCCAAGCTCTTCGGGAGGTTTGTCCAGGTCGGCGAGAACCGAGAAGGAACCGGCTTGGGACTGTATATCAGTCAGAAGATCACGGAACTCATGGGCGGGCAAATCACCGTCCAAAGCGTATTGGGCCAGGGCTCGTTGTTCGCGTTCGACATCTGCTGTGAATCCGCTTCGTCCGCGCGTGTTGCCCCGACGTCCGCTCATCATGTGACGGGACTTGCACCAGGCCAATTGCCTCAGCGAATTCTCGTGGCCGAGGATATCCGTGAAAGCCGGTTGTTCATGGTTGAAACGCTTCGTTTGGCGGGCTTTGAAGTCATCGAAGCGGAAAATGGAATGGAAGCTGTACGATTGTTTGAAGAATTCCGACCCAATCTCATACTCATGGATATGAAGATGCCGGTCTTGAACGGATATGAGGCGATTCAAAGGATACGACTGATCCCGCAAGAAAAAAAGACACCTATCATCGCGGTCACGGCCAGTGTTTTTGAAGAAGAACGGCAAAAGATCCTCGCCGCAGGTGCGGACAATTTCATCAGCAAACCAGTACAAATGGATGAATTGTACGATAAGATCCGAGATTCTCTTGGCATATCTTACATTTATTCGGACGAGAACCTGGACGTGACCAAAGCGCCGGACCCTATGGAACTACGAAATAAGATTGCCCAGCTTCCCGAAGATTTATCCCATCAATTGGCCCACTCGCTCACGGCCCTAGACATAACGGGATTCCATGAATTGCTACCCAAGGTTGCAGAGCATGACTCCGCACTTGCGGGACAGTTGAAGAGGCTGGCGGACGGTTTTCAAATGATGGAATTGGCCAAGCTTTTCAGATAACAATCCGAACGGGACGAAAGCCATGCTGTAATGCCATTTTGTCTGGCGAAATGATTTGCCATGCCAATGCCATTGAAGGACCTCAACAGGATCATTATTGTATCCCACATTGCTAACGAACCTTTTCGCAGCCGATTCTACCGGCATACTCACGGGAACAGCCGTGCTTCCGATTGAATCCGAGTCATAGCCAACGTCAGTATCCCTAAATCCCTCATAGTCGGTTGCTCTTGCCCAAGGTGGCTTCGCATAGACCATGCGGGTGGTGTCATTACGACCACGAAGATTAGCGAAACACGAATTGCTAACCTATGTTTCATAGTGTATTGCGCGTTTTTCGCGTTCGCAGTCTGCACAGCCACCCTCCAGCGACATCCGCCATCCGCCTGTCATACTTTGGGAGGATGGGATCTTGGAAGCGGATCGCGGAGGGCGGTATCGGTAATTTATTTTCGTCGAGGCAGCGAGAATGAGCCGCGGTTGGGCCAAGCTACATCGCGATGACTTCTTGGCGTGGACGCTTGGATTGGCGGCCGTAGCGCTTTTGGCTTGGCTTGGCTGGTCAGCGGCGGAGTCGAATGCCAAGGTAGCCGATGCCGAGATGCGCGATCAATTCATCGAGCAAGCCGTCCAGATTGCGGCCAATATCAACCTCGATCTGGCAAGCAAGCTTACTTTCACCGAGGCGGACCAGGGGACTCCCGCTCTCGAGTGCCTCCGCGAACAATTGATCGGCTACGGGAAAGCCGTGCCCGGGCTGCGATGGCTTTATTGCATGACAAAGCGGAACGATCGCATTGTCTTCGGCCTTGACGTCGGATTCGGCGATGCTGAAAGGTTCGAAAAGCCGGCAAAACCAGGCGAGATCTACGAAGACACCTCCGTGCAATTTGGAAAAATGTTCGATCAAAATCGCCCGTTCACGGACGGTCCTTCTTCGGACAAGTGGGGGACGTTCGTCTCGGCTTGCGTGCCTGTTTTCAATCCGCACACGGGCAAACCATTGATGTTGATCGGCCTTGATATCGAAGTCAATGACTGGAATGCGAGGCTCAATGCTGCTCGTCGTGGCCCTATCCTGATCACGCTGGCCATGATCATGGTTCTCGCGGTAGGCATTGTTCTCATTCGTCGATGGAACCGCCAGCGAACGCCGGACTCCCTGAAACTCAAGGCATGGATCGTTGTTCCCGTTGCCCTGGCTTCGCTGGCCGTTCTGGTTTTCCTGGGCGTCTATGAATATCGAGGAGCCATCGAGGAAACACACCGAAACATGCTTCGTTTCACGGAGCAAGCCGGTGCGGAATGCGATCAGTACATGAATGCGGAACTTCAGTTGCTAAAATCACAAATCGATCATATCGACAATAATCGCGAACTGCTCCATGCCTGGGAAGGCCGCAATCGGGCGGAACTGATTGCATCGTCCCAACATGTTTTTGAAGAACTGAAGCAGAGGTACAAAATCACGCATCTCTACTTCGTCGAACCGGATCGCACCTGTTTTCTGCGGTCGCACGAACCGACTCGCCACGGCGATCGTATCGACCGTGTCACAATGATAACGGCAGCTCGAACCGGCGAGGATGCTTGGGGGGCCGAGTTGGGTGTTCTGGGCGCCAGCACCCTGCGTTACGTGCGACCGTGGAAGCAAAACGGCAAGATCGTCGGATATCTGGAGTTGGGCGTGGAGGTCGGCCGATTGGTGGACCAATTGGCCCAGGTTACCAACGCGGAGATCTTAACGGTCATCCACAAGAAGCACTTGACGCGGGAAAGCTACGAAAGCGGGCGAAAAACATTCCATCTGGATGGCCAATGGGATGACTATC
>JAEAMG010001790.1_pt1 | contig 15021 bp, 19 predicted proteins | sample 8958741 | NCBI WGS metagenome assembly JAEAMG01 (sample SAMN16933256, study PRJNA681125) | bioreactor sludge metagenome | isolation source: anaerobic bioreactor treating anionic surfactant - SDBS | place: India: Bengaluru | collected 2019-02-28
CTTGTAGTATAACAAAGACCCCCTGTAGCAAGCTACAGGGAACTTTCAAGTTAGACTTTTAGTTCCAGACCATCGTAAGCCAGATCAATCTTGAGCGGATGATATTTGTGGTCGTTATATATCTTGAGATAATTTTTGGTGTCTTCAAGGAGGACCCCTAATCGTTCATCATCATACGTGGGCTCGTTGTGGAACAGGCAGACATGCTTTACGTTGGCCTTCACGCTCAGTTCAACCGCAGCAATAAAGCTCGAGTGTCCCCAGTCATCCTTCGACTGTACCTGATCACCCCAATCATACTGGGCGTCAAATATCAAGAGATTAGCCTTTTTAAAAAATTCCAGAAACGGATAATCATCAGCGCGAGAACTTTGATCCCAGCTCGTCTTATGTTCGGCATCCGACGAATAAACAATCGATTTGCGCCCTTTTTCAAACCTGTAACCGTAGGAACCGCCGGGATGGGACTGCTTGATGCCTCTCACGCGAAACCCGCCTATTTCGTATTCCTCATTCTCATTCAGTACAAAAAACTGAATATCACTCATCATATTTTTCAAAGGCACAGGGAAGTTAGGCGCATTCTGCTGACGTATAAAAGTCTCTTCAATATCCTTGTGGAAACCGTATATCTTTATCTGGTTACCGGGGATATAAGCGGGAGTAAAGAACGGGAATCCCTGGATATGGTCCCAGTGAAGATGAGAAATGAATATATGAAAAACAGCGTTTTTATTCTTCCTCCTCTTCAACATCATTTTTTTTACATGATAGTTTCCCAGGTCCCTTAATCCTGTCCCGGCGTCACAGATCATATATTCTTTGCCGTCCCTTATTTCAACACAGGGTGTGTTATTCCCGTAGCTCCCCCGGATGGAAAAAGGCAGCTTTTCATTCATAAACCGGTCTATCTCTTCATCGTTTACAAACTGATGGCTGCTTGCCTCTTTGATTGCTTTTATTATCTTCCCACGGACCGTTTCCACCGTTATTGATCCAGGCAGTGAACCCCGTGTACCCCAGAAATAAACGTACATCATATCTCCATTTACCGCATTAAATCATAATTATTGTAACTTGTTGTCTTGAAAATGCAAGCATATTTTTAATATTATGTGACGTTTATTACAAATAGACTTCTGCAGGTGAAAATTCGGGGGAACAACAGCATGTGGGGCAAAGCGACGGTAATACTCACGGCGAAGACTGATCATTCCAGTTTCCTGAGAAGCAACAGACTTGTCAGTATCACGAAGACACCAAGGACGGAAATGCCGAACCTGAAACTGATATGATCTCCGGAAAGACCGAGCAGGTATGGAATCAGTCCTCCTCCACAGGTACTGCTGGCAGTCATAGCAATGCTTGTTGCCAAACTTCTCACTTCCCTGCTGAATATTTTCGCGATCAGGACAAAGGTGAGAGGAAAAATACCAGTCACAAAAAGCGCCTGCAATAAAAGAACAGCGCCGATAAACCTCGTAGGGACTATTCCCAACAGAATAGTGAGAATACCTGAAATAAATATCATAAAAAACATGATTTTTCTCAGACTAATCTTATCGGCGAGAAATCCGCATAAAATGGCCACACCAATACCGCCAAACCGGGATATCCCGAGGAGAGTATTGGCGTAATTCATACTCAATCCCAATTCCTTCGTGAAATAAAGGGGAGTTATAAAATATACACCCATATTCGCCCCGGTGCTAAATACCATGAGCACCGCGATTATCCAGAGCGAACGCCTTCCGGTAAGATCGACCAGGCCGGCTCGTGATCCCCCGTGACTGATTTTCACCTCGTCGCTGACAAAGTAGAAAATGATTGCGCAGGCAAGAAAAATAATTGTAAAGATTCCAAAAATCTCTCTCCATTTGAAAAAATGAAGCAGGAGAAGCGCGACAAATGGAGTGATGGATATAGTATAGGGGCCGCTGTGTCGTGGATAGAGATTGATTTACCCCAGTCTCTTTCCGCAAAGTATTCCGTAATCAGCGATATTGCCGACGGCAGGTAAAGACCTGTCGCAAAACCAAGAAGAAAAGTAAAAACATAAAACAACTGAAAATTTTTCACGAAAAAGATCGATAGAAATATTGCTGAGGCCATAATAAGCGAACAGAGTATTGTCTTTTTGTATCCGAACCGGCTGGAGTAAAAGCCGGAAAGAAGCACCGAAACGGCATACCCTGTGGATTGAAATATGAAGATGCTCGTTGCCTTCGCGTGGCTTATAACAAATTCATCTTCAACAAGGGGAAGAACAGGAGAAAATATGGCCCTTACCGTAAAATTGATAAACCAGAGACACCAGAAAAAGAAGAGGAAGAGAAGCGCCTTACCTTTTAGCTCGTGATTATGTTCCACGTTTCAGCCTAACCGGATGTACCCGCAAAATCAAGGCCGCGTAAACAACTGTTAAAACATCCCGTTGGAATTTGCCGAAGTCTCAGGAATCTGCTGCACCACGTCCCAGTGTTCATCAATTTTACCGTTCTCCAGTCGGAATATTTCAATGATGGCGCGCTGCAGAGTCGGTGTGCGTCTTGAATGGACGTGCAGCACAACATAGTCTCCTTCGGCAATAATCTTTTTAATTTCGCTTCGGGCATCGGGGAAATCTGTTTTCAGATGCTCAATGAAAGCGCGGAGTCCTTCCGGGCCATCTGCAACAAAAGGATTATGCTGTTTATAGCGATCCCCTATATATTTTTTTGCGGCTTCAAAATCTTTTTTGTTAATAATAAGATCGTAAAATTCCACAACGTTTCTCTTATTCTTTTCAAGCATCGACTCCATTTCCATTCCTTTCAGGCTCAGTATTTTTCACGCCATAAAAAAATATTTTTTTATTCACTCACTTTTGCGTTTTGGCTATCCGTTTATATACCTTCTTCCAACTCGCCGTTATGAGAAAGCTCTCCTCCATATTATTGATCATGCTAAGGAATTTATTCATCGGGGCCGCAAATGTGAAGACATCCGCGGGTACGCATGGCCGGGCAGAGACATCAAACATGCCGAGAACACCACGGGGGCGTTTGGCATCTCTTTCGAGATAGGGAAATCCGACAATGCTCGCGCACCCTGAGCCGAATGGGGAAATAACACCGTTCTGCTCTGACTCATCGAAGTTTGAGAGAGTAAAAAGGCCGGAGATGACGTCCGGTGTTCCAAATACGACAACTACTTCCGGAATGTCTTTCTCATCAAGCTTGTCCCATCTTTTGAAAACGATGTAAGGTTTGGGTGCCTTGAAAGGAGTCGTAGATTTCAACGACGCTATCACCATTTCCGGTGTCTTTTTGTAGCGTTCTCCCTCAAGCTTCCCCGGAATACCGCATGACAGGAAATACTCAAAATCAGGCATCGGATCTACGGGAAATCCGAGCCACCTTTTTCCACCGAAACAACCGACAGATTCAACATCGAATAAAAGTGATTTCCCTTTTCTCACCCGTGCTATATCGGCGATGATACACCGGTGATCTTTCGGAGGTTGAGCCTTCGGAGCAGCATTATTGTCGTCAGTATAAAAAAAGACAACAGGTAGTTCAGCGGCGTCAAAATATCTTTTCCATAGTTTGATGAACGTTTCTTTTATTGTCTTATCCATACAAACTCTCCTTTATGATTCAATAATTACACCCCATCTGCCGGCATTGTTCAGATGTTATTCTAATAATACCTCATTCCGCAGGTTTTTTAAATGCTCATATCATTAATGTCATCCGGAAATCTTTATTTAAAACAAATGAGCATGTTTCGTAATATTCACTTGACCTATTGCACCCTGCCAACATAAAATAATCCGGCTTATTCAGAAGATTATACACCTCGATGTTTCTGCTCCGGCATATCGGGAAAGGAGTTAACAATGGCAAAAATTTATAACAATGTTTATTTCATCCCCGGACAGGATGATTTCATACCTGATTCCCATGTTTATGTGATCGGCGATCCAGCGTCAAAAGACCTCAGTCTTGTCGACGTCGGATTGAAGGGGAAGGGAAATTACAAAATAGAATCAATGAAAAAAATGGGCATTGATCTGTCTTCCATTAAAAGAATCATCATGACCCATACACACCTTGACCATATCGGTTGTCTCGCTGAGATAAAAAAGGCCATACCGGAAGCTGAACTCTGGGTTCATAAAAATGAAGCCGGACCCATGGAAAACGGCGATGACAGGATAATTCACGGCATGGACGCCTTTAAAAGCATGTGTGAGATGCAATACGGCATAAGACCCGGTGATCTCACATTTAAAGTGGACCGGAAACTGGAAGGAGCTGAGGTCCTCGAAATCGGCGGTATGGTCTGGGAAGTAATTCATATTCCCGGTCATTCGACGGGCGGCATTGCTCTCTATGAGTCTGCCCAGAAAATCCTCATCCCCGGCGATGTTGTCTACGCTGATTACGCGATCGGCCGTTTCGATCTTTTCAGCGCCGACGCGTCCCAGTTAAAAGAATCCCTCAACAGACTCGCGCAGTTGGATATAGATATCCTCCTTCCCGGTCACAATCAGATTGTGAAGGGGGTACCGGCGGGTTACATCAAAAAAACCGCTAAAATGTGGGAAGCATATCTTGTTTAATACGTATTTTCAGCCAAAGAGCCTGATTTACTAATTCTAATTGGAAAAAACCCTTATAAAATCCCGTAATCAAAAATATCCGTAATTTCCATTTTCTTTCGCTTCAGTCCTTTTACATATTCCCTCAGGTCAAGGACAATTACTGTGATATTATCTGTACTACCATGATCGAGTGCTGTTCTTGAAATTTCCTCAGACGCCTTTCCCGGATCTATTACAGCTCGGGCCAATCCTATTACGTCATCCGGCCCAAGGACATCCCAAATACCATCGCAGGCAAGTATCGCGTAGTCATTTTCATTTCCCAGGTATCCTTCAACTATCCGTGGCTCGCCGCTGATATATGGCTTGAGCCCTGTATCTCCCAGTGCCCGACTCATGGCAAGGACACCCTCAACCCGCGGAACTCCCAGAGAAATGACTCTGCCTCCCAGGCTTTCTATGCGTGCTTTTTCTTCCCGCAGGTCAGGCTTATGGTCTTTTGTGAGTAAGAAAGACCCATTCCCTGTGCCCATTAATATCCTTGTATCGCCCACGTTAGCGGCCAGGATTTTCTCCCCGATAATATACAGATCAGCCGCAGCCGTTCCGCTATTAATACCTCTTTTAATAAGATAAGCGTCAACATTCAAGTATGCTTCCCGTAAAAGCTCGTTTTCGCTTCGTTGTTCCCAAAAAAGTTTGCCGGATTCTTTCGCCCAGGTGTGCATAAAATACGGGATCAACATCCTGGAAGCGGTCTCGGCAGCGCCTTTCCCTCCATGGCCGTCATATATCCCGGCCGCGAAAAATTCTCTGTCAACATCCTGATAAACGGCATGCATATCTTCCATGTAGCTTCGATATCCTATCTTCTCGGTAATGCCATAAGTGATATTCATCATATATTATTGTAGCGCATTGTTGTTAAATATTGGTAATAAATATTATTGTTGAACAGCAGGTACATTTGTTTGACCGATAGGTAAATACAGTAAGGTGATTTATAATAAAATTTAGACTTACTGAATTAATAAAGGAAAACGGATATTCATAAAACATCTCTTTTTAATAAAAATGAATGCTTGAAAAAAGTGGAAATTAAGTTCTATAATAAAAGCCTCCATGAAATTTGAGGATGGGCTAAAAAAACTGGAAGAGATTGTAAAGACCCTTGACGAAGGTAAGATCCCCCTCGATGAAGCGCTTGCCCTCTTTAAGGAAGGCCTCGCGCTCACGAAAGAACTATCTAAAAGGCTTGACGAAACAGAAAAAAAGGTGGAAATTCTTATCAAGAAAGAAACTGGCTTAATGGAAAAAAAGCCATTTATCGAGGAAGATGTGTAGTGTCCCTGTCAATATATCTGCATGATAAGAAAATAATTGTTGAAAATGCCCTCAAGGATATATGCACATCTTTTGTTTCAACTCCAGGGGTTCTCAGGGATGCTATGGAATATATGTTGTTTTCCAACGGAAAAAAAATCCGTCCTATCCTTGCTATGACAACCTGCGAGTCAAAAGGAAGAAACGCTGACGATTTACTGCCCTGCTTCTGCGCCCTTGAAATGATTCACACCTATTCGCTCGTTCATGACGATTTGCCCAGCATCGATAACGACGATTTGCGACGGGGAAAACCTACCTGCCATAAGGTTTTTGGTGATGCTATCGCGCTTATGGCCGGCGACGCGCTCCTGACAGAGGCATTCAGAGTACTTTCTGATGAACGCTATACCGGTAATATCAGTCCAAAGATCACCAAACAGATCATCTTTGAGATAGCCCATGCCGCAGGAGCTGAAGGCATGGTGGGCGGACAGGTAATGGACATCCTCTATGACGGAAAAGAGGGATCAAAAAATATTCTCAATTATATCCATTTGCATAAAACCGGGGCGCTTATGCGTTCTGCCGTCCGCGTGGGCGCTCTTGCCGGAGGCGCGAAAGCTCGGGAATTAAAGGCCTTTTCCAAATATGGTGAGTCAATCGGCCTTGCCTTTCAGATAATGGATGACATCCTCGATGCGGAAGGTGATGAGGAGGTCGTCGGAAAAAGACTGAAAAAGGACACGAATAAACAGACCTATATAAAGCATTACGGCATGCTGGCGACAAAATATAAACTGGAGCAGCTTGTCGATGAAGCAATTAAATCGATCGCGTTTCTGGGAGACAATGGAAAAATCCTTAAAGAAATAGCTCAATTCATCGGCAACAGGGTTTCGTAATGCTTCTCGAAAAAATTAATTCACCGGATGATCTGAAGGCGCTTTCTCTCGCGGATCTTACTGTCCTCGCCGATGAAATACGGCCCTTTATCATCGATACTATTTCAAAAACCGGCGGACATCTCGCGTCCAGTTTAGGCGCTGTTGAACTCACCATCGCCCTCCATTACGTTTTCAATACACCGGAAGACAAAATCATATGGGACGTGGGCCATCAGTGTTACACACACAAAATATTGACGGGCAGACGGGATAGATTTCACACAATCCGGCAGGACGAGGGCTTAAGCGGATTTCCATCAAAGCACGAAAGCCCTTATGATGTTTTTGACACAGGGCACGCGAGCAATTCCATTTCGGTCGCCGTTGGCCTCGCTGAAAGCAAGAAAAAGGCCGATAGCGATCATAAAATTATAGCGGTCATCGGCGACGGGTCATTGACAGGCGGCATGGCTTTTGAAGCCCTCAATCAGGCAGGCCATCTTAAAAGCGATTTAATTGTCATCCTCAATGATAACGAGATGTCTATTTCAAAAAATATCGGCGCCATGTCATCTTATCTGAACCGCATCATGACCGGCGAATTCGTGAGCAATGTCAGGGAAAAGATTAAAGATAAAACAAAAAGCATACCCGCCGTTTATAAAACAGCTCGCTACCTTGAAGAAGCAATCAAAGGATTCTTTACGCCGGGCATAATCTTTGAAGAACTGGGATTTCAGTATTTTGGTCCCGTGGACGGTCACGATATTGGTAACCTCATTGAAATGCTTCGCAACATCAAACGTCTTAAGGGGCCTCTTATTGTCCATGTTATGACGAAAAAAGGTAAGGGATATTCCCACGCCGAGAATGACCCGGAAAGGTTCCATGGTATTTCTACCTTTGAACTTACCACGGGTGAATCAACCGGCAGCGGGGCCAAAACGTATACTGACGTCTTTGGCGCTACCATGATAGAACTGGCGAGAAAAGATGAGAAAGTCGTGGCCATTACCGCCGCTATGGGGCTCGGCACCGGTCTTGATGAGTTCTCAAACCTTTTCCCTGAGAGGTTCTACGATATCGGCATTGCTGAACAGCATGGTGTTACTTTCGCCGCCGCTCTCGCGCTGGGAGGGCTTAAACCCTTTGTGGCCATATATTCAACATTCCTGCAAAGGGCATTTGACCAGATCATAAGCGACGTCTGTCTCCAGAACCTGCCTGTCGTTTTTGCCGTTGACAGAAGCGGTCTTGTCGGTCAGGACGGCCCCACACACCACGGCGCATTCGACCTTTCCTACTTCAGACATATACCGAACATGGCTCTTATGGCCCCGAAAGATGAAAATGAGCTAAGACATATGTTGTATTCCGCGTACCTCTATAACCGTCCTGTAGCGGTCCGTTACCCCAGGGGCAAAGCTCAGGGTGTGACCATCGATGAATCCTTTAAAGAGATACCCTTCGGTACATGGGAGGTCCTCAAAGAAGGCGAGGAACTGACAATCATCGCCTGCGGCAACATGGTCTATCCGGCGCTTCATGCGGCTGAGGAGTTCAGTAAAGAAGGTATTGCCATCGGCGTCATTAACGGCAGGTTTATCAAACCCATGGACACGAAAACACTCTTGGAGACCACTTCACGGACAAAAAGAATTTTAACGCTTGAAGAGAACGTGCTCATAGGCGGTTTCGGAAGCGGTATAATGGAGTTGCTTTCCAGAGAGGAAAAAATCATCCCTGTAAAATCAATGGGTCTGCCCGATACCTTTATCACGCATGGCAGCCAGCAGAAACTGCGAAATACCCTGGGCATCGACCGTGAAGGCATTACAAAGGCAATCAAGGCGTGGCTAAAGAGAGAATAGATATTCTCCTTGCCAGAAAAGGGCTTGCGCCGTCACGGGAGAAAGCACAGGCGCTCATCATGGCAGGCAAGGTCTACATCGGAAGCGAACAAATCACAAAAGCAGATAAGAAAACAGAAACTGACGCCCCTATAGAAGTGAAGGGAAACCCAATCCCTTATGTGAGCTACGGCGGGGTAAAACTAAGGGAAGCCCTTAACGTATTCGCACTCGATATAAAAGAAAAAACAGCCCTCGACATCGGCTCATCGACAGGAGGTTTTATCGATTGTCTTCTTCAAGCAGGCGTAGCGCGGGTATATGCCATCGATACAGGCACACACCAGCTCCATGATAAATTACGGGGCGACTCAAGGATTATTCTGCGGGAAAATTGCAACGCCCGGTATTTAAAATTTGAAGACCTCGGGGAAAAATTCGACATTATTACAATCGATGTCTCTTTTATCTCCCTGAAAAAGATATTGCCCGTGGCTGTCCTGTTCATGAAAGATAACGGCCGCATCATTTCTCTTGTAAAACCCCAGTTTGAAGTGGGAAGATTTGATGTTGGCAAAGGTGGAATAGTAAAAGATACTGAAAAGATTGAAAAAGTCATTACCGACATGAAGGCATTCGGGAACACAATCGGTATTGAGGCAATAAGTATTGTTGAATCGCCACGGGAAAAAGAAAAAAAGAACCGGGAATATTTCATACTATGGGAATAGCGAAAAAACCACAGCAGGTAATACTCTTTGCGGGTATCCTCTCCCGGGGGAGCGAAAACCTCCTGAAAGCCCTCGATATGCTGGGCGCTCAAATCGGAGCCATCAAGGAACAAACACCTGTTACGCCCTTCACATATACAACATACTATGAGGGGGAAATGGGTAGAGACCTTCTCAGGACGTTTATTCTATTTGAATCACCTGTCGAGAGGGATTCTCTCTCCGAAATCAAGACCACCACAAACGCGATAGAAGGATCCTTCGCGCCGGATGGGAATCGGACCGTCAATATCGACCCTGGATATATTGCCCTCGAACATGTTATACTTGCGACAACAAAAGGATACGCGCACAGGATCTATCTCAGGGAAGGCATCTATGCCGATCTCACCCTTATGTACAGGGACGGAACATACAGGCCCCTTGAATGGACATATCCTGACTACGCTGAGGAACAGACAATTTCCCTCTTCAACCGGTGGAGGGAATATTACAAGAAGGTGATAAAATGCCAAAAAGTATGACAGGTTTCGCACGGATTGAAAAAGAATATCCCGATGGAAAACTCAGCGGGGAAGCCCGGTCACTCAACAGCCGTTATCTTGAAATCAATATTAAACTCCCTAAAATAGACTATTTCTATGAACAAAAAATGCGTGAACTTGTTAAAAAGCGCACCAAAAGAGGTAAAATCGACATCTCCGTCAAATGGGAAAAATCAAGCGAACAGATCAATATACCGAAGATCAACGAGAGCACAATCAAACAATACGTCGAAACCGTGAAAACCCTGAAAAAAAGCTACAGGCTCAAGGGTCACCTCACCGTCGATAACGTTTTCAATCTGCGGGATGTGTTTGTATACGAAGAAAACAACAACATCACCGAAGAAAAGCTGGTTAGTTGTTTTGAGGCGCTTCTGACAGAACTGAATAACGAGCGGGAAAAAGAAGGCCGTCTCATTCAGGAAGACCTTACGATGAGGACCGGCACTATCCTGTCCAATCTTACCGAAATAGAAGCCCGCTGGCCGGCAATGATAAAAACACATGAAGAAAAACTGAAAGAAAAAATCCTTGAAGTGACAAAGTCAACAGCAATGGACGAAACAAGGGTGCTTCAAGAAATTGCCATATACATGGAACGCCTCGACATATCTGAAGAGATCATCCGTCTGAAGGGACACATAGATAACTTCAAGACCACCCTGAATTCAAATGACTCCATCGGCAGGAAACTCGATTTTATTATTCAGGAGATGGTGCGTGAAACAAATACCATCGGGAGCAAGTCGAACGATCTGTATATTAATGAACGGGTCATACTCATAAAGGTTGAAATAGAGAAGATGCGGGAACAGGTACAGAATGTGGAGTAAGATGGTTTATGGATGAGAATAAAAAGGGTGCGCTAATCGTTGTGTCAGGCCCTTCGGGTGCCGGAAAATCGACCCTTATTGAACGGTTTCTCAAGGAAGACGCTCAAAGCAGTTTCTCTGTCTCCTATACGACAAGACAAAAAAGGGGGCATGAGGTTAACGGCAGGGACTATCATTTTGTCAACAAAGAGACCTTTGAAGATATGATTGCCGGAGATGGTTTCCTTGAGTGGGAGAGTGTCCACGGCCATATGTATGGCACACCGAAGGACGAGGTTTTGAAAACCCTGAAGATAGGGAAGGATATTATTCTCGATATCGATGTGAAAGGGGCGCTTAACGTTCAGCAAAAATGTTCAAATGCCCGCCTCATATTCATTGAACCTCCGTCAATAGAGGAATTAATGAAACGTCTTACGCTGAGAGGAGAAAAGGAAATTGACCTCAGGATGAAGCGGGTGCAGGAAGAAATTGCAACAAAACCTCAATTCATGTATACTGTTACAAACGATGAGCTTGAAAAGGCATACAGTAGATTTAAAGAAACAATCAGTGAAATAAGGAGAAATAATAATGGCAAGAATAACTGTTGAAGATTGCATGGATACGGTTGAAAATCGTTTTGAACTGGTCCATCTCGCGTCAAAGAGGGCAAAACAGCTTCTCAAGGGGTCCAAACCCCTTGTCAGATCGACAAACAGGGAAATCGTTACAGCCTTGAGGGAAATTGCTGACAAGCTTATCTATTTTGAGAAAAAAGCAGCCCTGGAAAACAAGGACAATGATACACCTTATCTGCTTTCCACTTTTACACCGTAATAAAGACTTAACAGATATTCCCCGGCATGGAAACCCTCTTTAGGTTTCCATGCTTTTTTATTAACTATAACTTATCATTTGAATTGGTACATCTTTTTGACTTAAGTCAAAGCATATCTTGCCCCCCTGCCTTATATTACATACTATGAAACAAATAAAACAGAAGGAGGGCTATATGTTTTGTTATCAATGTGAACAGACAGGAAAGGACGGAGGATGCACAAATGTCGGGGTCTGTGGAAAGAAACCTGATGTGGCGGCCTTGCAGGATCTGCTCGTTTACACCCTTGAAGAACTCTCATTTTACGCAGTTGAAGCAAGAAAAGAAGGAATAGCAGTAGATAAGGCAACAAACGTTCTCACCATTGAAGCACTTTTTCATACACTGACCAATGTCGATTTCAACCCGGAACGGCTCAAGGAAATGATTGAACGAACAGTGGCGGCACGGAATGGACTCATTAATTCGATCAAGGCAAGAAAGGGGAATACAGATTTTATCGCCGGAAAAACTCTTTTCAAACCGGAGTCCACGATCGATGGCCTGACAAAACAGGGGCAGGCAGCGGGCCTCAGGGAAACAGCCAATGAAAACGCTGACCTTAATTCTCTCAAACATACCCTGCTTTTCGGCCTCAAAGGTCTGGCCGCATACGCGTATCACGCCCAGATACTCGGAAAAGAGGATGAGGCGGCCTATGCTTATACCCATGAAGCGCTGAAGGCTATTCTGGAAAACAAGGGCGATCTTAATTTCTGGCTTGGCCTTGTGCTTAAATGCGGTGAAGTAAACCTGAAGGTTATGGAACTTCTTGACGCGGCAAACACGGAAACATACGGTCATCCTGTCCCTACAAAAGTCCCTCTCGGCGCTAAAACCGGCAAGGCAATCCTCGTTTCAGGCCATGATCTGAAAGACCTCGAAGAACTTCTGAAACAGACGGAAGGTAAAGGTATCAACATATACACACATGGTGAAATGCTCCCTGCCCACGGCTATCCAAACCTCAAGAAATACAGCCATTTTTACGGTCACTATGGCACCGCCTGGCAGAACCAGCATAAGGAATTCGCCGCCTTTCCCGGCTCTATCCTCATGACCACAAACTGCATCCAGAAACCGCTCGACTCATACAAAGACAACATCTTTACCGCCGGTACTGTAGGATGGCCCGGGATAACCCATGTGAAAAATCACGATTTTACCCCTGTCATCAAAAGAGCCCTTGCTCTACCCGGTTTTACGGCAGATGCAAACGGTAAGTCAGTAATGGTCGGCTTCGCCCGAAACACTGTCATGGGTGTTGCCGGAACAGTTATTGATGCTGTGAAAAACAAACAGATCAGGCATTTCTTCCTCGTTGCCGGTTGTGACGGCGCTAAACCGGGAAGGAATTACTACACGGAGTTCGTTGAAAAAGTCCCGAAAGATTGCGTTGTGCTCACACTTGCCTGCGGAAAATTCAGGTTTTTTGATAAAGACCTCGGCGATATCGGCGGCATTCCCAGACTCCTTGATATTGGACAGTGCAACGACGCCTATTCGGCAATCCAGATTGCCGTCGCCCTCTCAAAAGCTTTCGGTGTCGGTGTCAATGACCTGCCGCTTTCCATGGTCCTTTCCTGGTACGAACAGAAAGCTGTGGTAATCCTTTTGACGCTGCTCTATCTGGGTATCAAGAACATTCGCCTGGGGCCATCACTACCGGCATTTATAACACCAAATGTCCTTGATGTCCTCGTGAAGAATTATGACATTAAACCTATTTCAACACCGGATGAGGATTTAAAAGCTATTCTGGGATAAAGCAAACCAGTGAATGGTGAATAGTGAACGCTTAGACTTATAATTGGCAGTTGATTAAACAGTTGTTCGCTATTCACCATTCACTGACAACTATTCACCCCGATACACATGAGGGATCAATCATGAAAATGAAAAGAAAAATAGTCAGTATCGATACTGAGAAATGCAACGGTTGCGGCGAATGCGTTGAGGCCTGCGCGGAAGGAGCTATCGAACTTGTCGATGGTAAGGCACGGCTCGTCGCGGAACGTTACTGCGACGGTCTCGCGGCCTGTCTCGGTGAATGTCCGCAGGGTGCCATTACCATGATTGAGCGGGAAGCCGAGGCCTTCGATCCCGAAGCCGTCGAGCACCACCTCTCTCATACGGCAAATCACAAATTCCAAATTGCAAATTCCAAATTTTCGCGTTTTCACGATAGAACCGGATGGTCACACACCTTATCACACTCATGCCTTTGAGCACATAAACTATGTCATCAGCGGAACCGGCGCCCTTGTCACGGAAACAGGCGAAGAACGACCCGTCAGGGAAGGAGATTTCGCTCTTGTCCTCCCCAATGAAAAACATCAATATAAAAACACGGCAACTGCCGGGAACCTCGTTATTATCTGCGCCGTCCCAAAGGAATACGAATAAAACACTGGTTTACCATTTCTTGAACATGAAGAATACCGCTCCGATAATCATGAGAAAGGCAACAATGTAGTTCCATCTGAGGCCCTCTTTCAAATAGATGATGGAAAATATGGCGAAAATAATGAGAGTAATAACTTCCTGGATAATCTTAAGCTGTGCCGCCGAGAACTGGTAATGACCCATCCGGTTTGCGGGGACCTGAAAGCAATATTCCACAAAAGCGATGAACCAGCTTATCAGAATCACTTTCCAGAGGGTTGAATCTTTGTACTTGAGGTGACCATACCATGCAAAGGTCATAAAAACATTCGAGACTGTTAATAATGCGACTGTTTTCAATTTCATTTCTCCTGAAAATAAATTCTCTATTAATATATCGCACGTTTGCTAAAAATAAAAAGTTTTTTGCACATTTTACATGAGCTTATCATATTGACGGAGTAAACGATGCCGTTTTACAATAGCACATTACACGTAAGGAGGCCCTTCATGAAAAAGCTACACGTCTTCCCCATCTGTATATTCTTTCTATCCATCATACTTCTTTATACCGCGGCATCGGCGGTTGAACTCTCGTTGAACAATGTCTCGGCAAAAGTCTTTTTCAGCCCAAAGGGGAATTGCACGCGGGGAATTGTCAATGAAATCGATATGGGAGCCCGCGAAATCCTCGTGCAGGCCTTCAGCTTTTCATCGACACCAATCAGAAACGCGCTGATCAACGCGCAAAAGAGGGGCGTTAAAGTGGAAATTATTTTTGACAGCGATGAACAAATAGATCAGAAATACAGGACCGCGAAATCCTTTGCAAAGGCCGGCATCGCCGTCTATCTGGACAACAAACACGCCATCGCCCACAACAAGTTGATCATCATTGACAGAGAAACGGTGGTTACAGGATCATTCAATTTTACGAACGCGGCAGAAACGAATAACGCGGAGAATGTACTGATTGTCAAATCGAAGGCGCTGGCAGGGTTGTATGCCGAAAACTGGTAT
>JAEAMG010001801.1_pt1 | contig 15009 bp, 9 predicted proteins | sample 8958741 | NCBI WGS metagenome assembly JAEAMG01 (sample SAMN16933256, study PRJNA681125) | bioreactor sludge metagenome | isolation source: anaerobic bioreactor treating anionic surfactant - SDBS | place: India: Bengaluru | collected 2019-02-28
CGAGCCCCGGGATGCAGGGTCAGGGCGGGGCGCTCTACCTGCAGGGCCAGCGCAACCTGAACCTGGAGCGCAACCGGGTGCTGGGCAACACGGCCAACGAGACGGCGGGCTATGGCGGCGGCCTGTGGATCCGCGGGGCGACGTCCTTCACCATGACCAACAACATCGTCGCCGGCAACCGCGCCAGCATCCAGGGCGGCGGGCTGGGGCTGGAGGCGTACGAGAACCCGCCGGTGACGGGGATCCTGCGGCACAACACCTTTGTCGCCAACGATGCGGGCACCGGCGATGGCCGGACGGCCATCTTTCTGAGCGCGCACCTGATCGACCTGACCCTGGCCAACAACCTGTTTTCGACGCACAGCTACGCCCTGTACTCCAGCGGGGGAGCTAGGGTGACGCTCAGCAACAGCCTGTTCTTCGCCGACAGCAGTGCGGATATCGGCGGAATGGGGATTGTTACCAATACGGGAGCGATCAGCGGGACGGATCCGCTGCTGGACGCGGCCCATCACCTGAGCGCGGGGTCGCCGGCGATCAACGCGGGAGTCGACAGCGGGGTGAGCGTGGATATCGACGGCGAGGCCCGGCCGCAGGGGGCGGGTTTCGATATCGGGGCGGACGAGTTTGTGGAAACGCGGCGGGTGTACTTGCCCGTGGCGGGGAAGAGAAGCGATCCACAGATTACACTGATTGCACAGATTGGAAAGAGGTAGGGCGTAAAACGTTGGAGAGGACAAGATGGGAACAACTCCGGTCATCGAGGCCTTGTTGGCGCGCAAGTCCATTCGCAAGTACACGCACGAGCAGCCGTCCGACGAGGTGGTACGAAGCATCGTGCGCGCCGGGCAGCAGGCTCCCTTTGCGTACCAGATGTGCAGCGTGCTTCTGTCGCGGCGTGGTCGCAAAAAGCCCTTCGGGGCCCCGCTGCTGTTTACCATCTGTGTGGATGCGCACAAGCTGGAGCTGATCATGGCCCAGAGAGGCTGGCACACGGTGACCAACGATCTGTCGCTGCTGGTCCTGGGCATACAGGATGCGGCGCTCGTCGCCGAGAACATGGTCATCGCCGCGGAGAGCCTGGGCCTGGGCAGTTGTTTCCTGGGTGCGGCTCCGTACCTTGCCGACGAGATTGCCCGCGAGTACAAGCTGCCGCCCCGCGTGTTCCCGCTGGTGCAACTGGTGATGGGCTACCCGGCTGAAGCGCCTCCCCCACGCCCCAGATACCCGCTTGAGTTTACCCTGTTCGAGGATGAGTATCCGCAGCTTGACGCAGCCGCTGTCGAGGAGGCGATGAGGGCCATGGACGAGTACTACCTGCGGGAGGGGTACTATCGCCAGCTCGATGCCAAGATCGCCCTTGACGATGGCCGACAGGACGGATTCACCTACGACAACTATTCCTGGACCGAACACATCAGCCGCAAAGCCGGGCAGTGGGAGGCCTCGCCGGAGAGAATCCTCCGCCAGTTCGCGGGGCGTGGGTTTCACATCCCGGGTTTGGGGAATGGAGAGTGAACCGGGATGAGGAGCTGTATGCTGCGTGACGAAGCGGACGTGCGGCAGATGCGCGAGCTGGCGGCGCGCCTGCCCGGCGGCTCGAGCGTCGCGGATTTCGAGGAGCTGATGTTGCAGGCGGCTGTCCGGGCGCGGACGCGTTTGTGGCGACGGGGTGAGCAGGTGGTCGCCTTTGCGCTGGTGGATGACTACAACAACCTGCAGTTCGACTTGGACCTAAAGGTGGCCACGCCGGAGCTGGAAGCGCAGATCGTCGAGTGGGGCCTGGCCTGCATGAGGGAGCGCAACGCCGCCTCCGGCGAGCAAGGCACGCTGGATGCCTCGTGCCGCGCGGAGCGTGTCGAGCGTGTCGCCCTGCTGGAGCGGCACGGTTTCGTGCGCGAGCCCGTGCGCTCGCTGCACTATGGACGTTCGCTGGAGGGACCGCTGCCCGATCGCCCGCTGCCCGATGGCTTTTCGGCGCGCCCGGTGCGCGGGGAGGAGGAAGTCGAGGCCCTGGTGGCCCTGCATCGCGCCGCGTTTGGTACGGAGAACATGACCGTGGAGCAGCGGCTGGCGATCATGCGCGTGCCGCAGTACGAGCCGGAGCTGGATCTGGTGGCGGTGGCGCCCGATGGTGAGCTGGCCGCCTTTGTCATCTGCGGTTTTGACGAGCCGGGCGGGCAGGTGGGGTACACCGATCCCATCGGCACGCATCCCCGTTACCAGCGGCGCGGGCTGGGCAAGGCGATGGTCGCCGCCGGGCTGCGCGCGTTGCGCGCGCGTGGCGCCACGAGCGCCGAGGTGGGCACGAGCAGTGAGAATGTGGCCATGCGGCGGCTGGCGGAGGCGATGGGTTTTCACCTGGTGTCGGAGAGCATCTGGTTCTCGTGCTCTGTAACCGGTGGGTAGCCAGGTTGCGCTGGCTCTCGCCTAGTCGGTTACCAGAGACAACCGGTTCGAGCAAATGGTGGCGCAGTTGGTGACGAACCAGCTGGCCGCGGACCATCAGCCGAAAGAGGTGATCCGGCTCACGCCAAAGGTGGTGGTCGCGTTCGACCAGACCCGCTGCAACTACACGTGGAATGTGCTGATTTCGCTCGCCTGTCGCTGGGCCGGGCTCGCGCCCTACCCCGCGCAATATGCAGTTCCTGGCGCACCAGGATCAGCGGGCTCCTTGGTGTCCGCGGGCCTTTGCCACCTCGGTTGACAGAACTCTGCATTTGAATATAGTAAGTCCCGTGGGCGCACCGTGGGCCCGCACGTCGCCACTAGATGACCCGTCCGAAAAAGCTTGCCTGGCTCTAAATACCACCGAAAGGGAAATGGCCTGATGACGAAGAGCCTAAAATCGCTCATGCGTACAGAACATCTAGGTAAGGGTGATGTCCTCAACTACCTTCGGCAGGTGTGGGAGATTCGCTATTTCGAAGAGGCGGTCTATGACCTGTTGGGGAAAGATGTGATCAAGGGAGCTTCGCACCTGTACGCAGGAGAGGAAGCAGTGGCGGTGGGCGCCATTTCCGTGCTCCGTGACGATGACCTGATCACCAGTACGCACCGCGGCCACGGCCATTGTCACGCACGCGGGGACAGTCTGGCCGAGTCCCCGCGGGATAGGCAGGATCATCTGAACAAGATGATGGCCGAGCTCTGCGGGCGCGCCACGGGGTACTGCAAGGGCCGCGGTGGTTCGATGCATATTGCCGACGTGGAGCGTGGAAATCTGGGGGCTACTGGCATAGTGGGTGGCAACATCCCGGTGGCCACAGGAGCGGCACTGGCCGTCAAACTGCAAAAAACGGACAGGGTCGTCCTCTGCTTCTTCGGCGACGGTGCATCGAACACCGGCAACTTCCACGAATCGCTCAATCTTGCCTCTGCCTGGGCCTTGCCGGTAGTCTACATTGTGGAGAACAATCTCTACGGTATGTCCGTTCCCTTTGCCAAGGCCTCCAAACTGCCTGACGTTGCCGCTCGCGTTTGCGCCTACGACATGCCAGGCGTGGTCGTGAACGGCATGGACCTGTTTGCGGTGCGCGGTGCGGTGAAGGAAGCCGTCGAGCGAGCGCGCGCAGGGCACGGCCCGTCACTGGTCGAATGCAAAACCTATCGCTGGTTCGGGCATTCTCGCTCTGATCCGTGTGTCTACCGCACGCGCGAAGAGGAGCAGCAGTGGATGAAACTGGACCCCGCCACCACATTGGCTGCACGCTTGCAGGCCGACGGAGTTGCGACGGGTGAAGAGGTCGCCGCGGTTCAGGCGCAGGCAGCTGAAGCGATCAAAGAGTCCATTGATTATGCTCTCGCTTCTCCTTGGCCATCTCCGTCTGAGCTCTACCACGATGTCTATGCAGTCCGCGAGTATTCACCACAGGAAGTTGAGGCGGAACGCCGCCTGCGCGAGCGGGTTTACAGTGACAAGTCGATGCGCCAGATTCCCTATTGGCAGGCGATAAATGAGGCTTTGCGCGAGGAAATGGATCGTGACTCACGGGTCTTTGTGATGGGTGAGGACGTCGGCACTTATGGCGGCGCATACGGTGTGACGCGCGGCCTCATAGAGTATTACGGGGCGGAGCGAGTGCGCGATACGCCGATCTCTGAGGCAACAATAGGCGGTGCTGCCGTGGGCGCGGCAATGGCCGGCATGCGCCCGGTGGCCGAGATCATGTACATCGACTTCACCCCCTTGGCCATGGATCAGATCGCCAATCAGGGAGCAAAGAACCGCTATATGTTCGGGGGCAAGATAACTGTGCCGATGGTCATCCGCACCGAAGGGGGCACGGGTCGTTCGATTGCGGCGCACCACTCACAGAGTCTGGAGGCGCTGTGGGTGCACTTCCCGGGCATCTATGTCGTGATGCCGGCCACTCCATATGATGCCAAGGGCCTGCTCAAGGCCGCCATTCGCGACGACAACCCGGTCATGTTCATTGAACACAAAATGCTGTACAAGGACAAGGGCCCGGTTCCTGAAGGGGACTACTACATTCCTCTTGGCGTGGCAGACATTGCGTGCCCGGGCAAGGACGTGACCGTCGTTGCGTACTCGCGCATGCGCTCTCGTGCATTGCAGGCTGCCGAGCTCTTATCCAGAGAGGGCATAGAGGTAGAGGTGATTGACCCCCGGACACTCAAGCCCTTGGACCTGGACACGATTGTTCGCTCGGTGAAAAAGACAGGTCGGTTGGTTGGTGTGACGGAGGCTTGCAGGACGGGGAGCTTTATTAGCGAGCTGTTCACTCTGGTGAATGAGAGCGCCTTTGACTATCTGGATGCGCCTATGGTGCGAGTGGCGGGTGCAGATGTGCCCATCCCCATGAGCGAGCCACTCGAGGCGGCAGCCATTCCGAGCACAGAGCAGATTGTCGCCGCTGTACGCAGCATCCTGTAGAGTCTGGCAAGGAGGATATCTGTGGCTGTAGAAGTCATTCTGCCCGTGCTCGGCGAGACAATGGACGAGGCTACCATCGTCAAGTGGCTGGTTGGTGTCGGTCAGCCAGTGAAGAAGGGCGAACCGATCTATCAGGTCGAGACTGACAAGGCCGTCCTGGAGGTGGACGCCCCAGCAGATGGAGTTCTCAGCCAGATTCTCTATGGTGCGGGCAGCAAGGTGCCTGTTTTGGCGGTGGTTGGGGTCATTGCGGCCCCGGGCGAGTCGTCGCACGTAACACTGCTGGCCACCCCAGAACCTCTGGAGCGAGCAGCCCCGGAGCCCTCGGCAGTTTCCGTTGACGGGCGGCCTGCCGCCACGGGGAATCCTGCCGACCGGCTGGTCTTGGCGTCGCCCCGGGCGCGCAAGCTAGCCGCGGCGCGAGGTCTGGACCTGGCCCAGGTGCAAGGCACCGGACCTGCTGGCCGGATTGTGGAGCGTGATGTGCGGTCCTATCTCGCCGCACCGTTGGATTTGGGTTCAACGCGAACTGCCACAACACCTGTGGCGCGCAAGGCGGCTGCCGAAGCTGCTTTGGAGTTGACCACTCTCACCGGGACGGGCCCAGGCGGACGTATCATCAAGGCCGACATCGACGCTGCGTCAGCCCGGGTTGCCGCGGGCGGTGTGTCCACTCGATCAATGGTGGGCCCTGAGGTCGTCCGTAGCATACCTGTGGCTGGCATACGTCGAATCATTGCCGAACGCATGAGTGCTAGTGCGCATACTACTGCGCGCGTTGCCTTGACGACGGAGGCAGATGCCTCTGCGTTCAAGGGGCTCCGCAACTTGCTCAAAGACGAGCTCGCCTCGCAACTTGGCTTCGTCATTTCCTATACCGCTGTTCTGGTGGCGATCTGCGCACGGGCTTTGCGGGAGTATCCCTACATGAATGCGCGACTGGATGGTGAGGAGATTCGTCTACTGCGTGACGTCAATGTCGGAGTGGCTGTGGACACAGAGCGTGGTTTGCTCGTACCGGTGATACGTGGTGCGGCGGACAGAGGCATCGCCGAACTTGCGCGTCTTCTGCGGGAGCTGACCGAGAGGGCCCGGGCAGGGAAGAGCCTGCCGGATGACCTCTCCGGCGGCACATTCACCATCACCAACCTGGGGATGTACGAGATCGATGCCTTTACGCCGATCATCAACCTGCCCGAGTGTGCCATCCTGGGTGTGGGTCGCCTCCGTGAGGTCGCGGCCATACATCAGGGGCAGGTGTGTGCCCGGACGATGATGGCTCTGAGCCTCACTTTTGACCATCGGCTGGTAGACGGCGCACCCGCGGCACGGTTCCTGCAGCGTATCAAAGGACTGGTCGAGCAACCCTACCTTCTGTTAGCGTAGGCTTGGGTCGTCTCTTGGGGGCATTGGTGCTAGAGGTGTTTTCTGGAGGCGTGTGGTGACCATTCAGTCTGACATAACGGTCATTGGTGCAGGGCCTGGCGGCTACGTGGCAGCGCTCCGAGCTGCCCAGCTTGGGGCCAAGGTTGTGGTGGTCGAGAGGGATAAGATAGGCGGAGTATGCCTGAACTGGGGCTGTATCCCCACAAAGACGCTGCTGCGAACGGCCGAGGTCCTTAAGCTGGCCCGTGAGGCGGCCGACTATGGCGTGGCCGTCACTGATGCCAGATTGGACTGGCCGGCAGCGCAAAAACGTAAAGACGGGGTGGTACGTCGGCTGACTGGGGGCGTCAGGCTGCTTCTCGAGAAGGCTGGCGTAAGGCTGCTTGCTGGAACAGCGCACTTTGTCTCGCCGACCCTCTTACAGGTGGCGGGCGAAGGTGGCGTCGAGCAAGTGGAGGCTGGACACTACGTCATCGCAACCGGATCGCGCCCGACTCCTTTGCCTATACCCGGCCTGGAGGGGACTGGTATTCTGACCAGTGACGCTGCACTTTCCCTCGAGTCTCTGCCCGATAGCTTGCTCATTGTCGGTGCTGGGCCGATCGGAGTCGAATTCGCGACACTTTTCCAGGCCTGCGGGGCGCAGGTTACCTTGGTCGAAGTGCTTTCTCGCGTATTGCCAACCTTGGATGCAGATCTCAGTGCTGAGGTTGAACGCGCGCTGAAGAAGGCCAGGGTCAAAGTGCACACCTCCAGCAGGGTACTCAGGGTAGAGCAGTGTGCCGGCAAGTACGTTGTAGCTGTTCAGAGCGCTTCCCAGGAAATGTCAATTGAAGTGGACCGCGTGTTGCTTGCTGTCGGCCGCCGGCCCAACCAGGAGGATCTTGGTCTACCTTCCCTCGGAGTCATCACGGAGAAAGCAGGTATCCGTGTCGACAAGCATATGCGGACGAACGTACCCCACATCTATGCAGTCGGTGATGTGACTGGCGGCATTCTCTTGGCTCACGTGGCCATGCATGAGGGAATCATCGCCGCTGAGAACGCACTGGGTCACGAACGAGTGATGGACTACAATGCGGTGCCCAGTTGTGTCTTCACCTGGCCTGAGGTGGCCAGCGTTGGTCTGACCGAGGAGGCCGCGCGTCAGCAGGGCTACGATTTGAGGGTAGGTCGATTCCCCTTCCGTGCCAATGGGAAGGCCCTGGCACAGGGTGAACACGATGGCCTGGTGAAGGTTGTGGCTGACAGCAAGTATGGCCAGGTCCTGGGCGTACACATCGCTGGTCCACATGCCAGCGACTTGATCCAAGAGGGCACCCTAGCCCTGATGTTAGAATGCACGCTGGATGAGCTCGAGGCCACTATCCATCCTCATCCTACGTTAAGTGAGGCTCTGGCTGAAGCGGCCTTGGCAGCAAAGGGCCATGCACTGCACATCTAGCGCGAATGCTTGGCCCGCGTGTTGCAGATGCGAAGGACTGCGCTGACGTGCTACATCGAAGCGGCGATTTGTCCCAGGTTGAGATGAGCTGATGCCTGAAATCACGGTGATTGGTGCCGGCTTGGCTGGGAGTGAGGCTGCTTGGCAGGCAGCGGAGCGCGGGGTGCACGTCGTCTTGTACGAGATGCGCCCCGTCGTGATGACACCAGTGCACTGTACACCGTACATGGCTGAGCTTGTTTGCAGCAATTCCCTGGGCTCCGATCTGGTTGACCGCGCGCCAGGCTTGCTGAAAGAAGAGCTGCGCCGGCTCCGTTCGCTGATCCTGGCCTGTGCCGATCAGGTGGCGGTGCCGGCTGGCGGGGCTCTGGCTGTGGGACGCGATGCCTTCGCGCAAGCAGTTACTGCGCGGGTTGAGGCTCATCGACTGATCTCTGTCCGTCGCGAGCATGTGGAGGGCATACCGCCTGAGGGTGTTGTGGTGCTAGCTACGGGCCCGCTCACCTCGCCGCTGCTGGCAGATGCCTTGGCTCGTCTGGCGGGGCGGGAGCATCTCTATTTCTATGATGCGATGGCGCCGATCGTCGAGCTTGATTCGATCGACATGAGCCATGCCTTTCGCGCGTCTCGGTACGCTCGTGGCGTGGGCGACTATATCAACTGCCCCCTGACTCGCGAGGAGTACGAGCATTTTGTCGATGAGCTGTGCAGCGCCGAGACCATCCCATTGCACGACTTTGAGCGCGAAGACGGTCGCTTTTTTGAGGCGTGTTTGCCTGTGGAGGTTATCGCTCGACGCGGCCGCGATGCCCTGGCTTTCGGACCCCTGAAACCTGTGGGTCTCGTGGATCCCCGCACAGGCAAGCGGCCTCACGCAGTGGTTCAGTTGCGGCAGGACAATCTGGCGGGCACCCTGTATAATTTGGTCGGCTTCCAGACGAATCTCAAGTGGTCCGAACAGAGGCGCGTGTTTTCTCTGATCCCGGGCCTTCAGCAGGCGGAGTTTGTGCGTTTTGGCCAGATGCATCGCAACACGTTCATTAACTCGCCTGCTTTGCTCGATTCTACGCTCGAGTGTCGACGACGTCGCGGCTTGTTCTTTGGAGGTCAGATCACAGGTACCGAAGGGTATATTGCATCTGCCGCGAGTGGGTTTGTGGCCGGCCTGAACGCCGCTCGCTCCGCATTGAATATGCCTTTGGTGGTGTTGCCGACTGCGACGATGATCGGTGCTCTTTGCCATTACATTTCGTCCGCCGATTCCGCTCATTTTCAGCCGATGAAGCCCAACTTCAGCCTGATGCCGCCCCTGGAGATACCCCGGAGGCACAAGCGTGAGCGGCATCAGACCTATGCTGATCGAGCGCTAAGGGAGCTGCAGGATTGGATAACACGCAACTCGATTTTGCCGTGACGCACCAAACTGTGGTGCTTGGCGACCTTGACTACGGTGCTCGTTTTCGCTAGACTATGTCACTGGTTCGAAGCGTCCGGTTTCGGCAGGCCAAGTCAGGGAACCCGGCCAGGAATTCGTGTAGTCACATGGACACACAAATTGAGACAGGGAAACAAGCCCAATCTTGTAAGAAGAGCTGTGCTATGCGAAGACATCGACATGCCCGTTGGCTTCTCATCTTCGCCCTGTCCATGGCGGTATGGACTGTTACCGGGTGCGGCGGTAACAGTCGGACCTTCGATGGACAGAAGGCCTATGAACATGTGGTAGCGCAGTGTGCCCTTGGGCCACGTCCGGTCGGATCAGATGAAAGCCGCCAGGCAGCCGAGTACATTTCCTCTGCACTGGAAAAACTGGGGTGGGTGGTAGAGGTGCAGGAGTTGACATATCGAGGGGTGCCTGCGCGCAATGTCATCGCCTCACGGGGAAGCGGGCCTCTGGTTATCCTTGGAGCACACTACGATACGCGTTCAGTGGCCAACCGGGACCCTGTCGATCCCACGCAGCCCGTCCTCGGAGCGAACGATGGCGCCAGCGGGGTAGGGGTCCTCCTGGAGTTGGCACGCGCTCTAGACTTGAGGGATGGGTCGGTTCAGGTCTGGCTAGCCTTTTTCGATGCCGAGGATCAGGGCGACATCAATGGTTGGCCCTTCTCTGTGGGTGCCACTTATATGGCGCAGCATCTCTCGGCAAAACCAGAGGCCGTTGTGGTGGTGGACATGGTCGGCGACCGCGACCAGCAGTTTCTGTGGGAGGCGTACTCTGATCGGGATCTTCTGCGTGACCTGTGGGCCATCGCCGCAGATCTGGGATACGAGGATTACTTTGTTCCTCAGGAGGGCTATGCCATCATTGACGACCACTTGCCATTTCTCCAGAGAGGGCTCGTGGCGGCGGACATTATTGACTTCGACTATCCCTACTGGCATACCGCTGAGGATACGCCCGACAAGGTCAGCCCTGAAAGCTTGCAGAGAGTGGGCCGTGTACTGGAGACGTGGCTGGAGACAGACTGGTCGGAGAGATAGCTTCTGACATAGGTGGGGGACAACATTCCTAAGAACAGTCATCTGACAGCACCACAGCCGGAGCGCGCCTACTTGGTCGGGGCGGAGGTGAAGGGGGCCAGGAACCCCTGGCCCTCAGAGGATTCACTGCTCGAACTGGCCGAATTGGCGCGGACTGCTGGGGTGGAGGTCGTGGGTGAAACCCAACAGCACCTGGAAGCAGTGAATCCGGCGACATACATCGGCAAGGGTAAAGTCGCCGAACTCAAGCTGCTGGTCCACGAGCTGGATCTGGACACCATCATCTTTGATGATGAACTGTCGCCCGCTCAGCAGCGCGAGCTTGAGGAGGAGTGGGGGGTTAAAGTCCTGGACCGCACTGCCCTGATTCTCGACATCTTTGCCAAGCATGCGTCCACGCGAGAAGGCGCTCTGCAGGTAGAGCTGGCCCAGTACGTTTATCGCCTGCCTCGCCTCACTCGCGCTTGGACGCACTTGGCGCGCCAGGCCGGCGGTGGCACGGCGCGTGGTGGTCCAGGTGGCGTAGGGCTGCGCGGACCCGGTGAGACACAGCTGGAGACGGACCGTCGTCTCATCCGCCAACGTATTGCTCAACTCAAGAAGGAGCTGGGGGATGTTCGCAGTCATCGCCAGCAATATCGGCGACACCGTCGCCAGCAGAGCCTGCCGGTCGTGTCCCTGGTTGGCTACACCAATGCGGGCAAGTCAACACTGCTGAACGCATTGACCGATGCTGGGGTGCTGGCTGCTAGCATGCTCTTCGCAACCCTTGACCCTGTCACGCGGCGGCTTGCCCTACCGGGTGGAAAGGAAGTCCTGCTCACCGACACGGTCGGATTCATTCAGAAACTGCCGACGCAGCTCGTCGCTGCGTTTCGTGCTACTTTGGAGGAGATTGCAGAGGCTGATCTCATCCTGCATGTCGTAGACATAATGCATCGCAATGTGCAAGAGCATGTGCAGACGGTCGAGAAGGTGCTCAGGGAGATCGGGGCTGGGCAGAAACCTATGCTGGTGGTGTTGAACAAGATCGACCTCTTGTCTGATCCGCGGTGCGCCCAGGAGATGGTGGGGCAGTATCCGAGTGCCGTAGCGATTTCCGCGCTTCATAGTCAGGGGATGGATCAGTTGCTGCTGAAAGTCGAAGCTTTGTTGGCGCAGCAGATGGTGCCAGTCCGCGCTCGACTGCCATATGCTGCCAACGAACTGGTTGTGCTGTTCCACCGGCATGGCGTTGTCACGCATGAGCGCGCCGGTCAAACCGGAATCGCGATTGAAGGCCGACTGCCTCCAGGTTTGTTGAGTCGCTTTGAGCCGTATCTTGAGTAGGGTGTAGACGCAAGCACATGAATGAGGGGAGCAAAGGCACAACGAAAGAATACCAGGGGCTCGCTGCTTCACCGGGGATTGCCATTGGACCAGCCTTCTTGTACTTGCCTCAGGAAAAGCCGGCACAACGACCGGCGCCGGCGCCCGCCGATTGTGCGGTGGAACTGGCGCGGGTTGATGGAGCGATCGGCGCGGCCCGTGTGCAGCTTGGGAAGATCTATGCGCAGGCCGTGGAGGAGATGGGGGAGGAGGGTGCGGCCATCTTCCTTGCTCACCAGGAGTTCCTTGATGATCCGGTGTTGCTGGATGAGGTGAAGAGCCAGATTGAGGAGCAGCATCTGCCAGCCGAGGCGGCAGTGGAGAGGGCGTTTGAGGGCCACGCGCAACAGTTGGAGGCCTTGGAAGATCAGTACTACCAAGAGCGTGCTCTGGACCTGCGCGACGTCAGCAGGCGGGTTTGCCGCATCCTGGCCGGTGTGCAAGATCAGCAGGCGCTGGCTGATCTGGCCTGGCCGGTGGTGATCGTGGCACATGACCTGACACCATCAGACACCGCGCAAATGAACAAGGCCATGGTCTTGGGCTTTTGCACGGCCACAGGCGGGCTGACCTCTCACACAGCGATCATAGCGCGCATTCTCGGTATTCCGGCAGTCGTCGGCATTGGAGAAGCAGTCCTTGGGATCTTGCCCGGAACGTCTCTGATCGTGGATGGTGGGTCCGGTCGGGTCCTGGCGGACGTTGATGATGCTACGATGCGCGACTATGTCCAGCAACGAGATGCCCGGAGGGAGCAACAAACTGCACAGAAGGCCCGAGCGCATCAACCGGGAATCACGAAAGATGGGCACCATGTTGAGGTGGTGGCGAACATCGCCGACGCGGCGTCTGCCCGGGCGGCACTGGACTTTGGCGCTGAGGGGGTAGGACTATTCCGCACTGAGTACCTATTCCTCAACCGGCAGAGCGTGCCCACCGAGGAAGAGCAATATGGTGATTACTGCGCGGTGGCGGATGTTCTTGGAGACCGTCCTCTGATTATCCGTACCCTGGATATCGGCGGAGATAAGCAACTGCCGTACCTGGACATTGGCCACGAAATGAACCCGTTCCTCGGCTGGCGCGCGATTCGGATGTGTCTGGACAGCCCGCAGATCTTTGAACCACAGCTTCGGGCGATCTTGCGAGCTAGCGCAGGCCGCAACGTGCAGATCATGTTCCCGATGATCGCAACACTCGCTGAAGTTCGTCGTGCCCGCGAAGCCCTGAGACGAGTGCAGCAACAACTGGCGGCAGAAGGGCTGCACTTTGATTCGGACACACCCGTTGGAATCATGGTCGAAGTACCCTCTGCAGCGCTGATGGCTGACCTCATTGCACCGGAAGTGGACTTTTTTAGCATTGGCACCAATGACTTGATCCAGTACACCATGGCGTGTGACCGAGTCAACGAAAAGGTGGCCTACCTGTACGATCCACTCCACCCGGCGGTCCTTCGTTTGATCCGCCAGGTTATCGAAGCGGCGCATGGTGCTGGCAAGTGGGTGGGGATGTGCGGCGAAATGGCTAGCGATCTGGAGGTTCTGCCACTTCTGCTAGGCTTGGGGCTGGACGAGTTCAGCATGAACGCCCCCGCCATCCCGGCGGCCAAGGACCTGCTTGCCTCTCTGACCCTCGCGCAAGCACAACGTATCGCTCAGGAAGCGCTGCTCAAGAGCACGGCGATGGAGATACGTGCGTACCTGCGCAGTCTCAGCCTCATTCAACCATAGCCGGCCGCGGGCTGTCCCTGCGAATTACGCATAGTGGCAGGATAATGATTAGACATAACCCGATATCGTGCGGTAGAAATGTACGCACGATAATACATAATCCCGTCAAATGCCTACTCGCCATTGTTGGTGACCGGCTACCAGGAAAACGCCTGCCAGACAGGGCTGTAGTGGCTGATCGGGAGCGAGGCACTCGGAGGGCTCCCGATCAATATCGCGTTCGAGCGATCGTATCGCTCGGTTCTACCGCCATCGGACAAGCGAACCGGCGCGACCAATGTGGGACGCCGCCTCTCGGGCCCGCAGAGTGCAGAACACCGCAGCGAGCCGTAGGTTCTGCACGTACCTGAGTTCTCGTACTTAGCATCGCGTACCCTGGGTTCTCTAGCAGACGGTACCAGGATGCGCCGCCCGCGACCTTCTCCGGCCCCACGACTTGGCGCCGAGGTCCGCGCCGGGCAAACACGGTGCCTTCGTACCCACTATGCCGGCGGTTCGTATCTTCGCACTATGAACCTTATGTACATTAGATCCCGCAATGCGACCGATGAAGGCGCTGGCGACTCTTGATGCGCCAGTACCGCGTGCTGCTGGTGGGTTCTGCTGGCAACTCTGTTTGGCTGGAATCCTCGCTAATCCTCGCTTTGCGAAACCGGCGCTGGCTCCAAAGCCTGCACTGCCATCCATCCGATGTACTACTGTCAGGGTTTGCTGGTCCGTTCTGGCTATGGTAGAATGACCATTGAAAAGACAAGGTTAGGAAGGTTTATGTCAATCACGCATAATGCGTTGCCCTTACCGCGCGCACCACTCGGGGCTGGGCGTCGCTCTTGGATAACTAGCTTCCTAATCCTAGGGATGGTTTTGTCTCTGTTCTCAGTCGGTTTGGTGCTGGGCCGATTCGGTATTCCGGGCCGCGCCTATGTCATAGCTGGTGCGCCTCCGGAACATGCCCGGCAGTCGCGCCTCTTCTGGGAGGCCTGGTATCAGATCGAACAAAAGTTCTATCCGATAGCCCCTCTCGACGCGCAAGGAATGACCTATGGAGCGATCGAGGGCATGCTGGCCAGCTTGGGTGATCCGTACGCGTCCCTTGCCAGGCCGGCTGAGCGCCGACTCGAGAGTGACACATTTCAGGGGCGTTTCGGCGGTATTGGCGCCTCCCTTGCTGTGGTGGATACGTACCCGACTTTTGTCGACGTGTATGTTGGGTCTTCGGCTGAGATGGTTGGTTTGCAGGCCAGGGACAGGCTGCTGGCAGTGGACGGCACTGATGTCGGCGGGCTACCTTTGGCTGACCTGGCCCTGCTCATTCGCGGCTCTGTTGATACGACTGTGCAACTAGACGTGCAACATGCGGAGGGGAACAGGGAGTCTCTCCGCGTTGTCCGCAAGAGCGTCGAGCTACCCAGCCTGGACGCGCAGCTCCTTGCTGACGGGATTGGTTATGTTGGCATTCGTCTCTTCAGTGCTCGCACTGGCGAGGAGCTTGCCAGAGCAGTCCAGGAGCTTCAGGTGCAGAATGTGAGTGCTCTGGTTCTGGACCTCCGTGGCAACGGAGGAGGTCTGACGGCGGGTGCCATCGATGTGCTGCGTTGCTTGCTGGGGCATGGTATTGCCTTCCGCGAACTGCAGCACGGGTCGAAGGAACAACGTCACGCGATTCCATTTGAAGAGCCGATCATGGACTGGCCCCT
>JAEAMG010001803.1_pt1 | contig 15005 bp, 18 predicted proteins | sample 8958741 | NCBI WGS metagenome assembly JAEAMG01 (sample SAMN16933256, study PRJNA681125) | bioreactor sludge metagenome | isolation source: anaerobic bioreactor treating anionic surfactant - SDBS | place: India: Bengaluru | collected 2019-02-28
TCCAGGCCACCCTTGGTCTTGATAACGATATCGGCGCCATCGGTGGTGACGGTACCGGCGAAAGCCTGGGCGGAAACGGCCAGAGCCAGAGCGCTGGCGGCGAAACCGGCGAAGTGCTTACGGATCATCCAAAATTCCCCTTTATGTTTAGCGTCGGAAACACACGAGATGGGCTCTTTGTGTTGGGGGGAATCTTGGCGACGACTTATTGCAGCCAAGTGGCTGTTAGATAAAGGTTTTATGACACCGGAACTTTCCTGCGAGGCGCATTCCAGAGCATCCCGGCAGCGTCGGCAGCCCTCTTGAGGCGCCGCAGCGGCGCCATCAGTCCGCCGACTTTCGCTCGGCCGGCCGCCGTGCGCCGGCCACCAGCTTGTCGATTGCCTTGGCCGCCGCCGCCATACCGAAGCTGGCGGTGACCATCATCACCGCGCCGAAACCACCGGCACAGTCGAGCTTGACGCCTTCGCCAACGAAGCTCTTGCTCTGGCACACGCCGCCATCGGGCTTGGGGTAGCGCAGCTGCTCGGTGGAGAACACGCAGGGCACGCTGTAGCTGCGTCCCGGCGTGCGCGAGAAGTTGTACTCGCGGCGCAGCAGGGCGCGCACCTTGGCCGCCAGCGGGTCGTTGAAGGTCTTGTTCAGGTCGGCGACCTGGATCTGCGTCGGGTCCACCTGCCCGCCCGCACCACCGGTGGCGACGATCTGGATCTTGCGCCGCTTGCACCAGGCGATCAGCGCCGCCTTGGCCGGCACGCTGTCGATGCAGTCGATGACGCAATCCAGGTTTTCGGTGATGTACTCGGCCATCGTCTCGCGGGTGACGAAGTCCGCCACCGCATGCACGCGGCAAGACGGATTGATGGCATGAATGCGCGCGGCCATTTCGTCCACCTTGGGCTTGCCCACGGCGCCTTCGACGGCCTGGATCTGCCGGTTGGTATTGGTGATGCAGACATCGTCCAGATCGAACAGGCTGATCTCGCCGACACCGCTGCGCGCCAGCGCCTCGGCCACCCAGGAGCCGACTCCGCCGATGCCGACCACCGCGACGTGAGCAGCAGCCAGTCGCTCGAGACCGGTGCGGCCATACAAGCGGGCGATGCCGCCGAAACGCTGTTCATCGATAGACATGCCGACTCCCCGAAAAAAGACCCGCCGATTATAAGACCTCGCCGCGCCACAACCACCGCAGCCGAGCGTCACCGCCGCCACGGCTTTGCTTTAATATGGCGCCCTTTCCCCGCCGTACCGGAGCCGTGATGACCGCCCCCGCCCTCTCCCCGACGCTCGAACTCGCCTGCGAGCTGATCAACCGTCCGTCCGTCACGCCACTGGACGAAGGCTGCCAGCAGCTGATGAGCCAGCGCCTGGCGGCCTGCGGCTTCGCCATCGAGCCGATGCACATCGAGGACGTGGAGAATTTCTGGGCGATTCGTGGCAACGAAGGCCCGGTGCTGTGCTTCGCCGGCCACACCGACGTGGTGCCGACCGGCCCGCTGCAGGCCTGGCAGAATCCGCCGTTCAGCGCGCGCATCGACGAAGCGGGCATGCTCCACGGGCGCGGCGCCGCGGATATGAAGGGCAGCCTGGCGGCGATGATCGTCGCGGTGGAGCGCTTCACCGCTGACTATCCGCAGCACCAGGGGCAGATCGCCTTTCTCATCACCAGCGACGAGGAAGGCCCGGCGCACCACGGCACCAAGGCGGTGGTCGAACGCCTGCGCGAGCGCGGCCAGCGGCTGGACTGGTGCATCGTCGGCGAGCCGTCGAGCACCGCGCTGGTCGGCGATGTGGTGAAGAACGGCCGCCGCGGCTCGCTCGGCGGCACGCTGACCGTGCGCGGCCAGCAGGGCCATGTCGCCTATCCGCACCTGGCGAAGAACCCGATCCACCTGGCCGCGCCGGCGCTCGCGGAACTCGCCGCCGAGCACTGGGACGATGGCAACGCGTTCTTCCCACCGACCAGCTTCCAGATTTCCAACCTCAACGCCGGCACCGGCGCGACCAATGTCATCCCCGGCACGCTGGAAGCGGTGTTCAACTTCCGCTTCTCCACCGAATCCACCGTCGAGCAGCTGCAGCAGCGCACCGCCGCCATTCTCGACAAGCACGGCCTGGACTGGAGCATCGACTGGGCACTGTCGGGCTTGCCCTTCCTCACCGAGCCGGGTGCGCTGCTCGACGGCGTGGCCAAGGCGATCCGCAGCGTCACCGGCCGAGAGACCACACCGTCCACCAGCGGCGGCACCTCGGACGGGCGCTTCATCGCCACCCTCGGCACCCAGGTGGTCGAGCTGGGACCGGTCAATGCGACGATTCATCAGGTCGACGAGCACATCCTCGCCAGCGACCTCGATCTGCTGACCGAAATCTACTACCAGACCCTGGTGAACCTGCTCGCATGCTGATCTGCCCGATCTGCCAGGCGCCGCTGAGTGCGGTCGACAATGGCGTCGCCTGTCCGGCCAATCACCGTTTCGACCGTGCGCGCCAGGGTTATCTGAACCTGCTGCCGGTGCAACACAAGAACAGCCGCGATCCGGGCGACAACCAGGCGATGGTCGAGGCGCGCCGACGCTTCCTCGACGGCGGCCACTACGCGCCGCTGGCCCGGCGTCTGGCCGAACTCGCGGCCGAACGCGCACCGCGGCGCTGGCTGGACATCGGCTGCGGCGAGGGCTACTACACCGCCCAGCTCGCCGCGGCGCTGCCGCAGGCCGAAGGCTATGCACTGGATATTTCCCGCGAAGCGATCAAGCGCGCCTGCAAGCGGGCGCCGCAGCTCGAGTGGCTGGTGGCGAGCATGGCCCGCGTGCCGCTGGCCGACGCCAGCTGCGATCTTGCCGCCAGCGTATTCAGCCCGCTCGACTGGAACGAAGCCCGGCGCCTGCTCGCCCCAGGCGGCTGCCTGCTGCGCATGGGACCGACGCGCGAGCACCTGTGGGAACTGCGCGCACGGCTGTATGACGAAGTGCGCGACTACGATGACGAAAAGCACCTGTCGCTGATCCCGGACGGCATGCACCTGGCGCATAGCGAGACGCTCAGCTACGAGCTGCAGCTGAACGATGCGCAGGCGCGCGCCGACCTGCTGGCGATGACGCCGCACGGCTGGCGCGCCAGCGCCGAGCGCCGCGCCGCGGTGATCGATACAGCGCTGAGCGTGCGGGTTGCGATACGCTACGACCTGATCCAGCGCGACTGACATCCGACCCATACAAGGCCACCGACATGCGTCAACCGGACATCGAGATCTACCTCAGGGACGCCAGCCAGGAGGCTGTCGGCGCGTGGCTGGAGCAGGCCATCGGCGCCTGCACGCCCTGGCAGCAGAAAGGCCAGACCTTCAAGTGCAGCGCCGCCGGCATTCCGGTGACCTGGCTGCCCAAGGCGGTCGGCAAATGGCACTGCCTGCTGCTGGAAAGCGATGCCACGCCGTGGGAAGACGACCTCGCCTGCGCGCGTGCGGCGTATCAGGCGCTCGGCGTGGAAATTCGCTGTGCGCCGGGTAGCTGGCAGGAAGAGGAAGCCATCGAAGAAGCTGACCGCTGGATTCGCGTCAGTACCGACGGCGAAGAAGAAATCGTCTGGCGCACGGGCTGATCCGCGGCTGGCGCCGATACCCCTGAAAAACACAAAGCCCGTCATCTAGACGGGCTTTGTGTTTGCGCGAGCGAAGCTCAGACGCCGGCAACGTCCTCGGCCTGCAGGCCCTTCTGGCCCTGGATCACCGAAAATTCCACCTGCTGACCCTCGGTCAGCGAGCGGTGGCCCTCGCCACGAATCGCGCGGTAATGCACGAACACGTCGGCACCGTTACCCCGCTGAATGAATCCATAGCCTTTTGCATCGTTGAACCACTTGACGGTTCCGGTCTCGCGTTCAGCCATTACCCACACTCCAACTCGCTTTTTGTTATTCCTCTGACGAGGGGCTTATCGGTGCTGCGGCCTTAGAGGCTACTTAGGCCGGCAGCCACCGTCGCCGGAGTATAAAACAACGCCCGTGGCTGTCAGCCCCCCTTTCCTCCCGATATCGGGCGGTAGCCAAGCCGCCCGGCTCAGGCCCGGCGCCGGCGCCAGAGCCACAGGGCCAGCGCCGCCAGCGTCAGCAGCAGCGGCACCAGCACGATATTGGCGAACTTGAGCGTCCGCCCCAGCGCCTCGATATCGGCGTTGAGCTGGTAGCGCACCTCACGCAGCTCCTTGCGAATACGCAGCTTTTCCTGCAGGAACTGCTGCAGCGCGCTTTCCTGCTCGGCAGTCAGTTCCAGCGCCTGCTCCGGGTCGCTGCTCTGCAGCTCGGCCAGTTTCTGCTCGGTGGCGGCCAGCCGTTGCTGGAGCACCTCTTCCTGCTCGCGGAAGCGGTTCTCCGCCTGACGCTGCAGCTCCTCGACCACCACGAACGGCCGCGTGAAGCGACCGCGCGAACGCACGCTGATCAGCGCGTCGGTGCCCGACAGGTTGTCCAGCGCATTGATCACGAAGGCGCCGTTATCGGCCCACGGCTGCGGCACGCGCTGGCCGAAGAAGTCCTGCACCTGCACCCACATGCGATCGCTGAGCAGGTCGGTATCGGCGATCACGATCACGTTGATGCGCTCGCTCTCGGCAAGGCCGTCCTTGCGCCCCTCGATGCCGTTGGGGAATGCCGTCTTCGCCGGCCCCTGGATGCGCGCGCCGAGCGTGTAACGCTGACCGCTCGGGTCCAGGCCGCGCAGCAGGGTTTCCGGGTTGTCCAGCGTGACGAAGCGCTGCGCCTCCACCGGCATGGCGTAGGTCGAGCTGTGCAGCAGCGGCGTGAAGGTCGTCCCGGCGCCCTCCAGCGGTTCGAGGATACCGGCGCTGGCCAGCGTCAGGTTTTCCAGCGAGGCGGTGGTGACGTCCTGCGCGTCGACCGCCGCGTGTGGCAGGCTCAGCCAGCCCGGATGGCGCACCGGCCGGCGCTCGGCGCCCATGCCCACGGACATCGCATAGGAGGCATCGGCAATCACCTGCCCTGGCAGCAGCCGCGCGCCCCAGGCCTTGAGCAGCGGTTCCAGATCGGAGGCGCGATCCTCGGCGGACTCGCCCGGACCGAAGCTCATGCCCGGATCGGCTTCGCTGAACGGATCGACGAATGCCAGCAGCTTGCCGCCGCGCAGCACGAACTGATCGATGGCGTACAGCGTCTGCTCCGGCAGCTGCTTGGGATGGATCAGCAGCAGCACCGAGACGTTTGCCGGAATCATGTCGATGTCGCGCTTGAGGCTCTCGATATGGAACAGCTGGCGCACTTCCTCCAGCACCATCCACGGCGGCGTCGCCTGCTGGGTGCGCATGTCGAAGCCACCGTTGATCTGCAGGTCGGAAAGCACGCCGACCACCGGCAGCTCGGCCTTCGCCAGGCTCTGCACCAGACGGCTGATCTCGTATTCGAGGAACTCCTCCTGGTCCAGCGGGAAGAACGGGATGACCTGCGTCATGCCCTCGGCGTTACGCCCGGCAAGGCCGAAGTAAACCTTGTCGCCACCCTGGTTCAGCGGCACCGCCTGCAGGCCGAACTCGGCGGCGCGGTCCTCGTCCTCGGAGAACGGCTGCGGATCGATCACCTGCAGCTTCAGCTTGCCGCCCGAGGCGCGCTCGTAGGCACGCAGCATTTCCTCGACGCGCCGCGCGTAGTTGCGCAGCTGCACCAGCTCCTTGGCGGTTTCGTCGGAATAGAAGAAGTGCAGCTCGATCGGCTCCTGCAGGCTGTCGAGAATGCGCTCGGTGCCCTCGGAGATGGTGTAGAGCTTCTGCTCGGTCAGGTCCAGCCGCGCATTGGTGAACAGCACGCCGGACAGCCCGTTGAACACCAGGAATGCCAGCGCGATCAGCAGCAGCCCGGCACCGGAATAGATGACTCGTTTCATGGCGGTTCCTCAGGCGGCTTTCTTCAGATCGACGACCACGGCGGTGGCGGCCAGCCAGGCGACGATCAGCGTGACGAAATACAGCAGGTCGCGCAGGTCGATCACACCCTTGCTGATGGAGTCGAAGCGCACCAGGAAGCTCAGCGAGGCGACCGCATCGACCAGCCACTGCGGTGCCCAGGCGAAGGCATCGAGCACCATCGGCAGGCCGCTGACGATGAACAGGAAGCACACCGCAACCGCGAGGATGAAGGCGATCACCTGGTTCTTCGCCAGCGCCGACATGCACGAGCCGATGGCCAGGAAGGCGCCGGCCAGCAGCCAGCTGCCGAAGTAACCCGCGACGATCGCGCCGTTGTCCGGCTCGCCCAGGTAGTTGACGGTGATGACCATCGGAAAGGTCAGCAGCAACGCGATACCGGCGAACACCCAGGCGGCGAGGAACTTGCCGGTCACCGCCTCGAAACGGGTGATCGGCAGCGTCATCAGCAGCTCGATGGAGCCGGATTTGCGCTCCTCCGCCCACAGGCGCATGGCGACGGCCGGAATCAGGAACAGGTACAGCCAGGTATGGAAGCTGAAGAACGGCGTGAGATCGGCCTGGCCGCGCTCGTAGAAGCCGCCCAGGTAGAAGGTGAACACGCCCGACAGCACCAGAAAGATCAGGATGAACACGTAGGCGAGCGGCGTGGCGAAATAGCTGGCCAACTCGCGCTTGAAGATAACCGGCAACTGGCTCATTGGGCCTCCCCGCGGGTCAGAGTACGGAACACCTCATCCAGCCGGCCGCGCTCGACGTCCAGCTCCTTCACCGCCCAGCCACGCTGGCTGATCAGCGCATTGACCTGCGGGAAGATCACCTGCCCCGGCTGCGCCAGCACGGTCAGGCTGCCGTCGCTGCGGTTGGTCTCCACCCCGGCGACACCCGGCAGCGCCGCCAGCGCATCGGCATCCAGCGCGCCGTCGCCGACCAGCGTTACCGCCTGGTGGTATTTCGAGCGTCCTTCCAGCTCCAGCGGCGTACCGTCAGCCACCAGTCGGCCGCCGGCGATCACCAGCGCGCGGGTGCACACGGCACTGACCTCTTCGAGAATGTGCGTGGAGATGATCACGATCTTGTCATGCGCCAGCCCCTGGATCAGCTCGCGCACCTGATGCTTCTGGTTCGGGTCGAGGCCATCGGTGGGCTCGTCGAGGATAAGCACGCGCGGATCGTGGAGGATCGCCTGTGCCAGTCCGACCCGGCGCTTGAAGCCCTTGGACAGTGTCTCGATGGACTGGCCGAGCACCTTCTCCAGCTCCACCTGCGCGACCGCCGCCTCGACCCGCTGGCGCTTGGCTGCGCCGCGGAAGCCGCGCACCTCGGCGATGAACTCGAGGAAGCCGCGCACGCTCATGTCGCCGTAACAGGGCGCGCCTTCGGGCAGATAGCCGATCTGGCGCTGGGCCTGCAGCGTCTGCGTCTGGATATCGTGGCCGAAGATGCTGGCGCTGCCGGAGGTCGGCGCGAGGAAGCCGGTCAGCATCTTCATGGTGGTGGACTTGCCGGCGCCGTTCGGGCCGAGAAAGCCCAGCACCTCGCCCGGCTGGACGCTGAACGACAAGGCATCCACCGCCGTGTGCTGGGCGAATCGTTTCGTCAGACTTCTTAATTCGATCATGAGGGTCTGTTCCTGGCTCTCACCCTGCTGGAAGGTCCGCCCCGTTCGTCGAGACGACCCGATGCGGGCAGGACTATAAGGAGAGGCCGGACAGCATTGCAACGGCCGCGCGTGCGCGGACCGTCAGCCGCCCGCATTGAGCGTTTCGCCTTGCGCGGTAAGCGGTTACGGCGCGGATTCGTCGTCCGCGTCGGGGACTGCCGGTTCCAGCAGATCGTCGAAATCGGTCTTGAGTCCCTGCTCCATGCCGTCCAGCTCGGCGAGCAGGCTGCGAAAGCTGGTCTGCTCGCGCGGCTCGTCCTGTGGTTCCTCGGCAGCCAGATCGGCCCGTGCCTGCAGATCGGCCGGCACGGCCGCGTCTTCCTCATCCACCACCGGCCGCAGCTCCGGCTCCATTTCGCGCAGCACCGCCAGCGGCGGTAGTTCGTCGAGATTCTTCAGGTTGAAGTGATCGAGGAACTGGCGCGTGGTGGCGAACATCGCCGGCCGCCCCGGTACGTCGCGATGACCGACCACGCGGATCCACTCGCGCTCCAGCAGCGTCTTGACGATCTGGCTGTTGACCGCCACGCCGCGGATGTCCTCGATCTCGCCACGGGTGATCGGCTGGCGATAGGCGATCAGCGCAAGGGTTTCCAGCAGCGCGCGCGAGTAACGCTGCGGGCGCTCCTCCCACAAGCGGCCGACCCACGGTGCGAAACGCTCGCGCACCTGCAGGCGGTAGCCACTGGCAACCTCCTTCAGCTCGAAGGCGCGGCCCTTGCAGGACTTCTCCAGCACTTCCAGCGCTTTCTTCAGCTGCGCCGAAGATGGCCGCTCGGCCTCCTCGAACAGCTCGGCGAGGCGTTCCAGCGACTGCGGCTTGCCCGAGGCGAGCAGAAAGGCTTCGAGCAGCGAAGCGAGGTCCTTGGGATCGGACAGGTCCACGGATGACTCCTGACTTGAGCTATTCGGTACGGCTGCGCACGTGGATCGGCGCGAAGGGCTCATTCTGCACCAGCTCGACCAGCGATTCCTTGATGAGTTCGAGCACCGCCATGAAGGTCACGACGACGCCGAGGCGCCCTTCCTCGACACGAAACAGCGCGACGAACGGTACGAAAGCGCCACCCTTGAGCCGTTCCAGCACTTCGCTCATGCGTTCGCGGGTCGAGAGCGCCTCGCGCGTCACCTGATGGCTCTCGAACATGTCGGCGCGACGCAGCACCTCGGCCATCGACACCAGCAATTCTTCCAGGCTGACATCCGGCAACAGCTTGCGCGCACGCGCCTCGGGGGCATCCAAGCGCGGCACGTGCAGTTCGCGACCGACGCGCGGCAGCTCATCCAGATCTTCGGCGGCTGCCTTGAAGCGTTCGTATTCCTGCAGGCGGCGGATCAGCTCGGCGCGAGGATCGTCTTCCTCCTCGGCGGCTTCGGCCGAGCGCGGCAGCAACATACGCGACTTGATCTCGGCGAGCATGGCGGCCATCACCAGGTACTCGGCGGCCAGCTCCAGGCGCACGCTCTTCATCAGCTCGACGTAGCCCATGTACTGGCGGGTGATTTCCGCCACCGGAATATCGAGGATGTCGATGTTCTGCTTGCGGATCAGGTACAGCAGCAGGTCGAGCGGCCCCTCGAAGGCTTCGAGGAACACCTCCAGCGCATCCGGCGGAATGTACAGGTCCAGCGGCAGCTCGGTGACGGCCTCGCCGTACACCAGCGCCAGGCGCAGCTGCTCGCCGGGCTGGCTCGATTCGACGTCAGGCGTCTCGGTTTTTTGCATGGAAGTCTCCGCGCGCGGCTCAGCGATAGCCGAGGCCCATTGCCTGGCGGACCTCGACCAGCGTCTCGCGCGCCTCGTCGCGGGCACGCTCGGCACCGTCGGCAAGGATACTGCGCACCAGATCGGTGTTCTGCTCGTAGTCCAGCGCGCGCTCCTGCAGCGGCGCCAGCTCGGCGCGAATGGCGTCGATCAGCGGCGCCTTGCATTCCAGGCAGCCGATACCGGCACTGCGGCAACCCTGCTCGGCCCACTGGCGCACCGCCTCGTCCGAATGCGTGACATGCATCTGCCACACCGGGCAGCGCGTCGGTTCGCCCGGGTCCTGGCGATGTCCGCGTGCCGGATCGGTGGGCATGCGGCGGATTTTCTCGGCGACCTCCTCGGACGTGTCGCGCAGGAAGATCGCGTTGCTGTTGGACTTGGCCATCTTGCCGCCGTCGAGGCCGGAGATCTTCGGCGCATCGCTCAGCAGAGCCTGCGGCTCGGGCAACAGCAGCTTGCCACAGCCTTCGAGGTAACCGTACAAGCGCTCCTGATCACTGAGGGTAATGGTTTGCTGCTCCTTGATGATGGCGCGCGCGGTGCCCAGCGCCTCCACGTCGCCCTGCTCCTGATAGCTCTTGCGCAGGCTGGTATAGAGCTTGGCGGTCTTCTTGCCGAGCCTGCGGATGGCCGCCTCGGCCTTGTCCTCGAAATCCGCCTCGCGCCCGTACAGGTGATTGAAGCGTCGGGCCACGTCACGGGCGAACTCGATATGCGGCAGCTGGTCGGCGCCCACCGGCACCAACCCAGCTCTGTACAGCAGGATGTCCGCGGCCTGCAGCAGCGGATAGCCGAGGAAACCGTAGGTATCGAGCTCCTTGTGCTGCAGATGCTGTTGCAGCTCCTTGTAGGACGGCACCCGCTCCAGCCAGCCCAGCGGGCAGATCATCGACAACAGCAGGTGCAGCTCGGCGTGCTCGGGCACATGAGACTGGATGAACAGGGTCGCCGAACTCGGGCTGACGCCGGCAGCCAGCCAGTCCACCGCCATGTCCATCACGTGCTGGGCAATCGCGCCGCTGGCTTCGTAGTCGGTGGTCAGCGCGTGCCAGTCGACGATGCAGAAGTAGCATTCGTATTCGTGCTGCAGGCGGGTCCAGTTCTTCAGCACGCCGTGGTAGTGGCCCAGATGCAGACGGCCGCTGGGGCGCATGCCGGATACCACGCGCCGCTGCGAATCGATGGAGCTCAAAAGGCTGTCCTTGTCGGATGGAGAGAACGCAACGGGCTCAGGCCATGAACGGCGCGGGATCGCCGCAGCCGACCCGCAGCACCTGCGGCTGGTCATCCACCAGACTGACCACGGTGGAGGCTTCGACGCCACCGTAACCGCCGTCGATGATCAGGTCCACCTGATGCTCGAGGGCGTCGCGCATCTCGTACGGATCACTCATTGGCAGCTCGTCGCCCGGCAGGATCAGGCTGACGCTCATCAGCGGTTCGCCCAGCTCCGCCAGCAGCGCCTGGGCGATCGGCTGCGCCGGCACGCGCAGGCCGATGGTGCGACGCTTGGGGTGCAGGAGCATACGCGGCACCTCGCGGGTGGCCGAAAGAATGATGGTGTACGGCCCCGGGAGGTGCGTCTTGAGCAAGCGGAAGGCTGCGGTATCGACCTTGGCAAACATGCCGAGCTGCGACAGGTCGCGGCAGGCCAGGGTGAAGTTGTGCTTGTCGTCCAGCTGGCGCAGCCGGCGGATGCGCTCGATACCGGACTTGTTGCCTATCGAGCAGCCCACGGCATAACTCGAATCGGTCGGATAGACCACCACGCCGCCCTGGCGGATGATCTCCACGGCCTGCTTGATCAGCCGCGGTTGCGGATTATCCGGGTGAATCTGGAAAAACTGACTCATGGCGACTCCCTGTTCAGCTGGCAGCAGATCTGCGGCACTCATGATCGAAACATCTCCATAACGGCGACAAATCCTCCGGCAGGGGGCGGTACAACCCCAGCTCGGACCAATCGCCCGGCGCGTGAAAATCGCTGCCGGCACTGGCCTTCAGGCCAAACTCGCGCGCCAGGATCGTCAGCCCGCCCACCTGTTCGAGCGGTTGCATGCCGTTGACCACTTCCAGCGCATGGCCGCCCGCCTGGACGAAATCGGCCACCAGTCGGCGCCGTTTGCTGCGCGTAAAGGCGTACTGCCAGGGATGCGCCAGGCTGATCCAGGCATCGGCTTCACGCAGCGTGCTCACGGTCTGTTCGAGGCTCGGCCAATGCTGCTTCACATCGCCCAGCTTGCCGGCACCCAGCCACTTGCGGAACGCCTCGGCGCGGTCGCGCACATGCCCAGCGCGCACCAGGAACTCGGCAAAATGCGGTCGGGCTGGCGCATTGCCGCTGTCGCCCAGCTCCTGCTGCACCGCCCGCGCGCCGTCCAGCGCAGCGGGCATGCCCTTGGCCGCCAGGCGCTCGGCAATCAGTTCGGCGCGCCGCCAGCGGCCATCGTGCAGCGCGGCAATGGCGCTCAGCAGCGCTGGCGCCGTGCGGGAAAAACCGTACCCCAGCACATGAATGGTAGCCCCGTTCCACTGGCAGGAAAGCTCGATGCCATTGATCAGCCGTACCCCCAGCGCGCTGGCGGCGGCATGCGCCTCGTCGAGCCCTTCGAGCGTGTCATGGTCGGTCAGCGCCAGCAGCTCGATGCCGCGCCCGTGCGCGCGCTCCACTACCAGCGACGGCGCAAGAACGCCATCGGAAGCGGTGCTGTGGCAATGCAGGTCGACAATCATCAGGGGGCTCGTTACTCAAGAGGCGGATCGGAAATGCAGGTTGCCGCGCGCTGGCGCAACGGCGGAAAGAACAGCGCGTCAGTGTACGCTGCATGAAGGGCGTCTGGCGCGCCCGCCGGCCAGCCGTTGTCGTTGAGACCGCCCGGCAAACGCTTGGTGCTGCGCATTCGGCACATGCGTTCCGCCGACAATCCGGTTTGCTATTATGCCGCCCACTCAAGGTTGCCGGCCCGCATCGTGAAACAATTCATCGATTTCATCCCGTTGCTGCTGTTCTTCGCGGTCTACAAGATCGAGCCACGGATCCTCGAAATCGCCGGGCATGAGTTCGCCCTCGGCGGCATTTTCAGCGCAACGGCAGTGCTGATCCTCAGCTCGTTGCTCGTCTACGGCGCGCTCCTGGTCAAGCAACGGCGCCTGGACAAGAGCCAGTTGATCACCCTCGCCGCCTGCCTGGTGTTCGGCGGATTGACCCTGGCGTTTCACAGCGAAACCGTGCTCAAGTGGAAGGCGCCGGTGGTCAACGCGCTGTTCGCGCTGGCTTTCGCCGGCAGTCAGCTGTTCGGCGACAAGCCGTTGGTTCAGCGCCTGATGGGCCATGTGGTCGAGCTACCCGCCGCGCAATGGGCCCGGCTGAACGCCGCCTGGGTCGCCTTCTTTCTCGTCTGCGGCGGCGCCAACCTCTTCGTCGCGTTCACCTTCCCGGCCATCTGGGTCGATTTCAAGGTCTTCGGCAGCCTGGGCCTGACCCTGCTGTTCATGATCGGCCAGAGTTTCTACCTCGTCCGCCACATGCAGACGACTCCCGCACCGTCCAAGGAGTAACCATGCTGTACGCCATCATCGCCACCGACGCCCCGAATTCCCTGCAGGAACGTCTTGCCACCCGCCCGGCCCATCTCGCCCGCCTGGAAGCGCTTAAGGATGCAGGCCGACTGGTACTCGCCGGACCGCATCCGGCAATCGACAGCAACGATCCGGGCGCGGCCGGCTTCACTGGCAGCCTGGTAGTGGCCGAGTTCGACTCGCTGCAGGCCGCGCAGGAATGGGCCGAGGCCGATCCCTACAAGGCCGCCGGCGTCTACAGCGATGTGCTGGTCAAGCCGTTCAAGAAAGTGCTGCCCTGACCGAAACACAAGGATCAGCCTGGCTGCGGATTCACCGTGGCCAGCACCAAGGAGAAGGTAGTCAGATGCATCGTTTCCTGTTTCCCCTGCTGCTGGCCGTGAGCCTGCTCGCACCGACCGTTCACGCCCAGGAAGCCCCCGCAGCGGATGTGGAGGAGCAGATGAGCGACGACGCTGCCCCGGCAGCGACCGAAAATGCACCGGCAATCGACACCCTGGCACTGCAGCGCCTGCGGCAGGAGAACCAGCGCCTGCGTCTGCAGCTGCAGGAAGCGCAGAGCCAGGCCCCGCTGCCCTTGCTCAGCGAAGAACAGAAATGGTTCGCCGTCGGCGGCAGCGTCGGCGTCGCGAGCTTCCTGCTCGGCCTGCTGGTGACCCGCGGGCGCCGGCGCCGCCAATGGCTGAACTGAATCATTCATGAACGAACTGCTGCTGATCGATGACGACCGCGAACTGTGCGAGCTGCTGATCAGCTGGCTGGCGCAGGAAGGCTTCGTCGCCCACGCCTGTCACGACGGTCAGAGCGCCCGCGCCGCGCTGGCCGAATTCCAGCCGGCCGCCGTGGTACTGGACGTGATGCTGCCCGACGGCAGCGGCCTGGAGCTGCTCAAGCAGCTGCGCAGCGAACATCCCGGTCTGCCGGTACTGATGCTCTCCGGACGCGGCGAGCCGCTGGATCGCATCCTCGGCCTGGAGCTTGGTGCCGACGACTACCTGGCCAAGCCCTGCGACCCACGCGAACTCACGGCGCGCCTGCGTGCCGTGCTGCGCCGCAGCCTGCCGCCGGCCACGCCCAGCCAGCTCGAACGCGGCGACCTGTGCTACAGCCCGGCGCGCGGTGTCGCCAGCATCGGCGGACACGACGTCAGCCTGACGCTCTCCGAAGGCCGCATCCTCGAAGCACTGCTCGCCCAGCCCGGCGAACCGCTGGACAAGCAGGCACTCGCCCAGCATGCACTGGGACGCAAACTGACCCTCTACGACCGCAGCCTCGACATGCATGTCAGCAACCTGCGGCGCAAAATCGGCCCGCATGCCGACGGCAGTCCGCGCATCGTCGCACTGCGCGGACGCGGCTACCTGTACGCCGGCTGAGCGTCTTTACCGAGCCTTTACCCGACGCTGACCGCGCTTGACCTTGCCCTCCCTAGACTGAACTCATCCGGTCACAGACCAGCCGCCGCCCGGAAAACCCGGCGCAGTGGCCCCGAACCGGCTTTCATCACAGGAGTAACCAAGATGCGCAAATCTCTCATCGCCCTGCTGTTCGTCACCGCTATTCCCACCGCCGTCATGGCCATGCCCGGCGCCATGCGGGACGGCGGCCAGTGCCCGATGGGTGGCAAACAAGGTCCGCGGATGTTTCAGGAACTGGACCTGACCCGCGAACAGCAACGCGAAATGCACAAGCTGATGGGCGAGCAGATGCAACAGCGTCGCGCCGTCACCCAGCGCTACCTGGACAAGCTGCCGGAAGCCGAACGCAAGGCCATGCAGGACGAAATGCAGAAGAACCGCGACGACGTCCACAAGCAGATGCGCGCCCTGCTCAAGCCCGAGCAGCAGAAGGCCTTCGACGAAAGCCTGAAGAAGATGGAGGAAAAGCGCGCCGAACGCGCCGAGTTCCTCAAGTGGAAAGCCGAGCGCGATCAGCAGAACTGATCGTCGCACTCACCAACCGCCCGGCCCGAGCGCACGCTCCGGCCGGGCTTCGCCGTGGAGACAGCCGTGCGATCACTGTTCTGGCGCATTCTCGCAACCTTCTGGCTCGCCATTGC